>JABAOH010011310.1_pt2 | contig 39590 bp, 27 predicted proteins | sample 7062181 | NCBI WGS metagenome assembly JABAOH01 (sample SAMN14538630, study PRJNA623070) | marine sediment metagenome | biome: marine biome [ENVO:00000428]; feature: marine pelagic biome [ENVO:01000023]; material: deep marine sediment [ENVO:00002113]; isolation source: pool of 5 deep marine... | reverse complement strand
GAAGGCGATTCAGCACAGTACCGAGAAGGTCTCCCTCCATTAAGGTGTTACGCCAGTGATTCTCCAGGTCCGTAGGATAGTTAGCGACGATGCCACCGACGTTGAATAAGACTACATTGGCCCCAAAGTCTTTGACCTCCTGCACATACCTGTCAATATCCATAGTGGCGTCGATCTCACGCAAGTTTGTCTGGAGCATACGCTGAGGCTGGAGCCACCACTTGTCTATGCCTGTTTGACCGGCCCTGGCCGAAGTCCAAAACGAACACACAATCATTAGCAAAATAAACGACCGTATCAATCTTCTCATGTCAGTCTCCTTTCGTTTGTGAAGAAGTGACTTTACATAAACAATAAAACCCCGCAGGATACACTTATTCATCCTGTCCCGTCTTCGATGGGCGGAATTCATACGCCCTCCTGGCAGGTTAAGCAAGTTAAACGCTTATCACATTTTCTACTTCTTTGCCCCGGCAGTCAGTGAGATGAGCTCAATGCCGTCACCAGTGCCGAGGTTTCTTGAATATTTTTTGTCCGCTGGATTGTTCCAGTGCTCGTGAACGCCAATGCTCCTTAGCCTGGTGCCGTCCTTTTCAGGATCGTAGATGGCACCGGATGGCGGCTGATGGGCAAGGGCTGACTCATGTAAGAAGCTGTCAACATGGCCATTGAAGCTATTGTTGCCTTTAATAAAGTTGGCTTCACTTCTGACAAAGTCATATCCTACAGAATCGAGGGCGACAGGGTCTTGTGACATCAAAACGCTGGAGAACCAGTCATTACCCATGGTGGACCAACGTATTACGTCACCACCCTGGGTATGAGAGGTGTACAGACCATCGAGCATATACAAAATGGTCTTACCATTAGTGACTTTATGGCCGAGCAAAGAGGGATGACAATGCGGGTCATCATGTTTGTTGGGATGACTATAACCCCAAACAGCGAATGCATGCAACGGGCTGGGCGTATAAGTCTGGCCGTCATATACAGAGCCGAAATGATTTTTTCCCGCCATGGTGATACCAAACACGCGATGCGGACGAAATTGGCCGGCGTTTATAATGTATGTGGCCTGGGTGAACACCTTCGGAAAACAGAATGTTCGCTTTGTACCGTCAGGCATATCAAAATGGATTGGACAGGTCAAATCTGGTTCTGCGTACACACGCTGCGGCTCGTCCCTGTCTGCCATCTCAGCAAACACGATTTGCTGGTAATCAGTTTTGGGATTCGAGCGGACCTTATTATAAATGGGGTCACCAATGTGTCGTGATGGGTCAGTGAGTGTGATATTGGCACCCGGCACACCGGCTTGTTCGATTAGCTGTGTGATGAGTGTATAGACCATATGGGGACTTGGATAACCTTTTTTGCCCCATTGGGCGCCTGCCTTGCGGTCGGTATTGCAGTTGAGCTTGATAGTGATTTTTTCATTCTTTTGGTAGCCACGATCCCCCTTACCATTGGCTTTATTGTGGTAGCGGAAAAGGGCATCCCAGGCATCGGCATCCGACGTTGCGCCGGTAAGCTTTTGGAGCGCTTGTGAGAACATGTCTTCAACGGCTTTTTGCTCTGTATTGTTGTCATCCCACCAGTGTCCATTCTTACCGTCCCAGCTGGTGGCATCAAAGTCCTGAACCCACACGACACGTCCCGGGTAAATCCCTCTGGCCTGGCCCATCGGTTTATTGACGCCTTCGGGAGGTGTCAGAACTGCTACCTTTAGGTCTGCACTCATTGACCCTGTAATCACGATGGCAATCAATCCAAAGGCAACACAAGATGTGACCAAAACCGCAGTCACAGGCTTGGTTAGATGCCTGCGTATCCGGTGACATAGCGAGAAAGAGGCAATAATGCCAATTGCATAGGCGAGGAAGCTGCCTCCAATTCCAGCCGCGACTCGCTGGCATGGGTAGGCTGCCCGACTTGGTTTGGGCACGACGCGGACCAGAAACCAGACAACAGCCGCAAGGCCAATCATCGGAAAGAATAGACGGCTCATTTTTGAATCACGTCTTATCCCAATAATTCTGCCCGTCCTGGGACAACGCCTGATGAATTGTTCGATGAACAACGTCAGCCTTGCACTGTGGGAAGGAAGCTTCGATTGCTTAAATAAGTCTTTGGGTCGATTCATAATCAATACTCCTCTGTTAAACTTTTTCTTTTAACCAGATACACTTTCCAAATTAAATTACAGATTTAAAGGTCCGAAACAGGACCACCGTAGAGCACATTTAAGTGATCGATGAGCGGCGTACCTCCAGGTGTGAGCCTGATGGTATTTTTGCCCTTGCGGAGCACGACGGCCTTTCTGTCCCAAGCCCAAGTGGAATCGCCACACGTGGTCCATAAGACGATATCCCCTACGGTTTTTCCATTGACTGTCATCCTGGCCAGATATCGGCCCTGCTCCAGGACATAGCGTATCTCCAGGATATATGTCCCTGCTTGAGGTGCATCGAATGTCCATTCCACCCAGCTATCATCTGCTGCACCATTAAAATCGAGATAGCCCGTTCCCGTGTATCCACTGCTGCCGGCCGCTTTTCGAGGGCCGTTAGAGATGGCAGTCTCAGCCTCTAATATAGTGCCGCCTGATGTGGGAGACATTGAGGATAGACGTACACTGCCACCAGCAGTTTTGATATCGTTCAACACTTCTTTCATCAAGCCCCGCCAATCACAGTAGCCGACACGGTTCGTCCACAAAGGGTTTTTGTACTGACTAAGTGCGGTGGAGACGTAAAGGCGCCAGTACTGTGCCGCCTTGGTCAGCTCCTGGATGGCGGCATTGCGATGCCGTTGGTTTTGGCTCTTGCGGAAGAGTGCCAGCTCCGTGGCGCCTCGTATTTTGTGCGCGTAGTATTTACCCATATAAGCCATCGCCCTGATGTCCCCCAGTGTCAATCGAAGCTCCTTGTCGCCACCATGGTCCAGCCCATCCAGAATCTGCAGAGCCTTATCAGCGTGACCGTGAATTTGATTGGATACATCGATCGGCGTAGTACCGGAGACCTTTTGGCCTGCGACAAGGGTGACTACGTAGTCAGGGATGGAAACATAGTCTGTCCCTCGGTGAGGCGGCAGAGAGATAAAGCGGTTTACATCGTGAAAGCCGGTTGGCGTTTTGGCTGGGCCTGGACGGCTCCTGCAGGCCTCGATGTACCATTGAAAATCCAGGGACCCCCAGTGAAAACCGGTGGTTTTGGGGTAAACCATGGACGCTTGCTGCCAGGCGTTGAATAAATCAGGACCGGAAATATGGGGATACCGCTGCCGGATTATATTGATAAAACGCTCATTACTTAGATTCGGGTCATAGCCAAGACGGCCCCATATCATCCAATGGTACCAGTGCTTGACGATTTCGATTTGCCGCGGGGACTCAGGCTCGGTGCTCAAAAACTCACGTCCCCAGATGTACTGGTCTGAGCCCAGATAGAAACCTCTGGACACATCATAGGGGATGTTTTTAATAAACTCTCGGACGAAATCGGGTGCACCCCAGCGGAAATGGTACACGTCATCGTTTCGCAGTGTCCAGATGGTTTTGAGGTCGCCTTCCTCCTGGATATCTTTGACAAAGTCAGGATGATAAGGCTGGGTGGTCGAACTGTACACATGCGCCTTGGCATATTTGAAACTGAAGATAAACTCAATGTCCTTATGCTCGATCAAAGGCGCGAACCGTCGGGCTATATCTTTAGCGCCGGTCTGGTGCTGACGGTGGATGAAGGTGATTTTGCGCCCCGGCTGGGCCTTTACCACATCGAGTACGCCCTGGGCATAGGTCTTGAACGCCCAGTCCTCTTTTTGCTGGAAAGTTGCTTTCGGCATATTTTCGCCGGTGGTCAGGCCGATGCCCGCCAAGAGCGGATAGGTCAGGAACATCTGCTTGACGCTTTTGCGGAAATAGTCAATGGTGGTTTCGTTGTTGATATTGTCGGTAACGCCATATTTCCCCTCGATGCCATAATCAAAGATGTTCCAAGTGACAAAGTAAAAGTCGATATTGCGGTCCCTGCCGTAACGCATTACCTTGCGCCAGAAATCAATCTTCTCTTCAATGGTTATTTTCTTTAATGTCTCAAGATTTTCCATAATCTCAGGACTTTGAAAACCTGTCCCATTGCCCGGATAGTATTCCTTCCATTGAACCGTTGAACGTTTCACATCATCCAACGCCACATCAGGATAGTCAGGGACTCTAACCAGGGAAGGAAAAGGATGGAGGTTCCACAAAGAAATAAAGTTATATCGGTAACGTGCCAAATTATCTATATACTCCTTCCAAAAATCAAAATTCCACATCTCGATAATATTTTTCTGCGCAGCATCACAGACATCAGTATAGCTGGGGGTGCGCACATCCAATGGAATGTTGAATTTCGTCCCGCGCATGGCCATATAAGGATTATGGTCGACGTCTTTAATGCCGTCAAGGCCGTCTAATCGGATGACTTCAGCCAATTCCAGCCCCCCGTACATAATACCCGCCGTGTCGGCGCCGACAACCCAGTAGGTGGTTCGATCAGCTTTGGAGCTGGTGCGGATACTATAGCCCTCACTTCTTAATGTCCCGAGAGGGCCTGCTCCTTCCGACAGCATCCGGTGTGTGACATCCATATCTGAACTCAAAGAAAGAACGATGCGCAAACCTTCAGTAACCCGGTCGAGTTGCGTCAGACGGGACTGTCTTACACTGTGTCCTTTTGCTTGCAACGCAGTTTGAATGTCTTTAGAGGCAAACACGGCCTGAGGACTCCTGTCATCGAACAAAAGGGTAATTGAGGCAGCCTGAAGTTCAGAAACCAGAAAAGAGCAAAGAAGCAGGACCGCAAAGATTCTTTTTCCAATTCCGCCAGAGATTTTCAGGCATTCCATATTCACGAATTCTCCTTTCAGCATACGATGACACCCGTAGTGATTATAAGCAATTCCATAACGATTGTGTAGGGTAAATCTATTGTAGAAGCTAAGTGTATGATTTACAATGTGCGCAAGTATTTTTGTGCCCAACGGTAATCAGTTAGTTACCAGAAGCATTGTCTTAATGAAGAAAGAGAGGTGTCAACATGAAACAGAGGAGAACACGTTTTTTATTGATTATCCTGCTGGTGATTATAAATGCTCTGATAGCGACTGGAGCCGCACAAAGTCAGGAGACACTTGATGTCGAAGCAATGATAGAGCAGATGCTCGACGGACGTCAACGTCAGATTCAGATTCCCCCTCTGACTCAGAAGCACGGTTCCTTCTCTATGGTAAAGGCCTATCACATTCAGGACTTAATGGCAAGAGAAGTCGCCAGGATATTGGGACCTGTCTGCGGTTATAAGGTCGCCTATGCGAGCAAGGCCGCACAAAAGCAGTTCGGCATGGATGAGCCGGCGAGGGGGCCCTTTTTCATGACGCAGCGATTGCCCAGCGGCTCTACGCTGCCGGCTGAGATATTCAATGAAATTATGCTTGAGACGGAAGTCGCCTTTACTCTCGGTAAACGTATTTATAAGCCTATCGAAGACGTTGCCGTCCTGAAGTCCTATGTCAAGTGGGTGCATCCTGCATTCGATGCTGGCAATTTTCCGTATATCTCGGACCAGACAAAGCCCACTCCTCAGGATATGATTGCCATCGGTACGGGTGCCCATATATTTATTTTAGGTCCGGCAGTGGAACCAGGCAAGGCCGATATCGATTCCATCAATTTATCCTTAATCAGAAATGGTGAAAAAATCAGGGAAAGCCCGGCACGAGACGTCATGGGCAGCCCATGGAATTCCCTGCTATGGTGTGCCAATAATCTTACAAGGTCCGGACACGTTCTGGAGCCCGGTATGGTGGTGCTATGCGGCACTGCAGCCCCAGCCTATAAAGTCAAAGGCAACGAGATAAAGGGTGTTTTTGAAGGGGACTGTGGGGCGCTGGGAAAGGTAACCTTGACTATCAAGTAAATTGGAAATACAACTTAATTTAAGGAATGGTCTATGTCTGCTTCAGTATTATTGATTGTTGCAATCGTTTCCCTGTCAATTGGTTATGTGCTATATGGCCGATTCATAACGCGGAAATACCGCCTGGACCCTAACCGCAAGACTCCGGCCCATACAAAACGTGATGATTTGGATTATGTTCCAACCAAGGCGCCTGTTCTTATGGGGCACCATTTTGCCTCCATTGCAGGGGCCGCTCCTATTATTGGCCCGGTTGTCGCGGCTGTGTTCGGATGGATTCCCGTTCTTTTATGGATTCTACTCGGCAGCATATTTTTAGGCGGAGTTCATGATTTTTCCGCCCTAATTGCATCTGTCCGTCACGGCGGAAAGACTATCGGAGAAGTGATTGAAGAGAATGTCGGTAAGGCCGGCAAACGCCTCTTTCTGGCCTTCGCATGGTTCCTGGTCGTCTTGCTGATAGCGGTATTCGCACACGCGGTAGCCAATGTCTTTGTGAAAGAGCCGGCCACGGCCACGGCGTCCTTTTTGTTTATTATCGTTGCGATTCTCTTCGGAATGAGCATATATCGATTCAAGGCACCACTATGGTTATCGTCCATTATCGGCGTGGCCCTGCTGGCAGGCTGTATTGCAGTTGGATTGCGTTTCCCTATCCTGCTGTCCTACAACACTTGGAAGGTGGTTCTTTTTATCTATGTATTCTTTGCGGCAGTTGCTCCAGTCTGGTTCCTTTTACAGCCAAGGGACTACCTGTGCTCGTTTTTATTGTATGCGATTATGATAGCGGGCGCTGTGGGAATTTTCGCTGCCAATCCCAAAATAATGTCACCAGCTTTCACTGCCTTTAATGTCGAAGGCCAGGGCTTTCTGTTCCCAATTCTTTTTGTGACGGTTGCCTGCGGGGCCATTTCAGGATTTCATTCCCTGGTCTCAGCGGGCACTACTGCAAAGCAGCTTAATAAAGAAACCGATGCCAAACCGATTGGGTATGGAAGCATGCTCATCGAGGGTTTACTGGGAGTGATGGCACTTATCACGGCCATAACGATTCTTCAAAGTGACTACACAAACCTCATAGGTGAGGGAGGGCCCATTGCCGTCTTCTCTTCTGGCATTGGCAGTTTTGTATCTCATCTGGGCATCCCTGAAAAAGCAGGGGTCACCTTCGCCGCACTTGCCATTTCAGCATTTGCTCTGACAACGCTGGACACGGCCACGCGTCTGGGGCGGTTCATGTTTCAAGAATTTTTCGAAGGCACAAGCGCACAGACGGTATTGAGTAAAAACCGTTACGCTGGCACCGTCGTCACGATTGCCGTGGCCATGCTCTTTACTTTCACGGGTACCCGGGCCGCCCTGTGGCCTCTCTTTGGCTCGGCCAACCAGTTACTTGCATCGTTGACACTGTTAGCTGTTACCCTTTGGCTGGCAAAGCTTGGAACAAGTAACAGCTTTATAAAGTATCCTATGTATTTTATGTTCTGTGTAACCTTAACCGCTTTAGTCTTGCTGGCTTATAGGAACTTCGTTGATAAAAACATCCCATTGATTGTTACGTCGATTCTGCTTCTTGGTGTAGCTATCACACTGGTAATCAAGGCAATGAGCAGTCTGAAAAAGATAACACACGAACCCAAAATTGAAACCACTGAATAAGAGGAGAAAAGCTAAGTGAATACACCCAAGACTCTCAAACGTGTACTAATGGGGCCGGGGCCGTCAGATGTCGACCCGAGAGTGCTGGAAGCGATGTCACGTCCGACTATCGGACACCTGGACCCTGCATTCCTGGACATATTGAACGAAATACGCGAATTGCTCCAATATACATTCAGGACCAAAAACGAGCTGACGTTCGCTGTGTCCGGTACAGGCAGTGCCGGTATGGAGACCTGTGTGGTCAATCTTGTGGAACCGGGTGAGCCTGTGCTGATTTGTGTCAACGGGGTATTTGGCACGCGCATGGCTGATGTTGCACGAAGGTATGGGGCCGATGTAACCACCCTCGAGATAGAGTGGGGTAAGGTGTTTACACCGGAACAGATTGCTGAGGTGCTACAAAAGAAATCCGCAAAGGTTGTCGGTATAGTACATGCTGAGACATCCACGGGCGCACATCAGCCACTCGAAGAGATATCCAGGATTGTCCACGACCACGGTGCTCTGCTGCTGGCCGATACGGTCACGAGTCTGGGCGGTATGGAGGTCGATGTGGACGGCTGGCAAATCGACGCTTGCTATTCCGGCACACAGAAGTGCCTTTCCTGTCCGCCCGGGCTGGCCCCGGTGACTTTCAGTGCTGCAGCGGTTGCGGCAATCGATAATCGCAAAACCAAGGTTCAGAGCTGGTATCTGGACACTTGCATGATCCGCAAGTACTGGGGCAGCGAGCGCCTATATCATCACACCGCACCGGTCAATATGAACTACGCCTTATTGGAATCGTTGAGGATAATTAAGGAAGAGGGCCTGGAGTGCCGATGGGCGCGTCACCTGACCAACCACAAGGTCCTCCGTGCGGGTCTGTCGGCCATTGGAATCGACTACGTGGCCCAGCCGGGCTATGAGCTGCCCATGCTGAATGCGGTCGCCATACCCGCCGGTGTGGACGATGTTACCGTACGAAAACAGCTGCTCAACGAGTTCAATATCGAAATCGGTGGCGGACTGGGCAAGTTCAAAGGAAAGGCATGGCGTATCGGCCTGATGGGCTCGGCCTGCACACTGAGTAACGTGATGCTATGCCTGTCGGCGCTGGAGAAGTGTTTGGCTGACCAGGGCGCCTCCTTTAAGCGGGGCGCAAGCATCGCTGCGGCTACCGAGCAGGCGGGACTGTCGTGACGTGGCCGCGACACGGCGGGCAAGCACGAATAGCAGTCTGACCGTAGCTACCAGCGGAAATAGCAATTAATAATATTCGGGGTAGAATAAATGAAAAATCTTAAAAAAAGAATTCGTAACGGTGAAACATTGATTGGATGCTGGCTCAACCTGGGCTCATCAGTAACAGCCGAAATTGTGGGTATGGTGGGCTTTGATTGGGTGCTTATCGATTTGGAACATGGAGCCGGGACAGAAAAAGATGTGCTACATCAACTGCAGGCGCTGGAGCATACACCAGCGGCACCGGTGGTTCGCGTGGAGTCTTACGAACGGCAGCGTTTTCATCGCATCCTCGATTTAGGGGCTGAGGGTATCATGTGTCCACGAATCAACAACCTTGAAGAAGCGCAACGGGCGGCTAAAGCCATGCGGTATCAGCCGGAAGGTGTTCGTGGTGTGGCGTATATGGTGCGAGCAACGAATTTTGGTGCGAACTCTAAAGATTATTTCGCGAACAGCAAAGATACCCTCGTTGGCATCATACAGGTGGAGAACGAGGAAATTCTTAATAGTCTCGATGACATCGCAGCAGTCGATGGTATTGATGTGCTTTTTGTGGGGCCGTCTGACTTATCGACGGCATTGGGCATTTTCGGACAATTCGAACATCCTCGATTCATCGATGCCTTGAAAACCACAGCCGCGGCCGCTAAAAAGGCTGGTAAGGCAACCGGGGTCCTGATGCGCAGCCCGAAAGAATTTAATAAATATCACGACCTGGGCTTTCGCTTTATCGCCTGTGGAGCCGATGCTGCATTTGTAAGCTCCGGCGCCCGAAATACGGCGGAAACTTTGAATAATTTGAGGTCATCTCTGAAATGACCATTTGGAAGTTAGCAGCAGATGAAAATCACCAATGTAGAATCTTTCTTAATGTCTTATCAAATGCCTGAACCCCAAAAACTCACCTTTTGGGGAGGCGAACGCACCATCCTCAAGCGAGATGCTATGCTCATTCGTGTATCAACCGATACCGGTTTAACAGGTTACGCTCCCGGCCCGGCACATGAACGCGCCCGGAAGGAAATTAATACGGAAATACGATTATTTCTCACCGGCAAGGACCCGCGCCAATGGAAATCTTTTACATTCCAATCCAATCCGGAAACAGTGAAGACATACTATGCCGTGGAAATCGCGTTGCTCGATTTGGTCGGTCGATACGAAGGCTGTGCAATCTCCGAGCTGTTGGGGGGACGTTTGCGCGACCGCATTAAACTTTATGGCAGCGCCGGCATGTATATGCCTGCTGAAAAGTATGCCGAAGAAGCGGCGGCCATTTCGGCTATGGGATTCCCGGCATATAAGATGCGTCCGGGGAGCGGTCCGGAAGATGATTTAAAAACTATAGAATTGATGCGGCAGGCTGTAGGACAGGAGATGGGCCTTATGGTTGATGCACATACCTGGTGGCGAATGGGCGACCGCAGCTATTCCTTCGAACAAATTGAAAAGCTGGCGAATGATATGGCGAGGTATAATCCGGTTTGGCTGGAAGAGCCGCTGCCTCCAGAGAAGCATGAGGCTTATCGCGAATTGAGAAGTCAGTTGAATGTCAAGTTAGCCTCCGGAGAGCATGAGCCCGATATCTTGGGTTTTCAGGATTTGATTGATTCCGAAGCCGTTGATTATATTCAGATGGATGTGCTATGCCAGGGGGGATTTGCCATGGCGCAGCGAATCTTCGAAGGTGTGCGGCGGCATGGATTGAAGTTCGCGTTCCATAGCTGGGGAACTACGCTCGAAGTGCTGGCTGCGGCACATGTGGGGATATGCCAGCCGGAAGATGTAGTCGAATGGCTGGAATACCCGTGTTACTCGGCCCAGGGACGTGCTGGGATGTATCCATTTCCACTTTCGGATGAAATTCTGACCGAACCATTGGAAATTGAGCAGGGGTATCTTGTGGTGCCCGAAGGACCCGGCCTGGGAATTGACATTGATGAACGCGTGATTGAGAAGTATCCATTTATACCGGGACCCTGGTCGGTTTTCCGTTTGCATTCTCCGCCTGAATCTATTGCGGTTACCGGGGACCACAGCGTAAAATGGGTGAAAGGAGAGCAGAATGATTGACCCGTTGTGGCTTATGTTAATCGGGATGATTGTGGTTCTCGGCGGCATTTTAAAGTTACGGCTGCATGCATTTCTGGCGCTAATTCTTGGCGCCGTCATTGTAGGGTCTCTGACAGCGACACCTGCACTGAGGCAATTTGCCCGGGACAAGAACATGACGGCAGCAGAAACCGAAGCCTTGGTCCAACAATCCGTGGGCGAGCGGGTTGCCGGCGCATTTGGCCGAACGTGTACGAAGATTGGGATTTTAATTGCCATGGCCTCCATCATCGGGAAGTTCTTACTTGAAAGCGGCGCTGCAGAGCGAATCGTTCGGTCTCTGCTAAAATGGCTGGGGGAAGAACGCGCACCCTGCGCATTCCTAAGCAGCGGATTTCTGCTGGGAATGCCTGTCTTTTTCGATACGGTTTTCTATCTGATGATACCCTTAGGTAAGGCCATGGGGATAAGGGTGGGCCGGAATTACGGTCTCTATATTATGGCAATTGTAGCGGGAGCAACCATGACCCATTCTCTGGTACCGCCGACGCCCGGCCCCTTGTTCGTTGCAGGTGAACTTTCTGTAAACATAGGACTCATGATTATAGGGGGAATCGTCGTCGGTATCTTTACTGTAAGCGCCGGTTATCTTTACGCTCTATGGGCAAACCGAAAATGGCCGATTCCTGTCAGAGATACGGCCGATATTTCTGTTGCCGATCTAAGAAGTATGACAGAAAAAGATGAAGCAACCCTACCACCCTTTTGGCTTTCGATACTACCCATCGTTCTGCCCGTTCTTTTGATTGCCGGAGGGACATTTTTCGATTCCTGGGTGAAGACACAATCTCCCATAACAACAACTCCATTCTGGCGAAGCATCGCTGTGTTGATTGACAACGTAGGCAATCCCAATGTGGCCCTTACAATTTCGGCTGCTATTGCTCTGGTGACATTTGCATGGCAGCACCGAGACCATAAGAAGAATATCACAGCGTTCCTTCAGAATGCGCTCTCGAGCGGCGGGCTAATCATCCTGATTACATCTGCCGGTGGTGCCTTCGGCGGCATCCTGCAACAGACCGGCATCGGTTATCGCATCCAGGAGCTGGCGGCTTCTTATCACATAGCCGTACTTCCTCTGGCATTTTGTGTGACAGCCATTGTCCGAACGGCTCAGGGTTCCGCAACGGTTGCCATGATAACTGCGGTCGGCATTCTCGGTGGTCTGGCCGGTAGCGGACAGCTGGGATTCCATCCGCTCTATCTGGCACTGGTCATCGGATGTGGTTCAAAACTCATTCCCTGGATGAATGACAGTGGTTTCTGGGTGATATGCAAGATGTCCGGTATGACGGAAGGCGAAACGTTGAAAACCTGCTCGACGATGATGACGCTGATGGGAATCGTTGGTCTGCTCGTGATTATGATTTTAGCACGGCTTTTCCCACTGGTTTAATAATCCCGCCCCGTTAGAGAACCTAAGGACAAAGGCTCTAACGGTGCAAGCTAAATAGAAAGTAAGGAATCAAAATGAAAATTGTTGATATGCGTATTCACTCTATCGCTATTGCAGACCCCCCATTACGCAGTTCGTACGGCCTTCATGCCCCATACGCCTTGCGGACTATTCTGGAGCTTGAAAGCGAAGATGGTATTGTCGGCATTTCCGAAACGTACGGCGGAGAAACTCCGGCTCAGGCTCTAAGAGAGTTGCGGCCGCAAGTCGTTGGTGCCGATGCGTACCGTCTAACCGGCTTCCTCTCGCCTATGGTGGAAGGACAGGGAGCAGGCTCCGAACGTTCTCAGACATATCTGGTGCCTGGAGAGAATCCACTTGATGCAACGACCCGCACATACGCGGCCGTTGAAGTTGGGTGTCTGGATTTAATAGGAAAATCCGTCGGCCAGCCGGTATGTGACCTGATTGGCGGTCGGGTAAGGGATAAAGTTCCGTTTTCCGCTTATCCGTTCTATAAACATGCCGGAGGGGGAGGCGAAGGCGACGATGTTCGCGAAGATGAATACGGCCAAGCCCTGACGCCCGAAGCCCTGGTGCAGCAAGTCAAACAAATGGTGACCAAATACGGATTCGGCTCTATCAAATTCAAAGGCGGTGTGCTGGAACCGGACCTGGAAATTGAGACCATCAAATTGCTCCGTCAGGAGCTTGGGCCCGAAGTTCCATTGCGCATCGATCCAAATTCCGCATGGACCGTCGAAACATCCGTGCGCGTAGGTAAAGCGTTGGCCGAGGAGCTTTCTGGCGGTGGATATTTGGAAGACCCAACGGCCGGTCTGGAAAATATGGCGGAGGTAAGACGAAGGTTAGTCGCCGAGGGGATTATGACACCGCTGGCCACCAATGTGGCTGTCACTTCGTTCGGGGACATCCCTCGGGCCATCGAATTAGACGCCGTGCAGATTATTCTGTGTGACCATCATTATTGGGGCGGCATGCGGCAGGTACAGCATTTGGCGAATCTCTGTAAGGTCTTCGGCATCGGATTATCGATGCATTCGAACAGTCATTTGGGCGTGTCCCTGATGGGAATGGCGCATGTAGCCGCTGCGACACCTCATTTGACTTATGCCTGTGACACCCATTATCCCTGGCAGTCGGAACAAGATGAAGTGGTAGCAGGAGGACGTGTACCGATTATCAATGGATGCGTCAAGATTCCTGAAAAGCCCGGATTGGGAGTAGAGCTGGATTATGACCAGCTGGCACGCGGCCGTGAACGATATGAAAAATGTCCATATCGCAAACGGGATGACGAGGCCCAGATGCGCAAACATGTCGATCCCAACTGGAAACGAATTCTGCCCAGATGGTGACTACCGCCTAAATCCCTGAGCGGGATAGAAAGCAATCCCGTAAACAAAAAGAATACCTTGCCCTGCGGTACGAAACTGTATATCCTATGCTCAAAAATCCTCGGGAACTGACTATGAAGAAGGTAGGCTACCTGCAGTGGGCAATTGAGAACACCAAGACAGTATGGTGGCATGATTCGGCAGAGCCGAGCGAGCTTGAGCGCGGTATCCGCAGGGGCGCCATTGGTGCCACCACGAATCCTTTTCTCGCGAATCTTGCATTGTCGAGGAATAAAGAGGCATGGGCCAAGAAAATAGATAGTGTGATGTCAGAGCATTTAGAGCCGGAAAGAAAAGCCGAAAAGCTAATGAGCATAGCAATAACGCACGCTGCCCATCAGCTCGAGCCGCAATATGAAAAAAGCGAAGGCCGGATGGGCTATGTCTGCGCCCAGGTCAATCCCGCCCGTGCGGCAGAAAGAGATTGTATGCTCCCAATGGCAAGGCGTTTTCACGCCTGGGCACCTAATATTGCCGTCAAGCTGCCAGCCACGGCGGCAGGGCTGGATGTGCTCGAGGACTGTACGGCTGAAGGAATCACGGCCACACTGACGATAAGCTATACCGTGCCGCAGGTAATTGCCATTGCCCAGAGACACCGCCAGGGGATACAGCGGGCCGAACAGAATGGAATCAAGCCGGGCAAGTGCTTTGCCGTCATTATGATAGGGCGCCTTGATGACTATCTTAGAGATGTCGCGCACGACTGCGAAGCTGATATCAGCGAATCCGATATTCGTCAGGCGGGTTTGGCTGTTTCCAAACGGGCTTATTCCATTTACAAACAGTGCAGCTACGAAGCCACGTTGATTGTCGCCGCCCTGAGGGGGACTTATCATATGACGGAATTAGCGGGTGCGGAAATCATTATGTCTATTGCTCCCCCATACCAGGAGATGCTGCTGTCCGAAAAATTGGCCTGCGAAGAACGCATAGACCGCCAGATACCAAAGGATGTGATTGAGAGACTCTCTGCGTTGCCTGAGTTTGTTCGGGCTTACGAACCTGAGGGAATGCAGCCAAAGGACTTTATTACATACGGGGTGACGCAAAAAACACTTGCACAGTTTCACGAAGGCGGCTGGAAGCTGTTGGAGAATTTTTAACTCGTTGAGTGGTGAGTAGTCAACTCACCAAATAACTAATTAACCAGACACGAAAGGTTTGACTATGAAGAAGATCGGCTTTATTGGATTGGGAATAATGGGTAACCCTATGGCTAAGAATCTGCTCAAGGCGGGTTACTCGCTCACGGTTTACGACATTGTACCTGAGAAGATAGATGACGTGGTCGAGGCCGGGGCGAAGGCGGGCTCATCGAGTAAAGAGGTCGCCGAAAAGAGCGAGATTGTAATAACCATGCTGCCCAATTCTCCGGACGTCAAGGAAGCGGTGCTGGGTAAGAATGGCGTTCTGGAGGGGGCGAAGCCGGGCACTATCCTTATCGATATGAGCTCCATCGCGCCTTTGGCGAGCAAGGAGGTAGCAGAAAAGGCCAAAGAAAAGGGAGTCACTGTGCTTGATGCTCCCGTGAGCGGCGGTGAGCCCAAGGCCATCGAAGGTACGCTTGCAATTATGGTCGGGGGGCCGCAAAAGACATTCGATGAGGTTGAAGATATTCTAAGCGTGATGGGGGCTTCCGTGACACGAGTAGGTGAGATTGGCAGCGGCAACATGACGAAATTGGCCAATCAGATCATTGTTGCTCTGAACATTGCCGCGATGTCCGAGGCAATGGTATTGGCAGCCAAGGCAGGCGTCAACGCTGAGAAGGTCTTCCAGGCGATTCGCGGAGGACTGGCGGGCAGCACTGTTTTGGATGCCAAGATGCCGCTGGTGCTGGAAGGCAACTTCAAGCCGGGATTTCGCATCGAGCTGCACATCAAGGACCTGGCCAACGCACTGGATACCGCCCATGAGGTAGGTGTTCCTGTTCCCCTGTCCGGCGCAGTAATGGAAGTAATGCAGGCCTTGAAAGTGGATGGCAAGGGCACAGATGACCACGGCGGGATTATTCAGTTCTATGAGAAACTGGCCAAGGTCCAGGTAAGACAACAATAACTCGAACTGATTGATTGACAGAAATCATAAATTTGGCAGAGGCAGGCCTATGTGCCTGCCCAGGGCAACCACATTGGATTGCCCCCTACACCGCGGGCATCATGGGCAGCAGATACGCAAAAAGAAGTGTGAGTCCGAGTCCTATCAGTCCAAGCGCAGCAGTGAGGATAGTCCAGGATTTAAGCGTTTCTACTTCAGTAAAACCGCCCATCCGCGCGAATATCCAGAAGCCGCTGTTGTTCATCCAGTCACCAACCAGCGAACCGCTTCCAATCGCCATCGCAAGGTAAACCGGATTGCAACCAAGCATTTCGGGCGACACACCCATGGCGGCGAATATAGAAACGGTTGTAATCATCGAAACGGTTCCGGAGCCCTGGGCGAATTTCATCACGACGGCAACGACAAATGCCATCACCAGCATCACTAATCCAACGGTTTGACCTTGCTCACCAAGTAGCTCTTGGAGCCAACCCTTAATGCCTGCCTCTCGCAACATTGCGCCGAACGCACCGCCGGCAGCCGTGATAAGAATGATGATCCCACCGCTCATCAGAGCGGTCTCACTTCTGGAGGCCAGTTCTTTGAAAGACAGCTTTCGCTGGCGGACCAGCACGAACATAGCAACTGCAGCCGCGAGCAGCAACGCCGAGTCGCGGTGGCCCAGCACAGCCGCAATGTGAGCCGTTAGCCCGTCCACATCCAGGGCTTTGGTTATCGTATTCAAAGAAATCAGAATCACCGGCAGAGCAATGGGAGCGAATGAAATCCAGAACGGAGGGAGTTGGTTGTCATCGAGCGGTTCCGGTTCCACTTGGCCGGCATACGGGCGCATGGGGATGTCCATTCGTCGGTTGATCATCTTGCATACCAGCACACCGAGCGCAGCAGTGGGCAAACCAATTAGTAGGCCGAGCATCATCATCAAGCCAACATCGACGTTGAGTTCATTTGCCATAAACAACGGACCAGGCGTCGGCGGAACAAGTGTGTGAGTAATTCCGGCGCCGGCGACGATGGCTGTAACGTACAGCATATAGTTTTTGCGTGTCCGCCTCCACAACGAGCGGGCCAGAGGGACAAGAAGATAAAAAACAGTGTCGAAGAAGACCGGAATCGAGAGTACGAAACCGCTTAGCATCATTGCCGTAGGTGCTCTTTTTTCGCCCAATACCTTTAGAAAAGACCTCACAATCCGGTCGGCTGCTCCACTGTCCATCATGCACTTGCCGATAATAGCCGCCAGGGCGATCACAATGCCGATGCTACCAGCGACGGAGCCGAATGCCTGCCCCACGCGGGTGACCTTATCAGCAAAGTCACCAGGTGAGAGCAGACTCACGACTATTGCTGAGGTAATCAGCGCAACAAAGGCGTTCAGCCGCAATACAAGAATCATCGCGATGAGTAAGACAACGCCAATAATCAATATCACTATCGGATTCATAATAACAGACCTCCAAACATTGTCTCTATACCGTCACTCACAAATTCAAGTGCTCCTTTGCGAAAGCAAGGCATTTTTTGATGTTGGCTTCTTCAAGCTCGACCAGATCATCCAGCGGCAGATGATTTACCTTTGGCAGAAGCTGCGGCGAGGCATTCGCGCGGATATATCTGAGAGTACGAGCCAAATCGGAGCCGGGCACGTCCGCAAACGTCGCCCAGTATTTCTTCGTCAGACAAGGGACTTTCAGCGGGTCTCGTGTTGCCATCTCCAGACTGAATTGAATTTCGGGCCTTGTCTTGCGAAGTATCCGGACCATTCGAGGCAGGTCGAGCAGGCCTTGCCCCAGTGGAACATCGGCAAGCAGGAAGCCATCTTCGTATTCGGCCACGGCCATGTCCTTCAGATGGACCGAAAAGGCAAAAGGTGCGTACGCCTGGACCACCTCCATCGGGTCCTCCAGAAGAGCAAAGCTGTTACCCGTGTCAACGCACACACCAACGTATCCGCTGCCAATGCGCCTGAGCATATCCAGCATTTGATTGATGCGCCAGTCTTTATGGTTCTCAATCGCAAGTCGCATACGGTTTCGTGTCGCTACCGGCTCAGCCAATTGCAGCGACTTCCAGGTACACTTGGCGAACGCTTTGAATTCATCGGCTTTGCTGAACTGCTCGTAGCGTCGTCCCCCTATAGCGATGCGGACTACCTTAGCTCCCGACTGCTTAGCTGTCCGCACCGTTGCATCGAATTTCTCGACGCCGGACATATCACGGGGCAAAGACGCAGAACCTTCAATAAACATGTCGTAGTTTTGGGCCTTTTCCAGAAGTTTACGAGTATAGTCTTCATCCCGAATCCCTATGTTCATCTGGATGCCGCCGGCACCAATCTTATGACAATGGTCGAGGAAGTTCAGCGGGTCGGCAAGTTTTCCCTTCATTCGCCCGGTGCGTTCTGCTCTGAGCCGAATGTTGTAGGAAAAATCTGCAATTCCAAGCCGTGATCTTTTGACTCGCTCTGCGCCATAAATTCTTCCCAGATCCCCGATTGTAGCTGCCGCCAAGCCGCCGGCAATTGAACAAAGCACTTCTCGACGATTCATCCTTTACAATCTCCTACTTCTTACACCGCTAGAACACATATTTCAATTTCAGGTCTGAATAAGCGCCTATTGTAGAAATTCGGTCGCGGCGCTCATAACGTTTCCACTGACCTACTGCGAGGTATTGCGGCGAGTAAGATAATTTCATACTTCATCCGGTACTATGAATGGCTCGCGGTAGTTTCGGCGTACGAACATATTTGCCATGTCACTAAAATCGCCAACAAATTTCTCACTTGTCTGGTCAAACATCAGAGGAGGCCCTATGGTCAAGGGTTCGGTTCCAAGGTCTACTTCGTTGGCTCTTAGATGGGTAAGACAGCTCTCAAAAGATTCCGTCAGAATTCTATTTCCTGCGATTACTTCCTTGATTTCCTCGACGGGTTGTTTGCGTCCAAGCCGATAAGATATGTTGGCCATATGGCACAGTGCAGCAGAGATGTGACCTTCGAGAACATCGGCTATAAGGTCACTGACTTTCCGGCTTCGCATCGCCTGAATGAAATTGGCCTGATGACCGAGACCACCTTCGCCGGGAAACTGCTTGAGTTTTTTGTGGTTGTTGTCATATGCCCATCCGCCCCCTCTACCACCGCGAAAATAGCCGTGCTTACAATTGACCACCATGCCAAAGTTGGTTCCTCTATAGTGGTCTCGAGCGCGTAGGCCCTTTCTCCGCCGCAGGCCGCGAACTTCATAAATAATCGGAACCGGTTTATAGTCAAAGAAAGTGATCTGCGTGTTGGGCGTTTGCCCGTCATCGTCCAAACCGAGCCGCCCACCAATGCTGATTGCTTTGGGGGCAATTTTCTGCTGGCCAATCGCCCATCGGCTCTCGTCCACATTGTGGGCACCGAGATTGCCGACCTCCCCGGTGCCGGTATCCCAAAACCAGTGCCAATCATAGTGCAGGTTCTTCCGCATCAAGGGCACTAGTGGAGCCGGCCCCTGGAATAGGTTATAGTCCACCGATGCAGGGATGGGCTGGGGGCCATTGACTTTGCCAATACTCTCACGAAGGTTGTAGCTGATTGCCCGAACGAGTTTAATGGAACCGAGGTTACCATTTTTAACATACTCCACGGCTGCCTGTAGTCCTACATCGGAGCGGTCCTGTGAGCCGGTTTGTACAATCCGCTTATACTTGCGAGCCGCCTCTACCATCTTTCGGCCTTCCCATATATTATGGGAGAGCGGCTTCTCAATATATACATCTTTACCGGCCTGGCAAGCCCAGACGGTCATCAACGCATGCCAATGGTCAGGTGTGACGATAACAACGGCATCGATGTCCTTATCGTCAAGTAGCCTGCGGTAGTCAATATAGGTGGTGACTTTTTCGTTGCGGTCCTTGAATTTCTTGGCTTCGAAGTCCAGAAACTCTGTGTCAACATCGCAAAGTGCGACTATGCGAACGCCTGGCACTTTGCCGAATATGTCGATGTGCTCTTTACCCTTTTTGCGAAGACCCACTATGGCGATGCGAATGTCGTTGTTTGCCCCAAGAATCTTTGATGAAGCCCTGGCACGTGACACTGAACCGAATCCGATACAGGCGGCAGCAGCCGTTAAGTTCCTGATAAAGTCTCTGCGAGTGAGTTTGTTCATCGGTCCTGCCTTTTACCTATCTTGTTGAGAACGCGAATATGGTCATAGTACTGTACTTTTGGCCAGGCCGCAACACAACAGATGGAAAATGCGGCTTGTTGGGCGAATCAGGAAAATGCTCAGTCTCAAGACAGAAACCATAATGCCTGTCGTAAATCTTGCCGTCTTTGCCCTTGATCCCTTTCATACCGTTTGCCGTATAGAACTGCATACCCGGCTCCGTGGTGTGCACTTCCATAATCCGCCCGCTTGCAGGTTCATAGACCCGAGCAGCGGGGACAAGCGCGCCTCCTGAATTTTTCAGCACGTAGTTATGGTCGTACCCGCGTGTTTGCGTAAGCTGGCTGATTCTTGCTCCGATTGTTTGGGCCTTCGTAAAGTCCAGAGGAGTACCTTTCACACTGTGGATCTCACCGGTAGGTATCAGTGCTTTATCTGAGGGCGTATAGTAATCAGCGTTGATGAGCATCTCATGGTTCAGAACATCACCGTTACCCGCCCCTGCGAGGTTAAAATAGCTGTGATTAGTGAGGTTGACAATCGTAGGCTTGTCAGTGGTGGCTTCGTAGCATATCTTCAGCTCATTGCCGTTCGTTAGGGTATAGGTAACAATGCAATCAAGATTACCGGGAAAACCCTCGTCGCCGTCCTTGCTGAGATACGTAAATCGTACGCCTGCTTCTTCGCTGGTCCGGAAGGGGCGGCCTTTCCACAAAACCTTATCGAATCTCTTGCTTCTTCCACCGTGGATGTGATTCCTGCCGGCATTGGCGGTCAGCTTGTATTCGGTGCCGTCGAGCGTGAACCTGGCGTTTGCGATACGATTGGCATAACGGCCGACAGTGGCCCCAAATAGAGGGTTTCTCTTGATGTAGGAGTCCAGGTTATCGAAACCAAGCACCACATCAGCTAATTTGCCGTCCCTATCCGACACCTCCAGTGACACCAATATCGCGCCATAGTCAATAATCCTCGCACGCAATCCTTTTACATTCGTGAGCTCGTAGAGAGTCACCTTTCGGCCGTCCGGCATTTGACCGAACGACTTCTGCTCTACCTCCAAACCGGCCCGACTCTTCCGGGATGGCTGGCCAAGAGCTTTTCCACAATCGAACGAGGCGGCCGTCAGCAGTACACAGAGACAAATACGATAATTAGCCATAACAAAACCCTCACAATTCTCTTAGCGCCAAGTCTCTCAGCCAATCATCATATGCGGAGGCGTTATTATTAGCTCCGGAACGACTGCACGAGGCGGCAGCTTGGCGACTGCCACCACACAGGCGGCAATGTCCTCGGGTTGGAGCATCTTCGCGCGTTTTTCGGGCGGCGGCGGCGAGGGACGCTTGTCTATAATCGGGGTGTTTGTCTCACCCGGATAGATGTTCGTTACCTTGATGCCGTTTCCACACTCTTCAAGGTTGACAAAAGTCCCAAGGGCACTCGTGGCAAACTTCGAGACGCAATACGGCAGACCCGCCAAAAGCATCACGCGTTTGCCCGCCAGAGATACAATATTGACGATAAGTCCCGAACCTTTCTGACGCATAACCGGAAGCGCAGCGAGAATGCAGTTGAACGTCCCCGTGGTATTAATCTCCATGACGCGGTCGAAGTCTGCCGGGTCGATATTGGACATCATCCGATTCCCGACATTGATACCCGCACTATTGACGAGGATGTCGATAGGGCCAAGCTCGTCACCAAGCCATTGAAATAGCTGTGAGACCTCCTCGCGTTTGGTGATATCACAGGCCCGCCAGATAAATTCGGAGCCGGTGCCTTTAGCTTTGACAGCGCTTATTAGTGCCTCTTCGTTGACATCTGTAAGTGCGACTCTGCAGCCTTCAGCCGCAAGGGCCTTGGCGATTCCTAATCCAATACCTCCCGCTCCACCCGCGACTAAGACTATCTTGCCATTCAAATCCATAATTCAATCCTCTTTTGTACTACGTTCCGGAATTGTGAGTGGTGGGTGGTAAGTATTCAACTCACCAATTAACCAATCACCAATTAACCATGCTGCTGATTTTAGATGATATACCGTCACAGTCAAGGGCTTGATTTGCGATTTTTGGGATTAATGTCCCGTAGGCAGAATAAACTTAATCGACAAAAGGACAAGCACGGCGGTTAAAAAACGCCGACGGGCTCTGCTATTTGGCCATACTCAGGGCACCGGTGGATAGTCGTGTCGCTGCTTTTTCCAATGTGCAAAGGAGTTCGCTCGCAAATGTTTGAGATGTCACGCATCACACTTCTATCTGTAGAAAATGCTGACCAGCGACCAGCCGCCGATAACGGCAAAACCTGCAAGCGAGAGCCAAAGCATTACGTCCCAAAGCAGGCCTGGCCGAAGGTTCTCGTCGCCCCGTCGATAACGAAAATACAAAGCCGCCGCTCCCAGCATCGGCAGCATAATCGCCTGAGCGGTTCCGCTGGCCAGGACCATTTTCGCCGGGGCACGCACACCTATGTATAACCCTAATGCGACCAGCGGCCATATGATACAAATTATGCGCGTCCACCTCGATCGCGCCTGTTCGGAGCCATCAGTAATTCCAAACAAGCCCAGTGCATCGGCGACCATGCGGGCACATCCCGCTGCTGCGACAAAGAACGTGGAATACAATACCGCGAAAGCCCCTGAAAGGAATACTTCGTCGGCCCAAGGGCCGAAGACCGGAACGTACATCGCAGCCAGCGTACGCACCATATGTTCTCCCGCCGGATTAAGCCCCGTTCTGGCAAGCACGGCGGCTCCGAGCAGGTAGAAGGCGACCGTCGCTAACGTATAGACTACCATCGATGTCCACGCGTCGATGTGTAGTACATGCAGCCAGCCGCGAGCACGCTTTATCCATTGCGCCGTGCCTTCTCTTGGACCGGTGAACTTCGCATAGCCCTTTTCCAGACACCAATAGGGGTACATTATCAGTTCCAGGGCGCCGACACCGATTATCCCGAATGCCGCCAGTGCTGTGGCAATTGGTTTGATGCCCGTGCCCTCGGCAGCAGGCGGCAGACGGAAACTAAGTCCACTCACCAGGTCACCGCCTTTTACCGCCCATTCCGGTTTTGTCTGTAGCACAATCAGCGTTATCATCGTCACGATCGTGAACGTCACGACTAATACAGTTGCAACAAACTGGATCAGTCCATATCGGCCGACGAACAGCAGCACAGATGTTGCTATTGCCAGTATCGTGGCCCAGAGATACACGTCCTTTGGCTCTCTAAGCTCTGCGGTTTCAGAAGTTAATGAGGTGATCTTCTGTTGCAACTCGTTTATCGCAACACTCTCGGCACTTTGTGCCTGAGCTACCTTCAAATCAACCTTAGCCCTGACCAGCTCATTCTGCAGGCGATTGTACCGTCTGCCATAGCTCGTTAGCGGCTGACTGATGGCCAGTGTCTGTCCGACACCACCTACGATACCGCCTTGTTGGGAGACCACCAATAGTATCATAATCGCCCAGTACCATACTAACCAGTTTACTTTTAATCGCGGCCCAGGCACGCTGTCCAGCGCTTTCAAAGGGGTTTGGCTCCACGTGATGGTGTATCGGCCGAACTCTATCTGCGTGGAGACCTTGATTACGCAACCGATGATAATGAGCCACAGCAGCCAGAACCCTGCCTCGGCACCGGCTTTGGTGGTGGCAATCAACTCGCCCGACCCGACTATCGAGCCGGCGATTATCATACCGGGACCAAGCCGAAGAAGCGTCGCTCCCAGCGTTCGGGGCGGTTCCCTTATGAGTGAAGCATCTAAAAGTGAGGATTGCTCGCCGTTGCAAGCATTGTTAGCTTTTGACTCAGTCTCTGTTGGCATGTCACTGTCCGACGCCATGGTTAATTTATGAGTGGTTAATTGGCAAATCGACAATTTGAATGCTCACCACTCAATGCTCACTATTTACTAATTCCCGTACTCGACGAACTTTACTTTGGTGAGATTTATAGTGTATGCTCACGTTTTGAGCAACACTTTTTTAGGTTCTATACGTACTTACAGGGATTTGATCCATTATAGATGTCAAGATTGAGGTACTTACTTTAGAATAAGGTTCTGATCCACCAGCACATCGCGATAGCAGTGTTTGACTCAAATAGTTGACGCCGTAGTCCGTATTGGCTACTATACTCAAAACTCAATGCGTCACAGGCCAGTTCGCCTATATCCGCAAAAAAGAAATGAGATTCGAGAAAATAGAAATAGATCCGAGGAAGAATCCTGCGGTATTGGACACCGCGACTTGGGAACCCGCAAGGGCCTGGAGCACAGTTTCTGCCGTTGAGGAATCCTACTGGAACTCAGTGGCAAAGGCGATAAGGCAAGGCCAGCCATTGCCCGTTGATGAACGTTGCGTTGTGTATGCCGGTTCTTGTGCTAAATATCGAACAAGCGCGTTTTTCCTTGCCGGACTCGCTGATGGTCAGCACGCATTCGTCGAGCTCGGAACCAATGATAAGGATACTTTCTTGGGAGAGCCGATTGGCATCCGATCCCTTAAAGACGGGACCCGCTTGGCTGTGTACCGTACAGATGCTGCCACTATCAACCACTATGTCACTCTAATTAGACCGGACAAAGGCCCTAAAGCACTTGGTGTTATACCGCGATTGGGTGTAGGTTCGAGAATGTCAACAGCCGCCTGGCCCGGGGTGTGGCAGGCAATTAACAAATGCAATTTCCGCGCCAACCCAATTCAGAACTCAGTTCGAGAGGTCAACCTTCTTGAGGACATATTGGCTGGACAACCACCACGCTTTAATTATTTAGCCAATTTTGGGAGGGTCGAGGAAGGGCATACCGGCAGTACTTTCGAGGGTCTCTGGGTGGCCGGCGTGCTGGAAGTCCTCAAGGCCGCTTCGTCCCCAGCGTTCGGTGCCGATGCCGACCACATAACTGTCAGGCGCAGTGCCGACGAGATTAATCACGCTAAGAAGGTAATAGAGGCGGCTCACTTTTATACTTTTTTCACCCTGGATGTGTCCGACCTCTTAGACTACGGTGCGATGAAAATTAGCTCGGAAATTTCAGCCCAAGAGTATCTGGCCAACCGTATTCCTCAGCTGAAGCAGCAAAACGAAGTCATTGCTTATCATTCCCAGAGACGCTTAACTGGAGAGCAGTACCGGTTGGATAAGGCAACTGTAGGTCGGCTGGTAGGCAAATACTGGTCTGCCCTGAACGCAGTCGAGGAGCTATCCAATCATATCAGGACCGTAAGGAAGGAAGTCCCCTTCGACCTCGAACTTAGCATTGATGAGACACCGTCAGGCATAGACGCATTTACCTGTCTGACCTCCGAGATTGAACTTATGTTCCTGATGCTCGAGTTACAAAGGCGAGGAATACCGGTGACACATATCGCGCCAAATTTTGGAATAGAAAAGGGGTCAGACTACAGAGGACAAGACGGCCTTTTCGGCCTGGAGAAGCGTATCCGGGAGCTTTGTGATATCTCTCGTGAGTTCGGGCTTATGCTGGATTGTCATTCGGGCGATGACCTCAAATCGGCGACTCGAAAGGCCATCGGTCGTGCTACGCAAGGCCATATCCATTTTAAGGTGTCTCCTATCCTGCAGATAATATTCGCCGAAACGATGAAGGATGTCGAACCCGAGAGGTTCCGTTTTTGGTGGGATGATACGCTGGACTACGCGCGCCGCGAGGCGGCGGCCAGTTCCGATTTTGCCGCGGAATGCCTACGCCGGTACGAGGCCAGTGACAATAGGAAATGCTCACCTGACCACGCAGTTTTCCACTACTACAACTTTGCCTCCGTGGGCAAGCGTGACCAGAACGGACAGTTCGTTCACCGCGAGAAATTCTATGATATGCCGGGGGATTTCTATCGCGAATATCAAAGGCGCATCAGCAACTACCTGTGTGAAGTGGCGGCAGACGTCTTCAACAGCATATGAACAAGACGCTCGAGAAACGCAGAGATGTTTTGAGAAACTGGCTTGCTTTTCGTATGATATGGTGTAAATATTCCGAAGGATTCCTTTCGGAGGGCATGACGCTATGGAGCAGCGATTAGGTGAAAAAATAGCAATTGTTACCGGTGCCGGGCAGGGAATCGGCAAGGCTGTAGCATTGCGCCTGGCCGAAGAAGGTGCAAACGTGGTTGTTGTGGACATCAACACGCAGACTGCCGAACGGACCGCTGAGGAAATCCGAACGCTCAATCGCCGCGCATTATCTTACTCCATCGATATTTCCAACATTGCTGAGATTCAGCCGATGGTTGATAATGCAGTGGCTAAATTTGGCCGGATCGATATTCTAATCAATGCCGCTGGTGTGGCACAAACAGGGCTCTTTCTGGAACTTACCGAGCAACAATGGGACCGTGTTATTGATACTAACCTGAAAGGGACAACCTTTTGTATTCAGGCTGTCGGCCGCCAGATGATAAGGCAAGTGCCGGAAGAAGTTAAAACAACAAGGCACGCAGATCGCAGCTATGGGAAGATTGTGAACTTTTCCTCAATCTCCGGTCGGCACGGCAGAGCCGCACAAGTACCGTACGCAGCGAGCAAAGCCGCCATTATCAGCATCACCCAGTCCGCGGCTCTGGTTTTTGCACCGTATAACATCAACGTCAATGCTGTGTGTCCCGGCGTTATTCCCACGCCAATGTGGGAACAGATCGACCGAGACCGGGGACGTGTATGCGGTCTTGCTCCGGGAGAGTCGATAAAATCATTCATTGAACGAACTCCATTGAAGAGGGCCGGCAGCCCCGAGGATGTGGCCGGCGTTGTTGCTTTTCTTTGTTCGCCGGATTCCGACTACATGACCGGGCAGACGCTGAATGTGGATGGCGGACTCGAAATGAATTGACTAAATGTCCAGCAGAAAGTGTGGGCATTACGAACGTTTGCCAAAATCAGGCTTGCGATGTAAGTAGAGGAGAGCTAAAACATGACCGATTTTGAGAGAGCACGGGCTCTGTTGTATGAGTTCAAAGGTGACTCGTATCTGTTTGGCCCGGGTGTCCTGCCAAAAATAGATGAAAGAGTTGCCGCTGTAGGAAAGAAAGCAGCTCTGGTTCGTGACACATTTGGCGGCAGTGATGATTATGTAGGAGTCATACGCAACTCGCTGGCCGAATCAGGAGTCGAGCTTGTCACAGAAATCAGAGGTGCCAGGCCTAACTGTCCGCGTGAAGACCTGTTTCGAATTACCGACCACCTGAAGGAGTCTGAGGCGGATGTGGTACTCAGCTTCGGCGGCGGCAGCACAATCGACGCTGCAAAGGCCGCTGAAGTCCTTCGCACTCTCAATGGTGAGATTGATGAGTATTTTGGGATGAGGCTTGTCACCAAAGCATTGCAGGACAGAAGCATGTCCCTGACTACGCACATGGCTATTCAGACAGCTGCCAGCTCGGCGGCCCATCTGACCAAGTACTCGAATATTACAGAAGTTTCAACAGGCCAGAAGAAGCTGATTGTGGATGATGCAATTGTTCCTGCTCTTCCGGTCTTCGACTACGAGGTGACGTATAGTACACCGCCGGGCCTGACCGCCGACGGAGCGCTCGACGGCATCTCGCACTCGCTGGAGGTCCTTTACGGAGCCATGGGCAAGCCTTACTACGACAAGCTCGAAGAAGTCGCCGGCGTCTGTATTCGCCTAGCGGTCAATTACCTGTCGAGGGCAATTGAAAATCCGAAGGACAAAGAGGCGAGGGAAGCACTCTGCTTAGCCACAGACCTGGGCGGATATTCCATTATGATAGGCGGAACCAACGGGGGACACCTGACCAGTTTCTCCCTGGTGGACATACTGCCGCACGGTCGGGCCTGTGCTATTATGAATCCGTACTACACCGTCTTTTTTGCCCCGGCCATTGAACGGCCATTGCGCGTTGTTGGCAAAATTTATCAGGAGGCGGGGTTGACAAGGGCCGATATTGAAGCCCTAAAAGGAAGGGACCTCGGTGTTGCAGTGGCCGAGGCTATGTTTGAGCTGGCTCAAAGGATTGGTTGTCCCACGCGTCTAAGTGAAGTTGAAGGATTCGGCTGGCAGCATATTGACCGAGCCCTGGCTGCCGCCAAGAATCCGCAGCTTAAGATGAAGCTCCAGAATATGCCCGTGCCGCTCACAGCTAAGATGATAGATGACTATATGGGGCCGATATTGGAGGCGGCACGAGATGGAAACCTTGCGCTGATTAAGAACGTAAAATAGGAATCTACGGCTGTGAAAATAAAGTTAGACTATGGCAAGGAGGGTCTGGATATTATCCTGCCGGACCACCTGAATGTCGATGTCGTTAAGCCCAAGTACAGGGAAGGTCTTGCGGACCAGGCTGCGGCAATAGAAGAGGCTTTACTCAGACCCATAGACTCAAAGCCTCTGCGAGACTTGGCCAAACAATCGGATACTGTTGGTATTGTAGTCAACGACATCACTCGTCCAACACCCTACAAGCTCATTTTGCCGATTCTGCTGCGGGAGCTTCGCAGTATTCCCGACGAGCAGATATTGTTCTTCAACGCCACCGGTACTCACAGGCCAAATACGGAAGTGGAGCTTCAGGAAATGCTGGGAGATGAGGTCTTGAGCAGATATCGGATTATTCAGAATGACGCCAAGGATCACAGCTCACACAAGTTCGTTGGTACCACAAAGAGCGGAAATGAAATTTGGCTCCATAAGGAGTATCTGGGCTGTGAGACTCGAATTCTGACCGGTTTCATAGAGCCACATATCTTCGCAGGTTTTTCTGGTGGCGGCAAAGCCGTCATGCCTGGGCTGGCTCTGCTGGAGACCGTACTTAGAAACCATAGCGTGAATAATATAGACCACCCAAAGGCGACCTGGGGTGTGACATCCGGCAATCCAATATGGGAGGAGATACAACAAGCCGCGTCACTGGTGCCGCCGAGTTTTCTATTGAACGTGGCGCTCAACAGAGAAAAGGAGATAACAGCCATTTTTGCCGGTGATTTTCGCAAAACACACGAGCAGGGTTGTGCCTACGTGAAGAAAAATGCAATGGCTGCCGTAAGAAAACCGTATGACATAGTTGTCACCAGCAATTCAGGATATCCGCTGGACTTGAATCTGTATCAGTCCATTAAGGGTATAAGTGCAGCCGCCCAGGTTGTCAAGGAAGGCGGAGCTATAATAGCCGTCGCCGACTGCTGGGATGGAATCCCAGACTACGGAGAGTATGTTAAGTTATTGCATGAGGCCGAGAGCCACGATTCTCTCCTAAGAACAGTTCGCCAGGAGGATTTCATGAGGCAGGATATGTGGCAGGCGCAACTCCATGGTCTGATATGTCAGAAGGCGGATGTGTACTTCCACAGCCATAATCTCAGTGATGAGCAAATCGAGCATGCCTTTCTCAAACCGTGTTCAAGGGTAGAAGAAACCATCGAAGAGCTGCTGCATAAATACGGACAAGATGCTTCCATTTGTGTTTTGCCCGAAGGACCCCAGACAATCCCCTACGTCTCTCAGGGTAGCTTTACATGAGTTGATATATAGCTATGCTTGAAACTGTCCCCAAATGCAGGTAAAGCAATAATCGAATGAATATGGCGATGTCGGCAAGTTATTACCCCGGAAAAATATCGCTGAGCTTCACAAATCTATATGATAAGTTCTCGTCACGCTCTCCAGGGACGCTTTCTGTTTATTTTCTCCGACAATGTATCCTTCGCAATGATTGCATCTTCTCTGATCTGAAAGTCAAACATGCCCACATTGATAAAATCCGCTCCGTTTTCAAACGCGAATCTGAAGCCCTCTCGTGGATGGATGGCTCCGGCAGCCAAAACCTTGAAGGCAATCCACGGCTTCTTGACGCTTCTCATGAACTTGATTGTCTCCTCGGGCTTAGTACACCACATATTGTCGTGTGGTGGCAGTCCGCGCTCAGGGCGCTCGGCTTCTGGAGTGGCCGACCAATAGTTACCGCTGTGCAGCGTCTTCATATAGAAGTCCAGCTCGAGGCCCGCCTTTTCCAGGGCCATTGGCACTTCAATGGAATGACAAGCACAACCGGCAATCAGCCCGTTTTTCCTGATGAACTCAATGGCTTTGGCCAACAGATCCACGCGGTTATACCTGACCCAATTGTCGCCTATACCACCATGTATAAAGGCGCCGATGGCACCGTTGTCAATTGCCGTTTGAATCGAGCCCGTAAGGTCGCCGGTTTTAGGATAAGTCTGGGCAATCCACTGAATCTGTCCGCCCCATTCATTGCGATAACGGTTATACACTCGAATGGTTGGGTCCTCGCCGTATGCGTAGGGACTGTTGACGGGCCCTATCATCGTGTTGATACCACATTCTTCGCATAACTGCCATGTCTCAATAATCTTCCGGTCGGTGAAGTAGTGCCTCATCAACGAAGCAACGTAAATCAAGTCACGATCGTGAGCACTCCCGATGATTAGATTACCACCGCAAATCAGACGGCTGATTTCGACATTTCTAATCTTGCCCATCGGCATATCGAGATGAGCACTCTGCTGTCGGGCTGCAACTTGTTCATCAGTTTTCTGATTGGCCTGTCGCGTCTTGGCCAAAAGCGCCTGTTCTTCATGACTTGTCGCCAATGTTAGGCCGGCTGTGGCCGCTAAAGACCCCTTAATAAATCTCCGACGATTCACGGTCTTGGCCATAAGATCACCTGAAATCTATCTCCATAATGCCCCACTAACCCAAGCTTAGTGGAACAATACTGTTTAAGAATTTGCGGCCTTGTCTATACGGGCTTCCCGAAGATTAGGTCCTCACACAATTGTAGAAGACAGACTACCTATCGCGTCTTGGCTCCGCCACCCGCTGCGACTCGATGCGCTAAGTCGCATCGCGGCGAGAGCGAGCCAAGACGGGCAAACATTCCTGCGCAATCCTGCGTTTGTTTTCGGTTACTCAGCACCACTAAAGAGTATAAAGCTACGGCTTACATCTGTCAACTTTGGACGACTGAAATTTAGCGAAAGGTCACTATTAGAATGATACCGTATCACATTTCAAGAACGGCACTATTAGTCCTAAAACAAGATTTTTCTTAGGCTTCAATACAAGGGGGTTGATAATTTTGTCTGGATACAATTTTCCTGTCCCAGCCGGCTGCTGGTTAAGTCTGTGCAGTTTTTGGTTGCAATAATATACCATTTCAGGTATCATTATTATTTTAGGAGTATTGTTTTCTAATAATGTTCTAAGGGACACCCAATCAGGAGTAAATCATATTGGATATGAATAGACCGTATTGTGATATTTCGATCATATTCTTTGACTTAACTATATGAGGGTAGAGTTATGAGGAAACCAACAATCATTTTGGTATGTTTTTTTTGAAGTTTTTTTGAGACAAGCATGGGTAGAGGGCTGGTTGCTTGTCGAGGACAACGGTGTTTTGGTGTGTGTGACCAAATCATAAAAACCATTATTTTAACCTTTTGTTTGAAGGAGGGCTGTCATGTCTGAAAAATTGTTATTTCTAATTCCTTTGTTACGAAAACTCACAACGTCTTTAAAGGAGAAATAGAATGTCTAAAAAAATAACATATTTGATTTCTTTTGTCCTGCCGCTGGTTCTGCTCGACAGTGCCTCGGCGATTATATTCTGGGACGACGGCGGGACCGACCATCTCTGGAGCACAACAACCAACTGGAGTCCCGATACCATCCCGACCAGCGCCGATAGCGTTTCAATCGATCAACCGGATGACACACATTGCGAAATCCAGGATGGTATTACCGCCCAATGCTCTACACTGAGGGTCGGCAATTCCAGCTTCACCACAAACCTGGATATTAGCGGCGGATCACTTTCAGCAGATGGGGCCTACATCGGTGTGGATAATTCCATCGGCCACGGCATCCTGAATATGAGCGGCGGCTTATTTTCCACCGGGGGATTGCAGATCGGCTGGAGTGGCATCGGCACGCTCAATATGACAGGTGGTACTATCGAGCTAAGCGGCAACCTGGTAATACCCGGCCAGACCGGAACCGGCTCGGTGACCCTCCACGGCGGCACTATCAATGCATCCGATCTCCGTATGACTTCCGACTCCGGCTCAATGGATATTACCATAGGCACACTGATTCTTGTCGGCGATGATACCACAACAATTCAAACCTATATCGACGACGGCTGGATTACCGCCTATGACGGTAAAGGTGTGCTGCGGCTGGATTATAATGTCACGAATGAAGGCAAAACTACGTTGACGGCTTTCTCACCGCTTAATCCGAATCCGGTCGACGGTAGTTCAGTATCACCCGGCGAGGTGGAGCTGAGCTGGACTCTGCCTGACCCGTGTGTGCCCGGTGAGCCAGTACCTGTTGACGTTTACTTTACCGACGACTTGGAATTGCTGAAACAGTTTACCGACCCGGCAGCCATCCGGGTTGTTAGCAAGCAGAACGTGACTTCCGTTGTCGTGCAAACTCAGCCAAAGACACGGTACTATTGGGCAGTCGATACCTATGTTGACAGCGCCGCTGACTATCCGGTCGTTGGTCCTATCTTTAGCTTTTTCGCAGATAATATGCCTCCCCAAGTGAACGCTGGCTCAGATATAGTGACCTGGCTGGAAGTGGGTCCCAGGACCGGGAATCTGGACGCGACCGTCACTGACGATGGTGCGATAAGTCCCTATACTGTGCAGTGGACGGTGGTTAGTGAACCTGCTGAAGGAGCCGCCGTTATAGAGACAGCAACTGCCGAGGATACGAATATTACCCTAACAGAGCTGGGCGAGTATGTCTTGCAGCTGGAGGCCTTCGATGGTGAATACTCCGGTTCGGACACGGTGACAATCAACGTATATAACGACAGTTGCGAAGCAGCCCAGTCACTGCCGGACTATGAACCCCTGGTAGGGGACCTCAACGGGGACTGCCGGGTCGATGAAGCTGATTTGGCATTGCTGGAAGCAAACTGGCTGAAGGATAATTCGTTGAAAGAGGAGTGGTTCAGGGTCGAGTAACTGAGATCACTATCGACTGGAGCTTACCGGGGTGTTTGATACCCGTATGTGTTTAGCCAGACAACTGAATCATCAGTTTCCTGATGTGGCACGGGCTTCCAGCCCGCGAGAACACGGCCAAGATGTCCATGCCACCAAGAAATCAAAAGCGGCTAAATACATACTGATATGCGTATCAAATTCCTTGGCTCATATTTTTGTATATGGTAGAGTAAAAACTTGAATTGCCGAGAGGACGGGAGGCCTCTCGGCAAATTATTCTATGATTCCCTGGTGTGAGTTTTAAGAGGTTCCTGTGAAAATAAATGAAGTCCGTATTGGGAACAAGGCAAGGATAAAAGGTTTTACGCTTATTGAACTTCTTGTCGTAATTTCAATCATCGCATTACTGATGTCAATTCTTCTTCCGAGTCTTAAACGTGCCCGTGAACAGGCAAAAACGATTATTTGCAGGTCCAACCTGAAGGATATCGGCCTTGCGTTTATGGATTATGCAATGCAGAACTCAGAACAATTACCTCCTCTCGGCGATACCGACCCGCTGGCCGGCGGAGGAAGCGATCCAAGACGATATGTTGGAAAGCACTGGTATGAGAGGCTGGCGGAAACAGGTCTGGTACCCGATGAAAGCGTCAAGAGCGATTCTCCCCCGACATTTGTAAATTACACTGAAGGAATATGGCGATGCCCTACGGTAAAAAGAAATCAGATTTACTCAGAATCAGGGCGCGCAACATGGGGCGGAGGTTATGGCGTAAATCAATGGTTTATTAACTATGGAACCAGAGGAGGAAGCCCCAAACTGAGTAGTATAAAAAACGCCGCTTTCGTATTTCTCGTAGGTGATTGCGGCAGGCCCATGGGCGATGGAACTTTCAATTACAGCACATGGTGCAAGTTATACCCGCTTATGCCTTTTGATCTCAGGAAAACGGGCAATCCGAATGAGCAACCTGCATGCAGACACAACGGAAAAGGAAATGTAACATTTGTGGATGGTCATATAGGTGATGCAACGTTCAAAGACTTTGATACCAACAAAAACAATATTCTTATTGACCTGAGATAGTATAAATAAGTTTCTATAGCAATTATAAAATCAGAATTAACATTTTCGAGAGGTCAGAATGCAATCCTTCAGCAGAAAAACTATGGTGATTAGAGTAATACTGTGTGTGCAAATTATCGCTTTAACCTTTGGGGCGGCTAACGCTCAGGGCAAGAAACCCGGTCCCGCATATTCGTTCGTGTATCTTGGTGACATGCATTTCGACAAAAGAAGTCATCATGACTTCGATTGGGTCAAAGCCAATAAGCCAAATGATATCAGGCAGATAGATGACTATGTCAGGATTACGGAAAACCATACGCCCGGTCTTCTAAAACGAATTCAGACTTCTATAGAATCCAGTGACGGCAGAATAAAGATGGTTGTCCAGGGTGGAGACTTTACCGAGGGACTCTGCGGCAGCCGTGAACTTCAAGAGACTCAATTCAAGGATGCCTTAAAGTGTGTTCGTAATTATATACCCAAGACTACATTTATTGTCGCCAAGGGCAATCACGATATCACCGGCCCCGGGGCAAGGGAGGCCTTTGACAATGTTATGCTGCCATGGTTATCAAAAGAATGTAAAAAGCAAATAGATTCTGCATCTTTCTTCTTTATGAAAGGGCCGGATTTATTTGTGTTTTTCGACGCATATCACAATAACAGCCTTGATTGGCTGGAGAAAACTTTAAGCCAGAACAGACATCGCCATGCGTTTGTTGTAATGCATCCCCCTGCAGTTCCTTATAACGCAAGGTCCACGTGGCATCTCTTTTCAAGAGCGAAAGAGAAAGATGTTCGTGAAAGATTCTTAAATATACTGGGCGCAAATAAAGTGGTACTGCTGACCGCCCACCTGCACAAGTACGTTGTTCTGGCAAGAAGAACTTCGAGAGGTACTTTTGTGCAGTTCAGTATGAACAGTGTTATCAGCTCGCCTGAAATATCAGTGAGAGACCATCTTGAAGGCGTTAAGAATTATGGCAGCCATCTTGTTGAACTCGAACCTGAATTTCAGCCTGATACAAAGGAACAACGTCAAAAATTGCTCGAAGATGAGAAACCATATATAGCTCATTTTGAATTTGCGAATTTTCCCGGATATTCTATCATTAATGTTTCCGAGGCAGGCATCAATGCAAATATATACATAGGTGATTCCGACAAAGTATGGAAGAACATTCCTCTCAGCTCTTTGCTCAATAATTAAATCCGTAAGAAGAGGGCTATTGTAAATATGAATAAGAAGAATATCATCGGCTTAACTATGTCAATATACCTTCCTGTGTTGGCAGATCCAATAACTGGCGAAAAGAAAAGCTGGAAAGAAAAAGACCTCTGCTTTGCAGGAGAGGGGGTAGAACAAAGCAGAGGCTTAAGCAATAGTGTATATTAAATACACTATAACACCTCCCTCCTTGGGAAACTAATCAGTAAAGACTATAGTTAAGTGCCACCGTTGATGCCAAATGTAACGCTTTTTCTGAATGTAACGATTTTTCTGTATGTAAGGCTTTTTCCGCAATTTGACCATCGAGCTAACCAGCTCAATACCCGTATGCTGCAAAAAAAACGTTACAAGGGGCTTTCTCGGCGGATTTAAGGGCCGATTCCTATACGGATACCACTATGGATACCACTTTTCAAAGAACGCGTTCGCCGTTTAAACGGTCTCTAAAGGGCTATTGACGGCTTATGCGGCCTGGCTTAGGTAATGAAAAAGGGCAGCAGTTGCAATTTTAAGATTATTTGGTAACATTCTTCAATCAGAAAACTTAGTCCGCCGGGACGGATTGCTAAGTGGTATAAATAGGAAATCTCAGTTCATGTATGTTCCCGAACCTCATGGATTCAGGATTCACAGGATGGATAAGACCATGTTTACAATGAAACACCTGGGTACCGTGCTTGTTGGAGCAGTACTGCTGCTTGTGGCTCTGTGCGCTGTTGCCGGAGCTAAAGAGAAGGTCATTCTCGATACCGATATGGTTCTCTTGTATGACGATGGTGTGGCGATGATGATGCTCGCAAAGCATCCGGACATAGAGCTGCTCGGCGTGACGATAGTCCCCGGAAACACCTGGCTTTCAGAGGGGACCGCATACGCTCTTCGTCAGCTTGAGGTGCTTAAGCTCACAGACATTCCGGTAGCCTCGGGGATACGTTATCCACTTCGAGCAGGGCGATATGAGACTCTAAAAGTTGAGCGGAAGATGTTTGGTTATAGCTCAAGCTATGTCGGCTGTTTCAGCAGGACTGAACCATTATCATACATGGAAGTGTATCGCGCCGAATTTGGAAGCGACCCAACAATAAAGCCTGTGAATAAGCACGCAGTTGAATTTCTGATTGATACTATCAAGGCCCATCCGGGAGAAGTTACTGTCATGCCAATAGGCCCATGTACGAACCTGGCAATCGCCATAAGAATGGCTCCGGAGATTATTCCCCTCATAAAGAGGGTTGTGTACATGGGAGGAGCGTTTGATACTCCGGGCAATACCACCCCATCAGCCGAATTCAATTGGTGGTTTGACCCGGAGGCGGCCAAAATGGCTGTTCGGGCCCGGTTTGCCGAGCAGCTCATTGTAGGATTGGATGTCTGTGAAAAATATCGTTTCAACAAAAAAGTCTTTGAGCGCATTACGGCTGTTGAAACACCGATTGCAAAGATGTTTAAGGAAAAGTACGGGCCGGAATTTGAAAAGAATCCTGACTATACTCGATTGGTTTGGGATACCATCGCCGCTGCGGTTGTCATTGAGCCGGCGTTAATTGTTGAAGAAGAAACTCGCTGGGTCGATGTCAATTCAGATTATAACCTGGACTACGGTCGAAGCCTCGGCTATCACAAACAAGGACCCGCTGGTACTCAAAAGGCCCGCATCCTCCTGGCTATTGATGAGAAACGCTTCTGGAATCTGATGGTGGAACTGCTCACAAAATAACCTTCTCTGATAAGCATGCTTAGCAATGAGCAATATGCTGGCATCTTCAATTCTGATTTGTTATCCTATTATAAAATTAAGCCGTGCCACGTTTTTCAAGTGTCTTGGGACCCCGCAAGGCGGGAACCCAAATGAGGAGCAACGGATGTACAAGTACGTTTCTTTATTTACCCTTTATACTGTGATTCTTTTTAATCCCGGAGCCGCCAAAGGTGATGATTGGCCTACTTTTATGCACGACAACCACAGAAGTGGTGTCACTTCTGAGCAATTGGAACTGCCCTTGAGCGAATCCTGGGTGTTTGAGGCGGCACATCGGCCACAGCCTGCATGGCCGCTGCCGGCAAAGCAGGATTTCTGGCATCACCACTATAACCTGAGGGCCACAGTAACTTATGACTGGGCACTCCACGTCGTTGGGACCGGTGAAATGGTATTCTTTGGCTCATCGGCGGACGATAAAGTTTATGCGCTGGACGGCAAGACCGGCCGGGAACGCTGGACATTTTTTACGGAAGGGCCTGTCCGACTGGCCCCTTCTATCTCGGGCAACAAAGTGTACGTCGGTTCTGACGATGGATATGTCTATTGCCTCTCGCGCGATAACGGCTCACTGATATGGAAGTACAGGGCAGCTGACGCCGAGCGTATGATTCCGGGTAATGGGCGAATAATATCGACCTGGCCGGTACGAACAGGCATATTGGTAGATGAGGGAAATCTATATAGTGCCGCTGGCCTGTTCCCTAATCAGGGGACGTTCTTGTTCGAGCTCAGTGCTGAGAATGGGTCGGTAAAATGGAAGCAGAAAGTGGATGTGTCACCGCAGGGCTATATGTTAGCATCGGATGAGCAGCTATATGTCCCAACAGGTCGAACAAATCCAGCAATTTTCGCCCGCACCGACGGTAGTTTACTGGGACAGTTACCAAGTGCCGGCGGCACGTTCGCGCTGCTGGCAGAGAACGTTCTGGTAACCGGCCCCGGCCGCGGCTCAAAAGAACTTAATGCCGCCGATGTTGACACGCAGTACAAAATCGCAACGTTCGGCGGTTTAAGAATGTTGGTGAACGGCCCAACGGCCTACATGTTAGCCGAAAAGAAGCTCTCGGCCTTTAATCGGGGTCGGTATCTCGAGTTATCGAGGAAACGAAATCAATTAAACGACCAGTATAAGAAGCTTGAAGAACAGCTCAAGAAGATGGATAAAAATACAGCCGAAGCAGAGCAACTGACCAGAGAATTACAAAGTATAACAACCCAAATCAGTGAGCTGTCGAAAAAAATGAAAGACTGTTACTTATGGACGGTTGCGTGTGAATATCCGCATTCGATGATTATGGCCGGCGATGTTCTTTTCCTTGGGGGAGAGGATAAAATAGCCGCATTCAAGGCGGATAGTGGTAGGGCCATTTGGGCTGCTCCTGTTGATGGCAAAGCGTTCGGTTTGAGTGTGGTCAATGGCGGTCTTTATGTCAGTACGGACCAGGGCAAGATACATTGTTTTACAAGCAATGTCAAAGGTGGCAGGAAAGTTATAACGGCGAAAAAAGGTGCTAATCCTTTTCAAGATGTTAATTTAACGCAGCTATATGACAAGGCTGCAGAGTATATAATTGAACAAACCGGGGTAACAAAAGGTTATTGCCTTGTACTTGATTGTGGCCAGGGAAGATTGGCGTATGAACTTGCACGCAGGAGTGATTTAAAGATCATTGGAGTTGAAGAAGACGCTGATGAAATAGCGGCTGCCCGCGATGCCATCGACAAGGCAGGACTCTACGGCAGGGTTGTTATTCATCACAAAGATTCTACAACACAGCCCTATACAAAATACTTCGCGAACCTGATCATTTCGGACCAAACACTTCGCACAGGCAAGCTTCCTTCCTCAGTGGACGAGGTTTTTAGAATGCTCAGGCCTTATGGAGGAATTATTGCTTTTATCCTGCCCAGCAAAAACTTCAACCGAAAAGAGCTGGTAAAATGGGAGCGTCCAATCCTTGATAACTGGAAACTGCACGATATCGATGAAATTGTTTTAGCCTGGACAAAACGTAAAGAATTGGAAGGTGCAGGTGAATGGACGCACATTTACGCAGAGCCCGGCAATACTGCCTGCAGCGGGGACGAAGTCATCAAGGGTGACATGACGGTGCAGTGGTTTGGTCGGCCCGGGCCGAGGTATATGATTGACCGTCACCACCGTAATGTGCCGCCCCTTTTTAAGGATGGGCGTCTTTTTGCTCCGGGAGATAACGTCGTTTTTGCCGTCGATGCTTATAACGGCACAATCGAATGGAAAATCGAGGTTCCCAATTCACGCCGGCTCGGGGCATTCCTGGATTGCGGCAGTATGGCAGTGGATGACCAGGTCCTGTATGTGGCTGCGGAAAACAAATGCTTCGGCTTCGATGTTCGGACAGGCCGGCGCCGTATTACTTATAAAATGCCACAACTAATCAGGTCCGAGCCGCGCGAGTGGGGCTATGTTGCATACTCTGGCAACATCCTTTTCGGAAGCGGTCGAAGAAAAGGGGCCTCCTATACCGAGACCAGCTATGAGGCAGACACTGCGCTGTGGAATAGAAATATGAAG
>JABAOH010137257.1_pt1 | contig 39591 bp, 40 predicted proteins | sample 7062181 | NCBI WGS metagenome assembly JABAOH01 (sample SAMN14538630, study PRJNA623070) | marine sediment metagenome | biome: marine biome [ENVO:00000428]; feature: marine pelagic biome [ENVO:01000023]; material: deep marine sediment [ENVO:00002113]; isolation source: pool of 5 deep marine... | reverse complement strand
CCTGGCGAATTCGGCCCTTGGTTCCAATTCATTCACCTGCCGTACGGGTATGTCGTGGTCGGCACCAGTATCCTGACGCTCATCGTGCACAGTTCAGCGGTGGCGCCGTCGCAGCGACGCGGCTTGTTCCTGCTCGCGGGCTCGGCGTCGGTGCCGATCATGGCCACGGTCGCCTATGACTCAGGGATCGGGCCTGCGACGATCTCGACCTTGCCGCTGATCTTCGGGCTGATGCTGCCGATCTATGCCTGGCTCATACTCGGTGAGAAGATTTTCGAACATACGCCGCTCGCTTACGAAACGGTGTTCCAGAACATGCAGGATCCGGTCATCGTCGTCGACGACGAGGAGCGCATCATCGGCCTCAACAACGGCGCCGAGAGCATGCTCAATATGTCGGAGTCGGAAGCGCTGCGCGAATCGCTCGACAAGGTATTCGGCGACGAGGCGATGGAAGTGCACGTCGCGATAGATACTGGCGAACCGCAAAAGATGATGACCAATTCAGGGCGCTTCCTGCACGTCCAGGTCACGCCGATTGCGGCCGGCAAAAATTCCGCGCGCAACGCCAGTGTCGTCATGTTCCGCGATGTGAGTGACGTGGAAAAGGCGCAGCGCGAAGTGCGCAATAGCGAGAAGCTCTTGCGGACCCTGATCGATCATTCGGTCAACGGCGTCATCCGTTTGCGCTGGATCGTCGACGAAGTCCCCGGGGCAACGAAAGAGCTGCGCTGCATCTTTGCCAATGCTGCCGCTGGCCGCTACCTCGACTGTAATCCCGAGGAAATGATCGACCGCAAGGCCCAGGATCTGCTGAAGCTGGCGATGACCGGCATGGATAGCGAAGAGGCGCAGGCGCTCCGCCAGCGATTCATCGGCGCTGCCGAGAGCGGCGAGGTTGTCGATACCGAGGTCCGCATTGCCGCTCGTACCGAGACCAAGTGGCTGAGGATCATCAGCGAGCCGGTCGGCGAGGACGTCGCGGTCACTTTCGTCGATGTGACCGACAGGAAGGTCAAGGAAGAAAAGATGGAGAACATCGCGCGGTCGGATCCGCTGACTGGTGTGCTCAATCGTCGCGGCTTCGAACGAGATGCCGCGCAACGCCTGACCCAGAGCGCCGACGACGCGACCGGCGCCTTGTTGTTCATCGACCTCAATGACTTCAAGCTGATCAATGACCAGCATGGGCATGAGGTGGGCGATCAGTTGCTGAAGATCGCTGCCGAGCGACTGCAAAAGAGCCTCCGTTCGCACGACATCATCGGTCGCCCGGGCGGTGACGAATTCGTGGCGCTGGTGCCCGACGTCACCGAGGAGGTCGCGGAACGACTGGCCACGCGTCTGACAAAGACGCTGGAGCAGTCCTACCGGATCGACGGCAAGAAATTGCACTGCGCCGCCAGTATCGGGCTCGCGCTGTATCCCGGGCACGCAAATACGTTGACCGGGCTGATGCGCGCCGCTGACGCGGCCATGTATCGCGCCAAGGCGCGCTGCCGCGGCGTGAAAGACATCAACGATACGGATCTCCTCGAAAAAGCCGGCTGACAGCCCGGCGACCCCGCCGGGCGGCGTTTCCCGGAGACAATCCGCAATGCACGTCGGGAGGATTCCCGCCTGTCGTAATATTCTGGCTCCGCCCCGGGTCGACTGGAAACAGGAACACGGCTCGCGGCTTTTGCCGGGACCGCTTTCAGGCCGGGAGAATCCACCATGACAATCGGGCAAAAGCTCGTCTACAGCACCTTCATCTTTCTATTATTTGGCGCATTCCTGTGCTCGCAGCCGCGAGCGGTCGTTGCCGCCGGCCTCGACGGCGTGGCGCCGAGCGCCGGGGAGATCGAGCCCCTCAAGACGGGCGAGATGGCGCCCCGGTTCGCGGTCCGCACCGTCGACGACGAGCCGTACGTCTTCGATCCGCAGAATCTCGACGCGCCCACCGTCATCGTGACGTTCCGTGGCGGCTGGTGCCCGTATTGCAACCTGCACCTGTCGGAGTTGCGGCACGTGGTGCCGGAGATCGCAGCCATGGGCGTCGACGTTCTGTTCCTTTCCGGCGACCGGCCCGAGCTCCTTTACTCGAGCCTGGAGCAGGAGACCCGCGAGGATGTTGCGGGACTCGGCTATACGATCCTGTCCGATGCTGAAATCGATGCGGCGAAAGCGCTCGGCATCGCGTTCATGGCCGACCCCGATTACGTGGCGCGGCGCGATGCGTCCGGCGACATCGACGGCTCTTCCATGAAGAACTTCGGCGTGCTGCCGGTCCCGGCTGTCTACGTGATCGATAGAACCGGCAAGGTGACGTTCTCGTTCGTCGAGCCGGACTACAGAATTCGCCTGCCCGCCGACGATCTGCTCGCGGCAGCCAGCGAGGTCGCGAACTGAACCCCTGAAGTAGTCGAACCCGGCACTCAACTCCCCGCCGGGACTGCTAGCGCCGCCAGACAGTGGTCTGGCGGCGCATTTTTGTGGCAGTCTCGTCTTTCGCAGATTTCCGGACCCGCCGGAGCCAATAATGAATAACGAAGCAAACGGCCCGCTGTCGCGAGTCATCCGGGCGTTGACCAGGGTCGAGGCCAACGAGCTGCGCGCGGTCGTGCTGTCCTTCCTGTTCGTCTTCACGCTGATGGCGGCCTATTTCATCGTCCGACCGCTGCGCGACGCGATGGCCAGCGACTGGTCCCGGACCGAGACCAGCTTCCTCTGGACCCTGACCTTCTTCTTCAGCGTGATCGGCGTCCTCGTCTACGGTTTCGTGATCTCGCGCGTCCGCTTCAGCAGGGTCGTGCCCGGGGTCTACCTGTTCTTTGCCGCCACGTTCGTGCTTTTCTACGCGGGCTCCAGCCTCGTGCCGGATCCGACATTGATCGACAAGGCGTTCTATGTCTGGCTGAGTGTCTTCAGCCTGTTCCACGTTTCCGTTTTCTGGAGCTTCATGTCGGGCCTGTACAATCGTGAGCAGGCCAAGCGGCTGTTTGCGGTCATTGCCACCGGCGCCAGCAGCGGCGCCATCGTCGGGCCGCTCATCCCGGGATTTTTCGCCGAGTCCATCGGCGTCATGAACCTGCTCCTGATCACCGCCGGCATGCAGCTGATCCCGGTCGCGCTGATCCCGAAGCTCGAGCAACTGAAGGTCGTCGAACTCGGCAACGTCGGCCGGGAGGCGGACCTCAGCGAGGCGAAACGACTGGCGAAAAATCCGTTCTCGGGATTCGTCTCTTTCATAAAGAATCCCTACCTGCTGGCGATCGGCATCTTCATCCTGATGTACGTGACGATGAGCACGTTCGTCTACATGGAACTGCGCGAGATGCTGGCGCCATTCGAGCGTGCGGAACGAACCGTGATCAACGCGCGCATCGATCTCGCCGTCAACGTGCTTGCGATTCTGACCGCGCTGTTCTTTACCGGGCGGATCGCGTCGCGCTTCGGCGTCGCCACCCTGCTGGCTGCCATACCGGTCATGATGGTCGGCGGCTGGCTGGTCGTTGCGGCCGTCCCGCTGCTGGCTGTCATGATCGGCCTGCAGATCGCCCGCCGGGCGGGCAACTATGCCGTTACCAAACCCGGCAGGGAGATGCTGTTCACGATCGTCAGCGATGACGATCGCTACAAGGCCAAGCCGGTCATCGATATATGCGTCTACCGCGGCGGCGACATGCTGACCGCGTGGTTCCATACCGGCCTGAAGGAAGTCCTGCTGCTCGGTTCCTCGGGTGTCGCCGTGGTGGCCGCCGTCATCGCCGGCGTCTGGGCGATCGCTGGTATTTACCTTGGACGCACTTACAATCGGGCCGCGAACCAGGATGCGGCCGACGTATCTTCCGCGCCTGCGACCCAGGAGAGCTGAATGCCGGAAGCATGGATTTGCGACGCTGTAAGGACGCCGATCGGCCGCTACGGGGGCGCCCTCTCTGCCGTCCGCACCGACGATCTCGGGGCGATCCCGATCAGGGCGCTCGTCGAACGCAATGCAGAGCTCGATCCCGAGCGAATCGACGACCTCGTTTACGGCTGCGCGAACCAGGCCGGTGAGGACAATCGCAATGTCGCGCGGATGTCGGCGCTGCTCGCCGGCCTGCCATCCGTGGTGCCGGCTGCAACCGTCAACAGGCTGTGCGGATCGGGCATGAACGCCGTCGGCAATGCCGCGCACGCGATCATGGCGGGGCAGTCCTCGCTCGCGATTGCCGGCGGCGTGGAGTCCATGTCGCGCGCCCCTTTCGTGATGGCCAAGGCGACGGCTGCATTCAGTCGCGATGCGGAGATCCATGACACCACCCTGGGCTGGCGCTTCGTCAACCGCAAGCTCGAAGCGCAGTACGGCGTCGATTCGATGGCGGAGACTGCGGAGAACGTTGCCGAGGACTACGCGGTGTCGCGCGAGGACCAGGATCAGTTCGCGCTCAAGAGCCAGCTGCAGGCGGCCGCGGCAATCGCGGCAGGCCGGCTTGCCGAGGAAATCGTTCCGGTCAGCGTACCGCAGCGCAAGGGCGAGCCGATGATCGTCGACACCGACGAGCATCCACGCGCCGGATCGACCAGCGAGGGACTCGCAAAGCTCCGGCCCATCGTCAGGCCGGATGGCACGGTGACCGCAGGCAACGCGTCCGGCATCAACGACGGCGCCTGCGCACTGCTGCTGGCCTCCGAACAGGCCGTCAAGGACCACGGGCTCGAGCCCATGGCCCGGATCGTCGCCTGGGCAGCCGTCGGGGTCGAGCCGCGCGTCATGGGGATCGGGCCGGTGCCGGCGTCGCGTAAAGCGCTGGACATCGCCGACCTTTATCTGGACAAGATGGACGTCATCGAGCTGAATGAAGCTTTTGCGGCGCAGGGGCTTGCCGTTTTGCGCGAGCTCGGCATCGACGAGCATGCCGAGCACGTCAATCCCAATGGCGGCGCCATCGCACTCGGTCACCCGCTCGGCATGTCCGGCGCCCGGCTGGTGACGACCGCCGCATACCAGCTCAGGAGGACGGGTGGAAGATACGCGCTGTGCACGATGTGTATCGGCGTCGGCCAGGGGATTGCAATGATCATCGAGCGCCCATGAGCGAGGTGCTGCCCGACGGCGAGTCGCGCAACCTGCGGCTGATCGGCGAACGAATCCGCTCGCGACGCACGACGAAACTGTTCCGCAAGCGGAAAGTCAGCAGCACGCTGATTCGCGAGGCGATCGAGGTGGCGCGCTGGGCGCCCAATCATCACCTCACCGAACCCTGGCATTTCTACCTGCTGGGTCCGAACAAGGTCGCAGCGGCGGCCCGGCTGATCGGCGACATCGTCCGTGAGACGAAAGGCGACGAGGATCTTGCCGGGTTCAAGGAGCAGTCGGCCCTGGCCATGCCGGGATGGTTGCTGGTTACCTGCAGGAAGTCGGACGACGAGCTCACTGAGCGCGAGGACTATGCGGCCGTCTGCTGCGCCGTGCAGAACCTGACGCTGTACCTCGCCGAGGCGGGCGTCGCCTGCAAGTGGACGACCGGCCTGGTCACGCGGGACCCGAGGTTCTTCGACCTGCTCGATATCGACATGGAGCGGGAATTCGTGGTCGGTCTGTTTTGGTACGGCTATCCGAAGACCCTGCCCACGCAGTCGCGCAAAGACGTCGCGGACATCCTGANNTAGACGCCCCGGCTCTGCCTGTCCGTGAGCAAGGGGCGCAGCGCGAACACGAGCAGTGCGCCGACTCCGGAGATCCCGACGACCAGCGTCACGTTGACGATCGTGCCCGTGTAGAGCGCGCTGCTGACGACAGCGCTGACGGCGCCCGACAGGCTCTGGATCGTGCCCATGATCGACGAGGCGACGCCGGCAATTTCCGGCACCGGATCGAGGGCCAGCGCAGTCGCATTCGGGAACAGGAAACCCGTGGCGCACATGAACAGGCAGGCGTTCCCCCACAGCCACCAGAAGCCGGCGTCGCCGAGCCACGTCATGATCAGGAGCTGCACGCCCGCGAGCCCCGCAATTGCGGCCCCGACGCCGATCATGTGCATGGCGTCGACGCGCTGCAGCATCCTGCGGTTGATCGACGAACCGACCAGGATGCCGACGCCGGTCAGCGCAAAGATAAAGCCGAAATTCCTGACCGGGTATCCATACTGTTCGATGATCAGGGCGCTGGAGCCGCTGATCAGCGCCATCACGCCGCTGATCGTTACCATGATGATGAGCACGCCGAATACGCTCTGCCGATGCGAGAGAAACGTCGTCGTGCTATGCCATAACTGGTGCCACACATGTCGCTGCTCGGTCGGCACGTGCGTCTCGCGCAGCGAGCTGCGAATACCGTAAATGATCACGACGCCCGATATGGCCGTTGCCAGGAACGGCGCACGCCAGCCCCACAGCGGCACCAGCATCGAGCCGAATATTGGCGCGATCATCGGTGCTGCAGTGAAGATCATTACCATGACCGACATCAGCCTGGCTGACTCCACGCCGCTCGAGACATCCCTGACGATGGCTCTCGCCAGCACCATGCCCGCCGATGAGCCGATGCCCTGGATGAAGCGCGCAATCAGCAGCACTTCGGTATTTGTCGCGAAGGTCGTGACGAAGCCCGCGATCGTGAACAGACCGATGCCGCCATAGAGCGCCGGCATGCGGCCGATGCGGTCGGAAAGCAGGCCGAATGGCAGCTGGCCCACCGCCATGCCCGCCATGAACAGGCCGACAACCTGCTGGCCGACCGACATCGTGGTCGATAATTCGCGCACCATCGGCGGTATCGCGGGCAGGGCGATGTCGATCGTGAACGCGACGATACCGGTCAAAATGCCCAGCACGGCGACGAATCGCCGCGAATTTTTCTGCGTCGGATTCATGCCTGCATGTGATGTTTGCTGTCGACCGGGCGCATCGCGGCATTGGCGATGAGGGCAACGAACAACAGCGCCGCCATGAGGTACATGGTCGTATTGTAGAGGCCGCTGGTCGGGTCGACCGTGCCCGGCGGCGCGATCTCCATCAATTTGGCAATCGTCACGGTATTCTGCGCGACGAGCGCGTCGAGCTGCTCGATCTCCGCGCCGAACGTCCTCGCGAAGACCGCGGGATCGATCCTCTCCACGAGATCGGATATGGCCCTGTCGATCGAGGATTCCCGCAGCGATGTTATCGCCAGCGGACCCAGGACGCCGGCCGTACTCCATGCGGTCAGCAATCGCCCGTGGATGCCGCCCACATATCTCGTGCCGAACACGTCGGCGAGATAGGCCGGGATGGTCGCGAAGCCGCCACCGTACATCGTGAAGATCAGCATGCTTGCCGCATAGAAATAGACGAGCCAGACGACATTCGGATCAGCGCTGACCTGTTGCGCGCTGTACGGGATGGAGCAGTACAGGACGATGCCGAGGCCGAAGAATATCCAGTAGGTATTGCGCCGCCCGATATAGTCCGACGTGCTGGCCCAGAAGAATCGGCCGACCATGTTGAATACGCTGATCATGACGACGTAGGTCGCGGCAAAGGCGCCGTCGACGATCGTCGGCAGGGTGCTGCCGAAAATCTCGGTGATCATCGTCCTGGCTACGCCGAGCACGCCGATGCCGGCGGTCACGTTGAAACACAGTACGATCCAGAGCTGCCAGAACTGGCGCGTGCGCAACGCCTGGTCAATGTCGACGTCGCGGTCGGTGATCATGCGCTTCGCAGCATGCGCCGGGCCAGGCGGTGTCCATCCCTCGGGTTTCCAGCCCTCCGCGGGCAGTCGATAGGCGAACGCCGCGATCATCATGACGACGAAGTAGAGCACGCCGAGCGCGACGAAGGTCTCGGCAACGCCGGTCGACCCCGTGCCGACGACGTACACGCCTTCGGGACCCGGCAGGATCATGTTGGCGACGTCGTTCGCACCGACGACCACCACTTCGACCAGGCTGCCGGCGACATCGGCGAAACGTTTCCCGGCCTCGGTGACCAGGTTGACGTCGTCGACGGCGCCGAGGTATTCCGGCGCGCGGTAAAAGGTCCGGATCAGGTATCCCTTGAGCGGCGCGCCGATCATTGCGCCGCCGCCGAAGCCCATGATCGCCATCCCGGTCGCCATGCCGCGGCGATCCGGGAACCAGCGGATCAGCGTGCTGACCGGCGAGACGTAGCCGAGGCCGAGCCCGCAGCCGCCGATGACGCCGTAGCCCAGGTACAGGAGCCAGAGCTGGTGGGTGACGATGCCCAGGCTGCCCACCAGGTAGCCGCCGCCCCAGCAGCATGCCGCAACGACGCCGACCATTCGCGGGCCGACTCGTTCGAGCCAGCGGCCTGCAAACGCCGCCGCCAGCCCGAGGCAGACGATGGACACCGTGAAAATCCAGACGACGTCCTTCAGCGACCAGTCGGCGGCCGCGCTCGCGACGACGCCCTGCGCCCTGACCAGCGCCGGATTGTAGATGCTCCAGGCGTAGACCGAGCCGATGCACAGGTGGATGGCGATGGATGCCGGCGGGACTCGCCAGCGATTGAATCCGGGCGCGGCGGTAATGTGCGTTTTCTTCAGCCGGTCGAACATGCGCCCCCCCCCGCGTGACTATCAGAGGCCCGTTCTACAGGCGGCGGCCGTTGACGTAAAGTTCGGTCAGTTCGTTCGCGCCGATCCAGTACGACAGTTCCTGCGGATGGTCGATATCCCACGCGGCGAGGTCGGCGCGCTTGCCGACCTCGATCGAGCCGCGATCGTCGAGCCCCAGCGCCCGCGCTGCGTGGATGGTCGTGCCCGCGAGGCACTCTTCCGGCGTCAGTCCGAACAGTCGCGCCGCCAGGGTCATCGTCGTCCTGATCGAGCAGACCGGCGAGGTTCCCGGATTGCAGTCGGTCGCGACCGCGATCGGCACCTCGCCAGCTCGCAGCGCGTCGATGGGCGGTAGCTGCGTTTCGCCAAGCGTCAGGAAAGCGCCCGGCAGCATGACCGCTGCGGTCCCCGCTGCCGCCATCGCCTCGATGCCCGTCGCTGCCGCATATTCCAGGTGATCCGCCGAAACCGCCCGGAAACTCGCGGCCAGTGCAGCGCCGCCCGAGTCGCTCAATTGATCCGCGTGCAGCTTGACCGGCAGGCCGAGCGACCTCGCTGTCTCGAACACCCGGGCAACCTGGTCAGCCGAGAACGCGATGGGTTCGCAATAGGCGTCGACGGCGTCGGCGAGTCCTCGTTCGTGCACGGCGGGCAGCATCTCGTCGCACACCAGGTCGACGTAGGCGTCTTCGTCGCCGCGGAATTCCGCCGGCACCGTGTGCGCACCGAGAAATGTCGTCACGATCTCGACACCGGTTTCGGCGGCGAGCGCTCGGGCGACCTCGAGCATGCGGATCTCGGTTGCGACATCGAGCCCGTAGCCGGACTTGACCTCGACGGTCGCGCAACCTTCGGCCCGGAGCTGTCGCAATCGCGTCACGGACTGCGCGAGCAGTTCAGCCTGGTCGGCGGCGCGTGTCGCATTGACCGTCGACATGATGCCGCCACCGGCGCGGGCGATATCCTCGTAGGAGGCGCCCTTCAGTCGCTGTTCGAATTCGTCGGCACGGTTACCGGCGAAGACGAGGTGGGTATGGCAGTCGATCAGGGCGGGCGTGAGCCAGCGGCCGGCCAGCGATGCCGATTCCGCGGCCTGGTGGGGCGGCAGATCGGCGGCGGGGCCGAGCCAGGCAATCCTGCCGGCGCTGATGCCGACCGCTGCGGCCTCGACGATGCCGTAACGGCCGCCGGCCATCGTCGCCACCCGGGCGCCGGTTATCAGGAGATCGAACGACTGCATGCGGTCCTCGAACGCGGCAATTGCAATGCACCGTAGCATGCACTAGCCTGTATATACAACCTCCTCAAAGGCCCGTCATGACAACGATTTTTGCCAGGCTCGCGCTGACCTCCGAGGGCTGGGCCGAGAACGTCCGCATCGCTATCGACGGCCGGCTGATCGGCAGCGTGGACGCCGACAGCCCTGCCGTCGACGGCGACGTCGAGGCCGGTATCGTCATCCCGGGCCTCGCGAACGCGCACAGCCATGCCTTCCAGCGGGCCCTTGCCGGCCATACGGAACACCGCGGTCCCGGCAACAAGGACAACTTCTGGACCTGGCGATCGCGGATGTACGCGCTGGCCGGCCGCATCGACGCGGCGGCGCTCGAAGTGATCGCTCGCCAGGCGTACACGGAGATGGTGGCGACCGGCTTCACCGCCGTCGCGGAATTTCATTACCTGCATAACGAGCCCGGCGAGTCGGGCCCCTCCGAAGCGATGTTCGAAGCGCTTGCGAATGCCGCGGCCTGCGCCGGCATCCGCCTGACCTATGTGCCGGTCCTTTATGAACGCGCCGGCTTCGACAACCCGGCGCCGAGCGGTGAACAGCGGCGCTTCGTCAGGCAATGCGACGAGTTCATCGAGCACTACGAAAAAGTGACGGCAGCCTGCCGCGACGGCGTCCGGACCGGCATCGGCGTGCACAGCCTGCGTGCGGTTTCCGTGCAGTCGTTGCGAAAAGTCGCCGCGATCGCTGCCCGCGACAATGCGCCGATGCATCTGCACATCGCCGAGCAAATGAAAGAATCCGACGACTGTCTCGCGGCGCTCGGCATGCATCCGGTCGCCTGGCTGCTGGACAACTGCGACGTCGATGAGCGCTGGTGTCTCGTGCATGCCACGCATGCCGATAACGAGGAACAGGCGGCTATCGCGAGGCGCGGCGCAGTAGTCTGTCTTTGCCCCAGCACGGAAGCGAATCTCGGCGACGGGCTGTTTTCGCTGCAGCATTTCCTCGAGGCGGGTGGGCGCATCGCCATCGGTTCCGACAGCCACGTCACGATCAATCCCTTCGAGGAGCTGCGCTGGCTCGAATACGGCCAGCGGCTCGTCAGGCAGGTGCGCAACGTCGCCGCGGTCCGGCGGCCGGAGACCGGTCGGACGCTCTTCGAGCTTGCGCTCGCCGGCGGCGCCGCCGCCTGCGGCAACGATCGCCGGCACATCGTCGCGGGCGCCAACGCGGACCTGGTCGTGCTCGACGACGACAGCCCGATGCTTGCAGGCCACACGACAAAATCGCTGCTCGACGCGCTCGTCTTCTCCGGCTTCACGCTGCCGATCGATCGCGTCATGGTCAATGGCGCCTGGCAGGTGCTGAACGGCAGGCATCGCGGCGCGGAGGAAGCGCGCGAGGCCTACGCACGCCAGGTCAAAATGCTCGACCTCGAGTCGGTGACCGCATGAGCTCGGCGGCCATCCCACGCTACCGGCAGTTGAAAGAACTGATCATCCGCCGGATATCCACCGGCGAACTGCAGCCCCGCGATCGCGTGCCGTCGGAAAACGAGCTCGTCGATTCCACGGGCGTGTCGCGGATGACCGCAAACCGCGCGCTCAGGGAGCTCACGGACGAGGGCTACGTCGAGCGCGTCGCGGGCGTCGGCACCTTTGTCGCCGACCTGAAGTCCGCGTCGCAGGTGCTCGACGTCCGTAACATCGCCGACGAGGTCGCGCATCGCGGGCACGCCTACTCTGCAAACGTATTACTTGGCGAACGAACTGAAGCGGACGACAACGCGGCGGCCGCGCTGCACGTCGCCACCGGCACACCGCTTCTGCACGTCCGCATCGTGCATTTCGAGGATGGCCGGCCGATACAGCTCGAGGATCGCTACGTCGTCCCCGATTTTGCGCCGGAGTTTCTCGACCAGGATTTCACACGGAGCACGCCCAGCGCCTACCTCAGTTCGATTTCCCCGCTGCAGGAAGCCGAACACGTCGTGCGGGCGACGATGCCGGGCGCGGCGACCCGCGAGAATCTCGACATGAACGACGGCGAGCCCTGCCTCGTCGTCACGCGACGGACCTGGGCCCATGGCCGCCCGGTCACGTTCGCGCGCCTCTGCCATCCCGGCAGCCGATTCGAACTGTCAGGCCACTACGCGCCACCGGGCGCAGAGGCTTTGCAAAGGAGTGACAAGGAATGAGTAACAGCAAGCCGCGCATCGTTCGCGCGCCGACCGGAACCGACATTACCGCGAAGAGCTGGCTGACCGAGGCGCCGCTCCGGATGATCCAGAACAACCTCGATCCCGACGTCGCCGAGCGGCCGGAGGACCTCGTCGTCTATGGCGGCATCGGCAAGGCTGCCCGTAACTGGGACTGCTTCGACAGGATCGTGGAGACGCTCGCGAGACTCGAAGACGACCAGACTTTGCTGATCCAGTCCGGCAAGCCCGTTGGTGTCTTCCCGACGCACAAGGATGCGCCGCGCGTGCTGATCGCGAATTCGAACCTGGTCCCGGCGTGGGCGAACTGGGCGCACTTTCGCGAGCTCGACAGGAAAGGGCTGATGATGTTCGGCCAGATGACGGCCGGTTCCTGGATCTACATCGGCAGCCAGGGCATCGTGCAGGGGACCTACGAGACCTTCGCCGAGATGGGCCGGCAGCACTACGGCGGCGACCTGACCGGCAGGTGGATCCTGACCGCCGGTCTCGGCGGCATGGGCGGCGCGCAGCCGCTGGCCGCGACCATGGCGGGCGCGTCGATGCTTGCTGTCGAATGCCAGCCCGATCGCATCGACATGCGGCTCAGGACCGGCTACCTGGACCGCCGCGCCGAGACGCTGGACGAAGCGCTCGCGATCATCGACCAGGCCGTTGCGGACAGGGAAGCGGTTTCGGTGGGACTGCTCGGCAATGCCGCCGAAATTCTCCCGCAGATGCTGGAGCGCGGCGTCCGCCCTGATGCGCTGACCGATCAGACGTCGGCGCACGATCCGGCCAACGGCTACCTGCCGATCGGCTGGACCGTCGAGGAGTGGTTCGAGAAACGCGAGTCCGACCCGGATGCGGTCGTCGCGGCCGCCGAGCCTTCGATGGCCGTCCACGTCAGGGCGATGCTCGAATTCAACGCGATGGGCGTGCCGACCTTCGACTACGGCAACAACATCCGCCAGGTCGCGCTCGACCAGGGCGTCGACAACGCATTCGATTTCCCCGGCTTCGTGCCGGCGTATATCCGGCCGCTGTTCTGCCGCGGCGTCGGGCCGTTCCGCTGGGCGGCGCTGTCCGGCGACCCCGAGGACATCTACAAGACCGACGCCAAGGTGAAGGAGCTGATCCCCGACGATCCGCACCTGCACAACTGGCTCGACATGGCGCGCGAGCGCATCCACTTCCAGGGCCTGCCGGCGCGCATCTGCTGGGTCGGCCTCGGCCAGCGCGACCGCCTCGGGCTGGCGTTCAACGAGATGGTGCGCAACGGCGAGCTCAAGGCGCCGGTCGTGATCGGCCGCGACCACCTCGACAGCGGCAGCGTCGCCAGTCCGAATCGCGAGACCGAAGCGATGCAGGACGGCTCGGATGCGGTCTCCGACTGGCCGCTCTTGAACGCGCTGTTGAACACCGCCAGCGGCGCGACCTGGGTGTCCTTCCATCACGGCGGCGGCGTCGGCATGGGTTATGCGCAACACGCGGGCCTGGTCATCGTCTGCGACGGCAGTGAAGACGCCGACGTGCGGATCGCACGCGTGCTCTGGAACGACCCGGGCAGCGGCGTGATGCGACACGCGGATGCGGGCTACCAGGAAGCGATCGACTGCGCGCGGGAACACGATCTCGACCTGCCGATGATCGGGAACGACACATGAGAGAGATCCTGATCAATCGCGAGCGACTGTCGCTGGCAGATCTCCGCGAAGCCTGGTCAAACCCGGTGACGGTGGCCATCACCGATGCGGCACGGGACAGGATCGAGGCAGCGAATCGAACGATCAGCGAAGTGCTCACCAGTGGCGAGCAGGTGTACGGCGTCAATACGGGATTCGGACTGCTCGCCAACGTTCGCGTGAGTGACGACGAGCTCGACCATCTGCAGGACAACCTGATCCGCTCGCATGCCGTCGGCATCGGCGAGAACCTGCCGGACGACATCGTCAGGCTGGTCATGCTGATGAAGATCAAGGCGCTCGCGGAAGGCTACTCCGGCGTGCGCACGGGCCTGGTCGACGAACTGTGCGGTCTGGTCAACAACGGCATCTACCCGCTGATCCCGAAGAAGGGATCCGTCGGCGCCTCCGGCGATCTCGCTCCATTGGCGCACATGTCGCTCGCGCTGCTCGGCGAGGGCAGCGTCCGCGTCGCCGGCGAGATCGTGCCGGCCGCCGAGGCGCTTGCGGCCGCCGGGCTCGAACCGGTCCGGCTTGCGCCGAAGGAGGGGCTCGCGCTGCTCAACGGCACCCAGGTGTCGACGGCGATCGCGCTGGCAGCGGCGTTCCGCACCGAGAACCTGCTGGCCGCGGCGCTCACGGCCGGCGCAATGTCCACCGACGCGATCAAGGGCAGCGACAACCCGTTCGATCCGCGGATCCACGAGATCCGCGGCCACGCGGGACAGATCGATGTCGCCGCGATGTTGCGGAGCCTGCTCGCGGAAAGCGACATCCGCGCCTCGCACATCGATTGCGATCGCGTGCAGGACCCTTATTCGATCCGCTGCCAGCCGCAGGTCATGGGCGCCTGCCTCGACGCGCTGCGCCACGTTTGCAGCTTGCTGGAGATCGAGGCGAGCGCCGTGACCGACAACCCGCTCGTGTTCGAAAATGGCGTGCTCTCCGGCGGCAACTTCCACGCCGAACCGGTGGCCTTCGCGGCGGATCACCTCGCGCTTTGCATTGCGGAGATCGGCGCTCTGTCGGAACGGCGCATCGCGCTGCTCGTCGATCCGCACATGTCGGGCCTGCCCGCCTTCCTGGTCGAGGAGAGCGGTCTCAACTCCGGGTTCATGATGGTGCAGATCGTCGCGGCGGCGCTCGCCTCGGAGAACAAGACGCTTGCGCACCCGGCGAGTGTCGACAGCCTGCCGACGTCGGCGAACCAGGAAGATCACGTGAGCATGGCAACCTTTGCCGCCAGCCGCCTGCACGAGATGCTCGACAACGTCTCGGCGATCGTCGCCATCGAGCTGCTGTCCGCCGCCCAGGGAATAGACTTTCATCACCAGCGGAAAAGCTCGCCGGTGCTCGAGGAATCGCATGCCCGTATCCGCGAACTGTCGCCGCGCTTCGAAGCGGACCGGTCCCTGAAGCCGGATGTCGACGCGGTGGCTGCGCTCATCGAGTCCGGCGCGTTCTACCGGCAGTGCGCGGCCGTGCTGCCGTCTGCATGACCGACATATTCACCTTCAGCCAGGGCAGCATCCCGCTGCTCGTCAGCGTCCCTCACGATGGCCGGGCGCTGATGCGCGGTCAGGCCGAACGCATGACCGATGCCGGCAAGGCGATACCGGATACGGACTGGCATGTCCGCAGGCTGTACAAATTCGCGCCGGAAATCGGGGCCAGCGTGATCGGCGCGAATTACTCGCGCTACGTGGTCGATCTCAACCGGCCGGCGGACGACGCGGCGCTATACGACGGACAACTGTCTACCGGCCTTTGCCCGCTGCAGACATTCGGCGGCGATAAGGTCTACGTCGATGGCTACGAGATTTCCGGGCAGGAACGCGAGCGGCGCACCCGTCGCTACTGGCTCCCGTACCACGACAAGATTCGCTCGACGCTCGAGGCGATGCGCGACGCCTTCGGCTACGCGCTGCTCTGGGACGCGCATTCGATCAGGAGCGAGATCCCGTCGCTGTTCGCGGGCGGGCTGCCCGATCTCAACGTCGGCACGAACGACGGCGCGAGCTGCGATCCGCGGATCTGCGCTGCCGTCATGGCGATCGCCGGCGCCGCGGATTACTCATCGGTACTGAACGGCCGCTTCAAGGGCGGCTATATCACCCGTCACTATGGCGAGCCGGAAGGGGGTATCCACGCCGTCCAGCTGGAGCTGGCGCAGAGGACCTACATGGACGAGGACAGCGGGGGATTCGTCGCAGAAAGGGCAGACCGGCTTCGCGACAGGCTGCGCGAGATGCTGACGGCGTTCACAGAATCGGCAGAAAACCTGAATTAATCGCCGGGTTCAGGGTCCTTTCAGGTACCTGTCACTATTCTGAGACATCTACTATCGGCCCGGCTCGGTGCGTTATCATACGCGGCGCGGGGCAGTCACGATTCAGGAACCAAGGCTATGAAGAAAGCGATTCTCATTGCAGCAGCACTGTTTTTACCGCTCGTCGCGAGCGCAGATACGGCCGCGGAACTCGATGCCAAGGTCGACAAGGCGATCGCCGATTTCCAGCAGGAGGTCAACGGCGCGGACGTCTTCCTGCGGCAGGCGGCGGGTTATCTCGTATTTCCGCGGGTCATCAAGGTGGGCATCGGCCTCGGCGCCGAGACCGGCGAGGGCGCGCTGCGTGTGGCCGGACGCTCGGCGGCCTACTACCGGACAACCTCCGGTTCCTTCGGTTTCCAGCTCGGCGCGCAGGCGAAGTCTATTGTCATCGCGTTCATGACGAAGGAATCGCTGGCCGAGTTCCGGGCAAGTTCCGGCTGGCAGGTCGGTCTCGACGGTTCGGTCGCCCTGATTGACCTCGGCGCCGGCAAACAGATCAACAACGCCAACATCAAGGATCCCGTCGTTGGCTTCATCTTCGGTTCGAAAGGCCTGATGTATAACCTGACGCTCGAGGGCACGAAAATCTCGCGCGTTCAGAAAGACCGTTAGAGCGGGTGACCCGGCGCCGGCAGCCGGCAGCGACACCTGCCGGCCGCAAAAAACACGATAACAATGGCGGACAAGAAATCGAGGCCACGGAAACCGTCATTCACGGAACGGATGGCTGAGCGCGGCCGCGACGCAAGGCACCTCGGGAAAACGCTCAAGAACGAGCCGGAGGCCTTGCCTCGAGAGGTTGGCGGCATCGTTCGCCGTTCCCTGCGGCGGCTCTGGGATGCCCGGGGCGGCGGGCTTTATGCCTGTGGCTTCGTCATCGTCTTCGTGTACCTCGAGACGACCATGTTCATCGGCGATATTGTGGCAGCGGAAAGCGTGACCGGTTTCATCACCGGCCAGGTGGGGGAGATGCTGTTCAGGTACCTGGGCGAATCGATCATGAACACGGTGACCGCGTTCCTCTGGCCCGTCTACCTGGCCAGGATAGAGCCGCCGTGGGGAATTGCGGCGCTGGCAGGGTCTTTCTTCCTGTTTGACCGATTCCTCAAGGTCAAGCTCGAGTCGTGGTTATTCGGCGCTGACCGTGACGGCAATTCGCCGGAAAACGCTGACCAGGAAGTATCCGGATGATCGACTTGTACACCTGGCCCACGCCGAACGGCCGCAAGGTTTCGATCATGCTCGAGGAGACCGGTCTCCCGTACACCGTGCACCCGGTCAACATCGGCAAGGAGGAGCAGTTCGACCCGGCATTCCTGCGGATAAGTCCGAACAACAAGATACCGGCCATCGTCGACCATGACGAAGACATCGCGATGATGGAATCCGGCGCCATCCTGATCTACCTGGCGGAGAAGACCGGCCGGTTCCTGCCGAGCGACAAAAGCACTCGCTTGCAGACCCTGGAATGGCTGATGTTCCAGATGGGCCACGTCGGCCCGATGCTAGGCCAGGCGCACCATTTCCTGCATTTCAATCCCGACGTGTCGGCGTACGCATCGAAGCGTTACGCGGAAGAGGCGAAGCGGCTTTACGGCGTGATGGATCGTCGCCTCGGCGATGCGACATACCTGGCGGGCGACGCGTATTCGATTGCCGATATCGCCTGCTGGCCGTGGATATCGCGTTTCGAATGGCAGCGGATCGATCTGAACGAGTATCCGAACGTCCGGCGCTGGTACGCCGAGATCGCGAGCCGGCCGGCCGTGCAAAAAGGCTACGATGTGCCGCGCAAAGTCAGCGACATTCCGCTGCCCGGCGAGGAATGATGCGAGCGAATCCCTCGCGGGCTGCGCTTCGTTACCGACAGTGGCCAGATGCCGCGCAACTCGCTGCCCGCCAGGGCCGCGAGACTGCGGCATCCCGGCGCCCTTCAGTTCGTCTCGGCGAGGCGCTCCTGCTGTTTCGCGCGCTTCTCGAAGCCTTCCTGCCATGTGGACCGGTGTACCGCCGGCGCAACCTGTACGGCGGTCACCTTGTACTCGGGGCAGTTGGTTGCCCACGGCTTCGGGATGTCCACGCCGGATTCCCGGGCGGCTCGCAAAACGGTGCTGCCCGACTTGACGCGAGCGGGGAGGCCGTCGATTTCGATCTCGACGCTTTCTGCGCTCGTGGAAGCCGGTGTGCCGAGATCTGGTTCTCTCGTCGGATTCATTTCTGAAAGTCTTCCGGGAAGTGTTTGATTGCGCTGCGCACGGGGAACGGCGTCATACCGCCCATTGCACATAAGGACCCGTCAACCATCGTATCGCACAGGTCATGGAGAAGACTGATGTTGTCGTCACGATTTTGGTCGGCGACGATGCGGTCGATCACTTCCATGCCGCGCACGGAGCCGATTCGGCAGGGCGTGCATTTGCCGCAGGACTCGATCGCGCAGAATTCCATGGCGAAGCGGGCCTGTTCCGCCATGTTCACCGTGTCGTCGAAGACGACGATGCCGCCGTGGCCAACCATCGCATCGATCTCGACGAAGGCTTCGTAGTCGAGTGGCGTATCGAGCTGGTCGGCGGTCAGATAGGCGCCCAGCGGTCCGCCGATCTGCACTGCTTTTACCGGACGGCCGCTCATCGTGCCGCCGCCGAATTCCTCGATCAGTTCGCGTACGCTCAGGCCGAACGCTTTCTCGACGAGCCCGCCCTGTTTAATGTTGCCGGCAAGCTGGAAGGCGAGCGTGCCCTTCGAACGATTGACGCCGAATTCGGCATAGCGCTCCGCGCCGAGCGCAAGGATCAACGGGACGGAGCCCAGCGACACGACGTTGTTGACGACGGTCGGCTTGCCGAACAGCCCCTCGATCGCCGGCAGCGGCGGCTTGTAGCGGACGACGCCTGCCTTGCCCTCCAGGCTCTCGAGCATCGCCGTCTCTTCGCCGCAGATGTAGGAGCCCGCGCCGAGGTGCAGTTCGATGTCGAAACTGAACCCGGAACCCTGGATGTCTTCGCCGAGCCAGCCGCGCTCGCGCGCCGCCTCCAGCGCCTTTTCGAGCACACATTTGGTCACCGGGTACTCCGAGCGCAGGTAGATATAGCCCTTGCTCGCGCCAACGGCATAGCCCGCGATCAACATGCCTTCGATCAGCATCAGCGGGTCGCCTTCCATCAGGATGCGATCGGAGAACGTACCGCTGTCGCCTTCGTCCGCATTGCAGGCGATGTACTTCTGGTCGCTTTCGGCATCGGCAACCGTCTGCCACTTGATGCCGGTCGGGAAACCCGCGCCGCCACGTCCGCGCAGTCCGGAGTCCTTTACCTGCTCGATGACCGCCGCCGGTCCGATGTCGAATGCCTTTTGCAGGCCGGCGAATCCCTTGCGCGCCGTAAACTCGTCGACTGACACGGGATCGATCAGGCCGCAGCGGAAGAAGGTCCAGCGCTCCTGCTTTATCAGGTACGGGATCTCGATGGTGGGGCCGATCTTCAGCGGGTGGTCGCCACCTTCGAGGAAGTCCGCTTCCAGCAGGCTGTCGAGATCAGCGGGCAGGACAGGACCATAGGCGATGCGCAGGTCGTCGACCACGACCTCGATCATCGGCTCGAGCCAGCTTGCGCCCCACGAGCCATTGCGAACGACCGTGACGCCATCGATCGCCGCGAGCCGCTCGGCGATGTCATGTGCGCCGAGAGAAATGGCGACCGATTCGCGGGGGACGTAGACAGTCGTCATGGCATCACCCCGTGCACTGGTCGATCAGCCCGTCGAGCTTGTTTGCGTCGACGCGGCTGTGGATCTTGTGGTCGATCATTACCGCCGGCGAACAGGCACACAGGCCCAGGCAGTAGACCGCTTCCAGCGTCACCTTGCCGTCTTCCGTCGTGTTGCTGAGCGTGACGCCGAGTTTTTCTTCCGCGTGCGCCGTGAGCTCGCGGCTGCCCATCGCCTGGCAGGACTCGGCCTGACAGATCTTGAGAGTATGCTTGCCCGGCGGCGTGGTCCGGAAGTCGTGGTAAAAGCTGACGACGCCATGGACTTCGGCGCGCGACAGGTTCAGTTCGCTGGCGATCTGGCGGATCGCTTCCTCGCTGATAAAGCCATAGCGCTCGAGGAAGGCACGCAATATCTGCATCAGCAGCTCGGGCCTCGCCCCGAACCGGCTGATGATCTCGGCCGCAATTCCGCTGTCGTGCTTGGTCGCCATCGCTCAAATTATCCTGTCTTCACCCGCGTAAATGTTAAACGTCCCGTCGCGCAGGAAACCCACCAGGGTCATGCCGAATGCCCTGGCCGTGTCCACGGCAAGGCTGGAGGGTGCGCCGACCGCCACCAGCAAGGGGATGCCGGCGAGCAGCGTCTTTTGCATCAGCTCGAAACTTGCCCGACCGGATACGAACAGGCCCAGCCCGTGTCCCGGGACTTCGCCGGCCTCCAGCAGTGCGCCGACGACTTTGTCGGTCGCATTGTGCCGCCCGACGTCCTCGCGAACGACACGGATTTCACCATCTGGACCGAACGCCGCGGCCGCGTGCAGTCCGCCGGTCGCCGTGAAAACCGGCTGCAGGTCGCGCACCCGGCCCGGCAGTGCGAGCAGCAGATCGCTGCCGAATCGCGTATCGACCGTCGCGAGGGACTGCTGCCCGGTGGTCTCGAGGGCATCGAGCGAGGCTTTGCCGCAGACCCCGCAGCTCGACGTCGTATAGAAATGTCGCTGTAGTTTGTCGAGATCGAGCGCGACGTCGGGAGCGGTCTCGACCCGGATCGAGTTCTGCAGTCCGCTCTCCGGATCGGGCTGTCCGACCGCCGTGACGCTTCGCACGTCGCCCTTGCCGCCGATGATGCCCTCCGTGTACAGGAAGCCGACCGCAAGCTCGGCGTCGTTGCCCGGCGTTCGCATGGTGATGGAGACGGATTTGGCGGCCGCGCCGTCCACGGACGCCGACGCGACCTGGATCTCGAGCGGTTCCTCGACCGCAACGACATCGCCGGTCACGCATCGGTCGTGACCGTCGGTTTTCAGGATGTCGAGTTTGCGACTGCTGTCCGCCATGGCTGCACCGCCGGCAACGGGTTGCACAGTATATCGCGCCTAGTTGGTTGCGAGCTGCCCCCGCCAGCGGGCCGTCGGCATGTCGGTGCGGGTGATCGCCTCGCGAACCTCGAGCAATTCCGCGCGCCGCCGCAGGCTCACGTCGCCATCGCTGACCCTGACACCGAGCCGTTCGAGCGTCTCGCTCGCGTCCGGGAATCCTGCCGTGTCGGCGTAGCGGCGATACAGTGGCATGAAGACCGGCTCGTCGATCAGGCTGTCGAGTTTCGCGTAGAACTCCGGGCCGGTCCAGACGTCTTTCGACGGCAGGCAGCACTCATGGAATTTGCCCAGCACGGTATCCAGCGTCTCCGTCCCGCCGGAGCGTTCGCGAAGCGTGACGTCGGCCATCAACGCCAGTGCGGCGCCGCTCCAGTAGACTTTCATCCGCGCTGAACGAACGCTTCCGGAGGCGGCTTCGTTCGGCGACAGTTCCGGACGTGAATTGCGGCCGCGCTCGAGGCCGGCGTGGATCTTCTGCCAGGCCTGTTTCGCATCGTAAGCGCCCGCGCGCGTCAGCAGCACGTTCTGGTAGTACTGGGCGAGGCCCTCGGAGATCCACCGGTACTCGCTGTGCAGGTAAGGGACCATCAGGTGACTGAACTCGTGAGTGGCGGTCCAGTCGGACATGAATTCTTCCTGTGACTCGGCGGGATTGACGAATAACTCGATGGTTTCACCGCCGTCACGAATCACGCGGCCGAACGGCACCGGGCTAGACGAACGTCGACTCGAGATCGGTATGACCACAACCTGCGGAGACGGGTTGGGGAAGTATCCGTAAGCGAGACTGACGTCTGTGGCGGTTGCCTGCACCCAGTCCATGATGGCGTCGTTGTTCATCGCCACGTCGGTCTGCAGCAGCGACACACGCAGCGTCGACCCCGGCACTTCAATCTCCCGGTAGTCGAATTCACCGAAGATCGCCGGCGCGTGCGCGCTCTCCGGAGAACGACTGACGCGATAACGCGCGCCCGTGCCGTCAAGCGGTTCCCAGGGCACCGAGACGCGGACGTCCGCCGGCAGCCGGAATTCGACATCGATCGTGGTATCGTCATAAAGCTCCGGCCGCCACATCCAGTACGACGGCGAGGCGACGACGTTCTGCGGGGCCAGGTTACGGCTGTTGCGGTACTCGCTGGCGGCCCGTTTCAGGTCGACCGTGTAATTCAGGCAGCGCACGCCGCCCTCCGGCAGCATCATGCGGCGGTTGCGCATCCGGATCTGCGTGTCCTCGCTGCAGCCGCGCACGTCCTCGAGATAGCGGCCGGCGTCGCGCGACCGGGCGGTGACGGTGTCGACCGGGCGACTGAATCGCGCTTCGACCCAGAGCCAGCTCATCGAGTAGTCGACGGTGACCGTGTAATGATGGGTGACGCCGGCGGCGGATGCCGACGCCAGCAGCAATGTCGCGACGCCGCCCAGTATGCTCATTGTTGTCTGTTGGTATTGCTTCACGCGCTGCTGCCGGGCTTTGCCATCCGTGCTGCCGATTATCCAGAAGTGGCCTTCCGCGGGAACGCTTTGAACGGCTGAATGTGAATGCGTTCACACTTTCCCCGTTCTGCTGGCGTTCAGCTTCCGTCTGTATGCTTTATGGCTGGCCAAGGTAATTGAGTTGTATTGGAAATGCGAACCATTCGCAATGGGCAATGAATGCAAATTGTTACGAATTTCCGGTTTCAGCCGATGCAGGAATTCGATTAATATACGCGTCCCCGGCATCCTCGGGGTCGGTTGTGAAATGTGAGGAGATACCCTTGAGCAAGATCGCAAGACGTCAATTCATGCAGCTGTCCGCAGTCGCGGCCGCTGGTTTGGTGGTCAGCCCGGGCAAAGAGGCGGAAGCACAGGACATGCCGCGGATCGAGGAGAGCGACCCGGTCGCACAGTCCCTCAAGTACACGCATGACGCCAGCACCGTCGACCCGGCGTCGCGCGCGAATCCCGCGCCGGAACAGAACTGCGCGAATTGCGCCCTGATCCAGGGCGAAGAAGGCGCGGAATGGCGTCCCTGCCAGATCTTCCCGGGCAAGCTCGTCAAGGACGTCGGCTGGTGCTCGGTCTGGGCGCCCAAAGCCTAGTCATTGTCAGCCCCGCCCGCAAACGGGCGGGGCGTCTCCGGCGTGCGTATCGACTGGTCAGAATATTCCCGCGTTCACGCCGGCCGTAGCAACCTGCTCATCCACCTGTTGGCGGTCCCGCTGTTCGCGGGCTCGTTTCTTGCCCTGGTCTACTGTGTCGTCCGCGGCGATCGGTCCTCGGCGCTCGTCGCCTTTGCCCTGGCGATCGGCGCGATGGCGATGCAGGGACGGGGTCATCGCGGCGAAGCGGAAGCGCCGCGGCCGTTCAGCAGCCCGGCCAACTTCGTCAGCCGCTGGTTTACCGAGCAGTTCTATATTTTCCCCGCATTCGTGCTGAGCGGTCGCTGGTGGCGCCAGTACCGTGCTGCGGGTAACGGAAGTCGTTGTGAATCCTGACGTCAGGTCTTTTTATCACGAGTCGAGCGGCACGCTGAGCTACGTGGTCAGCGATCCGTCCTCCGGCGCCGCCGCGATCATCGATCCCGTGCTGGGCTTCTCCGTCGTGTCCGGGAGAACCGACGCCGTTGCCGCCGATGAGATCGTCGGCTACGTGCAGGACAACGGTTTGAAGATCGAGTGGATCCTGGAGACCCACGCACACGCGGATCACCTGACCTCGGCGCCATACCTCAGAGAAAGGCTGGGCGGCCGGATCGCGATCGGCGAAGGTATCCGCAAGGTGCAGGCGCACTTTGCGCCCGTGTTCAACCTGCAGGCGCCTTTCGTCGCAGACGGCAGCCAGTTCGATCATCTGTTCGCGGACGGGGACACATTTTCGATTGGCAGCCTGGGTGCGCGCGTCATGCACACGCCAGGGCACACCAATGACAGCGTCACTTACCTTGTCGGCAACGCGGCGTTCGTCGGCGACACCGTATTCATGACCGACTACGGCACAGCGAGATGCGACTTCCCGGGCGGCGACGCGGCGCTGCTCTACGACTCGATTCAGAAGCTGTTCGCGCTGCCCGACGATACGACGCTCTATCTCTGTCATGACTATCCGCCGGACGCGCGGGAGATGCAGAACGCAACTTCCGTTGCCGAGCAAAGAGCGCGCAATGTGCACATCGGTGGTGATGTCAGCAAGGACGACTTCGTTGCCATGCGCGAAGCGCGCGACGCCGAGCTGAGTCTGCCCGCGCTGATCATCCCTTCGATCCAGGTCAACATCCGGGCAGGGCGCCTGCCGGCTGCCGAGGACAACGGCGTCTCCTATATCAAGATACCGCTCGACAAGCTGTAGCGGTGTCGCGGCATCCATGTACAATTCGCCGCCTGATCATAGCCGCGGAGAGAGACCTTGTTCGAGAACCTGGAGCCGGAACCGGCTGACGCCATCCTGAAACTGATCGGCCTGCACCGCGACGACCCGCGCGGGGAGAAGATCGATCTCGGCGTCGGCGTTTATCGCGATGCCGACGGCAACACGCCTGTCCTGAACTGCGTCAAGAAAGCCGAACACTGGCTGGTCGGCACGCAGGCGAGCAAGGCCTATCTCGGGTCGAGGGGCGACGCCGTTTTCTGCAACGATATCGAGAAACTGGTGTTCGGCGACCAGGCTGTCAGCGACGATAGAATCTGTACGGTACAGTCGCCGGGCGGGTCCGGGGCGTTGCGGGTCGGCGCCGAGCTGATCCTGCGTGCGAATCCTGACGCGACCATCTGGGTCAGCGATCCGACCTGGAACAACCATGTGCCGCTGCTCGGTAATGCGGGCGTCAGACTCAGGCCGTATCCCTACTACGACGCGGACGAAAACGTCATCCGCTTCGACGCCATGCTCGAGACCCTTGGCCAGGCCGAGCAGGGCCAGATCGTTTTGCTGCACGGCTGCTGTCACAACCCGACCGGCATGGATCTCAGCAATGCGCAGTGGGACCTGGTGGCTGATCTCGTCGAGGAACGCGGTCTCATGCCGTTTATCGACATCGCCTACCAGGGTTTTGCGAACGGGCTCGAGGAAGATGCGTACGGCGTGCGACTCATGTACGACCGCGTACCGGAAATGGTCGTGACACACTCCTGTTCGAAGAACTTCGGGCTGTATCGCGATCGTGTGGGTGCGCTGTCGTTCGTGGCGAAGGATCCGGATACCGCCATAATCGTGGATAGCCAGGCCTTGTCACTGGTCCGGACGATCTATTCGCTGCCGCCCGATCACGGCGCTGCCGTCGTCTCGCATATCCTCAACGATGACGAGCTTCGCGCCGAATGGCTCGACGAACTCGACGCCATGCGTGCCCGGCTCAAGGGGATGCGAACCTTGCTCGTCGAAGCGCTGGGGCAGACGGCGCCCGACCACGATTTCTCGCACATTGCCCGCACGACCGGGATGTTCTGCTACCTTGGCGTTTCGCCGGAACAGGTGGCCCGCCTGATCGAGGAGCGCGGCATCTACCTCGTCGACTCGAGCCGCATCAACGTCTGCGGCATTACCGAGCACAACGTCCGTTACCTCGCGGAATCGATCGCCTCGGTTTTGTAGGCCACCCTGCCGACGAATCGTGGCCACCGGCGCGCGTCCAGTGCGCGATGTTCGTGGACGTTGCATGTAGCTGTAGGAGCGCGCCCAGCGCGCGATCACCTCATAACCAGATCGCATCCCAATGCGGATAGTCACCTAAACTGTCAACCAGCCCTGCTCTCAGCGGGTTTGCGACGATATACCTCGCGATTGCCGCCAGATCTTCCTCGGTGCGAACAGCATGGTCATAAAATCCGCGTTGCCAGATGGGTCCGGAACGTCCAAGCCGTCGGTTGATATGTCGTGCGGAGAAAGATTTGACAACCTTGACGGTGTTCGAGAGCGAATGAGTGCCCGACAATCTCAACAGCCAGTGGAAATGATCGGGCATAACAACAAATGCCATCGTTTCCGCTCTGCCAGTTGCATGCTCGCGGCGTAATTCATCAATCACGGCTCGGGCGGCGCAGAATGAAGTCAGAATCGGCAGTCGCGCATGGGTACAGGCGGTCACGTGATAGACATAATTGGTCGCGGAGAACCTCCCGCGCCGCAATGCTGACGTGCCCGGTTTTGGTGTCGTAATGGCACCGGCCATCGGCAGAGCATCCGCCATTGCGGGGTCGGTATCCACAAACGAAATTGCCCTGTTGGTGGATTTTGTCGCGCGCTGGGCGCGCTCCTACACCGGTAGCCGACATCGATGCCAGATCGCGGGCCGGGCGCGCTCCTGCACCGGTAGCCGACATCGATGTCAGATCGCGGGCCGGGCGCGCTCCTGCACCGGTAGCCGACATCGATGTCAGATCGCGGGCCGGGCGCGCTCCTGCACCTGGCGTTTTTTCAGCCACGCCGCGATGCGGACGCCGATCGCGACCAGCACGAGCGCCGCGAGGACGTAGTTCGCGGGCTCGCCGACGCCGGTCAGCATGCGCGTGAACTGCTCCTGCGCTAGCGCGATGCCGATCACGTAAAGCCCTGTCTTGTGGAGGATCTTCCAGCGCCCCGGCCCCAGCGCGGCCGCGGGTTTGTTGAACGACGTGATCAGCATCAGGTAGATCAGGGCATAGACGACCGTCCCGAAAAATGCCGCAGGCAGGCCGTTCAGGGCGATCAACAGGATCAGGTGCGAGGTCATGATCGCGGCAAAGGCGATGCCGATTAGTCGACGGTTCCTGAGCAGATTCCTGCTGATCGCGTTCACGTCCAGAGCGCGCAGCGGCCTCGCGATGAAGATCAGCAGATATATAAGGAGTGCGAGTCGCGCGCTGATGCGCAGGGTCACACCCAGGCTCTCCTCGTCCCAGCCGTGCTGCCCCAGGTAGAAGCCGGCGGGAAACGAAAACATGAGGAATACGGCGCTGAAGACGGTGAAGTTTTTCCGATTGCTGCTCATAAAGGCAGATAGACCCGGCTATCGGTATCGATCTCGAGTCTCTCTGTCAGCCCGCCGTTCAGTTCGAGCACGTAATTGACCGCCTCGTCGGAACGCCGCGACGTCAGCGAGTGCGGCTCGGCATTGCGGTGAATGTTGACGATGCGACCGTCTGCAGCGAAGAAGACGATGTCCAGCGGGATGTAGGTATTCTTCATCCAGATCGACAGGATCTGGCTGCGCCGATAAACGAACAGCATGCCGGTGGTGTCCGGCATCTCGCGGACGAACATCAGGCCGCGGCGGCGTTGTTCACTGGACAGCGCCAGGTAGACATCGAACAGGTAACAGGCATTTTCGCTGGCGGCAATGATCACCGTCGACTTGTCGAAGGCCTCGTCGATCGTACCTTCGAAGTCGTATTCGCCCGATTGCCCGGTGAGCAGGAACCACAGCGCGACGGTCGTCAAGACGCGTGCGATCGTCATTCGGGCTCGTCCCAGTTCAGCCGTCCGGCGAACTCGAGTTCAGTGAAGCTGATGCTGGATCCTCCATTCAGTTCCGCGAGCGGAGAGACGCAGTATACGGTACCGCCGATCCGGTAGGTCGACCCGGCGGCGCCAGGCACGGCCTGCTGGTAGTCGATGTCGGTCCAGCAGCCGTCGGTATCGCGGGTGCCGAAGAAACGTCCCGAGCCTTCCTCCATGAAGGTCACATTCGTGCCGAGTTCTTTCGCAGTGCGTCCCTTCTCGAGGTCGGGAATGCCGAGGATGAACGCGACGGTTGCTGCGCCGGGCCCGGCATCGACCGGACCCGACAAATGGATTCGGGCGCCTTCGTCATCCGGCCTGGGCATGCCTTCGCAGGTCAGCGACTCGGCTGTCCAGTTGAGGTCGAGGCGGACCGCACCATACAGTTCGGTGGCCAGCCTGGCGGACTCGTCGCAGGCATGGCTGGCGTCGGCCGACGGCTGCGGCTCGCGCTGGCAGGCGCTGACGGTCGCCAGCAGAAGCCAGGCCAGCGCCAGGATCGATCTGTTTCCTTGGTAACGATTGCTGGGATTGGCGTTCACAACGGTGCCCGACGGCCGGCGGTCAATGCGCATTATGGCCAACGAGGCCTCGAGTGACCATCTGCAGGGGTATCGTCCTGTGGGACAAAATGACAAAGACCATTTGGCCTGATAGCGCATCAACACTACAATGGCACGCCTTTTCGCCCTCGGAGTTAGCCAGTAATGAGCGTCTCAGAACAATTTCAAAAGCTCGAAGCCCACGTGGCGAGCCTGATCGTCGGGCAGCAGCACCTGATCAACCGGATGTTGATCGCGTTGCTTTGCGACGGCCACATGCTCGTTGAGGGCGCTCCGGGGCTGGCCAAGACGCGCGCAATCAAGGTGCTCGCCGAGAGCATCGAGGGTAATTTTCATCGCCTGCAGTTCACCCCGGACCTGTTGCCGGCCGACCTGACCGGCACCGATATCTATCGACCGCAGGACGGCACTTTCGAGTTTCGCGAAGGTCCGCTGTTCCATAACCTGATCCTTGCTGACGAGATCAACCGCGCGCCGGCGAAAGTCCAGTCCGCACTGCTCGAGTCGATGGAGGAGCGGCAGATCACGGTGGGCGAGAACAGCTACAAGCTGCCCGACCTGTTCATGGTGATGGCGACGCAGAACCCGATTGAGCAGGAAGGTACCTACCCCCTGCCCGAAGCCCAGCTCGACCGCTTCCTGCTGCACATCCAGGTCGGCTACCCGACGCCGGAGGACGAGCGCAAAATCCTCATCCTGAATCGCGACGAAGCCAAGGTCGGCATCCGCGACAACTTCGCCCCGCCGGAGATCGTGCCGGAATCCGCGATCATGGAAGGTCGCAAGCAGATCCTCGGCCTCCACCTGTCCGACGAGCTCGAGGAATACATCGTCAACGTGGTCGTCGCGACCCGCAATCCCGGCGCCGTTAACAAGGCTCTCGACGGTCAGGTCATGTACGGCGCCAGCCCCCGCGCCTGTATGGGCATCGACCGCGCCGCCCGCGCGCATGCCTGGCTCGAGGGTCGCGACTATGTCGGCCCTGAAGACATCCAGGCAGTCGCTCCGGATGTTCTGCGCCACCGGTTGGTCATGAGTTTCGAAGCGGAAGCCGACGGCGTCTCCGCCGACTCGGTTATCGACGGCGTGCTCGACGGGGTCGGCGTGCCTTAGCCCGCCGACGGATCATGCGACACGACAGGTTACCCGCAGACGCCTCGCCGGTCAGCGTTTCGCAACCGGGACTGATCCGGCTGAGCGGTCCTGCCCGGGCGCTCGCGCTGGACGTACTGCGTGTCAATTCCCTGCAGACGGGCGCCTATGTCTCGCATTTCAAGGGACGGGGCATGGAGTTCGACGAGTCGCGTCCCTACCAGCCCGGGGACGATCCACGCAACATCGACTGGCGAGTTACGGCGCGCAGCTCCGAGGCGTATACCAAGCTGTTCCGCGAAGAGCGCGAGCGTCCGGTCCTGATCATGACCGACCTGCGGACCAATATGCATTTCGCGACCAGGGGCAGCTTCAAATCCGTCAACGGTACGCGAGCGGCCGCGTTGCTGGCCTGGGCCGCGCACCACCGCGGCGATCGTCTGGGCGGTATCGTGTTCGGCGATACCCGTCACCGCGAATTGCGGCCGCGGCTGGGTCGCCAGGCGGCGCTGCGCTATGTGCACGAACTGGTCACGCATCCTGACTGGACCACCGACATCGATCACGGCGCTACCGACGAGGAACCGCCGCTGACCCAGGCGATCGCCATGCTGCGTCGCGTCACCCGGCCCGGCAGCCTGGTTATCATTGTCAGCGATTTCATCGGCCTCTCGCGGACGGCGCAGTTCTACCTGACCGGCATCGCGCGCCATAATGAAGTGCTCGCGGTTTTCCTGAGCGATCCGCTGGAACGACAGCTGCCTCCGCCGGGTCGATACAGGTTAGTGAGTCACGACGAGGAGATGGCGATCGATACTTATGCGCGCGGCGCGAGAACGGAATACCGCAACGCGTTCGAGGAGCGCCTGCACGAGTTCGAGGCGTTCTGCCATCGCTACAACATTCACCTGCTGCCGTTATCGACCGAGGAAGATCCGGTCGAGGCGCTGCAGAAAGCCCTCGGCAAACGCGAACGATAGAATCGAGCATCATGGACCCCGACCTGCTGCCACTGAGAGATCTGCACCTGCCCGAGGCGGTCGGCTGGTGGCCGCTCGCACCCGGCTGGTGGGCGCTGGTCGCGCTGGCATCCGCCGGGCTGCTCTATCTCCTGTACCAGCAATTCCTGAAGTGGCGGTGGAACGCGGCGCGGCGCGTCGCTCTGGCGGAACTGGCGCGTATCCGTCGCGACTACGAGCAGGGCGCCGATGCGCTGCTGCTGGCCAAGGAGCTGTCCGAGCTCCTGCGGCGCAGCATGCTTGCCTATGCGCCTCGCGGCGAGATGGCGGGCCTGACCGGGGACCACTGGCTCGCCTGGCTGGATCGCGGGCTCGACGGCCGGCCGTTCACCGAAGGCTCCGGCCGGCACATCGAGTCGCTCCCCTATCGGCGTCCGGAGAGTATCCGGGACGATGAGGACCTGGCGGGGCTGATCGACGCAGTAAAGCGGCGCCTGAAAACCCCGTTGCCGGAGGGCGCAGCCTGATGTGGTCGCTGGCCTGGCCCTGGATGCTGCTGGCGCTGCCGCTGCCTTTGCTGGTGCGCGCATTGCTGCCGCCGGTCGTCGGTACCCAGGACGCCGGCCTGCGGGTGCCGAGTTTCAGGGGCTTCTCGATGCTGGCCGACCGCTCCGAGGTCGAGCAGCTGTTCAACTGGCGATTCTGGGTCGCCGTGGTCGCATGGGCGCTGCTCGTCCTGGCCGCTGCGCGTCCCGAGCGCATCGGCGACGAACTGGACGTGCCGGTGTCCGGCCGTAACCTGATGCTCGCCGTCGACCTGTCCGGCAGTATGGACGCGAAGGACTTCGAGCTCGGCAATCGCCGCGTCGACCGGCTGACCGCGACCAAGGCCGTGGCCGGCGACTTCATCGGCCGCCGCGAGGGCGATCGCATCGGCCTGATCCTGTTCGGCGAACGCGCTTACCTGCAGGTGCCGCTCACGCTCGACCGGGAAACGGTCAACACGTTGCTGATGGAGGCGTTTATCGGGCTGGCGGGAGAGAAGACCGCGATCGGCGATGCGATCACGCTGGCGGTGAAGCGGATCCATGACCAGGGCGCGGAGGGCGGCGAGCAGGTGCTGATCCTGCTGACCGACGGCGCCAACACGGCCGGCGAGATCGATCCGCTCAAGGCCGCCGAACTCGCGCAACAGATCGGCCTGCGCATCTATACAATCGGCATCGGCGCCGAACAAATGGTCGTCTCGTCGATCACCGGCGGCATGCGTCGTGTCAATCCGTCGGCGGACCTCGACGAGGAGACGCTGACCCGGATCGCCGACCTGACGGGCGGGCGTTATTTCCGCGCGAAAGATACCGCGGCGCTGCAGGACATCTACCGCTTGCTCGATGAAATGGAACCGGTCGCCGAACCCGAGGCCGGCTTCCGCCCCGTGAAGTCACTGTATTACTGGCCCCTGGGCGGTTCGTTCGTACTGGCCCTGTTCCTCGCGGCGATGAACCTGTTGGCCGGCGTCCGGCTCGCGCGCTCAGAAAGGGTGAAGGCCCATGCCCGCTGAGTTTCATTTCCTCAGGCCCGAATGGCTCTGGGCATTGCCGGTCGTCGTCGTGATGACCGTTATGCTCGCGCGTCGCAAGCTGGCGCCGGGCAGCTGGCAGTCGGTCATCGATCCGGCGCTGGCGCCGTACATCCTGTCGACCGGCCAGATCAGCAAGCTGACCTATCGCTGGTGGCTCGTCCTCATCGGCGGCGCGCTGGCCGCACTGGCGCTTGCCGGGCCGAGCTGGAATCGCGTAGAGCAACCGGTATTCCGCTCCGAGCAGGCCGTCGTTATCGCGCTGGACCTGTCGCGTTCGATGGACGCCCAGGACCTGACGCCGAGCCGGCTGACGCGTGCGCGGCTGAAAATTCTCGATATTCTCGAGCGCCGAAGCAGCGGCCAGACCGCGCTGGTCGTCTATTCTTCGAACGCATTCACGGTTACCCCGCTGACGACGGACGCCGACACCGTGGCGGCGCTCGTCAACAGCCTGAGCACGGACATCATGCCGAGCCGCGGCAGCTATCCGCTCAGCGCGATCACCAAGGGACAGCAGCTGCTCGAGCAGGCCGGGGTCGCGCTCGGCGAGGTCCTGCTGATCACCGACGGCGGTTCTTCGCCCGCCGCGGAACGCGCCGCCGAAGCGCTGCGCTCGGCCGGTTATTCGCTGTCGGTACTCGCCGTCGGTACGCCCGACGGCGCACCCATTCCGCGTGCCGGGGGCGGCTTCGTCACCGATCGCTCCGGCAATATTGCCGTACCCAGGCTGGAAGCCGGCGGACTGCAGCGTCTCGCATCCGCCGGTGGCGGCCGCTACGCCGTCATGACGGCGGACGACGCCGACATCGAGGAGATACTTTCGGGCCCTGTCGGCGGCGTCGGCTCCGAGTCGGACGAATCGCTCGCCACCGATCAATGGCAGGAAGAAGGTCCCTGGCTGCTGCTGCTGCTGGTGCCGATGGCGGCGCTTGCGTTCCGCAAGGGACTGGTCCTCTGCCTGCTGGTCTTCATGCTGCCGGTCAGCGAGCCCGCGCATGCCTTCTCCTGGCAGGACCTGTGGCTGACCCGGGATCAGCAGGCGCAGCGGCTGCTGGATGAGGGCAGCGCCGCGGACGCCGCGGAACTTTTCGAGGATCCTCGCTGGCGCGCGGTCGCCAATTATCGCGCTGGCGACTACGGCGGCAGCGCCGCCGGGTTCGGAAACCTCGAGGACACGGACAGCCTGTACAACAAAGGCAATGCGCTCGCCAAGCTCGGCGAGTTTGCGTCGGCGATCGAAGCCTATGAGCAGGCCCTCGAGATCGACCCGGACGACGAAGATGCACTGTATAACCGTGATCTGCTGCAGGACATGCTCGAACAGCAGCAGGATTCACAGGCGGGCGAGCAGGGCAACCAGGAAAACTCGTCGGAAGCCGGCGGCGGTGCGCAGCAGTCCGAGGGCGAGAGCCAGTCGGACCAGGCCGGCCAGGCCGGCGAACCGGGCGCGGAGGGGCAGCAGGGGGAATCCTCGGTACGCGACGAAGAGAGCACCAGCCAGGAAGACCTCGAGGCGATGCAGCAGGAACTCGAACGCGCCGCCCAGCAGGCAATGGAGCAATCCGCAGAGGCCCAGGAACAGGAGGGCATGACGCAGGAGCAAGCGCTTGCGATGCGTCGCGCCCAGGAACAGCAGCAGGCGATGGAGCAGTGGCTTCGTCGAATTCCGAACGATCCCGGCGGCCTGCTGCGACGTAAATTCAGGTATCAGTACCAGCGGCAGGGCAGGGACCAGGACGGCAATAACCTGTGGCCGGACGACGAGACCCAACCATGGTGATTGCCGTGATTCGACGAACAGCACTGACAATACTCACTGCCTTACTGGTGATCGCAGGGACGGCGCAGGCCGCGGTGATCGCCAGCATCGATCGCGCCAACGTCGAACTGAACGAGTCGTTTACGCTGAAGATTACGGTCGACACGGCCATTGACGTCGAACCGGACGCCTCCGCGCTCGAAGAGGACTTTTACGTCGGCACCCGCAGCCAGTTGAGCAACACGACGATCGTCAACGGCCAGATCAGCCGCTCGCGGACCTGGACCTACGTGCTGATGGCGCGACGCGAGGGGGACCTCGTGATTCCGCCGGTCCGCATCGGCAGCGAGCAGAGCGAGCCGGTGCCGATCAGCGTGACGCCGCCGTCGACGAATATCCCCGGTGAGGCCGATATCTTCGTCACCACCGAGGTCGATCATGCAGAGAGCTTCGTGCAGGCGCAGGTCTTGTATCGCGTCAAGGTTTATCGCGCCGTGGCCACGCGCCAGCCGCGACTGAGCGAGCCGTCGATCGGCGGTGTCGAGGTGCTCGTCGAGTCAGCCGGTGAGGAACGCAGCTACGAATCAATACTTAACGGCAAGGCCTACAACGTCGTCGAGCGGGTCTACGCGCTGTTCCCGCAGGAGAGTGGCACGATTTCGATCGAACCCGCGCGCTTCGAGGCGCGCGTGCTGCGCAACGGCCGCATCACGGGCCGCAAGATTTTTGAATCGGACGCCATCGACGTCACCGTCAACCCGATACCGCCGCCGCCCGCCGACTATCCGGATGCCGCCTGGTTCCCGGCGAAATCGGTCGTGCTGAGCGAGGACTGGTCGCGCGAGCCTGGCAGCCTGCCCGCCGGCGAACCGATCACGCGGCACATCACGGTGACAGCGCTCGGTCAGCTGTCGACGCAGATACCGGTGATCGAGCCGGCAACGTCGGAAAATATCAAGATCTATCCCGACAAGCCCGAATTTCGCGATACCGCCGAGCAGCTCGGTATCCGCGCGGTGCGCAGGGACCAGTACGCGATGATCGGGGTTGCCGCAGGGGATGTGGAATTGCCGGCGGTCGATCTGCCCTGGTGGAACATCGATGCCGGCGAATGGCAGGTGGCAAGCCTGCCGGGTTCGATGCTCAGTATCCTGCCCTCGCCGAACGCGCTGCTGCTGCCGCCGCCGGCGCCGGTCGAGGAACCGGCGGAGGAGCCAGGGCCGGCCGTGGAAACGCAGATTGTTTACGTCGACTTCTGGGCGTATGTCAGCGCCGGCCTCGCCGGTATCTGGCTGATGACGGTGATCGCGTGGTGGTGGACGCGCCGGCCGGTGAGTCGCGAGCCCAAAGAACCTGCGCCGCCGCCCATCCACAAGCAGCAGGCGAAGTTCCTCAAGGCCGCCCGCAAAGCGGCGCGCGATGGCGACGCTGCAGGAGTCAAGTCAAACCTGCTCGACTGGGGCAGGCTGGAATGGCCGGCTGACACGCCGCGCAGCGTGGGCGAAATCGCCAACCGGGTCGCGATCCCGCTGTCCACCCAGCTGCAGGCGCTGTGCAGCGCCAGCTACGGTCCCCATGACGAGCATTGGGATGGCGAAGCGCTGGCCAGGTCGCTGCGATCGATTACCGTTTTGCGCGACGATGAACCCGGGCGCCCGGCCGATACTCTGCCGCCACTGAGTCCGGTCAGCCCCTGACTGACCCCGGCTACCAGCTGCCGGAATTTTCCATCGAGGCCCACGGCTCCCTCGGCGGGAGCGCGTCGCCTTTCTGCAGCAATTCGATCGAGATGTTGTCCGGCGAGCGGACGAACGCCATGTGGCCGTCCCGCGGCGGCCGGTTGATCGTAACCCCGGCATCGAGCAGTCGCTGGCAGGCGTCGTAGATGTCGTCGACGGCATAGGCCAGATGGCCGAAATTCCGGCCTTCGCCATAGTCCTCCGGATCCCAGTTCCAGGTAAGCTCGACCTGCGCGTCCTCGTCTCCGGGCGCGGCCAGGAAAACCAGCGTGAAGCGCCCGGCCTCTACCTCCTTGCGACGAAGTTCGCGGAGCCCCAGCTTGTTGCAATAGAAATCCAGTGACTCGTCGAGATCGGTGACGCGGACCATCGTGTGCAGATATTTCATCTTCTCTATCCTGTAGCGGGACCAGTTGAACTGCCGCAGTCTATGAGACGACAATGCCCGAAGACTTGCAACCGGTGACCGACGTGCATCGCATCCGCGCCATTACGCTCGACCTCGACAATACGCTGTGGGAAATCAACCCGGTCATTTACCGGGCAGAGGAAACCTTATGGGCGTGGCTCGGCGAACACTACCCGCGAATCCACGAAACTTTCGAGGCGAACGACCTGTTGCGCATGCGCCAGGAAGTCATGGACGAGCACCGGGAGCGGCATTTTGACTTCCGTTTCCTGCGCAAGAAGGTGCTAAAAATGGTTGCCATCAGCGCGGGGTACGACGAGTCACTGGTAGAGCCCGCATTCGAGGTTTTCGATGACGTCCGCAATGACGTCGAGTTGTATCCGGATGTGCTCGTCGAACTGGAAACGCTGTTCGAGCGGTTTACGGTCGTTGCGCTGACCAACGGCAATTCGAATCTCGAAAAGATCGGTATCCGGCACCTGTTCCACGGCGTCGTCACTGCGGTGGGCGCCGGCGCCGCCAAACCCGAGCAACGTATCTTCGACGTCGCAGCGGCGGCAACCGGCGTCGCGCCCGGGGAGATACTGCACGTCGGCGACCACCCGGAAACCGACATCGATGGCGCGCGCCAGGCAGGATTCCGTACCGCCTGGATCAACCGGAATGGCGACGCCTGGCCAGACGAACTGCCAGCTCCCGACGCAGTCGTTACCGACATGACCGAACTGAGAGCGTTACTGGAAGCGGAGGCATAGTCCGTGCCCGCTTCGCCGCTGGTCATCTACGTCCCCGGGCTGAAGCCGAAACCGGAACCCGGTCTGCATCGGGAGCAGTTGTTGCGCTGTCTCACCGCAGGTATCCGCCGCCTGGACCCGGAGACCGCCGACGCCATTGGCGCGCCGGGGGCGTTCGAGCTGGTCAGCTGGACGTTCGGTTTCTATGGCGAACACCGCGACATCGCTATCGACCTTGACGACATTGCAGCCGTTCTGAAGAAGGAACGCGCCTCTGAAGAAGACATCCGCGCCGCAACGTCGTGGCGCCGGCGATTCGCGGTCAGCTTGTTCAATGCCGCGGATTTCCTGCCCTTCGTCATCCCGAGTCTCGCTACCGAGGAGATCGAGGTACACCTGCGTGATTACTTCCGCTACGTGCACGACAACCAGGGCCGCGCCGAGGCGGCCCGTGCCATGCTCAAGAATGCGCTGCTCGAAGCCCATCACGCGGGACGCCCGGTGCTGCTGCTGGCCCACAGCATGGGTTCCGTCATTGCCTACGACGCGCTGTGGCAACTGACCCGCGACGGAAGCCACGCCTCGGTTGACCTGCTGGTCACGACGGGCAGTCCGCTCGGGCAAAAGCGCGTGCAGCGGCACCTGTTGGGATGGTCCGAGCCGGAGCCGGACCGCTTTCCGACGAATATCCGCTCGTGGACCAACATTGCGGCGATCGGCGAACTGACCGCGATCGACAGAAACTTGAGAAACGATTTCGCCGCGATGATCCGCGGGGGCGGGGTGACCGATATCACCGATATCGAGGTCTTCAACTACTATCACATGCACGGCGCGCTCAACGTGCATGCCGAGTACGGCTACCTCGTCCAGGAGGCGACCGCCAGGAGCCTGCGCGAATGGTGGCGACGGGCGTCCCGCTAGCAGCCTGTTGAAGCCGCCCTGACGACCTCGGGCGGCGCTTGAAAATTTGTCGACGCGCCGCTAGGCAGCGGGATCGAGGTTCGGCTTGATCACGATATCGATGCGCCGGTTCCTGGCACGGCCGGATTCGGTCTCGTTGTTCGCGACCGGGTTGGTTTCGCCAAAGCCGGTTGCAATCAGCCGGTAGCTCGGGATCCGCATCGCGTTGATCATGTACTGCTGAACCGATTCGGCACGCTCCTGCGAAAGCCGCTGGTTGGAGGCGTCGCCGCCGTAGGAATCCGTGTGGCCCTCGATGATCAACTCGCTTCTCGGGAATACGTCGATCGCTTGCTCGACCTTGGCGAGCAAATCGAAGTCTTCCTGCTTGATCTCGGCCTTGCCGCTGTCGAACGTCAGCCCGACCAGGCGCAGGATGATGTTGTTGCCCTCGCGAAACACGCGCGCTTCGCTACGGGCGAACATCTTCTCCACCTGCTCGAACCGGGCCTTGATCTGCTCCTCGGCCTGCAGCCGCTGCACGAGCGCAGCGCGCTCGGCCGTCGCGCCGCCCAGCCGTTCGTCCAGCGCCGCGATTTCGTCTTCCATGTCCGCGAGCCGCAGGATGTTGGAATCGACTTCCTGCTCGAGGCTCTGGATGCGATTGCGCTGGTTCTCGATATAGGTCACGAGTTCCAGCTCGAGATCGTCGTGACCTTCCGACATCGCCGGCGTAATGTCCGCCATGCTGGCAATGCTGGACAAAGGCTCTTCCCACTGCAGCACCAGCTCCTCGACCGTCAGGTTCTTGTCGCGGACGTCACGAACGACTTCCGAGAGATAGATCGCATGCTTGGCTTCGTAGTTCGCCTGGCGAGCAAGGCTTCTCGGCAGATCGGTATCGTAGCGGTTCTCGTTGAGTTCCCGCTCGGCGTCCGCGAGCAGCTGCTTGGCTTTGCCGAGGGTGATCGGCGCATAGCGGCCGACCCGCGCCCGGTCTGCATCGGCCAGCAGGCGCCGGGTTTCGCTCAGGTATTGCGCCTTGATCGCAATGAGCTCGGCGTCGCGGTAATAGGTCGTCGCCTCGATGTCGTTTTCCTTGGCCCGTTTCAGGTCGCCGCGCTCGAGAAAGCGGATCGCATTGCCGAACTCGCGCTGCGCCCGGTCCCAGGTTTCCCGGGCCAGCTCCGGTGCGCGCGCGTTGGCCGCATCCTGGCGGCTTTTCATGACCTGGGCGAGCGCGGTCTGCGCGAGCTCCGCCGTCTTGACCGCGGTTCGGAAGTTCTCTTCCGCCTCGCCGGCCTTACGGCGGACATATTCGATGTTGCGCCCGCGATCCAGGGCGATTTCGGCGTCCTGGTAATCCTCCATTCCCGCTTCGTAGCTGCGCGGCGCAAGCAGCCTGGCGTCGAGCGCGTCGGCCGCTTCCTTGGCCGCGTCGGCGTCACGGAAAAAGGTTCGGCGCAGCTCGTCCTGCGCCATCGCATTGCCTGCTCCGGCCAGGAAGACGGCGAGCAGGAGAAATCTGACAAAACTGTTTTTGGCAGCCATTGTGTAATTCCGCTGGTTCATATGTTGTCTGTCGAGGCGCGCCCAAGCGCACTCGATCGAATATTACATATCGCGCCTGCGGCAAACTGTGCAGTAGCTCTACTTATGCGGCAAAGCTTATGTCAATTCGACCCATTCTACGCCGAAACGAGCGCTTTCGGGGGATCCAGGTCGCCTGCCGGGCCGATCTTTGTGACCCGGTTCACCCTTCGGCAGATCGGCCGCAACCACAGGGCAAATTGAGGCGTGGCTCACAGATCGAATCGCGACCCGTCCGTAATCTTGGTACCCATGTCTGCCAAGTACTACACACAGTTCAAGCTCACCGACGGGGATTACCACGGCGGCAACGAGTTTTCGGGTGTCGTAGAGCTCTCGCAACCGATGGACCATGACTCCGACGTCACGGACATCGAAGCCGTACTGGCAAAGAATTTCGACCTGCAACAGAGCGCCGTAAAGCTCGTTAGCTGGTCAAGGTTGCATTGAGGACTGGATCGTCCTGACAGGCGTCTGAAATCTTTTTCCCCCTGATTCTCCCCGGCTAGTCCGGGGATTTTTTTGTACTGGAATTCCCCATTCTTCGTACACATCACTAAAGATCAATCCGCGCCGGCCCGGATCGCAGGCATCGAACAGGCGGGCGGATTGCCCCTGATTCTCCCCGGCTAGTCCGGGGATTTTTTTGTCTGCAAAATGCCTTTGTAGGAGCGCGCCCAGCGCGCGATCGAATTCCGAGCACCACGCTCGTTCGCGCGCTGGGCGCGCTCCTACAGCCAATTCCGAGCACCA
>JABAOH010061098.1_pt2 | contig 39595 bp, 35 predicted proteins | sample 7062181 | NCBI WGS metagenome assembly JABAOH01 (sample SAMN14538630, study PRJNA623070) | marine sediment metagenome | biome: marine biome [ENVO:00000428]; feature: marine pelagic biome [ENVO:01000023]; material: deep marine sediment [ENVO:00002113]; isolation source: pool of 5 deep marine... | reverse complement strand
GAAGCGTCAGTCATCGAATAACGGTCCATGCTGCGCTCGGCCAGCTGCCGCTTGAGCTTCACAGCTCAGCACATCCTCGGAATTGAGCCGGCGGGCGACCTTGATGGCCAGGGCGATCCGGGCGGCCTCGTCGATGACCGTCAGCAGCCGATAGGCTCGGCCATCATGGGTACGATGATGGACGAAGTCATAGGACCAGACATGGTTTGGATACGCGGGCCGCAGCCGGATGCAGGAGCCGTCGTTGAGCCACAGCCGGGCCCGCTTGGGCTGCTGGTGGGGGACCTTCAGCCCCTCCCGGCGCCAGAGACGCTCGACCCTCTTGTGATTCACCTCCCAGCCCTGCGGGCGCAGCAGGGCCGTGATGCGCCGATACCCATAGCGGCCGTACTCGGTGGCCAGCTCGATAATCGCCCGGGTCAGGGCGGCTTCGTCGTCCCGTACCACCAAAACCCGTCTCTGAGTGGCTCGGGGCTGCCCCAAGACACGGCAGGCACGGCGCTCAGACACCCCCAGAACCTCCCGGACGTGCCCGACACCGCGCCGCCTGCGCTCGGGGCTCAGAAGTTTCCCTTACAGGCCTCCTCGAGAATCTGCTTATCGAGCGACAGATCCGCCACCCGCTTCTTCAGCCGTTGATTCTCGCGCTCGAGATCCTTCAGCCGCCGCGCCTGGGCCACCTGCATGCCGCCGTACTCCTTGCGCCATCGATAATAGCTGTGCTCTGAGATCCCGAGCGACCGGCACACCTCGCCTGTCGTCTTCCCTCCCGCAAGCTCGATCTCCGCCTGGCGAAGCATTCCGATAATCTGCTCCGGGGTATAGCGCTTGATCGGCATGGCCTTCCTCTTCAACTGTCCGGATTGAGTGAAATTCTCACCCATACCCTGGACTCGTTGTAGGGGGGCAGGTCAGACACTGTAGAGACCATTGGCGAGTCCGAGCTGTCTGAGCGACGGACGCCAAGGGGGCGTGCCATCTGACGAAAAGGTGGGTTATCCTTCCTATACGCTATGATCGATCGCGTTCGCCTCCTCGGATATCAACCGTACGACGTCATGCTCGAGCAGGCGCGCGGCCACCACGTGTTTCTCGCGCCGAGCGTGCCGGCGGCCGACGGCGACAGCGAAGGCGGCGCGCCGGTCACCCTGATCGAGATGTGCGCCTCGGGGATGGCGGTGGTGAGCACCACGCACTGCGACATACCGGGTGTCGTTCTGGACGGCGTAACGGGCCTCCTGGCGCCCGAGCGCGACGTCGACGCCCTCGCCGAGCATATCCGGTGGCTCACGGAGCACCCGGGTGAGTGGGGCGGCATGCTCGTTGCGGCGAGGAAACACAGGAAACACGTGGAGGCGGAGTTCGACTCGCGGCGGCAGGGCGAGCGGTTGGGAGCCATTTACCGGGACGTTATTGGAGAGGCGACGTAGAATCAAGCGATGAAGATCGAGTCGATCACCGAGCCCGATTCGAACGCATGGGATCGCGTCTGGGCACGGTGCGATCACGCCACGTTCTTCCACTCCCGCATGTGGGCCGAGTTGTGGTCGGCATACACCGACGGCCGCTACCGCGTCGCGCCTCGTCTCTTGACCTTCGACGACGGAGAAACGGCGCTCCTGCCGCTGGTGCGTCGGAGCGTGGCGGGCGGCGCGATCGCCACCCACGAATCGGGGCCGGCGGGAACGTTCGGCGGCTGGATATCCGAGGGCGCGTTGACGGAAGCGAACGCGCGGGCGGCGGCCGGCTATTTGACCCGCGGCGTCAAGAACATCACCTGGCGCGTCAATCCGTACGATCCCAACGCGGGCGTGGTTCCGGTGGAGCACGCGCAGGACGACAGCACCAACGTACTCGAGCTCTCCGCCGACTTCGACGGCATTTTCCGCACCTGGTCCAAGGGTCACCGGGCGGCCGTGAAACAAGCCCGGCGGGGTGGTGTAACGGTCCGCCTCGCCGACGGGGTCGACGATTGGCGTGCATACTACGGGGCCTACGAAGACTCCGTGCGGCGGTGGGGGGATTCGACCTCGACGGTGTATCGGTGGCCGCTATTCGAACGGCTGGCGCAGAGCGACTCCGGAAGCGTGCGCCTGTGGTTGGCGGTCCACGGCGGGCAAGTGGTCGCGGGATCGCTGTGTTTCTACGCGAAGCGGCACGTGGTGTACTGGCACGGCGCGGCGCACTCGGAGTCATTCAAGATGCGACCCGTGAATCTGCTGATCTATGAGGCGGTGCGCGAGGCATGCGCGGAGGGCTACCGCTGGTTCGATTTCAATCCCAGCGGTGGGCTGGAAGGGGTGCGCGCGTTCAAGAAGAGTTTCGGAACGGTCGAGCTTGCGTGCCCGGTGGTGCGCCGAGAGACGGTGCTGCTACGGGCCCTTCGAATCCTGCGGGGGCGACGTTGACGCCGGGGGCGTCGAATCCATGTTGAGTCGTGTCATCGGATTCGTCGAATCGTTGATCGTTCGCGCCGCGCGGAGTGAACATCGGTTCCCACCGCTCTTCGTCGTCGGCGCCCCGCGCAGCGGAACCACCGTGGTCATTCAGCACATCATCAACTCTCTCGAATTCGCCTACTTTCCGAATCTCGCCAAGGAGCATCCATCTGCGTGTATCACTTATGGATATCTCGCGAGACGACGCCACACCTTCGAGCCGTCGTACAAGAGTGCGTACGGCGTCATCGATGGACCGATGGCCCCCAGCGACGGCTGGGACATCATGCACCGGTGGTTCCCGCGCTACGACCACGATCGGTCCGTTCGCGTCGAGCGCCTGCACGAGTTACGTACCATCGTTCGCGCATATGAGAAGATGTTCGATGCCCCGTTTGCCAACAAGAACAACGCGAATTCGTATCGCATACCACACCTGCGCGCGGTGTTCCCCGACGCGTTCTTCGTCCACGTCCACCGCGACCTTGGCGACACCGTGCGCTCGGTGCTGAAGAGCCGCAAGGCCAACAACGTCGACCCGGCCGAGTGGTGGGGTGTTGCACCGCCGCGGTTCTTCGACAAGGTCTTTTCGTCCGAGCTGGAGCGCGTGACGACCCAGACCTGGGACGTGGAACGGTTCATTGCGAATGCAATCGCCGACCTTCCGGCGTCGCGCCGGCTGGAGGTCGTGCACGAGGAGTTCCGCGTCCGGCCGGAACACACGGTTGAATGGACGGTGTCGGCCTACAGAGAAGCCGGTGTGACGCTCGAGCGACGACCGAATGAGCACATCCCCGAATTCACGGGGACAACGAGCAGCGGGGACGCGGAGATGGACGCCGCGATCCGCAAGATCGTCGAGCGCCTCGAAGCGGAGTATCCGTCATGACCCAACCGCTACCGCAGGGCCTGCAGGCCTTCTTCGGCTGCCAGCATGCCGTCGCCGTTGGCAGTGGCACCGTCGGTTTGGCCGTTTTGCTCCGCGCCCTCGGGGCGGAGGGAAAGCACGTCCTCATCCCGGCGCTCGCGTGTCCCAACGTCGCCGTGTCCGTGCTCGCCGCCGGCGCGACGCCGAAGCTGGTCGACGTCTCGGCGGATAAATACGACTTCGACCTCGAAGCCCTGGCTGCGGCGGTCGACGGAGGCGTGGCCGCGGTCGTCGCCATCGACGCGTTCGGGATGCCCAGCGACGTGGACGCAATCGAGAAGGCGTGCGGGTGCGCGGTGATCGAGGACGCCTGTCAGGCCTACGGAGGTATTGTCGACGGAGCTGCGCTGGGCGCGCGAGGGCGCGCCGGTGTAGTGAGCTTCGGTTACGCCAAGCCGTTCGAACTGGGCGGCGGCGGAGCCGTCCTCACGAACGACGGCGACCTCGCCCGCCGCATCGAGGAGACCGTCGAAGGCGGGGCCTACCGGCGCTTCACCCGGCTCAAGAACCGAGGGGCGCTCAAGCTGATGATGAAGGACGACTACAATGGCATGCTCGCGCGGGACCGCAGGATGGGACTGCTGAAATACCGTTTTCCCGCGCCCCAGCTCCGGCGCCTGACCGCGGGATTCGACCGCTGGGTGGAAGACGTCGCGCGCGTCCGCGCCAACGTGGACCGAATCCGCGGCACGCTGAACCCGCTGCCCGGGGTGGTGCCGTTCGTGACCGAGGGGCACGGCACACTGCTGCCCTGGCGGTACAGCGTCAAGGTACCGGAACGATCCGTGCGCGACGCGCTCGTCGAACGGATGGCCGGGCACGGAGTCCGCACGACTCGACTCTACCGTCCAGTGACCGACTTTCTCGACGTCGAATGCGCCGGCGACATCGCCACGGCGCGCGAGGTGTCGGAACAAACGATCAACATCGCCTACCGAAGCACGGCCGAGGACACGCGACGCGTCGCCGAGTGCCTCGAGCAAATGGCGTCGGAGATGGGATAGACGGTGTCTGACCTGCCCCCCTACAACGAGTCCAGGGTATGGGTGAGAATTTCACTATCAAGTTTATACCGGAGCGCGATCGTCGCGAGCCCTACCCGCTCTCGTGGGAGGAGCAGACCCGCCTCGTTCGCGAACTGCCGGGGCATCTGGCGCGTATGGCGCTCTTCAAGGTCAATACGGGGTGCCGCGAACAGGAGGTCTGCGGCCTGCGCTGGGAAGACGAGGTTCCTGTGCCCGAGTTGGACACGTTTGTATTTGTCATTCCGGCTGACCGGGTCAAGAACCGCCAGAAGCGACTGGTCGTGCTGAACCGCGTTGCCAAGTCGGTCGTGGAGGATCTGCGAGGCGTTCACCTCGAGTACGTGTTCACGTACAAGGGGCGAAGACTGCAGAAGATGAGCGGCAGCGCGTGGCGCACCGCTCGCGTCTGCGCAGGTCTGCCGCAAGTTCGCATCCACGACCTTAAACACACGTTCGGACGCCGCCTTCGTGCGGCCGGGGTGTCCTATGAAGACCGGCAGAACTTACTGGGACACAAGCCGGTAAGGATCACGCACCACTATTCCAAAGCGGAGCTGGAAAGGCTTCGACGCCGCCAATCGGATCTGTGCGAAAAACTCCCGCAAAACTCCCGCACTGGTGATTCTCGATCGACAAGCCACGGTCGGCTTGGGAGCTAAGTAATTGATTCAGAGAGGGGAAATTGGTCGGGGCGAGAGGATTTGAACCTCCGACCACCTGAACCCCATTCAGGTGCGCTACCAGGCTGCGCTACGCCCCGATGCGGTGCCGTAAACTCGAGGGCATCCGTCCCCGATGCTCGGCGCGCGAGCGCCGCCGCCGGGGCCGTGATTCTATCACCGGCGCGGCCAAAACAATAAGCGGGTCCCCGGCGCCGGAAGTGACACCGCCGATGGGGGTTGCGTCGGCGGCGTCTCGCCCTAACATCACGCCTCTCTAGGACTACTCGGAGCGGCAGAGTGATGGCGTTCGACGCGCGCGAGCCCGGCTATGCGCGGGGGGCGGCGACGGTGGTGGCGGGCGGCGCCTGCCTCAGTCTCGCCGGCATCGTGCTGCGCAATGTCGAGGCCGCCGACGGCTGGCAGATCCTGTTCTACCGCGCGGTCTCGTTCTTCGTCACGCTGCTGCTGGTCATCGCGCTGCGCTATCGCCGGGGCACCCTCGGCGCCTTTCGCGCCATCGGCCTTCGCGGCATCACCATCGCCGTCGCCCTGGGGCTCGGCTCGGTATGCTACGTCTTCGCCATCCTGCTGACGACAGTGGCCAACGCCGTGTTCATCATCGGGGCGTCGCCGATCTTCGCGGCGGCGGCGGCATGGCTAACGCTGGGCGAGCGGGTGACGCCCGCGGGCGGCCTCGCCATGCTGGCGGCGACCGTCGGCATCGGGCTCATGTTCGCCGACGGCCTCGTCGCCGACCGCTGGCTGGGCAACCTGCTCGCACTCGGCGTGGTCGCCTCCTTCGTCACCATGCTGGTGCTGCTGCGCCACGCGCGCGCCGTGGACATGCTGCCCGCGACCTGTCTGGCGGGGCTGGTGACGGCGGCGCTGGCCGCAGTCATGGTCGACGGCTTTGCCGTGTCGAGTCGCGACCTCGGTCTCGCCGTCCTGCTCGGGACGGTGCAGTTCGGTGGCGGCTTCATACTCATCACCGTGGGCGCGCGCCGCGTGCCCGCCGCCGAGGTGGCGCTGTACTCGCTGAGCGAGGCAGTCCTCGCGCCGCTGTGGGTATGGATCGGGGTGAACGAGACGCCGAGCGCGCTGACGTTGGCGGGCAGCGCGGTGGTCCTGGTCTCGGTGACGGCGTACACCATTGCGGCCATTCGCCGGCACCGCGCCGTTCACCAGAACACGGCTCAGTGAAGAAGAGAGAAGAGAGAAAACCGGAAGCGCGGACCGGCGGGAGCCCCTCACCGCCAACGGCCAAACAGGTGCCGCCCGTGCGGGCAGCCCCGATCAGCTCTTCAGCAGTTGGACGACCTCGTCGAGCTCCTTGATGAGCTGTCGGATGGTGTCGCGGGCGTCGGAGAGCGTCTCCGCCTCGCGCGCCTCCGCCGTGCTCGGCGTGCCCGCCTCGAGCTGGTTGCGGGCGCCGCTGATGGTGAAGCCGTCGACGTAGAGCAGATTGCGGATCTGCCGTATGAGCTGGACCTCGTGCCGCTGATAGTAGCGCCGGTTGCCGCGCCGCTTGACGGGCTTCAGCTGCGGGAACTCCTGCTCCCAGTAGCGCAGCACGTGCGGCTTGACCGCACACAGCTCACTGACCTCGCCGATGGTGAAGTAGCGTTTGCCCGGAATGGGCGGCAGCTCTGATTTGTTGCCCGGATCAAGCATTCGCCAGATCTTTCTCTCTCTTGAGGTTCAGGAACTCGGCGTTCGCCGCCACCTTGTCTTTGAGCTTCTGGCTCGCCTTGAAGGTGACCACGCGGCGCGCCGAGATGGGGATCTCCTCGCCGGTCTTGGGATTGCGCCCCGGCCGCGAGCTCTTGTGGCGCACAGCGAAGTTGCCGAACCCGGAGAGCTTCACCGCCGTGCCGTGCTCGAGAGCCTCGCGCACCTTCTCGAAGAAGAGCTCGACAAACTCCTTCGCCTCCCGCTTGTTGAGCCCGAGCTCGTGGAAGAGCGTCTCTGCCAGGTCTGCTTTCGTGATCGCCATATCGTTCGATCGCCCCTCAGCTGCGCAGCTCCGCGCCCAGCTTGGTCTGCACCGCCGAGATGATGCGGCTCATGATGCCGTCGATCTCTGTATCTGTAAGAGTGCGTGAAGATTCCTGAAAGGTCAAGCCGAAAGCGACACTTTTTCGCTTTGAATCAATGCCTTTCCCCCGATATACGTCAAAAAGCTCGAACTTTTGCAGGGCGCCGCCCGCGGCCGCGGTGACGGTGCGGCGCACCCGCTCGGCGGAGACGTCCGCTTCGACGAGGATCGAGAGGTCGCGCCGGCTCGCCGGAAATCGGGATATCGCGCGGTAGACCGGCACGCGGCCGTCCTGCACCGCATCCAGGGCCAGCTCGAACAGATACACGGCCTGACCGACGTCCACATGGCTCTGAACACGGGGATGCAGCTGGCCGAGCCAGCCGATGCGACGCCCCCCGGCAAGAATAAAAGCGCTGCGGCCCGGATGCAATCCGGGCACGGGGCCGTCGCGGAACTCGACGGCCGCGCCGGGGCCGCGCCATTCGAGCACGGCCTCGACGTCGCCCTTGATGTCGTAGAAGTCCACTTCGCGCGCCGGCGTCCCCCACTGCTCGGGCCACGCGGGACCGCTGGCGACGCCGCCGACCCGGCGCGACTCCCGCTCGCCCGCATCACCCGGCCGGAAGGCGTGACCGATCTCGAACAGGCGTATGCGGCGGCGCTGGCGGCTGTAATTGAGCGCCAGCGCCTGCACGAGCCCTGCCGCCAGCGACAGCCGCATCACCGCCATGTTGCTGGCGATGGGATTGGCGAGACGGATCGGCCGGGTCTTCGGCTCGAGCAAGGCCTGCAGCTGTGGGTCGACGAAGCTGTAGGTGATGGCCTCCTGGTAATCACGGTCGATGAGCGTGCCGCGGATGCGCGCTTCGGGCACCTGTGCCTCGGGATGCACGCGCCCGCTGACCCCTGTCTGCGGCGCGCGGCTCGGCAGCACGTCGTAGCCGTGGATGCGTGCCACCTCCTCGACGAGATCGTGCTCCGCAGCGAGGTCGAAGCGATGTGCCGGCGCTGTCGCGCGCCAGCCCTCGCGCGTCTTGCGCACCGAAAGGCCGAGCCGCTGCAGCGTGCTCTCCACCTCGCGCCGGGGGACGGGCACGCCCAGCACCCGCTCGATGCGCGCATGGCGCAGCGCGATGGCGCTGCGGCGCGGCAGGTGGCGGCGGTTGTTGGCCTCGATCACAGGACCGGGCACGCCGCCGCAGATGTCCAGGAGCAGGCGCGTCGCGCGCTCCACCGCCCGCGCCTGCAGCTCCGGGCTGACGCCGCGCTCGAAATGATGCGACGCGTCCGTGTTGAGGCCGTGGCGGCGCGCGCAGCGTGCCACCGCGAGCGGATCGAAGAACGCCGATTCCAGCAGGATGTCCCGGGTGCCGGCGCCGATGGCCGAGCCGAGGCCGCCCATGACGCCCGCGAGCGCCACCGCAGCGGAGTGATCCGCGATGACGAGGTTCTCGGGGTGGAGAACGAGTTCGGTCTCGTCGAGCAACGTCAGCGTCTCGCCCTCGCGCGCCCGGCGCACGATGATGCCGCGATCGAGCCGCTCGAGGTCGAAGGCGTGCATCGGCTGGCCGAGCTCCATCATCACGTAGTTGGTGACGTCGACGACGGGACTGATGGGGCGCAGGCCCGAGCGGCGCAGGCGCTCGCGCATCCAGTCCGGCGTGCGTGCCTGCGCATCCACGCCCTCGATGATGCGCCCGACGTAGCGCGGGCAGTCCGCCGGCGCCTCCAGACGGATGCTCAGGCGTCGGCGCGAGCGTGCCGCCACCTTGCGGATCGTCGGCTCGGTCAGCGGGCTGCCCGTGAGCGCCGCCACCTCGCGGGCGACGCCCGCGATGCTGAGACAGTCGCCCCGGTTGGGGGTCAGGTCTATCTCGATGAGGGTGTCGTCGAGCTCGAGATACCCAGCGAGCGTGGCGCCGACGGGGGCGCCGTCGTCGAGCCGCAGAAGCCCGCTCGCGTCCTCGTCGAGGCCGAGCTCGGCGCCCGAGCACAACATGCCCGACGAGACCACCTCGCCCACGCGCACCTTCTCCAGGCGCCGACCGTCGGGGAGCACGGCGCCGATCAGGGCCGTCGGCGCCTTGACCCCGGCGGCGGCGTTGGGTGCGCCGCACACCACCTGCACGGGCCGCGCGCGGCCGACGTTGACACGGCATACGCTCAGATTCTTAACGCGCGGATGCGGCTCGACGGCGACGATCTCACCCACCACCACCTTCGCCAGCGCTGCGCTCGCCGGCTCGACGGCGCCGACCTCGAGCCCGCCCATGGTAAGACGCTCGGCAAGGGCTTGGGTGTCGAGGCGGGGCGACACCCAGGTGCGCAGCCATTTCTCGCTGAGGATCATGCCCGTGCGCCTACCGGAACTGCCGCAGCACGCCGACGTCGTTCTCGAAGAACAGGCGCAGGTCGTCGACGCCGTAGCGCAGCATCGCCAGGCGCTCGATCCCCATGCCGAAGGCGTAACCCGTGTAGCGCTCGCTGTCCACGCCGACGTGGCGGAACACCTCGGGATGCACCATGCCGCAGCCAAGCACCTCGAGCCAGCCCGACTGCTTGCACACGCGGCAGCCTCTGCCCTCGCAGAACACGCAGCTGATGTCGACCTCCGCGGAGGGCTCCGTGAAGGGGAAGTACGAGGGTCGGAAACGCACGCCGAGCTCGGCCTCGAAGAACTCGCGCACGAAGTGCACGAGCACCCCCTTGAGATCCGCGAACGTGGTCGACTCGCTCACCGCCAGCCCTTCGAGCTGGTGGAACATCGGCGTGTGTGTGACGTCGGAGTCGCAACGGTAGACCCGTCCCGGCGCCACTACCTGCAGCGGCGGCGGGTTGGCCTGCATGTAACGGATCTGCACCGGGGAGGTGTGCGTGCGCAGCAACGCGCCGCCCTCCACGTAGAAGGTGTCGTGCATCGCCCGCGCGGGGTGATCCGCGGGGATGTTGAGCGCCTCGAAGTTGTGGAAGTCGTCCTCGATCTCGGGGCCCTCGGCGACGTCGAAGCCGAGACGCGCGAACATCTCGATCATGCGCTCGAGGGTGCGGCTGATGGGGTGAGCGCCGCCCACGCCGGCGCCGCGCCCGGGCAGCGTGACGTCGATGCGCTCGCTCTCGAGCCGGCGCTCGAGGGCTTCGGCCTCGAGCGTGTGGCGGCGCTCGCCGAGGCGGTCCTGGATGTCCTGCTTGGCGCGGTTGACACTCTGCCCGGCATCGCGGCGCTGCTCCGCCGGCAGGGCGCCGATGCCCTTGAGCGCGTCGGTGAAGACCCCGCTCTTGCCGAGATAGCGCACGCGCAGTTCCTCGAGCGCGGCGGGGCTGTCGGCGGCATCGATGGCGGCCGCGGCCTCGCGGGCGAGGCTTTCGAGCTGCTCGAATGTCGGCACGTCTGCGGTCATTTTCGTCGCGTCTTAAAAAAAAAGGAAAGGCATGCCGCCTTTCCCTTCGTCGGCACGCCCGCCGCGGCGGGCGCTCTGCCAGCGCCCGCGGGCGCTACGCCGACAGCGCGGCCTTGGCCTTGTCCGCGAGATCGGCGAAGGCCTTCTTGTCGTGCACGGCGATGTCCGCCAGCACCTTGCGGTCGAGCTCGATGGACGACTTCTTCAGCCCGTCCATGAAGCGGCTGTAGCTCAGGCCCGACTCGCGCGCGGCGGCGTTGATGCGCGCGATCCACAGCGCGCGGAACTGGCGCTTGCGCTGGCGGCGGTCGCGGTAGGCGTTCTGGCCGGCGCGGGCCACTGCCTGCACGGCCACCCGGAATACGTTCTTGCGGCGTCCGCGGTACCCTTTGGCCTGCGCGATCACCTTCTTGTGGCGCGCTCTCGCCGTGACGCCTCGCTTCACCCGTGGCATGGCTTTGTGCTCCGATCAGCTGTAGGGCAACATGCGCCTGACGGCCGCGGCATCCGCCGGGTTCACCATCAGGGCGTGACGAAGATGGCGCTTACGCTTGGGCGACTTCTTCGTCAGAATGTGATTGAGGTATGCCTGCGAACGCTTGAAGCGCCCGCTCGCGGTGGACTTGAACCGCTTGGCCGCACCCCGGTTGGTCTTCATCTTAGGCATCGACTCGTTTCCTCTCTTTAACCCGCGTCCGCACGCCGTCGGCGCCGACACGGCTGCGTCCGTCAATCTCAGTTTCGCTTCGGCCCGATCACCATCACCATCTGCCGGCCTTCCATCTTCGGCTCCTGCTCCACCACCCCGATGCCCATCAGGTCGTCCTCGACGCGCTTCAGCATCTCGCGGCCCAGCTCCGGGTGGGCCATCTCGCGGCCGCGGAAACGCAACGTGATCTTCGTCTTGTTGCCTTCCTGCAGAAAACGCACCAGGTTGCGCAGCTTGACGTCGTAGTCGCCGACGTCGGTGCCCGGCCGGAACTTGACCTCCTTGATCGTGACCTGCTTCTGCTTCTTCTTGGCCTCCTGGCGTTTCTTGCTCGCCGCGTAGCGGAACTTGCCGTAGTCCATGGCCCGGCAGACCGGCGGGTCCGCCTGTGGCGAAATCTCGACCAGATCGAGCTCGGCTTCCTGCACGTACCGGAGGGCCTCTTCCCTCGGGACGATTCCGACCTGCTCCCCGTCTGCGCCGATCAGCCGCACCGTGTCGGCGCGGATCTGATCGTTCACGCGCAACTGCTTGTCATTCGAAATGTTTTCAGTCCTCCAAACGACGAATGCCGTGGCTCGCGACCTGAGCGGCAAGAACCTTCTCGAAGTCCGCGGGGCTCATCGCCCCCAGGTCCTCGCCGTCGCGAGTGCGCACGGCAACAGTCCGGTTGTCGACCTCCCGATCCCCGACGACGAGCAGGAACGGGATTCGCTGCAGTGTATGCTCGCGGATTTTAAAGCCGATCTTTTCGTTTCTCAAGTCACTTTCCACCCTGACGCCCTGTTTTTTCAACGCTTTTTCGACCTCGACGGCGTACCCGGCGTGGCGGTCGGTGATATTGAGCACCACCGCCTGCACGGGCGCGAGCCACGCCGGCAGCCGACCGGCGCAGTCCTCGAGCACGATGCCGACGAAACGCTCCATGGAGCCGAGGATGGCGCGGTGGATCATCACCGGCACCTGGCGGCTGCCGTCCTCGGCCACGTAGTGCGCGCCGAGGCGCCCCGGCATGGAGAAATCCACCTGGATGGTGCCGCACTGCCAGGCGCGGCCGATGCAGTCGCGCAGCACGAAGTCGATCTTGGGGCCGTAGAAGGCGCCCTCCCCCGGCTGCAGGGCGAAGTCGATGCCCTTGTCCTTGAGCGCCACGTCGAGGGCGCGCTCGGCCTCGTCCCAGAGCGCGTCCGCGCCGACGCGCTGCTCCGGCCGCGTCGACAGGGCCACGTCGATCTGCTCGAAGCCGAAGTCGCCGTAGACACGGTAGGCGAGATCGATGAGGGTAATGACCTCCTGCTGGATCTGCGCCTCGGTACAGAAGATGTGGGCGTCGTCCTGGGTGAAGCGGCGCACGCGCAGCAGCCCGTGCAGCGTGCCCGAGTGCTCGTTGCGGTGCACGACGCCGAACTCACCGAGGCGCAGCGGCAGGTCGCGGTAGCTCTTGAGACCCTGGTTGAAGATCTGCACGTGCCCCGGGCAGTTCATCGGCTTGATGGCGTAGTCGCGGTTCTCCACGTGCGTGGTGAACATGTGCTCGTGGAACTTGTCCCAGTGCCCCGAGCGCTCCCACAGCGAGCGGTCGAGGATCTGCGGGGTGTGCACCTCCTGATAGCCGTACTCGTCGAGCAGACCGCGCATGTAGTCCTCGACGAGGGAGTACAGCGTCCAGCCGCGGCGGTGCCAGAACACCATGCCCGGCGCCTCGTCCTGGAAATGGAACAGGTCGAGCCCGCGGCCGAGGCGGCGGTGGTCGCGCTTCTCCGCCTCCTCGAGCCGGTGGAGGTAGGCCTCGAGCTGCTTCTTGTCCGGCCAGGCGGTGCCGTAGATGCGCTGCAGCATGGGGTTGCGGGCGTCGCCGCGCCAGTAGGCGCCCGCCACCTTGGTGAGCTTGAAGGCCTTCAGCCGGCCGGTGCCCGGGACGTGCGGGCCGCGGCACAGGTCGATGAAATCGCCCTGGCGGTAGAGCGAGATCTCCTCGCCGGCCGGGATCGCGGCGATGATCTCCGCCTTGTACTCCTCGCCCATGCCGCGGAACAGGGCAACGGCCTCGTCGCGGCCCATGACGACCCGCTCGACGGCGTGGTCGTCGGCGGCGAGCTCGCCCATGCGCTTCTCGATGGCGGCGAGGTCCTCCTCGCCGAAGCCGGGCTCGTAGGCGAAGTCGTAGTAGAAGCCGTCCTCGATGACCGGGCCGATGGTCACCTGGGCCTCGGGGAAGAGCTCCTTGACGGCGTGGGCCAGTAAATGCGCGGTGGAGTGGCGCAGGATCTCGACGCCCTCCGTGTCGCGCGCGGTGACGATGGCCACCTCGGCGTCGGCCTCGATCACGTGGCTGAGATCGACCAGGCGCCCGTCGACGCGGCCGGCGAGCGCGGCGCGCGCGAGCCCCGGACCGATGTCGGCGGCGATCTCGGCGACGCTGACGGGCGCGGCGAACGTGCGCCGGGAGCCGTCCGGGAGTGTGACTTCGGGCATGGCCGGGGAAATTCTGACGTTGGGCTCGGTGATCGCTGGTCCGCCGGGCCGCGGGCGGCGCAGGCAACCGTAACTGGCTCAGATATCGAAGGAAATCGAGCGCTGCGGACGGCGGCGGATTATGCCCGCGGCGACGGCGGCGTTCAAGCGCCGCGACGCAGCACCGCCCCCGCTTGACGCCGGCAAGGCAGAGGTACGAGAGGGAGTTCAGGGGAGAGCGGTTGCAGGAGGGCACCGCGGCAAGAGTCGAGGTCCTTCGGGACGATAGTTCCGGTGGCAAGCGCCACGGACTCGTCCTGCACCGGCAATATCGGCAACAGGGGCGGGCGGCAGCTACGACTGCTGTGTGTGCGAGTCAAATGGCGGCCGCTGCGCCCACACCGTGAGCGCCGTCTCCTGGGTTTTCCTTGAAGCCCCGGGGGGGCCGGTGCGAGGCGCCGGCCCCCGCCCCGCCCGTCGCCGCTGCCACGCGGCCCGCCGTGGCCGCGAACGGAATCAGGATTTTCCTGACGACGCCGCTCCACGCACCGGGCTAGCCTCGGGAGAGACTGTCTGTGGCCGCGGCCGCCCCGGGCGCCGCGGCGGCGACCGCAACCCGCGTTGCGGCCGCGGGTATGCGAGGGTGACGACGATGAGAGCGCGATTATTCCTGACCCTGCCGGCCTGCGCCGGCCTGCTGCTGGCGCTGACCTCGCTCGCGCCGGCGCGTGCCGATCACGCCGACCACGACCTCGGCGAGGCCACGCTGCTGTTCGAGTTCGTGAGCGCGGTGGCCGACCGCGACCTGCCGGCGGAGGCTGTCGCCGGCAGCGGCCTGCGGCTGCGGCTCGCCAACCGCGATGCGCTGCGTTCGGTCGCCTGGTACTTCGCCGCACCGGGCCTCGGCACGCTGGTGGCCGAGCGCCAGCGCCAGTTCGTCTCCACCGACGGGGACACGGTCGCCTGGATCGGTTCGCTGCGCGACGCCGCCGGCGGCATGGTCTCCATCGCCGAGCGCGACGGCGTGCTGGGCGGCTTCATCGACGACGGTCAGAACTACTGGCGCCTGCAGGCGGTGGGCGCCGGCCTGTATCAGCTGTTCCGGCTCGACACGCGGCGCACCCCGCCGCCGGCCAACCCGCTGCTGCCCGACACCACCGGCGAGTCCGGGGGCGGCAGCACACAGGGGGCGGAGACGACGGTGGTGCAGGACGTGATGGTGGTCTACACCAGCGAGGTGGCCTCGCGCTACGGCGGCACCGCCGCCACCGAGGCGGCGATCGTGAGCCACGTCGAGGCCGTCAACCAGGCGTACCAGAACAGCCAGGCCACCCTGCAGCTCAACCTGGTGCACATGGCCGAGGTGGCGCAGGCGCAATCGGGCAACATGAGCACGACGCTGTCGCGGCTGCGCAGCGTCGGCGACGGCTACTACGACGAGGTCCACGGCTGGCGCGACAACTACGGCGCCGACCTGGTGGCCATGCTCACCACGGAGACCGGGTACTGCGGCATCGCCTATCTCAACTGGCCGCAGAGCAATGGCGAGGCCGCGTGGGCCTTCAGCGTCACCAGCGCCTACTCGGGCTACGCCTGCCTGCCGCTCACCCTCGGCCACGAGATCGGCCACAACCAGGGCCTGTGCCACAACCGCGAGGAGACCGGCTGCACCAGCCCCGCCTACCCCTACGGCTACGGCTACCGCGTCTGCGGTGAGTTCCGCACCGTAATGTCCTACTCCTGCACCGGCGCCACGCGCGTGTACCACTTCGCCAATCCGACGGTGAGCTACAACGGCTTCACCACCGGCATCGCTCACGACGCCGATCCCGCCAACTCCTCCGAGGCGGTGCGGGCGCTGGGTGACTCGGCGCTCGACGTGGCCGCCTGGCGGGCGAGCGTGAGCGATCCGCCGGCGGCGCCGTCGGACCTCGTCGCCGATGCCGCCGGCTACGACCGCGTCGATCTCGTCTGGACCGACACCGCCGCCGACGAGACCGGCTTCAACGTCGAGCGCTCACCGGACGGCGCTACAGGCTGGGAAGTCGTCGCGACGCTCGGCGCCAACGCCCTTGCCCACACCGACACCGGCCTCGCCGCCGCCACCGACTACTGGTATCGCGTCAGTGCCTTCAACGGCGCCGGTGCGTCGGCATACTCGAACACCGACTCCGCCCGCACCCACCCGCCGCCGCCGCCTCCGGTCATGCCCACCGGCTTCACCGCGACGCCCGTGTCCGGCGAGCAGATCGATCTCGCCTGGACCGACGTCGCCGGCGAGGTGGGCTACCGGCTGCTGCGCGCCGACGACGGCTCGACCTTCAACGAGATCGCCGAGCTGCCCGCGGGCGCGGTCGCTTACAGCGACAGCGGCCTGGCTCTGGACACCCTGTACGGCTATCGGGTGATCGCCTTCAACGATTCCGGCAACTCGACTGCGGCGGAGGACTGGGCGACGACGCTCGCCCACACGGACGTCGCGGCGAACGGCGAGAGCACCGTGCACGGCAGCCGCTCCGGCACCTATGCGGACACGGCCGCCGACGACGCGGTCGCCGAGACGATCACGGAGGTGGAGACCAACGGCAACCCCAGCAGGCGCACCAGTCGCCTGGAGCATCGCTGGAGCTTCGACGTCTCCGGGGGCGGCGCCGCGACCGTCATCGCCAACGCCTGGAAGAGCGGCGGCACGGAGGACGACTTCCGCTTCGAGTTCGCACAGGACGGGTCGAGCTGGACGGAGCTGTTCACGGTCTCGTCCACCAGCAGCGACAACAGCGAGAGCGCGCCGCTGCCGCTCGGTATCGCCGGGGCGATCGAGATCCGCGCGGTCGACACGGATCGCGCCGGCAAACGGACCTCGCTCGACAGCGTGCACGTCGACCAACTGGTCGTCCGCGTGCAGGCGGCCGCGGGCGGAACGGCTCCCGCTATGCCGACGAACCTGGACGCGAACGCCGTGTCGTCGTCGCAGATCGAGCTCACCTGGGACAACGTCGTCGGCGAGCTCGGCTATACGCTCGAGCTCTTGAGCGACGACGGATTGAGCTGGACGCCGGTCGAGACCCTGGGCGTGGACGTTGCCGCTTACATCGATACGGGCCTGTCCGCCCTGACGACCTATCGCTATCGGCTCAACGCCTTCAACGCAGCGGGTCCGTCCGAGTGGACCGAAATCGACGCCACGACCCTGCCCGATTCGACGATATCGCTCAGCGCCACGGGATACAAGATCAAGGGCGTCCAGCATGCCGATCTCAGCTGGGACGGGATTACGGGCACCGCCGACATTTACCGAGACGGTGAGCTCGTCGCGACACAGAATGGCGCGTCTCATCAGGACATAATCGGCAACAAAGGCGGTGGCAGCTACGCATATCACGTCTGTGAGGCCGACACGGCGAATTGTTCCGCGATCACGACCGTGACGTTCTGAAGACCGGGGCGCACGAAGCCCCGATCTCCGCCGCCCGCCGGCGTGACACGCGGCGTCGCCAACGACGACCGCGGCACCCCTTCGGCGGCCGGCGACCCGCCTTCAGCGGAAATCCGGTGCGGCAGATGAGGCTCGGCGGCGCGTAGGCCGCCGAGATTCCGCAGCGGTCGACGCGCCCGGCGGGTTGCGGAGCCCCTCCCCGCTGGTCGTTGCGGCCTCGCTCACGGCGCAACCCGTGACCGGTCCGTGGCCTCAGCACGCCCCTGAGCGACCGGGGCAGGACGCACGCCGAGGAACGTCCGTTGGACATTCAGCATCTCGTTCCTCGCCCAAAAATGCACTTTCATCGGATTTCTACCCCCTACGCACACCGGCGAGCGGCAGATGCTCCAAGGCCTGCCTATACTCGTCGAGACGTCTCTAACGTGTGTAAACGCACTACGCTGCAACGGTCAGGGATCAGTAATCGGCATTTTTGCAGCGAAACGCAGAAAAGCCGTTAGTCGACTAAAAAGATCCATTAATCGGCTGAACAACGACGTTTGTTGGAAATATTAGCTTTTTGGACTGTTTTTAATTGAACGACGTCAGAGAAGCACGAATGCCACCGACACCGGTAGACGGGTGGTCCCCTGGGCAACGCCCGGGACGGGTCATCGCCGCGACGCTGCGCGGTGATGCGGGCTCTCGTGGCCTGGCGCGGCCGACCCACTGTCCGGGACGAGGGCGACGCGCGGTTCGGGTCGGCGCACCGAATCGGCTCGAGGCCGGCCCGGCGCGCGCTCGCGGTTTCACGCTCATTGAGCTGTTGACGGCCATCGTCCTGACAGCGCTGCTGCTCACTCTGGCGACCCCGAGCCTGCGAACGTTCATCCAGAACCGCCGTATCACGACGGCCACCAACGACCTGATCGCGGCCATTTACCTCGCGCGCACGGAGGCGATGACGCGCGGCGCGTCCGTGACCTTGTGCCGAACCGGCGATCCGAACGACCTCGCCGACGGCGACGCGGACGACGACCCGACATGCCAGGCCAATGTCTATCCCGGAGGCGCGACCAATGCGACCAAAGACTGGTCGCCCGGTTGGCTCATGTACGCGCTGCCGGTTGGCGACATGAGCGCGCCGCGCGACTACGACAAGACCACGGATACGCTGGTGGCCGTGGGGACGCCAGCGCCTGAGGGCGTGTCGATCACGGCAAACACCGACGGCCAGACCTATCTCGCGTTCTTCGGCGACGGCTCTCAGATCGTCAGCAACAATCCGACGAGCTATGCCATCTGTGACCAGCGTGGGCCGAGCGTCGGCACGGCGGTCACGGTACCGCGAGGCGGGCGACCCGCGGTAGGCACCGCGACGAACTGTACACCGTGACAGGATGCGTGCTCCGAAAGCGAACGCGGGAAATGTGCCAGTGCATGCCTACAGATCACCTCTCGTCGGACAGGGTTCGTCAACCGGCCCGGCATGGCCACCACGGCGGCGCGCCGGGCGCGTCGCGGCCCGGGGAACGCACGCCGTGAGCATCGTGAGCAGGGCACAAGTGCGGACGCCACGGCGCAGCCGCGGCACCAGTCTGCTCGAGGTGCTCGTCACGGTTGTCATTTTTTCGGTCGGACTGCTCGGCATTGCCGGGCTGCAGGTCCAATCCAAGCGCAGTAACTTCGAGGCCGTGCAGCGCAGCACGGCGAGCCTGCTCGCGCACGACATCGTGGAGCGCATGCGCACCAACAGCGGCGCCCTCGCTGCTTACGTCCAGCAGGGTGCGCAGCTGGGCGGCGGCACAGTGGCCAGCGAGCCGACGCCCGACTGCAAAGACCTCAATCTCTGCTCCTCGGACGCGCTCGCCGCGCACGACATCTGGGAATGGGAGCGCGCGATCGACGGCGCCAGCGAATCGAGCGGCGGAAACTTGACCGGCGGTCTGGTTCTGCCTACGGCCTGCATCACAGGCCCCGTTGGCGGGGGCACAGGCCTGTACACCGTTGCCATCGCCTGGCGGGGACAAGAGGCGCTCGCCAATCCGACGGGCAGCGCCTGCGGAGAAGGCACCGGCCGATACGACAATGGCGCCGAGGCCGATGTCTACCGACGATTGATTCTGGTAGACGTGTTTATCGTGTCAGCATGATGAACAACGGACTTCCACATCGTCATTCGGCAAGGCGCCAAGGGGGCGTCACCATCATCGAGGTGATGATTGCCGTATTGCTCGGACTCTTTGTCACGGGCGCCATCGTCAGTGCCTTCGTCGCTACGGGACGACACTACGCACAAGACGAACAGATGGGCCGCATGCAGGAGAGCGCCCGTTTCGCGCTACGCATGCTCGCCGACGATCTCAGTCTGAGCGAGTTCTGGGGAATTCTGCTGAGTCCCGAAGCGATCAACTCTACTGTACGAAGCTGCCTGGACACACCTGACAGCAGCGAATGCACGGGAATCTCCGTCAACAGCAATCTCCAGCTGTCGACGGACTGCGCCCCGACGGGCGCCGACCCCACCACCAACTGGGCGTACGACCTGACCGCCCCTATCGAGGTGCTCCAAGAGGGTGTCGACGGCGCAGCCGCCAATGCCGAGTTCAGCTGTATCGACTCCGCCGAGTTCCAGCCGGGCACCGATGTCGTCGCTCTGAAGCACGTGCGCGGCAAACAACTTGCCTCGAGCCGGATTGACCAAGATCACACCGGGAAGGTGTTCATGCGCACCGACGGTTCCACCGGCATGCTTTTCGTCTACGACCACGAGACGAACGGTTCTCTCATCCAATCCTCCGGCGTGAGCGACTGGCAGTATCTAACGCACGTCTATTACGTACGAAGAGACTCGATGGTCGACGAGAACGACGGCGTGCCCACGCTCTACCGCCGCGTGCTCAACGGCACCGATATGCAGATCGAGAGCGGCGGCATTGCGCGCGGCATCGAGTTCTACCGCATCATGTTCGGCATCGATACGGATACCGACGGAATTCCCAATACGTATATTTCGGTTCCGACGGCCGAGCAGATGCTGCTAGCCGTCACTGCTCGCATTTACGTCCTCGCGCGCAGCACCGACCCGGATTTCAGCTACATCAACGACAAGAGCTATGTCCTGGGTGACAAGACGATTAGTGGTGGCAACGACAATTATTATCGTCGCGTATTTTCGACAACGGTCAAACTGCGCAACTCGGCCAACCGCATCCTGTTGCAAGTCGCAGGGTCCTGAAAAATGGAACGAAGAACCATGAACGGCCCGAAGCTGCCTCAGTCCCAAAAAGGCGTGGCTCTCGCCATCGCGCTCATGGCGCTTGTTGGGATAACCGTAATCAGTCTGTCTTCGATCAAGATCGGCCTGCTGGAGATGGTCATGGCCAGCAACGAGGAGTCTCGAATGACGGCCTTTCAGAGAGCCGTTAACGGTCTCGAGGGGGTCACCGCCATTCCGCAGAATTTCGCGCTCATCGGAGGAACCGGCTACACGAACTGCACGGCGAACTACGGTCAAGATGGCCGCAGCGGAGACCGCAGCATTTGCAACGCATTCAACGTCTCCCTGCCTGCTGGATTCGACACGACGGACGCCGAGATGGCGGTCTCGCGTATCCAGCCCGAGGACGGCTGCCCGCCGCGCGGCATGAAGACAAGCTGTGAGAATTTCAGCGTGTCCGCCTTCTCGGTACGAAGCAACTTCGATGCGACTCAGAAACGGCTCGGCCGATCCACGCAGCAGCAAGGTTATTTGGTCCTGGTTCCCAAGATTGAACGAGGACGCCTGTAACTCGGGAGGTTTAGCGAGGAGCGACACTCTCATGAAAGCACTACGGACAATTTCCATTCTGATCGCATTCGCCGCGGCCACACCGACGCTTGCCGACGATACCGATATCTATATCAGGACGACACCCGACGAGACGGCCGGCGATGCTTACGTGATGCTCGCTCTCGACTGGCGACCCAATCTGGGCTCCAGTGTGTGCTCGGACCAAACGCTGTGCCAGACTGGCGACGGAAGCGAGGGAGTCGTACTGACATTGTGTGACGGCGTGGTCATCGACGGGGATACATGTCAGACCAATCAGATCCAAACGCAGATGTGCACAGACCCGGCCACGTCCGCGGACATTGGCTTTACTATCTACAACGCCTGTGAAGAGACCTTCGGCGAATACATGCCGGAGCGCTACTCTTGCGTTTGGGCGACCGATCAGTGCGTCGATGTGAACGGTGTCGTTGTTGACCCCAATCTCGATGGCACCTGCAATGACCCCACGACGCTCGTCGAGGCCGGCGATCCCGCCACCAAGGCAACCCGGGATGCCAGCGGTGATCCGGTGTGCGCCACGGGCGGAACAGCGGAGGACAACGGCTACACCTTCTTCGATATCATCATCGCCGCGCTGAGAATAACGGTCGAGCCCCTGGAGAACATTCACCTCGGATTGATGATGAGTCACTCCGACACCCGTGAGTCAAATGACGGTTGCAGCGGACCCAATCCGCCGGCGGCGGACGCCAATTGCGGTAATGGCGGCTTCATCTTCAGCGGCTTTAAGGACATGGACATCGATGTGCAGAAGACGGAGTTCTTCAAAAGACTTTCGCAGATACCGATTCCGGAGGGCAGCGAGGCGCATCAGTACCAGGGCCGCGAAATGTATTTCGAGTTCTATCGCTACCTCACCGGCCAGCACGTGTACAACGGTCACAACGGATGGGCGGACTACGGCACCGACATCGACCGCAGGGAACCGTTTCTTAACATCGACGACCCGATGGACGTACCACCGTATCTGGACCAGCAGAGCCTGTGGCCTGTTACGTATGAGGGAATCCTTTCGAACGGATCCTGGGACAAGACCATCGAAGAATTGGATCCGGCCACAGGCAAGTTCAAATACATCAGCCCGCTGCTCGAAGCCGGCGAGTGCCCCAATATCTTCATCGTCAACCTGATGCATCAGGTGTCGAACCAGGAGGTGGAGTCCGATGCCGCCATTGCGGTCGACATCTGCCCCGACAACAATTGCGATGTCGTGCGTGACGGGGGCATGGGCCTGCAACCGGCGTACGAGGGCACGCAGATCTTCCCGCAGCTCATTCGCTTCATGGTCGATTTGCCGCAACTCGCTCCCGCCGACCTCGCGCCCAATGGCATCGAACTGCCGAGCATTCGCTCGTTCTTCCTCGTCGACGAATCCAAGATCAATGACAAGACGACCCGCTACGCGCAGGCTGGATTGACGCAGGTCCCGTATGCGCTCTCGGACAACCCGGACGAACTCCAGGGCAACTTGAACAGCGTGTTCACGCAAATTCTAAGCACGAGTTCGACCTTCGTAGCACCGTCGGTGCCAGTCAACGTCTTCAACCGGGCGGAAGCCATCAACAATGTCTATCTTTCGCTCTTTCAGCCGGCCGAGGCGGGAACGCCGCAGTGGGCCGGTAACCTCAAAATGGTGAAGATCGAATACGATGCAAATCTGGGAACTCGAGTCCTCATAGATCAGAACGGCCAGAACGCCGTCGGCGCCGACGGGCGCCTGGCGCCTTCGGCACTGACTTTCTGGACGATCGCCGACGAACTGCCGCCTCCGCAACAGGGCGAAACCGACTTCACCGCCGATGCCGACGGGCGTGGCGTGAAGCGCGGCGCGGCCGGTCAGGTGATGCCCGGCTCGCGCGACAATCTTCTGCAGATGGGGCCGGGCACGGAGAACCCCCTGGGCGATACGAACAGCCTGACGGCGCGCAGACTTTTCACAGAACCTTCCATCCAGACGAATGGCACCCCCGACGCCCTGCTGCCGTTCAACGCAACCGTTTCGACAGCACAGACGCTGCTGGCCGACGATGGTGCGCTCAACCAGATGCTCGTTGACTACGTCGCGGATACGCTCGATGCGAGCGACACCGCAGAATCCGTCATGCTCAATATGCTGCGCCATTCGCGCGGCATCGATGTGACGGACGAGGACGGCGACGGCTCGACGACCGACAGCCGACCCTGGTTCTTCGGCGACGCGCTGCATGGACGTCCTTTGCCCATCAACTATGGTGGCGACACTGAGGCGACCCAGGATGTCCGCGTGATGATGACCAACAACGACGGCTGGGTGCGCATGATCGGCGTCGGCGACACCGACGGTGTTGAGGACTGGGCCTTCATGCCGCGCGCGGTGCTGCCCAAGCTGCTGCGTCTGATGAACAACACGCCGGCTCTCGACCCGGTCCATCCCTATCTGGTCGACGGCGATATATCGTTGTTGTTGGTCGACAACGATGGCGACGGCAGGGTCGAAGCAGCGGCTCCGGACAACGATCGCGTCGTTGTTGTTTTCGGGCAGCGACGGGGCGGCAAGAACTACTGGGCTCTGGACGTCAGCAATCCGGACGACCCACGACTGCTGTGGACGATCGGAAAGAACGACACGTGCGACCCGGACACCAACGACTTCTGCGAACTCGGTCAGACCTGGTCGGCCCCACGCGCCACCTACATCACCGTCGATTTCGATGAAAATCCCGGCAATCCGAATCCGCAAGACGTATTGGCCTTCGTCTTCGGCGGCGGATACAACGGTGACGACGACAGCGACCTCACAGGTGACCTTGGAAAGGATGCGCGCGTCTCCCAGTGCTCGGGTACGCAGGCAACCGTATGTGACGGCGGCGCGACACTCGGCTGCAGCGCGGGCACGCTGCTCCCCGATGGCCCCTCCTGCGCGAATGCGAGCGCGGTATTTACGTGTAGCGACGGCAGTGAGCCACGCTTGGCCTGTTTCGACGAGTCAAGCACCGAGATCAACTTCACCCAGACTGATCAGCAGCTTCTCGGCACCGATGACGATGAAGGTAACGCTGTTTTCATCGTAAACGCGTTTACGGGTGAGCTGATCTGGAAGGCCGTGCAGGGTGACAGCACTGGCGCAAACCCGGTCGACAGCTCCGTGTTTACGCACGTCGACCTTACGGACAGCATCCCGGCTGAAGTCGCCTTGCTCGATTCCGATTCCAATCAACGCCTCGACCGTCTGTACATCCCGGACACAGGGGGCAACGTGTGGCGCGGTGACTTCGCCTCGGCGAATCGTGCGGACTGGACGTTGACCAAGATCGCCTCCGTGGGGCGGCACTACGCCAGTGGACTTGACGGCGGAGCTACTGTGACCGACGACCGCCGCATTTTTCCGAAGGTCGATGTGGTGCGCTCTTCGGATTCGCTCGGCCAATACGATGGCGTCGCTTTCGGAACCGGCGATCGTGCGCACCCACTCGCCAGCGGTACCGAGGAATTCTTCTATCTCGTCAAGGACAGGAACACCGCCAGCGGTAACCCGCCTGCGAGCTTCATCGAACACGATGAAGTGCTCGATCTCACCAATAATTGTCTCGTCAATGGCGATATCAACGACTGCTCCAGCCCCGAACTGACTGCCGATAATGCTCAACTGCAACTGAACAATGGCTGGCGCATCAGGCTCGAGCAGTGCGAGGGTTTCGGAGAAACCGGAGTCTGCGGCGAGAAGAGCCTATCGAGCCCGTTGATCGCGCAGGGAGTGGTGCTTTTCAACACGTACGTGCCGCCGAAGGAGAATGTGATCTCCTGTGCTCCCAAAGAAGGCTCGGGTTTGCTCTATGCGGTTTCACTGGAGCAGGCGACCCCGGTGTTCAACTTCAACGAGACCAATGATACCAGCGGCATCGTTCTGGATCGATTCGAGCAGCTGACCTCGGGGGGCATACCAAGCCAGCTGGTCCCGATCGGCTACGGCGACATCTTACGCGGAGACCTCAAGTTTACGACGCTGCCGGGCTTCTCGGGCGCCAAGACTTTCTGGTACGAAGAGGATCGTGCCAGTGCTCCAGGCGGATAGAACGGCGCGCTCGGGCCTATCAATTCCCAGATTCTCAGTCATTTGCGATACGCAGACATGAAACGGAGATCAGGCATGGCCGTACATTGTAGACTCGCGCTGCGCTATGCGCTCATCACGGCACGTCCACGCGGGCAACGCGGGTTCACCCTGATCGAGCTGCTGGTTGTTATCGTGGTGGTCACCATCCTGGCTTCCATCGCGTTCCCGACTTACGAGGAACTCGTAAAACGTGCGCGTCGCTCCGAGGCGCGGGCCGCGCTCAACAATGCCGCCGCGCTGCAGGAGAAATTCTACATGGACAACAAGAGCTATGCCTCGAGCATGGGAGGCATCCGCATGAAGGCGACGACTGAGAACGGCTATTATGTCCTCTCCGTCCCCTCCTCCAACACCTTTGGCTATACCATTCGCGCCACAGCCCGTCTCGCTCAGGCAAAAGACAGCACGTGCGCCACGATGCAGGTCACCCAACTCGGCGGCAAGACACCGGTTGAGTGCTGGTAACGGTAACTGACGCTACAGACGGTCAGCGGGCGAGCGGGAGCGCTCGCGTGACTGTCATGCCGGGGACAAACGCGTGGTTAAATCGGCTTCGGCCGTGATCTTGGCCTGCAGGAGCGGCTCGCTGATGTGATACCATGCCGCGCGCGGCTCGGCGATGGCCTGGGAAACACGTCGGGAGAAACGGGGAAAAGGAAGCTCGTCGCTCTCGCTCAGGACGACATTCGCGCGCTCGAGAAAAGGTATCAGCCCCTCGATCCGCTTGAGCTTCTTTTCCTTCACCCGGATGTCCTCATCCTCGCGCTTAGCGCTGAAATAGTCCTCGGGGCTTCCGGAGATGGTCTCGATGGCCCGCCGGAAGTTCTCGTATCGCAGCGCAAAAATTCCGTAAGTTCTCTGATAAAGCCTAAGGTACTCGGTGATGAGTTCCTTGACCTGCTGCATGCGCGGATACTGCTGCAGCGCACGCGCGAACAGGACGAAGATGTCGTCGTGCTTGGGCAATTCCTCATCGATGCGACCCGCACGGTCGCGCATCTCGGGGTTCATCGCCATCTGGCACATCGCCTTGAGATCGAGCAGAGTTCTGTCGATCTGCTCGGTCTTCTCGCGCGTGTCGCGCTGAGCCGTCTGGAACCGTGCCCGTGCACCGTCGTGATCAAATGTGCTTATGAGCTCGTCCTTGATCGATCGCTCCGTGTCACCGCGGATGCTCGAGCCAAGCGAGCCCGACAGATGATGCTTGAGTCGTTCGCTGGCCTGCTGAGCAATGACGAATTCCTGCGAGGTCTTTGCCTCGTTTTCACAGGCTTCGAGATAATCGAGCATATGGTAGTTGAGCGTCACCATCGTCTGCTGGAAACGATGCGTGAACGAGAGAAACGGCGCAAAGAATTGCTCGTTCTCCTCGGGAGTGAGCGGGAGCGAGCTGACGTACTGCTTGAGGTAGTCGAGCTTGCGTGTGATGGTCTCGACGCTGCTCGAGACTGCAGCGCTGATCTTGGCGATCTCGCCGAAGGCCGCGCGCCGGTCACGATTCACGCGCAGCAGATCAATCAGCTTCCGCAGAATCGTCTCCTCGCCGCTGGTGCGGATAAAGACCGCCTGGAGGCTCTTCTTGGTTCCCTTAAGCTGTGCCGGCGACATCAGCGCGTCGCTCTCGATGAACGAGAGCGCCATCAACACGATGAGCATCTCCTTCTGCTTCGCGGCGAGGAGTTCGTTCGGCGTCGTCGTCACGGCAGGACACCTCTCGCGCAAGCGCGCGTCCGGCACTGTCGCCGGTACTACTTAAAATATAGGCAGTGCGGATGCGTCCGATGGCCCGTTTATCGACCATTTCTGGCCGACATTCCGGGCGTTGGCACTGGCAAGCGTTCCCGAGCGGCCGCGCCCCGTACGCGCTCAGAAAATTACCGTGCGTTGTCCACCGAGGCTCCCCGCGATCCACGCGGACGGCGCCCGCCTGGCGCCACACGAGTTGAGCCTGGTCGGCCGCGGGGTTGCGCAGCGGCACTCGGCGAAGAGCCGTCTCGTGTATAAAACAGCGTTATCAGCCGACCATCCCGACGGTCCGTTCTTTCCCGGCATCTGCCGTTCGGGAATGGCGCACTACTCCGGGAGCCGGAAGATCCAAGCCGACAGCAGTCAGGAACAAACGCGAAACCGCCGCAGTGCCGCATTATGCGGCGACGCATCCACTCGGTCGTTCTGCGAGGGAGCCATCTACCGGCAGTGGTGTGACTGAGAGGAGAAACTGTATGTACCTGGTCGAAATTACTTACTTGGAGTCGACGAATGTCGGAACACTTCAGATTGCAGCTTGACTGAGCGGGCGACACCTCCGATTCGCTGTTGACAGGTTCTATTGCGTAGGAGCCTGCTCTTGGGGTTCAGGAACGTCATCCTCTGAAGATTCCCTCAACTTTTCAGCTTTTGCCGCCGCCTTTGCCTCTCTTTTTGCCTCGCGTTTGGCCGCTTTGGCTTTGCTGCGCTGGTTTCGCTCAAATGCGTAGTTCTTGCGTCGTGGCATAAGCGTTTCTCAAGACTCTATGGACGGAGATGGATGGAACACCGCGAAAAAGCACTGTTTCCAACAACTAAAAGACCCCGCCTCACGGCGGGGTCCCGATAAACAACTGCGGTGTCGTTGATGACGACGAAGACATCAGCCGGCAGTCACATTCCTCGCCTGCAGGCCCTTCGGACCCTGCTCTGTCTCGTAGACCACGGATTGCCCCTCGCTGAGGGTCTTGAACCCGGCGCCTTGAATTGCGGAGTGGTGGACAAAGACGTCCTTGCCGCCGTCCTGCGGCGTGATGAAACCGTAACCCTTAGATTCATTAAACCACTTTACTGTGCCTGTACTCATTGTTGCAAACCTCGAATCAGAGAAAAATATAGAGAAACAAAGATGCGCCTGCAGGACAGGAAAGGGGCTTGCGGGAGAGAATCACTGGCACTTCTACCGGAAACTTCCGAACGCTGTGTTCTGCGGCGTCGCGCATCATACAGGTATCCCGACGACAATTCCAGAGATGAGTGCTGTGCGGCGAAAATGACAAATCTCTCCGCGCAACGCAGATTTTCCGCTCCTCCCACAAACGGAACATCCCGGCTGAAAACAATCCGGAAGAAAAACGGACCCCCGACGCAGCGACTCGCCGCGCCGCATCACCTCGGTTGTTCCATTGGCGGTCGTTCCCCACGGGATGAGCGAAAGTCCGCGCTCGACCCGCAACGGGCATTCGTCGCCAAGGGCGGTGGCCGGCCGCAATGCGGTAGTGGAGCGGTCATTCAGCGTGTTTCGCTTCGACAGAATGGCGAGTACGCGGTCCGTACCGTGAGGAACCGCGATGCGGTGCGCTTGTTCTGCGACCGTGCCGAAAGGAAGACAGCGGGGCCTTCCTTAGCAGCATACATTCGGAAAGAATCGCGAACCCTACGCCACCGATCGATAGCGCCAGAAGATGCATCCATGGACCACATGAGGCCCGGAGCCTTCGCGCTCATGTGGCTTTCATCGAGTCAATCGCCGCTGCACGTCACAGTCGAGTGCGACCCGAAATCGTTTCCGGAGCTACCAGTGAATCGCCCGGGTTTTCTCGCAGACATTTTGGCTTGAGTCAGCCCGCCATTGCCGACTCTTCGATTTGGCGACAGTCCGCCTTTCGCAACCCCATCCGGGAACCACCGGCTAACCACTCAGATCCTTCACACAGCGAAAACCGATGTAGACCACCGACATGTCCCTGGGTTTGGTGGCACTGTACTCGGCACGCATCTGCTGCGCCCCGTACCACCAAGAACCGCCCCTCGTTCCTTTGTGCTGCGGGTCCGCGATATCAACCCATTCCCAGACATTGGCACCCATATCAAACAGGCCATTGACGCCGGCTTTTGACGTGCCGACTCTTGCATGACCGCGACCGCGGTCGAGAACGGATGAATAGTCCACCGCGAGGGTCGGGCCACAATCGTTGAGGCAGTTGGCGCCCTCCGGACCGTCTCCCGTTGGGTAAGGATAGATCTGGCCTTGACGAAACCCCTCCCCCGGCGTTTCCCGCCGCTCCGTGTAGGCCGCCTCGATCCACTCCTGCTCAGTGGGCAACCGTTTGCCGGCCCAGCGGCAGAAAGCATCGGCCTCGTCGAAGCTCACGTGCACGGCGGGCTCTCGCTCGTCTGCCGGTCGCCCGTATGGGTTCCGCCACGTCCAACCACTCTTCTTTGACCAGCCGGACTCGTAGACCTGCCCGCCGCCTTCTCTTTCAGCTCGGGTCGCGAAACCGGTTGCAGCGACAAAGGCGGCGAACTGCCCTATCGAAACCTCGGTTCGGTCGATCGCGAATGTCGTGATCTTTTGCATCCCAGAATGATCGTTACCAAATCCAAGGCTCGGCAGCAGGGCTAGACCAAGGAATACCCGTTGGTTGAACAGCCGCCCGAGTGGCCTTGCTGAGGGCTTTTTCGCGAGGTCTGGGTTCAAACGCCGATTCACCGACACGGATCAGTTTCGGGCCGAGACGAGCCTCTCCACGGCCTCCTCCGGGAACTGAGCCCCGGTGCGCACCGCCTCCTCCACCTCCTCGATCAACTCCTCAAGCCCCTCGCCCTCGTGAACGGCGGTCACTGCGGCACTGGCCCCCAGCCAGTAGCCGGTGGCGAGCAGGATCTGCGCCAGGGAATCGACCCTGTCGAACGGGAAAACGTCGCCGTAAGCTTCATTCCAGGTGTCTGCGGGTGACTTCATCCGATGTTCCTCCTCGGGGGCGGCATCCGGGTACCGCTTCATGCCGGTGATCGTACGCGCCTTGAGCAGCTCGGGACGCCAACGGGCAGACTCCGAGGGATCCCTCAGCGTCCGTCGTGGCTGCCCCAGAGGGGCTCTTCATGGTCTGAGCAGAGAAGACGGCTCAGAGCGCATCTGAAAGCGTCTGGCGACCAATGGCGCTCACCACATGAATTGGCCTGACGACAGGCTTACTGCTCTTGACCGGCCGATTGCACGCGCAGCGTCCACCCCTGCCCTGCCTCGATCTGGAGCCGATCTCCACGCATCGGCAGTTTCGCATCGGGCACCCGCTCGGCCTGCGTGTTGATTTGCACGTAAAACTGCCCCCCCAGATAGGTGTTCGCATTTAATTTTGCTTTGTTACCGAAATTCGACATTACCCGGAGAAAAAGACCTCGGTAACGGACTGGACCGACACTATTTTTCCAACCGTTCCATCCTTACCGTGTGACCATCGCTGTCAACGTCCGCCTCAACCAGAAAATCACCGTCGAAATGCACTGTAGCCTCGACGGGGCCATGTTCGAAGTTTGCCTTTAAATGCCAGCGGCCGTTGCCCAAGTCCCGCAGGTCTGGAGACGCCGTGTCGCCCGTGCGCGTATTTATCACTTTTGGAGATGTCATCGCCGCCGCTAACCAAAAGCTATCGGTCGTGACCGCCTCCCCCGGTACCACCGTTTCCGATTGAGCGTTCCGGATAAGAAAACCTGCTTTCGTGGCTTCTCCTTCGACCGAAGTCCGCTCATCGTTCTCAATTGTCTCGGACTGAACTGACTGGAGCGTAAAACCCTCCCAGACTTCGGTGCTCCGATGCTCGAGTGCGTAGGCCACCGCGAAGAGGATACGAACCTTCAGCTTAGTTTCATGCTCAACCACAACATGCCCAGCCTTATCGTGCTGTCGTATCGCGACCTTCTGTGTTCCGATTTCCCTGCCGCTGAAGAGAACGCGATAGACGAACTCCACCCCTTCCGGCGGCAGTGGATCCTTCACAGCTGCCCGCGCCATTTGGGGGCCGAAGACAGACAACAGGCCGATCCCGGTGAGAAAGTCTCGGCGCATCATGGAATGGGATTCTCCGAAACGTAGGATAAACAAAAGGCCTTTTTGCCAGGTCGCTCGAGTATACCGGTGACATCAGCCATGGGTCGACTCGTGCTTTGGCAGGATTATTGCTCCCGATCGCGTCTTGCGGGTCGGGTGAAGTCCCGCAGTGGAGTCGATGTGCCGACGCCGGCACGCGCCGGGCCCACAGCACCCCCGGCAACGATTCCACGCGTTGCCCACCCGGCCGCCGGCCTCGCTCACGGGGTGTGCGGCGTATCCCTCCCGCCCGCGGTGCTGGGGGGCGGTGCCCGGCTCGGGGCTGAGCCGGCGGTGTGGGCGCCCTCGGCTTTGGCGTCGAGGTGGGCTAGGGTCTATCTCGATCACCGCCGAATCTTCGATGCAGGCGGTGACCCCCAACGCCCCGCCGCGGGCGGTGCCGGTGTCGATGTCGATGTTGAAGAACCATTTTAGGCGCCGTGGAAACGCGTCAGGTTGACTCGCGGCTTGGGCACCAGCGCGGCCAGCCGGGCGATGAGGTCCAGCGGGCTTGTGGTTGCTGTCGACGCCGATTGCGGCGCAGCGGTCGGCCGCCTTGGGCTTTATTCTGGTTCGGCTAGCTCTTAAGCTAGCGACTCCGACGTGACCAGGAGCGCAGCGTGATCGACAACGACAGAGATTGCCTGCTTGTGGTTGACGTGCAACACGACTTCTGCGCCGGCGGAGCGCTCGAGGTTCCGGACGGCGACGCGGTGGTCGGTGTAATCAACGCACTCAGCACCCGGTTCGCACGCCGCATGCTGACCCAGGACTGGCACCCGCTTGGGCACGGCTCGTTCGCTTCCAGCCATCCCGGAAGGGCGCCGTTCGAAACGACCACCCTCAGCTACGGCGAGCAGGTCCTGTGGCCGGATCACTGTGTGCAGGGAACTCACGGCGCCGCGTTTCACAGCGAGCTCGATACCGACGGCGCCGAGCTGGTGATCCGCAAGGGCTTCAGGACGGAAATCGATTCCTACTCGGCATTCTACGAGAACGATCGGACCACGCCGACCGGACTGAGCGGCTATCTGCGCACCCGTGGGTTCGAACGGCTGTTCCTGGCCGGGCTGGCCACCGATTTTTGTGTGGCCTACTCCGCGCTCGACGCCCGCCGTGAGAGCTTCGATGTGGTGGTGGTCGAGGATGCCTGCCGCGCCATCGACTTAGACGGCTCGCTCGCGAGCGCGATACAGCAGATGCGCCACGCCGGCGTAACGATAATCCAGTCGGCCGACCTACGAGCTTGAGTCGGGCGCCGGCTGGCTCCGGCGGACACTTATGCTGGGATGAATACCGCCAAAATGACCTTTTCCGGCCGAAGAAGACAGCGGTGCCAGCACACGTACACGGTGGCCACGCGAGATTAACCGGTTCAGCACGGCGGCCCCGATGATCTCCATCCCGCCAACCGTCGGCGCGTCGGCCCGAGAGGGTAGCCTCGGGAGACAGCCTACGAAGACTATATCGCAGCGCCGCATTGCCGACTGCTTAAAGCACGCCCAAATGGGGGGGTCCCGGCAGGAGCGCGGCGCTAATCGCAAAGTTCACCGCCCCAAAAGACGGTCTCGTAGGACTTTTTGGCTTTGGCTCGAGCAATGATGTGCCCGACCTATCAGCTGCTACCATGGCCATCACTCGATTGCGCTGCTGAACGCGGCTGATGCGAAAAGTATTTCATCTACTGCGAACGATTATTGTCACGATTCTAACACGCTAGGTGGGGGCAAAATCGTCTGTTGCGAAATTTCGATTATTCTGCTCGTCGCGGTCGCGCTGGATAAAACACAGGCTGAACCCTACCCGGGGGCGGGTTGGGCATATGCGCGGCTGAAGGGGCGTGTGCATGGCTGCTCTCGACGATTTAGGGCCACATCTCTCCTCTTCCCTTAACACAACAAGTGCCGCTCCCCGGCGCGTAAGGCCGAGCTGAACTGAGTGATCGATCAGGTTTCCAGTCAGGGCGGGGGGATTAACACAATCTTGCCTGGGTGTTTCTTGGAGGAAAACTCTGCTTGGGCCTCATGAATCTCTGAAAGTGGGTAGGTCTTCGATACCAGAGGTTTGACCTCTCCGGCATTGACAAGCTTGATGAGTGCGGAAAAACTCTCGTGCGGTGTGAACGAACACCCATAAATGGTGAGATCGTTCAAGTAAATGGTCCGCAGGTCAGCTTCGACAACGGGCCCGGCAATCGCTCCGGAAGTCGCATAGCGTCCACCGGGTTTCAAGGCCTCCATCACCTCGGGCCATCCAGGTCCTCCCACAACGTCAATCACCACGGTGAAAGCCTTCGCATCCGGCTTTGATCCCCGGTCCAGAACGGAATCAGCCCCGGCGGCTCGGACCGCATCCGCTTTGCTTCGACTGGCCAGAGCCGTGACGTGTGCGCCCCGGAGCTTGGCAAGTTCCACGGCCGCCAGACCCACACCCCCAGATGCACCCGTGATCAGCACATGATCATTCTTGTCCACTCGGGCCCGGCTCAAAAGGTTGAACGCCGTACCGTGAGCACAGGGGATGGCGGCGATCTCCACATCTGTCAGGGGCGAAGCACTCACATCGTGAAGCTGGTGTGCTGGAACGGCACAATACTGGGCGAAGGCTCCGTCGAACTCCGACCCGATGGCTAGGAAGCGGGTTGGTGCCTCCTTCGTCGGGTTTGGCTGATTCGTGGGGCACGTGACGCGCGTACCAATGTCAATAAGCTGAACACCTGCGCCGAGTGCAACGACCTCCCCGCACAGGTCCCCGCCCTGGATCAACGGGAACGACAACGCCCCCGACCATCCGCCTGCTTCGACCTCAGAATTGGCATCGACCTCGTCGGTGCCATCCGTGACGTCTTTGGAATACCAGCCGATACGCGTATTGATGTCGGTATTGTTCACACCCGCAGCCAGCACTTTCACCACAACCTCGCCGAGGCCGGGCCGGGGAGTCGGGATCGAATCGTTCCACACCAGCTTTTCGAGGCCCCCATGGCCCATCAGCTGAACGCCTTTCATGGTTCGGGGTAGGGTGATGACAACGCTCCTTCTGAAAGGACTCGTGGACTAAATAGTATCGTGGAAATCCAATCGAGAAAAAAATGGCGCCGGTAGTAGGTCGACGTCTACCATTTGGACGCAATATCGACCAGTCCGATCAGCAACTGCGCCCAGGGCGCTCAGACATCGGTTGCGTAATCGTAATCCCACGGTGAGTCACGGTTGCGCTGCATCAAATACCGGCGCCCAGCGGGGGATAAGATGGGCATGTGCGACGTTTCAGCGACGTGTGCAGGGGACGGTCTCGAAGATTGAGTCCGCGCAGGGGGCTTTCTCCAAGGCTTTAGCTGGGCTTACGGGCCGCGGAACTAGTTTCGCTCTACGACAAAAGCTAGCCTTTCGGGCTCAATGGCGCAGATGGGAAAATGTGACCGCCCCCGAGAACTCATCGTCGGGGGGATTCGCACGCCGGGGGAGCGTGCCATCAAGGACGGTTCATCCTTCCTATGACGCAGACGATCACTCGCTGATTTAGTTCAAAATTCCTTGATTTCGGTCAGCAGTATCCTGCATTCCTTATCGCCGATATTCTGAACTGAATGCGACGTTACCGGCCGGTCTCGCGCGCGCCCGGTTTGCCCGACCCGCTGCAGATCCCGTTGACTTCCGTCCGGAAAGAACGCGCGCACGTGGCAGTCGGTAATATAGAATACGGCTGTCGGCGGGTGACTATGCCAATTATCCCTGTCTCCGGGTTGCCAGATCGCTAAAAGCACCCGCATTAATTCGTTTTCGGCAACGACATGGTAGATGTCCGGCGACGCAGTGACGGCATCCGGCACGTCCTGCGCCAGGACTTTCGACGTCGATATCATCAGACTGAAGGAGAGGACCATAGCCCCGAGAGACAGCGCCTTGTAGAGCTTCGAGAGGTACCTGGACATTACTAAACCTCCTTCCCTTAGAAACCGCATAACTGTCTCACAGAGATCGCGATGTTTTCAACTTCGTGCTCCGCAGTCGCATATCCTACTGTTTTTAATTAATATATTCACGCCAACTTGAAGGAAGGGAATACTGTCTTTGAGCGATAAGAAGATGCCTCAATTCGACGATACTTCCCCGCACGACACGGGAGGGAACGGGTCGTCCCTTGCCGATACCGTGCAAAGCAGACTGGCAGCGATCCTCGCTGCGGATGTCGAAGGCTATACGCGTCTGGTGGAGCAAGATACCGCTGCCACGGTCGCCGCCTGGCAGATGGCACGTGACGAGGTCATCGACCCGCAAATCGCCGATCACGGGGGCCGCGTCGTCAAGCTCACCGGCGACGGATTCATCGCCGAATTCCCCACCGTTCAAGCCGCGGTCACTTGCGCCGTTGCCATGCAACAAGGCCTTGGGTCCAATCCGCTGAAATTCCGTATGGGTGTCAGCATCGGCGATATCTTCGATGACGGCCGGGATATCCACGGTGAAGGCATCAACATTGCGGCGCGGCTCGAAGCCCTTGCCGACCCGGGGGGAATCTTTGTATCCGGCGAAGTTTTCAACCTGGTGCGCAACAGAATCAACGAAACATTTGAAGACCTAGGTCAGCAAAGGGTCAAGAATGTTTCCCAGCCGGTCAGCATTTATGCCATTCAGCGATTTTCACCTGTTGGAGGAAGACGAAAATTTTCCACAGAAGATGCTCACCCTGAGCAGGAATCGAAAAAAACGACCCGCCGGGATAGCGCCAGATACGCCTGGGTGATCGGGTTATCGATCTTGCTGGTTGCCGGCGCATGGCTTTTTGGCAGCTGGAAAACGCAACCCGATCAACCGGCTTCCGGGCAACCATCCGCGGAAGATTCATCTGTTGCCGCACAACCCGAGATTTCAGATTCAAAATCCTCACCCGCCGAAAATAAATTCGATCCGGTCGCCAATGGGCAGTTATCTCCGGGTCAGTCTTTTCGGGATTGCGAAATGTGTCCGGAAATGGTCATCCTGCCTTCCGGCGCGTTCGAGATGGGATGGGAAACAGGCGACCCGGACGAAAAGCCCGTGCATGAAGTGATAATTCCAAATAAATTTGCGGTGGGAAAATTTGAAGTGACTTTCAGGGAATGGAACGATTGCGCTGTCAACGGGGGTTGCGCCGGGTATTCTCCACCGGACAAGGAATGGGGCCGGGACAACCGGCCGGTCATCTTCGTATCCTGGCTGGATGCACAGGCTTACCTGTCCTGGCTGCGGGAGCGTACGGGAATGAATTACAGATTGTTGACGGAAGCGGAATGGGAGTACATGGCGCGCGGCGGGGAAACGACGATTTATCCCTGGGGCGTCGCCATCGATGCCGGTAAAGCGAACTACGGGCTATTCAGGAACAGAACGATGCCCGTTGGTTCCTACGATCCGAATGCCTTTGGATTGCATGACGTGATTGGCAACGTCTGGGAATGGGTATTGGACTGTTACGATAAAAACGCTTACACGAAGCATCGCGCATATCCCGCCGCCTTTCTCGAGAACAACGAGACTTGCCGCCGTGTCTTGCGCGGCGGCGCATGGAATGTAGACATGTCTGACGGATTCGACCTGATGCGCACTTCCATCCGCTGGAGAGCGAGAATCGATAACCGGTATAGTCATTACGGTTTTCGAGTAGCCCGTGATCTGGAATAACCGATTTTTCCGCGACGATATCTCGTTATCGAACACTAACACCTGCCGCCAAAATTGGTCGCATCCACTGTCACTCACCCGAAAAGGGCAGTCGGCCTGAGCTGCGGACATTGCTTGCCAGCCCCCCCAAATTCAAGGACAACTGAAACAACAGATAGTTACGCAGCGAATAGACTACCGATCGAGGCCATGCCGGCGTTGAGGTATAGTCGGGTGCCGCCACCGGCTTGTGTGCACGCTTACCCGCACAGACCCAGCTACCGCATACGGATCGGTTACGCGGTCACGGAGCACCGGGCGGCGGCAAAACTCGCTCTCCAGCGTAGACGATTGCCTCGTTTCCGAGGATCGCGCTCGATAAAACACGGCTGAACCCTACCGCCGGTGGGGTGGGCATGTGCGGCCGCCGCTGGCGGATGTGCATGAGCACTCTCGAAGATTCAGGCCGCGCAGGGGGCTTTTTCCAGGGCTTTAGCTGGGCTTACGGGCCGCGGAACTAGTTTCGCTCTATGACAAAAGCTAGCCTTTCGGGCTCAATGGCGCAGACGGGAAACTGTGACCGCCTCGAGAACTCATCGTCGGGGGGGGGGATTCGCACACCGCGATGCCACTCCAGAGACCATTGGCGAGTCCGAGCCGTCTGAGTGACGCGCGCCGGGGGAGCGTGCCTTCGGACGAAAAGGGGTCTATCCTTCCTATACGCTTCGGAAAGTAAAGCGGACTTATCAGGCATCCCGAAGGGGTGAGCATCGCCTTGAGGCAATCCGAATCAATCCCTTGGCGAGTGCGCTCTTCCGTTTCCCGGTACGATTCCAAGCGTTCTTGCCAAACTCCAGAATATCTGCATTATTTCCTGCCATGACAGAGCCGAGAACTTCATCCACGTTTGCGGCTGCCGTTCGCGATTTCGTGAAACTCGAATCGTCAGGCGGCATCCTGCTGCTGGGCGCCGCTGTCGTGGCGTTGCTGGTCGCCAACTCTCCGCTTGCGGGTGCTTACCGCGTCTTTCTGGAAACGACCGTTGCCGTCCAGTTCGGCGCGCTGATCGTCAGCAAACCGTCTTTCCTCTGGGTCAATGACGGCCTGATGGCCGTCTTCTTTTTCCTGATCGGCCTCGAAATAAAGAGAGAGGTCCTTGAAGGCGAATTGTCTTCTTTTTCGCAGATCGTCCTGCCGGGTATGGGCGCGCTCGGCGGCATGCTGGTTCCCGCTTTTATCTATGCCTGGATGAACTGGGGTGATCGCATTGCGCTGGACGGCTGGGCTATACCGGTCGCAACGGACATCGCGTTCGCGCTGGCGTTACTCGGTGTCTTTGGCAGTCGTGTACCGACTGCGCTGAAAGTATTTTTGCTCACCCTGGCCATCTTCGATGACCTGGCGGCGATCGTCATCATTGCGCTGTTCTATTCCGCCGACCTGTCGCTGAATGCCCTGTTGATCGGCGGAGCGGCACTGGTTATTGCCATCACGATGAACCGCATGGGCGTGACGCATACGCCGAGTTATATATTGCTGGGCGTGGTGTTATGGACGGCGGTGTTGAAATCGGGCGTGCACGCAACGCTGGCGGGCGTGCTGCTCGCATTCTGCATTCCGATGCGCAACGCAGAGGGTGGCTCACCGCTGCGCGAACTCGAGCACGGTCTGCACAGGCCCGTGGCTTTCGCGATTTTGCCGATATTTGCATTCGTTAATGCCGGATTGCCGCTTGTTGGCATTACGATCGCGGATCTGACGCATCCCGTGACGCTGGGCGTCATTGCAGGATTGTTGCTCGGCAAACCACTCGGTATTTTGCTGTTCGTCGGAGCTGCGGTCGCACTTCGGGTGGCCACTCTGCCGGACAACGTGGGGTGGTTTCATCTAGCCGGCGTTGCGTGCGCCTGCGGCATCGGTTTCACGATGAGTCTTTTCATCGCAGGTCTCGCATTCGAGCACGGTAGTGGGGAATATTTTAGCGGCGACCGTTTGGGCATCCTCATCGGGTCGGTGCTTTCCGCAATCGCAGCGTACGCGATCCTGCACATGAGTCTGCCAAAGCGTGATTCGAGCAGCGAATACCGTTAACACGCGGCAACCGCTACGGCAAAACCGGAAATCATTGTTTGGTCAGATTTATCGGCCCGCTCCCGTCATCACCGGTCATCTTGTTGCCCGAAATAGTAAAAACGTCGTCTATCCATCCTTCGCTGAGCCAATCGACGAAACGTTTTCCAAAGACTCTACCCCGGCGGACCTCTGCTTGGTACCCATGCGAAGAATAGGTTTATTGCGAATGAGGGCCATGCTATTGAACTGCTGCCGCTAGAGCCGACCAGTCTTGCGGCTTCTGCCCTCGCCCCCCAAGCAAGTCCGGAGGAATCAACGGACGGTTTGGGATCAGGGGCCCCTCCACCGAGCTAGAAAGCTTCACCCGTTCCTCACCCCTTCCTCGCCCGTGTCCGGGGGAATCAACGGACCGGGAGAGACCAGGGTGTGGATTTACACGTTGGATTGACCCACTGTAAAGGATATTTGCGTTGAATCGTTGACCCATCGAGATCGTGTCGTCAGTTTTGGTCCTGTATGCAAATAACGGGTTAGACTTCGATGCAATTGCCGGATCACATTCAGATGCAAATCCACAGAATATTACCTGCACCGCTCCGTCTACCTTCTGATTCCCTCGGTGGGGGCGGGGAGAGTGCGCGGGCCAATTCCGATTGATTGGTTGAACCGCGCTGCCGAGGTTAAGGGTAAACGCGCCTTACGCACGGCGCTGTTTCTCGCGTGTGAGCGGGGCCTGCAGAAACGCAACACAGTGGTTGCGTCGAATGTCGGCGCCGCCCGCTTCGAACTGGATCCGTCGGCGAAGTCGCGAGGCCTGGCCGACCTGGAGGCAGCGGGCTTAATCGAAGTCGAGCGCCATGGCGGCCGCAGCCCCCGCGTCACCTTGGTCGGGTACACCGTCGGGAAGGAGGCGCGAGGGACTCGCCCCTGAATGCCGAGTTTCGCGAGTCGGGCAACTGTTCCCAGCAGCGGCGTCCGGCACCCGGCCGGGAGGCTCGAGCTACCTGGGCGCAACCCACAAGTGGGCAACCGTTGCAGCGGACCGT
>JABAOH010000653.1_pt3 | contig 39641 bp, 34 predicted proteins | sample 7062181 | NCBI WGS metagenome assembly JABAOH01 (sample SAMN14538630, study PRJNA623070) | marine sediment metagenome | biome: marine biome [ENVO:00000428]; feature: marine pelagic biome [ENVO:01000023]; material: deep marine sediment [ENVO:00002113]; isolation source: pool of 5 deep marine... | reverse complement strand
AAAAGCACCAGCTTTGGTGACAACTGTGAGGTTATTCCACTTTCCTCCGATCAAATGACCCATGACGATCCCCTTCAGTATTTCACCTTCGATTTCAACTCCATCAAAGCCGAGAACATTGAAGACACTCATGGCAGTGTCTCCGCCCGTTAGTATTACGGCCAACTCCTCTACGTCACCGTTGAATCCTTCTAGTACCGAACGGGTAATACGACCCAGACATTTTGGAATTTCCAGGTGGATCGGAAGACCATTTGAATCTTTGGGGGGTAACCTTTCCGGACACGTCCTAAGGATGGCATGACCCTTTACCAATGCACTTCTCATNNTTTGGGGGGTAACCTTTCCGGACACGTCCTAAGGATCGCATGATCCTTTGCAAATGCACGTCTAATGGAAGAAGAAAGTTTATTTTCCTCTCTTTGCCTTTTTCCCTTATCGCTCATCAATAATGACTTACTGAGCTGAAAGGATGCAATTCTTTTTCTTTGCTCCACCCGTTCCAGCTGTTCATGGGTTACACGGGATGCACTCCCGCTGACGATAAAGATATGTTCGAACGACTTTACCCTTCTCCGAGGGACATGGGGAATTTCTTTTCCCTTGGACGGGGATAATTTTTTCGCTACTTCTTCTGCCAACCCAGCCGAGCCGATGAATAACGGTTTCTCATCCATGCAAAAAGCCACGTCGGCGATATGAGTCAGATCCCTGCGCAGGACAGCATCGAAAATGAGAATTTGATTTCCCTTCTCCCGTTCTCTCTCCACAGCCTCCCGCAATTCCTGACTGCCCGAAGCCACATGAGCAAGGTCAATCCATCCAACCTTATGACGTGATTGTTGTTCCAAAAGCTTATGGACGCAGGATTCTTTGACAGGAGTAGCCGCATCGGATGAGGCCTCTGTCAACGATAGGGGTTTTCCCCTTACCGTCAGGATGCCGTCAACCACCGTCCTCTCCTGTTCAGGAAACGCCGGGGTCATGAACCCCATCGAGATATTCGTTTCGCTCAAAATCGCATCCGTCTCATATCCAATGTTTCCCCTGAGGGTGGAATCAATCTTCTTGTAAATGATAGGGAAAAGTCCCTTGTCATAGTTCCGTAACAGGCTCGATACTAAGCTCTGTGCCTCATCAGGAGTGAATCCCCTGGAATCAGTGTTGATGACTAAGACGTCCCTCTCCCGGTATTGAGAGAAGTCGATAGTGTAACTTTCCTTGAGAGAAATCAAGAGAGTGCTGAGACCTCTCTCAGCGAATTGGGCCCCAGTATCCGCTCCCCCCGTTAAGTCATCTGCAATGAGCAAGCATCTCGGTGGCATAACACGATTTAAAGGGACTGGAATATACTGCATGTAAAGCATATTATGATATTTTCCGCTGTCAAGCTTTAATTAAAACTGGAATTCCGCTCTTGGGCAAAAAAGGGGGGGATTTGGTTCAATGAGTTGATGGACTCAGGCCTTGTGTAAAATTAACTGGTGATATATATATGTATTTCATGCGATGAGGCGATAACGCCTCAAGGGATTGAACCCGTTGATCGAGAGCGATAAAAGCGATGAGAGGGCTTTCGTCCTGCTGGTGTCGATATTCGTCGGGGCCCTGGTGATTTCCTCGGTTCTGGCGAGTAAGATCATCAGCATATTCGGCCTTTTCGTGCCGGCCGGGGTATTGGCCTATTGCATCACCTTTGTCGTAACCGATGTGATCAGCGAAATTTGGGGCAGGGAGCGGGCGAATCGGGTGGTCTTCAGCGGGTTCATTGCCCTGCTCGTTACATTCCTCCTCATTCGCATCGTCCTAACCTGGGATGCGGCACCCTTTTGGGGGGAACAGAAGGCCTTCTCAACCATTCTGGGAAGCACGTCCAGGATCATCATCGCCAGCTTCACTGCCTATCTGGTGAGCCAATATCATGACGTATGGGCCTTTCATATCTGGAGAAAGTTGACTGGGGAGAGGCATCTCTGGTTGAGGAACACTGCCTCAACGGTCGTTTCCCAATTCATCGATACGCTGATTTTCATAACCATCGCCTTCTATGGTACCATGCCCGTCTTTCCCCTCATGAAGGGGCAATACTTCATCAAGGTACTCATTGCACTTCTGGACACCCCCTTTGTCTATCTTGTGGTCATCCTCATAAGGAGGGGGTACTCAATAAGGGGAGCGCTGCTGAGGAGATAACACCAAAAGGAGGGAGATATGGAGAAGAAGGAAAAACCCCTGGAGAAGATGACGGCAAAGGAGCTCAGGGAGATCGCTTTGGAGATTCCGGAGATCGAGGGCGTTCATGCCATGAAAAAGGAGGATCTCCTCGCGGCCATCAGAAAGGCCCGTGGAGCCGAGGAAGAGGTGCAGGAAGAGGTAAAGGAAGAGGTAAAGGAAGAGGTAGAGGTGAAGGAGGAGGTGAAGGAGGAGGCAACAGAGGAGGCGAAGGAGGAGAAGGAGGCAAAAGAGGAAGCAAAGGAGGCGAAGGAAGCGGCAAAGAAGGAGGCGCAGGAGGCGAAGGAGGCGGCGAAGGAGGTAAAGAAGGAGGTGAAGAAGGTCGAGAAGAAGGCTGCGGCGCACGTGGCAGAGCTCAAGAAGAAGATTCGCGAATTCAAGGTCCTGAAGACAGAAGCGGTCGAGAAGGGGGATGCCCGAGCGGCGGAAATCTACAAGCGACGAATTAACAGGCTGAAAAAGAGGACTCGAAAAGCGGCATAGAGGGGAATGGGATGCCGGTGGTTTCGGTGGTCATACCCACCTATAACAGGCTCCCCAAGGTAAAAGATGCCATCGAGTCTGTCCTGAGCCAGACCTATCGGGATTTCGAATTCTGGGTGGTGGATGATGGATCGACGGATGGGACCGGTGAGGCCTTGAGGGCCTTCGGGAACAAGATAAAGTATATTTCTCAAGACAATAGGGGTGCCAGTGCTGCCAGGAATTTGGGTGCGAGGGTTTCTAGGGGGAAGTATCTCGCCTTTCTGGATTCCGATGATCTATGGGAACCGGAGAAATTGGAAATCCAGGTTAAGTGCATGGAAGAGAATCCCCAATTCCCCCTCTGTTATACCGATGAGATCTGGATAAGGAAAGGGATAAGGGTGAATCCAAAGAAGAGACATGCAAAATATTCGGGCTGGATCTTCGAGAAGTGTTTACCCCTGTGCATCATCAGCCCTTCTTCGGCTCTGATGAAAAGGGCCCTCTTTGTGGAGATAGGGGGTTTTGACGAAACCCTTCCCGTGTGTGAGGATTACGATTTCTGGCTGCGGGTGACCTGCCGTTACCCCGTCCTCTTTATCGATAAAAAACTCATCGTAAAAAGGGGGGGACACGGGGATCAACTCTCGACTCGGTCTTGGGGAAATGACCGATATCGGGTCACGGCCCTGGAGAAGCTCTTGAACTCTCAAAACCTGAAGGCCGATGAAAGCAGGATGGCCTCGGAGGAGCTGGCCAGAAAGTGTCTTATTCTATCCCGTGGGTTTTCCAAGAGGGGCAAGGGGGAAGAGGGGAGAGGGTATGAGGAGTTGGCCAAGCGGTATGGGGCATATGGGTAACAATGGGATTAAAAAACCAAGGGGGAGCAAACTGCAATGGGTCGGGTTTTCAGAAGGATAGGGATTGACGCCATCGACTCGAGGGATCACTTTTTCTCCATGACCGTTCACCCCAATCTCGAGGGTCTCATGAGGTCCATAGGGCGCGTGGGTCTTCTTCAGCCTATCGTCGTAAGGGAGAAAGTAAGGGAGAAATCCCAGGGGACACGTTATCAGGTGATGAGCGGATTCAACAGGTTGACTGTCTGTAAGCAATTGGGCCTGAAAGAAATTGAGGCTTTCTCTTTCCGGAAATCGGAACTGGGCGACCTGGATGGTTTTCAGATGGCCCTTCACGAAAACCTCACAACCCGTGGCCTCAATCTTATCGAGAAATCGATGGTTCTCCGCAAACTCGTTCATCAATTCGGGCTTTCAAGGGACTCGATCGTCAGGGATTACATGCTCATGCTCGGCCTACAACCAAACCCAATAATTCTGGAAAAAATATCTCAACTCGTCGAACTGGATGTCCGGATAAAGCGATATATTGTAGAGAAGGAGGTATCGTTGGGGAACGCCACCCAGTTCTTGGAATTCGCCCCCGAAGATCAAGCAGAGATGGGAAAATTAGTTTCGGAGCTGAAACTGGGGGAGAATACGTTGAAGGAGGTTTTGGCCCTCTTACGGGAAATTTCCCTAAGGGATGGTGTGACGGTGAAGGACTTAATCCAGGACGAAATGGAGAGGATAGCATCCAATATCACCATCTCCAAGGTTCAGAAGACTAATCGGGCGAGAAGACGGCTTCGGGAAATGAGGTACCCCAAGCTAACGGAACTGGAAAATGCCTTTCGTGAAAAACGAAAGGGGCTGAGGTTGAGCCCTCGGATCTCCCTCCAATTCCCTCCCTACTTCGAAGGGGATCGATTGAAGGTGGAGTTTCGCTTCGGGAGCGTGGTTGAATTCAAAGACATCATCTCGAAATTGATGGAGGCCTCGGAACGGAAGGAGCTGGGGGAGATGATCGAAATGGCCCTCTGAAGGCGTTGCTCCCCTATCGGAGAGATAAATCCAGTGGCGAGATATGGCGTCAGGAGGATCTTTCTGGACCGACGGGTCATGGGGGATCCCGTCGCAGAGGGGATTTTGGACAATTCGGAGGGGATTCCCACGGTCTTGGTAAACGATCCTCAGGAGGTCACGCACCAGCTCAGCTCCTTCGAGGATCCCCTGAGTGAAGGGAAGCATAGCCTTTTCATTACCCGACGGAAAGGCGGCTTTGTGAAACGATGCCCGGGCACGCATCAACGCATCTGTTGCCGCTACCAGATCATCAATCTCGTAGTGAACTGCCCCGTGGATTGTTCCTATTGCATCCTCCAAGGGTATCTCAATAACCCCACAATGACCGTCTACGTCAATCTCGAAGAGATGTTTGCCCAGGTGGAGAGAAAGCTCTCCAGCGATCCGGAGCGGATCTTTCGCCTGGGAACGGGGGAACTGGGTGACAGCCTTGCCCTCGATGGAATCACACGGTTTTCGACGACTCTGGTCCCCTTTTTTGCTGAAAAGGAAAATGTCATCTTCGAGCTGAAGACCAAAACGGATGAAGTGGATAACTTGCTGGGTTTGGACCACGGGGGAAAAACGGTGGTCTCTTGGTCGATAAATCCTCAAAAGGTGATCGCCGGGGAGGAACGGAGTGCCTCGACCCTTGAGGAGAGGCTTGTTGCCGCGGAAAGATGTCAGCAACAGGGGTATCCCGTGGGAATTCATTTCGATCCCCTCATCTATTATCCGGAGTGGAAACGGGATTACCGAAGCCTCATCAAGAAGGCTTTCGAGAGGGTCGATGGGAAGGGGATAATATGGGTCAGTTTAGGGGGGTTTCGATTCCCACCGTATTTAAAACCGATCATTCGCAATCGATTTCCTGCCTCCAAGATCCTTTGGGGGGAGCTCTTTCCGGGTAACGATGGAAAGTTCAGGTATCTCAAATCCCTCAGGGTGGAGATGTATCGGGAGGTGGTTCGGTGCTTACGGGATTACGAACCCAACCTTTTCATCTACCTCTGTATGGAGAGCCAGGAGGTGTGGGAGAAAGTATTCGGATGGTCTCCCAAGGATGAAAAGGGTTTGGATGATCTCTTTACCCAGAGGATCCGGTCTTTCTCCTCCATGTACCGATAGCCAATCAATCACGACAGAACCATGCTCACCTTACCGGATAAGATCTTGATCGCGGGATTGGTCATTGTAACTCTCACGAGTTTCCCCGCGATAAGGCACTTTCACCGCGAAGGGGAAGGGGTCGTAATCGAGGTCGATGGAGGAGAGGTTGGGAATTTTTCCCTTGGCGAAGACCGGCTTATTTCCGTGGATGGGAAATTGGGGACGACCAGGGTGGAAATATCGGAAAAGGGAGTAAGGGTCCTCGACTCTCCCTGTCCCTACAAGCTCTGTGTCAAGTCCGGTGCCATTGACAGGTCGGGCGAAACCTTGGTCTGCCTCCCCAATAGGGTGGTCGTTCGGATAACGGGGAATGGGCAGGAGGCCGTTGATGCGGTGAGCCGGTGACTCTCCTTGTGTCCAAGGGGGGTGCTTTTCGGTCTGGACAATTGGAACGTTCGAATCGGAGAAGAACTGTTTTCTTAAGGGAATAGGTGATGGGAAAGATCAAACGAAATGCCACTGTCTCAACGCTTGTGGCGATGTCTATCGCCATCCACAGCGTGGAGATGTTCATCCCCTCGCCCTTCCCCTGGCTTCGATTTGGTTTCGCCAATATTATCGTCTTGACGGCCATCGTCCTCTATGGCTTGAGGGTCGGATTGATGGTGACGATATTACGAGTGTTTTTGGGAACGATACTCATGGGAACCTTCCTGACCCCTGCATTCATTTTGGGGATGGGGGGTGGAATTGGGAGCACCCTTGTCATGGGGTTTGCATACGGGAAGTTAAAAGCCCTCTTCAGCCTCGTGGGTATCAGCGTTATGGGAGCCTACACCCACAATATTGTCCAATTGACGATCGTCTATCTCCTTTTCATCAGACACTCAGAGGTTTTTTACATCTTGCCCGTTCTCCTCCTTTTTGGCATTTTGACGGGGATTTTGAACGGGGTCGCTGCCACCTATCTCACCACATATATGGCTCGTTTTTCCTCCCTTCAATTCGAATCCACTTCGTAGTTGGTATCCAGACAAAGAACTTTTTTTAGCCTCTGCAAAGGGAAAAGGCTTCATCCTGTTCCTCTCCTTTATCCCGTCATAAATCCGGGGGTTCCTGAATTTTACCGGGAGTATTTTTGTAACCGGTTTATCACATAGGAAGTCAGGGGGTTTCCCCAGTAAGAGATTATGCTCATGGACAAAGGTGTTCCCCCAGAAACTCAGGAAACTTCACCAAATGAATATGTTGACAGGGATGGGGAGTTCATTTAACATCGGTTTACATTAGATACAGGGGTAATGGTTCAAAATGGCCCCAATGCGTAGGTGAAGGGAAAGGAGGTGGGAGATGGAAATAGTCCAGGGGAGATTGCACGCGTACACGAAAACGGGAGGTGAGATACGATGAAACGAGGGACTATCGTAATAGTAGCAGTACTAATCGCCATAGCAGCTGTGCTTATCTACTATTTCACAAGGCCCCCTAAGATTGTTCGTCCGATCAAGGTGGGGATCATAGATTGCTACAGCGGTCCCCCTGCAGTTTATGCAAAGGACGCCCTCAACGGTTTCAAACTCGCCCTTGCTGAGATTAACAGGGAAGGAGTTCTTGGAACGAAGATCGAATTTACCACACGCGATACCAAGTTCAAGGTGGATATTGGCCTTAGCATGGCTAAAGAATTGGTAATGAGGGAGAACGTGGACCTCCTTGTCGGCACCATTAGTAGCGGTGTTGCCCTCGGCGTATCCGATTATGCTAAGAGAGAAAAGGTGCCATTTCTCGTGTGGATTTCGAAGAGCGAGAGGATAACCGGGCAGAAAGGGCATCGTTACGTATTCTCAACGGGTGAAAATACCGCTATGGCTGGAAAAGCCGGAGGCGTTGCTTTGGCCCAGAAGCCCTATATCAAATACTGGATTGCCGGGGATGATTATGAATACGGGCATGCCATAGCTGATGCCGCGTGGCGCAATTTAGAGAAGTTGAAGCCCGGGGTAAAACGGATAGGACAATCGTGGTGGAAGGTAGGCGAACCCGACCTCATACCCTATCTTACCGCTATTGAAGCGGCTAAACCCGATGCGGTTATTTTTGCTACCGGTGGCCGCAGCATGACCAATGTCTTGAAAGCGGTCAAGACGACCGGCATGTCTGAAAAGGTTGCTATTTGGATTCACACCGCGACGGATCACGCCGTTCTTAAACCCCTCGGGCCGGAAGCCCCTGAGGCTGTTATGGGCACTATGGACTACCATTTTTACTATCCTGAGACCCCGGCCAATAAGGCATTTGTCAAAGCCTTTCAAGATGCCTATGGGGAACCCCCTGGTTTTCCCGCTTTTCACGGTTATATGACCGCCCATTTCATTGCTGAGGCGTTTAGAAAAGCGGGTGCCCTTGACAAGGAGAAGTTCATCGATGCTCTGGAAGGGTTGAAGATTGAGAGCCCTGTGGGCGAGGTAGAGATGCGGGCGTATGACCATCAAGCCGTGTTGCCGATTTTTCTGGGTGTAACCAAGAAGGTGCCGCAATACGATTTTGTCATTTCCAGCGATATCGTGACCCTGCCCGGTAAGGATGTGATGCCAACAATAGAGGAGATTAAGAAGGCGCGTGGCAAATCGTGATTTCCGACTCGTAGCTAGGGGTTCGGCTGTTGAACCCCTAGCTACTCCTTAGTGCTTCGAGTCGCTCAGCCGAAGTCTGAATAAGTTCGTCATCGAACTTATAAATCGAAGGACTTAGCAAAAGAGCATTATGGAGCTTCGTCAAGGCGTTAACCCCTGTCTGAGGGAGCTCCCCTATCCTTTCCTCATGAGCCGGCTCAATAAGCGCTTCAATTATGTAATTATCAATAGGAAGGGTATACCTAATGAGACCCAGGGAAGTGCCATAAGATGGAACCGAGGGCTTGCCAGGAGCTTGAGAACAAGGTCATAAGAGAGAATCTTTGTACCCTCTGTGGGGCTTGCGTGGGGATGTGTCCCTACTTTTTGGCCCATAAGGGAAGAGTTGTATTGAGGGATGCCTGTGAAATATCCCAGGGGCGATGTTATACCTTCTGCCCGAGGACGCCAGTTGATCTTGACGTCATAAGTGAAGTCCTTTTTGGCACATCGTATCCATGGAATGAGTTGGGCACTCTTCAAGAAGTCCTCATAGCCCGGTCAACCGATGGGGCAATCAAGGCAAGGGCGCAGTATGGCGGGGTGGTTACTGCGCTGACTTATTCTGCTTTGGATGCGGGTATTATTGATTCAGCTGTGTTAACGAACTCCCGGGACAAGTCTCTACCTGAGGGGACAATCGTTTCAACGAGGGAAGGGGTTTTGGGTTGTTCTGGTTCGAGCTATGTGGCGATGCCCATACTTGAGGCCTTTAACCGTGGGGCACAGGAGGAAAGTCGAAAGAGGATTGGTGTAGTTGGAATACCGTGTCAAGTATTGGCTCTAACAAAGATGAGGGCTTCGGTATCAGAGGAAAGGGATAATATAGACAAGCTCAATCTCGTGATCGGGCTTTTTTGCACATGGGCCCTTTCATGTCATGAATTTGCCTCGTTCCTTGACGGGAAGGTTTCTCCATCAGATATCGTTAAAATTGACATCCCACCCCCCCCGGCCAACATATTTGAGATCCACACCGCTTCGCGTCTTATCTCGGTACCGCTTGACGAATTAAGGGATTTTATTAGGCCGGCGTGTACGTACTGCTTTGATATGACCGCAGAATTTGCAGACATCTCAGTTGGTGCTGCCGAAGGAATACGTGGCTGGAACACGGTCATTGTGCGCACCAATAGGGGCCGTGACCTGGTTAGAGAAGCTCAGGCCAAGGGGATCATTGAAATAGAGGCGCTGCCGGCCCAGAATCTGAACCATTTGAAGGAGGCATCGATGCTTAAGAAGAGGAGGGCATTGAGGGATATCGTTCAAAAGACAGGGAGGATGGATGACCTTCTATATCTGAAAGTTCATCCTGGGGTGGTTGAGCGGTTGCTGGAGGAATAGTGGAAGGGGGAGGATTTTACGATGCCTGATTTAGGAGTAGATGCGTCAAACACGATACAGCTATTAATGGGCAATGAGGCGATTGCCCGGGGAGCGCTTGAGGCAGGCATAGGTTTCGCTGCTTCCTATCCAGGAACGCCAGCGTCTGAGATTATGGACAACCTCGCACCCCTATCTAAGGATATGGGCATTCATGCGGAATGGTCTGTAAACGAGAAGGTAGCTTTGGAGGCTGCTGCTGGTGCATCCTTTGCTGGGATCCGAGCTATCGCTTCTATGAAGCAGAACGGGCTCAATGTTGCCTCCGATTTCTTGATAAATCTCACCATGACCGGAATAGGTAAGGGTTTAATCTTGGTGGTAGCTGATGACCCAGGCCCTGTATCGAGTACTAACGAACAAGATTCGCGAAACATGTGTAAATGGATGGATATACCGCTTTTGGAACCGAGCAATGCCCAAGAGGCCAAAGATATGACGAAGTGGGCCTTTGATCTTTCGGAGGAACTCGATACCATTTGTATAGTGCGAAGCGTAAATCGCATTGGCCACACGAGGGGTAATGTGAAGCTGGGTGAGCTTCCCGGGAAGGAACAAAGAGCATATTTCCCTAACATATGGGATAAGTATAAGCCCACGAGGAGCACGTTTGCCGCGGGTCCATTTCCGGAGTTGCATCGTGTGCTCCACGAAAAGCTTGCTCGGGCGGCGGAAAGGTTCGAGTCATCGTCCTTCAATTCCTCTATGGGCCCGGAAAAGGGAGAGTTGTTGGTTATAACCTCAGGAGCCTGCGCATCTTATTGTACCGAAGCCGTGAGGGAATTGAAATTGGAGGATAAGGTGGGCATCTTCAAGCTAGGTACTCCGTGGCCACTACCGGAGAAACTCGTAGGGAAAGAGTTGCGCAGGTCGCAAACGGTATTGTTTGTAGAGGAGATCGATCCCTTTATAGAACGGAGCGTAATGGAGTGGGCAGCCACCTTACCACCAAATAGTCCACGGATGATATTCTATGGTAAACGGTCAGGACATATACCATCCTATGGGGAATTAAATCCGGATTTGGTTATCAACGCGATAGCTCGTGTGATGGGTATTACCTATGAAGCTCGTGATGTCAAATATGATAAAGAGGCTAAAGAAATCTCGAAAGCCGTACCTGTGCGAAGTCTCAATTTATGCCCTGGTTGTCCCCACCGCGCTACCTTCTGGGCAGTTAAGAATGCACTTCAAATGGATGGACGTGATGGGTTTGTTTGTGGTGACATCGGTTGTTATACCTTGGGCTTTACAGCGGGTGGATATTATCAGATCCGAACACTGTACGCCATGGGTAGTGGAGCAGGAGTGGCTAACGGACTCGGGAACCTGAGGCATTTCGGTTTTGAGCAGCCGGTAATCGCCATGTGCGGTGATTCTACTTTATTGCATGCCGCCATACCGGCATTAATGAATGGTATTTACAATAAGTCGAACTTTATTCTGCTCATTTTGGACAATGGCGCCACCGCCATGACCGGCTTCCAACCTCACCCCGGGACTGGAATGACTGCTGCTGGGGATCTAGCAATACGTATAGACATTGATTCCTTATGCCGCTCTCTCGGGGCGCACGTGGAAGTCTTTGACCCTTTCGACCTCAAAAATACTACCGCAACTCTCCTGAGGTTGATGGCCGAGGAGGGTAGTGCCAGGGTCGTGATAATGCGCCGCGAGTGCGAGATGGTAAGGGCTAAAAGGGAGAAGAAATTCCCTTACCTGGTAAACGTCGACCATGACATTTGTATTGGAGAGGCTTGTGGTTGTAACGGGGTGTGCACCAGACTATTCCAATGCCCAGGGTTAATCTGGGATAAAGAAACATGCAAAGCCAGGATAGATGAGGTCGTTTGTACCGGGTGTGGGCTTTGTGTGGATATATGTCCAGAAGGAGCCATTAATAAGGTTGTGACATAATCATGAGAAAACTCATAAAAGAGCCGCTTAATCTGATCGTTGCTGGTGTCGGCGGACAGGGTAATGTCTTGCTGTCCTTCCTTATCGGCAGGGCACTGGTAAGCCAGGGGTATTTCGTAAGTGTCGGAGATACTTATGGGGCCTCCCAAAGAGGTGGATCAGTTGCGAGCCATGTAAGAATCTCAGAGCAAACTTGTTATGGCTCATTAATTCCCAGCGGACGCGCTGATATTATCCTGGGCTTGGAACCGGCCGAAACCTTACGAATGCTGGGACAGTTTGGCAATCCGGGTGTCGTTACCATAACCAACACGAGACCGATATATCCCTCAGATGTTACCAGTGGTCGTGCCACATATCCTAACATCGATGAGCTGTTGAAGCTTATCGGGAAATTGTCAGCCAAGGTAATAGTGGTTAAGGCTACGGATGAGGCTTTCAAGCTAGGAAACTCCATCTTTGCCAATGTAATTCTCATGGGTGCCTTGATTGCGTCCGGCGTTTTGCCCTTGGATAAGAAATCGCTGGAGCCGATATTGCGGGAGAATTTCCCCAAAGAATTCGATGCCAATAGAGCAGCTTTCTCCAAGGGTATGGAACTCGTGCGCCGATAAAGTAAGCAAGGAGAAAAGTTTCTTGAGAAAGCCAGAAAGGTGCAGCGTTCTCCTCTCTTCGTCAGAAGGAAAGAAAGAGATCTCGGAAAAACTCGCTCTTCGCAGCTCAAAATATCTTTTCGACCATTCTAAGGTTCGCTTCACTGAGAATGGTTACCAATAAAATCTTTGATTCGCGCTCAGAGCTCATTTTCCTAGTTTTTCAGGGATCTCAGGAAGTTTTTCTTCAGCATTGAAGGGTAAAAAAAAGGTCCGGATGAGAAAGCCCTCGATAGTGCTAAAGATATCATACGTATAAGTATACAGCGGGAAGAAATTATGCCAACAGTTGAGGAGAGNNTCCTACCATAAACGAAAGCCATGCCATGGAGTTTGGACAGAACCTTACCCTTGCTGCTTTTGGCAGTCAGTTATTGGTCGGGCTGAGCCGGGCAATGATCTTGTTCATCGTTTGTGCTGGGCTCAGTTTTATTCTTGGAGTACTCAGGGTTCCGAATATCGCCCATGGTTCACTTTACATGATAGGGGCATTCTCAGCCTATAGCATCTCCACCTTATGTGGTGGCGGATCCACCGGTTTTTGGTTAGCTCTCATCTTAGCCCCCTTAGTGGTAGCCCTGGTAAGCTTGATAGCGGAGAGGGCCCTGTTCTGCCATCTCTACCAGAGGGAGCACCTGATGTTGCTCCTGTTCACCTTCGCCTTAATGCTTATCCTCGGTGATCTGGTAAAGCTAACGTGGGGCCCAGAATATTTATCGGTATTAGCACCGAGGGTGCTTAGAGGCTCAATTTCGGTATTTGGCTCATCCCTCCCCCGCTACAACCTCTTTCTCCTCATCATAGGGCCCCTCGTGGCCATCGGCCTGTGGTTCTTTACGAATAAGACGAAGATAGGCAAGATCTCCCGTGCGGCAGCGGTTGATAGAGAAATGGTGGGTGTAGTAGGCATAAATGTGAGCTGGGTATTTGCTGGGGCATTTGTCCTCGGCTGTTTTCTTGCCGGCCTCGGTGGGGCCCTGGTTGCCCCAACGGTGAGCATCAGCCTGGGGATGGATCACGACATCATTATTGAAGCTTTCCTCATCGTTACCATCGGTGGGTTAGGGAATATATGGGGGGCTCTCGTTGGCTCCCTCATCTTCGGTTTAACCCATTCCTTTGGCGTATTGCTCTGGCCACAATTCGCCATTGTGTTTCCCTACGCCGCAGTAGTCATCGTGCTACTCTTACGCCCGAGAGGCTTGCTTAAATCGGTTTGGTAACAAGGAGTGGACTTTGTTCAGATGGATGATCAATCCCAAATCGCTGTGGCCCATAGGAGCTATCTTTATCGTTCTGCTCATTCTGCCGCTCATACTTCATCGATTTTACACCTATATCCTTAGCTTGATCTTCGTCACTTCTCTGTTAGCCATGAGCCTCAACCTGGTTGTCGGCCACGGCGGGTTGTTCCAGTTTCACCATGCGGTTTTCTACGGGTTGGGGGCTTATACCGTTGCGCTGATGTTGACCAAGACCTCATTACCCATGTGGTTGGGCTTTATTGCTGGGCCCATTGTGGCGGCGCTTGTTGGCCTGCTCATCGGCTGGTTTTGTGTCAGGCTGACCAGGCTCTACTTCGGCATGCTTCAGATTTCCTTGGGTTCCCTGATTTGGGCGATCGTTTTCCGGTGGTATAGCTTTACCGGTGGCGATGATGGTATCCACGGCATCCCCATACCATCACTCATATCTTCAGTGAATAGTGCGTACTACTTTATCCTGATCATCCTTGTCATCTGCCTAATAGGACTATACCTGATTCTAGAATCCCCCTTCGGGAGAACGCTTCAGGCTATCCGTGATAACCCACAGCGATGTGAAGCGGTCGGCATCAACGTGAGGCGTCACCAGCTCATGGCAATAGTCATTGCCACCTTCTTCGCTGGGGTCGCAGGGGTTCTCTTTGTTGTCCTTGAGGGTTCTGTTTTTCCCGACTTACTGTTCTGGGTTTTATCCCTTGAGATATTCATCATGTGCCTTCTAGGCGGATGGTTTACCTTTGCCGGACCCATGTTAGGGGCGGCGATAATGGTGGCTCTACGGACCTTTGTTGGCATCTATACCGAGTACTGGACTCTCATTCTCGGGGTTATCCTGATCCTGTTGATTTTCTTTCTGCCAGAGGGGGTGATGGGCTACTTCGTGGAAAAACTGAGGCCTCGGGCTCAAGTGGCAGCGGAAAGGGGCAGAGAATAGATGTTGCGAGTGGAGGCCCTAGACAAATCGTTCGGCGATTTTAAGGCGGTGGACGGGGCTCACCTTGCCGTTGGAAAGGGCGAGCTCGTGGCGGTGATCGGGCCAAACGGCGCCGGGAAGACTACCCTCTTTAATCTCATTACCGGTCAGCTATGTCCGGACAGGGGGAAGATAATCTTTAGGGGGGAGGATATCAGTAGATTACCACCTCACCAGATCTGCAAGAAGGGGATTGCCCGATCGTTTCAAATCGTTAACATCTTCCCGCGGCTCACCGTTTTTGGGAACGTTCAGGTAGCCGTGCTGTCTCAGCAGAGGAAAAGCTCCGACCTTTTCCCCCCAGCGCAGATCTTGGCCCTGGAGGAGACGAAGGGCATTGTGGAAAGCGTAGGTCTTTCGGCTAAGGGTGGGAACATAGCGGGCTCGCTATCCCATGGTGACCGGAAAATCCTGGAGGTAGCCATAGCTTTAGGAAATGAACCAGAGCTGCTGATCCTGGATGAGCCTACCGCTGGGATGTCTCCTGAGGAAACGGCGGCGACTTTGGACCTCATCAAGAGGCTGGCTCGTATGCGGGGCTTAACCATCTTGTTCTGCGAGCATGACATGGATGTGGTGTTCTCCGTTGCCCAGAGCATCATGGTTATGCACCAGGGGAAGACCCTTATTCAGGGAAAGCCGGAAGCGGTGAGGGGAAACAAGGAGGTACAGAAAGCCTACCTGGGAGGTGAGTGATGCTCGAGGTGGAGGGAGTCCATACCTTTTATGGTTTGAGCCATATCCTCTTCGGGGTTTCCCTCAGGGTTGAGTTGGGGACGGTGGTCTGTCTTCTTGGCCGAAACGGGGCGGGAAAGACCACCACCATGAAGAGCATCATGGGCCTGACGCCGCCGAAGCGAGGAAGCATCAGGTTCAAGGAGGAGGAGATTACCGGGAAAGAGCCCTACCTGCTGGCTCGGAAGGGTATAGGCTATGTCCCTGACGATAGAAGAATCTTTGCCGACCTCACGGTGAGAGAAAATCTGGAGATAGCCGCGAGGAAGGTCAGGGAAGCCGAGGGATGGGACATGGAGAGGGTCTATGGACTTTTCCCGGCCTTGAAGGATATAGAGTCCCGCAAGGGTGGCTGCCTCAGCGGAGGTGAACAGAAGATGTTGGCCATTGCCAGGGCACTCATGAGCAACCCGGAACTCCTGCTCTTGGACGAGCCCACCGAAGGGCTCGCACCAACGATGGTACATGCCTTGGAGGAACAGATAGGAAAGTTGAGGAAGGCCGGTTTAACGGTTCTGTTGGCCGAACAGAATGTGAGATCTGCCCTCAGGCTGAGCGACCATGGCTACATCATTGATAACGGTCAGATTCGTTACCAAGGAAGCGTTGGGGAACTGAGGGAAAATGAGGAGGTGAGGAAAAAATACTTGCTGATATAGTCTTGACTGCAAATAGGGTAAAAACCCCCGGCATTCCTCTCGCCTGAAGAAGGAGGAAAGACAGTGGAGGTTCATTCGATCAAAGTGCCTCAGCTCTTATGGTATGAAAACTCCGAGTTGGAGTTGTCATTTCCAAAGTCTTGGGAGGTTACCCTCTGCCAAATGATGGGACACAGCCGCCCCAAATTATCGAAGGGGAAGATGAGGAAAGCCTTCTCCAAACCCATCGGTTCCGGGTCCATCAGGGAGACCGCCAAGGGGAGGCGGGAAGTCGCCATCCTATTCGATGATCTCTCTCGACCCACACGGGCAGCCGAGATCATCCCTTTCATCCTCGAGGAATTGGAGGAGGCGGGGATCGGGGACCAACAGATTCGGTTCATCGCGGCCCTGGGTGCCCACGGCGCCCATAACAACATCGATTTTCGAAAGAAATTGGGTGAGGAGATTCCTGAACGCTTCCCAGTATACAACCATAACCCCTTCGGAAATTGTACCTTTCTCGGTAAGACCCGGCTTGGCACCCCTTTGGCCATCAACAGCGAGGTGATGGCCTGTGACCTGAAAATCGGCATTGGGTGCATCTGTCCGCACGGGTTCAGTGGATATGGGGGTGGGGGAAAGATCCTGATGCCTGGGGTAGCGAGCATGGAGACTATCTCCTTCAATCATGCGACCCTGTTACGAGCACCCCGTGATCTGTGGGGTACTGGCAAATACAGGGGAAACGTATTTCGCAAGGATATCGAGGAAGCTACGCATATGGCGGGCCTCGATATAAAGGTCGACGTTATCGTTAACGGTAGGGGGGATTCAATTGGTCTGTTTGTAGGGGATCCGATTTCGGAGCACATCGAAGGCGTGAAACTTGCCAAGACCGTATACGCCACCCAGGCCCCACAAGAAGCGGACGTAGTCGTCATCAATAACTATTCCAAGGCCAACGAGGCCACCATCGGGATTGAAATGGCTGCCCGTACCATTAAGGAGGGGGGAGGGGATTTGGTCCTCATTGCCAACACTCCCGAGGGGCAGGTTACCCATTACCTATTTGGAAACTTCGGCAAAATCCACAAAGGGGGACCGCTTTCAGTACAGCCTTCCCTTCCCCCGAGGGTTGATCGGTTTATCATCTTTTCTCCTTACGGGGATAAGGGTGGCGGGGATTACTTCGCCCCCTCGGCGTCAATTATTTGGGAGAGGAATTGGGATGATGTCCTGGGAATACTGGAGGAGAGGTGGGGGAGGAGGGCCAGGGTCGCTCTCTATATGGATGCCACCATTCAATACATCCCCGATGGTTAAAGGAAGATTAGTATCCTCTTAAAGTGGGCCAAAAGGATGAAAAGGAAGGCCAATGCCGATGAGACAAGGGCGAATACGTCGCCGTATCGAGTATAGAAGGTTTCTTCGATTCTCGGGCCAATTCGACCAACGAGGGTCTCCTGGGTGAAGAGACCGCTTCTCTTCCGAATCTCCCCCTTGGCATCGATGAAGGCACTGATCCCGGTATTGGCAGCCCTGGCAATAGAAACCCGATTTTCTATGGCCCTGAAGGTCGCCATGGATAGGTGCTGATGAGGGGCGGAGGTGCGTCCGAACCAGGCATCATTGGTAATGGTGACAAAGAAGTCGGCCCCTTTCTTAACGAACTTTCGGCAGAGATTGGGAAAGATGATCTCGTAACAGATCAGGACGCCGAAATCCCCTGAAGGAAAACGGAGATTCTGGACGAGTTTTCCCGGAGAGAGGTTTCCCACCGCGCTGAGGCTTCCCAGAAAAAAGAGGAATTCGGAGAGGGGGGCATACTCGCCGAAGGGGACAAGGTGAATCTTGTCATATCTCCCGATGACCTCCTTTCCCGGGGAAACGAGATAGGCGCTGTTGTAGTACTCAACCTTCCCATTGACCAAATCGAATGAGGGACTCCCGAAAAGCAGATAGGCGCCGCTCATTTCCGCAACCTCCGTCACCAAGGGTCGATATCTCTCTTCGGACTGGAAGAAGAAGGGGGTTGCCGTCTCAGGCCAAATGATGAGGGATGGTTTCTCCTGTGCCAGTACGGAGCTGAGGTTTTGGTAAATCCGAAGGGTTTCTTCCTGATAACCGGCGTTCCACTTGATACTCTGATCGATGTTCCCCTGGGCCAGTCCGATTTTCATTTTACGCTGTCGGAAGGAGATTTTTTCAACCCTTTTGATCTGGGCGACGCCGTATCCGAAGACTACGAAGAGAATGGCCAAGACGACGACGCCTTCCCGGAGGGGAAGAGGTCTTTCCCTACGCCCCATAATGGAAATGAAATCATAGATCGCTGAATTGACCAATAGGATAAGGAATGAGATACCATAGACCCCTGTTATGTCGGCTACTTGGATGAAGGGGAGGTTCATATACTGGGAATACCCGAGGGTTGCCCAGGGGAATCCCGTAAGGAAAAAGGAGCGTACGTATTCAAGGGAAATCCAGAGAAAGGGGGCCACTATCACCATATCCCATTGAATTCTCTGCCTTATGTAGTTGAGCAGGAAGGCGAAAACAGCCACATACAGGCTTAAGTAGACAACGAGGAGCAAAAGGATAAGGCCACTTGGGATGATATGGATCCTTCCGTAGGTGTGGACTGCTACGATGATCCAATAGAGAATGCCGAGAAAAGAGACGAAGCCCGTGGTGAAGCCCAAATAAAAACTGGTCAGGAGATTCTCCCTCTGGATGGCAAAGAGCAATGGGACGAGGGAAACCCAGGCAAGAATTTCCAGATCGAATTTGGGAAAGATGATGCACAGGAGCAAACCGGAGAAGCAAGCCAGAAGAAATTTCTTCGTTTTTATCGATTTCATGATATTTGAGGGGGAAACTGATAGAGTATCCTAATTGAAATGTCAAGATTTTTCAAGAAGGCATTTCCTTGTCGATCGTTCCACTTTGGGATAGTCCATATCCCGCATGGGGATTAGGCCATACGTTACCATTGGAGAAGCATTCCATTAGAGGATGGGGGAAGGAGAGGTAAAGAAATAAACAATTCTTGGGTTAAGACGGAAAAGGGGAAAATAGTACTTTTTTCATAATGTTACCATTTTTTTTCAAAAGGCCATTACTATTTTGACATAGAGGAATCTCAAGGCCTCAATTTTATTACATAATCTTCGTAGTGGTTCCCGCTTGACTCCTCCGGTAATTGGCACAAAATTTGCTTTATCTTAAAAGATAACTGGGTTTGAATGGGAAACTCCATGTACACGCTTCTTCTCTTCCAACTATTATTGGCCACCTTCGGTATCTACGGCGCATTGAAATATTCAGACATGGCCAAACTATACGTTCCTCTGGGATGTCTATTGGCCATGTTTTTCGTCGGGAAACTGGAGGGAATGCTCAAGGGAAAGGAGGGAGGAGAGGAATCCACGGACAAGGAACACGATGAATCTGAGGGAAAAAAAGATGAACTCGATACGGTGAAATATATCCTCTGGGGAAAGAATGAGTTAATGCTGGTCGATGCAGTCCATTCAGTCCTCAGGGACTTGGGCCTCCAGGTGACCAAGACGCCCAAATATCCCGGCATCGACCGAATCGTTAAGATTCCTGGAAGCCGTATGACCTTCGGCATGCAGGTCATCGGGTCGGAACATGAAGTAAGGGGGGATAATAGTAAATTCAATCAGGCCCTGCAATTTGAACGAGAAAAACAGAATGGCGAGAAGACCATCATCATCGCGAATGCCCATCATAGTATTTCCCTGACCGATAGGGATAAACGTGCGGATTTCTCAAAAGAAGCCCTTATGAGGATGGAACCCACCAAGGTTGTCAGCCTTAACACCTTCACCTTATACAAGGTCTGGGCGCTATGCAAATATAAGGGGAAGAATGTGCAGGAGATCCTAAAACTCCTCTTCAGTCACCCCGGCGGTTTGTTTAGAATCGAGGATTATAATATGCAACTGTGACATCCCTCCTTTCCTTATCAAAGCATTGCCCGCCCGTAACGCTCCGATCCGAACGTATCTACTTCCACGTATCCCATTATTTATACGGTGAAGTGCCTTCGAGGAGAAAATTGTACTGCCTTCCGTAGGTCTCGGTAGATCTGGGGAGGGGTTTGGACTCAAATTCCCTCAAATTGCCTCATGATAATGACGCTATTTACCCCGCCAAACCCGGCCGAGATGGACATGGCGGTTTTGACTCCCACCCTCCGTGGCTGGTTGGGCACGTAGTCCAGGTCGCATTCGGGGTCTGGAAACTCGTAATTGATGGTTGGGTGGATTATTCCCCTCTGGATAGTCAGGGCTACTGTTACTGCTTCAACTCCACCTGCTGCCCCCATGGTATGACCGGTAATCGATTTGGTTGAACTGATGGGAATACGGTAAGCCCATTTCCCCATTGCTTCCTTTATCGCTAACGTCTCCACGGCATCATTCAACAGAGTCGACGTCCCATGGGGATTGATATAGCTTATCTCCTGTGGACTAAGGCTAGCGCTTTCCAACGCGAGGTTGATTGCCCTTATGAGGGATTTACCTTGGGGATCGGGTTCGGTAATGTGATAGGCATCAGCCGTCATCCCATATCCGATGAGCTCGGCATAAATCGATGCATTCCTTGCAAGGGCGTGTTCCAATCTCTCCAAAACGAGTGTTCCCGTCCCCTCTGCCATGACAAATCCATCCCTTTGCGCATCGAAGGGACGGCTCGCCCTCTTCGGGGCATCATTCTGAGTAGACATGGCCCTGAGAGCAACGAATCCACCGAAAACATATGGGGTGATACAGGCATCCACCCCTCCCGTTACCATAACGTCGTCAGCTCCCTCCTGGATCTGGCGATAGGCATTGATAATGGCGTGGGTGCCGGAGGCACAGGCTGATGAAACGGTAAAGGTAGAGCCCCGAAGGCCAAAGCGATCCGCTACGTTGGAGGCGATTGAGCTCATGTAGATGTGGGGTAATCCAAAGGGGGATAACCGCTTCGGTCCCCGATGTTCGAGGAAATTTTCATGATACATTTCCAGGAGGTCCATATTTTCGACTCCGATGCCCAAAACGACCCCGGCCTTGAAGGAATCCAGATCCCCTAGGCAATACTGCCCCTCTTTCGACCTCTCCTCATTCAATTCTACAGGCAACTCGGCATCCCTGAGGGCCAACATGGTTCCGGCGATGGCGAATCGGGAAGTCCTGCCCAAATATTTGCATTTTTTCGTCTCGATCACATAGTCGGCAAGGTTGAAATTCTCTATTGGGGCGGCGATTTTGGTCCTGTACTGATCCATATCGAAACCGGGGAAGTCAATGCGCTTAACCGCCGACCTTCCCTTCAAAAGGGATTCCCAGTAAGGTTCCTTTCCTATACCCACAGCGGAAACGGGTCCCACCCCGGTAATCACAACCCGTTTAGATCCATCCTTTATGCTTCGATGCCTCATTTGGCCACCTCTCATCGTAATCGATCGAACGGAGGTTTCTATTTAATAGTAAAACAGGAAAATAATCAACTTTTTTTCCAGAAAGATCAATAATAGTGCCGATTCGCTTGGTTTTTTTATACTTCAATCTATTATAGCTCACCTAATCGGACCATTTCCATTGGGGAAAGGGGCCACGGTTTTTACCGGGACAAGAGAGTTCCTATCGGGCGGATTGGATTGCTTACCGGTTACACGCCTTTTCAGGATAGAGGAATGGAGGATGGGGGGCTCCAAAATGCGGTTGGGGTGGAACCGCAACTCTTCAAAACCTCGGGAATCTCCATGGCCATTTCCTGGAGTTTCCTCAGAAAAAAGCATGTAATTACTCTAAGCTGCTAAAAAAGTTACACAAATGAGAATGAACAAATGCCAAAGCTCAAAGTTCAAATGAATGTCAAATGTCAAATGACAAATGGGGAAGCTTGATTGTTCGAGTCGTTGAGTTATCGACTGGTTTGACGAGCTAACTACTTAATTATTGAAGGAATTGAGAGTTTTGGCATTTACGCATTGGGATTTTATTTGACATTTGGAATTGCTCTTTGGGTGGCTCAAAGGAATTTGGGCGATCGGGCGTTGGGAAGAGCCCAAAAGTTCGGAAACTCCTCGCCTTTTCCCCTTGACTTTTCCATGAGAATGTATTAAGTGCCGAGGAATGGGAGGGGGAAAAGGATGACCATCAGGAAGGTTCCGATCACCAGACAGGGCTATAGAGACCTCATGAAGGAATTGAGCCGCCTGAAGAGGGTGGACCGGGTTCAGGCGATGAAGGCCATTGAGGAGGCCCGTTCCCATGGAGACTTAACGGAGAATGCCGAATACGACGCGGCAAAGGACAAGCAGGGCCTCATCGAGGGAAAAATCCGCGATATCGAATCCAGGCTTACCCATTCGGAGATCATCGATACCAAGAACCTTCCGTCAGACAGGGTGGTATTCGGATCCCTGGTTTTGTTGGAGAATTTGGATACCGGGGAGCAGGTTCAATACGAGATCGTGGGGCCCGATGAATCGGATGTGAAGAAAGGCAAGATTTCCTCTAATTCCCCTGTGGGCCGTGCCCTCATCGGAAAGAAAGTCGATGACGAGGTGAGCGTCCGGGCTCCGGGGGGGATTCGAAACTTCCAGGTAGTTCGCATTTCTCTGCCTCAATAATACCGATACCAAGGACGATAGGGATACCAAGGATACCAGGGGTGATAGGGATGCCAACCGGGGTATGGCCCATAGGGGTAATCCCACCACCAGGGATGGGGCCCATAGGGGTATTCGGCTTTTCTCACCTCTCTCCACAGATGGATTTCCCTGGAGGAAAGGAGGGGATACGTATATTCGATCTGATCGATGGGCAGCACTTTCTCCCCGATAATTTCTCCGGCTACAGTGATCTCCCTGTCCTTACGGTATATGGCCGTGTCCAGGTAACCCGGATAGAGTACGATGAACCTCCCCTGGCTCTCATCGGATTCTTTAGGCCTTCCCCATCTATTCAGATCCTTTTGCAATACGGTGACCCGTGTACCCTCCGTTAAGTTCTTGGACTCGATGATCACTCCACCCCAGAGAACGACCTTTCCCTTATAAACAGCGGGGTCCTTAATCACTTCCCTGAGGCTCAGATCCCGGGTCACCTCTTTTCTGACCTCTTTGGAGATGACATAGGCGCATCCTGCAAGGAGGAAAAAGATCATGGATGAAAGGAAGAGATTGAGATATTTTTTCATCATTGCCTTATTTTACCAGAATTGGGAACTATCGCCAATCGGTGGGAAGGCGGAAGCCTCCTGAGTTTTTGGTCAACACCGTTTTCCATGAGCGTAATCTTTTGGAGAATTGGAATGATGGATTGTTGGAATAGAGGAATAATGGGTATCAAAATCGAAAACAACAGATTTATTGTTTTTCTCCTTATCCCATCATTCCAGTATTCCATTATTCCAGTCTTCCAGTCGGGTGAAGGCCCTGAATTCCTACGTGATAAATAGCTTACAAAAATACTCCCTACAAAAGTCAAGAAACTTCCGGTTTGAGAAGGATTCATCGGGTAATTCCCCCTTTTACCTTTAAGTCCTCATACAAGTATGATAAAGATTTACCAAATCAAGGGCGTGAGATTTAGCCAGGGACCGCTTTCATGGGGAATTTCAGGACGCTGAAGGGATATTTCGTCAGACACAGATGGCGGCTGCTAGCCGGACTAGCTACGCTGCTGGTCGTGGACGGTCTGCAGCTCATCATCCCCCAGGTCATCAAGTGGGCCATTGATGATCTCACCAGGGGAGGAATCGTGCAGGCCGATCTGGTCAAATATGGTCTCTACATATCGGGGATCGCTTTGCTCATCGGGTTCTTCCGGTACTTCTGGAGATTCATGATTCTGGGGACCGCCCGAAGGATTGAGGAGGCCTTGCGAAGCCGACTCTTTTCCCACCTTCAAACCTTATCCCTCAGTTTCTTCCAGGAGACCAAGACGGGAGACCTCATGGCCCATGCTACCAATGACATCGATGCCGTACGTATGGCCGTGGGGATGGGACTTGTAGCCATTACCGATACCCTCGTGCTTGGAACCTCGGCTATCGTATTCATGATCTTGATCGACCCAAAGTTGACCCTCTTCGCCATGGTTCCCATGCCCTTTATTGCCTTGGTAACGACCCGTTTCAGCAGGCTCGTCCATCATCGATTTGAGGGTGTTCAGGCCTCTTTCTCCAGGTTGACCGAACAGGTGAGGGAGAGCCTAGCAGGGATAAGGGTGGTCAAGGCCTTTGTCCAGGAGGAACACGAGAATGGAAAGTTGGGGCACATTGGCGAAGAGTACGTGGGGAGGAACCTTCGCCTGATCAAGGTATGGGGGATATTCTTCCCCTTAATCATGCTCCTGGCAAACCTGGGAACGGTGATCGTGCTCTGGCTCGGGGGGATGAAAACAATAGTGGGAACCATCACCGCGGGGGGTTTTGTTGCCTTCATGACGTATCTGGGCATCCTGGCCTGGCCCATGATGGCCCTGGGGTGGGTCATTAACCTCATCCAGAGGGGATCAGCTTCCATGGGTCGGATAAACAAGATCTTGAATACCCAGCCAGAAATGGCGGACCGACCCCGTCTGCGACCCATTACCAAGCTGGAGGGCAAGATCGAGTTTCGAGACCTCACCTTTTCCTACAAACCGGGACTATCTCCGGCTCTCAAGGGTATTACCCTCCAGGTGAATTCCGGGGAATTTGTGGCCATCGTCGGTAGGACAGGCACGGGGAAGACCACCCTTTGTAACCTCATTCCCAGGCTCTTCGACCCGCCCGATGGCCATCTCTTCATGGACGGTCGCGAGATCCACGCCATTCCGATTCAACCCCTCAGGGAAAGCATCGGCTATGTACCTCAGGACACCTTTCTCTTCTCCACAACCATCAGGGAGAATATTGTCTTTGGAAACCCTGGGGCATCGGAGGGAGAGATCGCGAATGCCGCTCGAATTTCCCAGATCGCTGAGGATATCAGGACCTTTCCCATGGGCATTGAAACCTTGATTGGGGAGAAGGGGATAACGCTTTCCGGCGGGCAAAAGCAGCGTATCGCCATCGCTCGGGCCATTCTCTTGAACCCACAAATTATGATTTTAGACGATGCCCTCTCCTCCGTTGATACCCAAACGGAGGAGTGGATTTGGAATGGGCTCAGGGAAATCTCGGATGGGAAGACCCGCATCGTCGTCTCCCATCGGCTCGCATCGATAAAGGAAGCTGACAAGATCATCGTCCTCGATGACGGGGAGATCACGGAGATGGGGGACCACCAGAGCCTCCTCTCCATGGGCGGAATCTATGCCGAGATCTATCGGAGACAGCAGATCGAGGAGGAATTGGAAAGGGAAAGTAGACGGGTGAGTATTCATGCACGTTGATTACGGGTATTTCGAAGGAGACCATTTGGGAAAGCCTTATGACATCAATTTGATGCGCCGGCTTTTTACCTATGCGAGACCCTACCGCCTTATCATCGGTGCATCCATCGTGTTGGTCCTCTTTGTCACAGGGTTCGAGCTCCTCTTCCCCTATCTGATAAAGGTGGCCATCGACAACTATATCGTCGTCTCCGCCCGTAAGATCACGATGAGCTCCCGCCGCTCCCCCCTCCAAAGGATGCTTTTGGATCGATACGGCGTCCTCCTCCTTCCCTCGGCTGATCCGGGAACCTTCTTCATTCGAGGATCGGATCTGAGGGAGATCGAACCCCGCGACCTGGCATCCTTCCAAAGGGCAGGTCTTATCGGTGAAGAGCGGTTTTATCCTTTCCGCCCACGGGGAGAAGTCGAAGAAAAGGTGGTTGAGCACTATCGGTCCTCCTTCCAACGGAGCGGGGAATACTATTTCATATCGTACCGGGATATGCAGGGATTAAACCAGAAGGACATCTTCAGGTTGAGAAGTGGGGATGTGCGAGGGGTAATGGTTGTTTCGGCCATTTTTATGCTCGCCCTCATATTGAGCTTCGGATTTAATTTCTTTCATGTCTATGCCATGGAATACACCGGGCAAAGGGTGATGCACGATTTGAGAATGCGGGTCTTTGGCCACATTCAGCGGCTATCCCTTTCCTTCTTCGATCGTACCCCTGTTGGAACGCTGGTGACGCGGGTCACTAACGATGTTCAAAACTTACATGAGATGCTCACCACGGCATTCACCTATCTCTTTAAGGATATATTTCTGCTGGCCGGCATCATAGTGGTACTGATCAGGATCAACTGGGAACTGGCACTGGTCTGTTTCAGCCTGTTGCCCCTCATCCTCTGTATTACCCTCTACTTCAGCAGGAAGGCTCGGGATGCATTCAGGGAAGTCCGTCTCAAGATCGCCGCAATCAACGCCACACTTCAGGAAGACTTCTCGGGGATAAAGGTGGTCCAGATCTTCAACCGGGAGAGGGAAAACTACAGGAAGTTCAAGGTTCTCAACCACGAAAACTACCTGGCCAATATGAGGCAAATCGCTATATTCGCCCTCTTCGTCCCCATCATTGAAATCATCGGGACCATCGCCATTGCCCTCCTCATCTGGTATGGGGGAGGGAAGGTCATCTCAAATACCCTAAGCCTGGGAACCCTGGTGGCCTTCCTTTCCTACTTGAGGATGTTCTTTCAACCCATAAGGGACATATCGGAGAAGTATAACATCTTGCAATCCGCTATGGCATCAACGGAACGAATCTTTGGTGTATTGGACAATCGGGAGATGATTCCGGAACCCTCGGCTCCGAAATCCATCGACGGGATTAGGGGGAACATCGAATTCAGAGATGTCACCTTCTCCTATACGGGTGATGAAGTGGTTTTAAGGAACATCTCCCTCAGCGTCAAAGAGGGGGAGACCGTGGCCATAGTCGGTGCCACGGGAGCGGGGAAAACCTCCATCATCAGTCTCCTGGAACGCTTCTACGATCCTCAAGGGGGCCAAATCTTAATCGATGGGGTCGATATCAGGGAACTGGATACATCCTTTCTTCGCTCCCAGATCGGGCTGGTGCTGCAGGACGTCTTTCTCTTCGCCGGGGATATCCGATCCAACATTCGGTTGGGGAATGAGGGCCTTCCCCAAGACGAAATCGAAAGGATCACCCGATATGTGAATGCCGACCGTTTCATCCGAAAGCTCCCCAAGGGATTGGAGGAAGATGTTAAGGAAGGGGGGGGCACCCTGTCGGCGGGAGAGAGGCAACTTCTGGCCTTTGCCCGGGCCTTAGCCGTAAGCCCCAGGGTCTTGATCCTCGACGAGGCTACCTCCAACGTTGATACGGAGACGGAGAGGCTCATCCAGGATGCCTTAAGGAAACTCATGGAAGGCCGAACCTCTATTATCATCGCCCACCGGCTTTCCACCATACAACGGGCGGATCGGATCATCGTCATGCATAAGGGGAGAATACGGGAGATGGGAACCCATGCCCATTTGATAGCCCAAAAGGGCTTTTACTACAAGCTCTATCAGCTTCAATACAAAACGTAACCACGTTGCGGTGCTGCGGTGCTGCAGTCAAAAGATGGTACTGCGGTGTTCCAGTTCTGCAGTGTTGCGGTCACGCAGAAATCTCTCAGATGGTGCAGTGTCGGGCGAATTCCCGCTCGTAGGTCCTTTTTACGGTTTTCGGAGATCTCATCCATAAAGCTCGACAAAATTGTCGACATTGTGCTAACTTCGTCGATAATCCATAAGCCATTGAAATAAATAAGGAAATAACGAAACCACGTCTCTCCCCTCGACCATTTCGTCGAAAAGAAAAGGCCGAATAGAGAAATCATCAAACTCCGATAAACCAAATAATTCAATGATATTAGTAGCTTGTATATATCTTCATCTGTTGGCATGCCCCTTGCTCTCTAGGAGGGCAAATAACACATTTTAACAGGAGGAGGCAAAAGCCATGGGAAAGACGAAAAACACGGTAACAGCAATTGGAATCGTGCTGGCAATTGTCCTGGCCGGCGGCTGGGCATTTGCCCATGGGCCTGGGGGCAAGAGGGGTTATGGTCACCATGGATATGGCCACGGAGACCCATATTCGAATCTGACCTCGGAACAGAGGGAAAAGCTCCAGGCCCAGGAGGAGAAATTCTATCAGGATACGGCTCAACTCCGCAGGGAGCTGTACCAGAAAAGGCTCGAGTTGCAGGGTCTTTGGATAGATCCAAAAACCGATCCCGAAAAGATCAAGGCCAAGCAAAGCGAGGTCTTTGAGCTTCAGCGTCGAATTCAGGATAAGGCCCTGGAGCACAAACTGGCCCTTCGGGAGCTGCTTCCTGAGGAAGGGATCGGCCAGGGACCATGGGGCCATGGTATGGGCTTCGGTCCCCATCACGGTGGGGGACATATGGGGGGGCCCGGCCCCGGCGCCAGGAGAGGATATGGCGCAGGGCCTTGTTGGTAGCGTGAAACGATTACATGGGGTCGGATCCTACAAGAGTGGGTCTGGCCCCACTGTCTTGATTTTTCCCTTGAGTTAGGGTAATCAAGGGTAAGGGAATAGAGATGAAGATCCGGCTTGTCATAATTCTTTTCATATCCCTTCTTATCCTTCGAGTACCCATTGCAGGGGCTCAATGGCCAGCTCAAAGGGGAATGGGGGGCAGGCATGGCGATGCTCCATGGTGTCTTCCTGACGACCTTCAACTGACGGAAGAACAGATGGAGAAGCTGAAATCCATCGAAGGCAGCTATCTGAACGACATCACCCCATTGAGAAATGACTTCCTCAATAAACGGTATGAGCTCAGGCGGCTCATTGCGGACCCCACATCGAAGGCCGATGATATCAGGACTAAGCAGGAAGAAGCCTTGGCACTGGAGACCCAAATCCAGGAAAAGGTCATTGATTACCAGCTCAAGGTGAGGGAGATCCTCACACCGGAGCAATTCAAGCTTTGGATTTCCAGGTACAAAATGGGCCATGGACCGATGAGGGGCCACCGGCATGGAATGGGCATGATGCACCGATAAGCCCCCAGGTAGACCAAAGGATGGCAGGGAAACCGAAGGCCAAATCATACCGATTACCTCTCAGTCCCACCTATCTCGCCCTCATCTGCTGCCTCATCATCCTGCTTCTTATCATGGGCGGTTTCTTCGAGATCAACCGAACGAAAAGGAGCCTCAGGGGAATCCTGGAAAATCAGGGCATAACCCTTCTCCGAGGATTGGAGCGGGAAATTGAGAACACGGTCACCGTCGTCGAGGTGATGGAAGAGGTCCCCGGGGGGCATCTCCTCAATATCACCTCATCCACCAACTTCTTCGCCCTCGAAGACACTATTATCGATCACCTCGTGGAGATCGCAACAATGGTGGATCAAGAGGTTGCGGGTCAGGCCCTTTCCACATCGAAATTGGAAAGCCTCGCCCAGAGAGAGGGCCTCAAGGCCATCGAGATCCTCAATAAAGCTTCTCAATCGCAAATCCCTCACAGAGATCCCTCGACGTACGGACCACTCCTGAAGGAGGACCGGGAGATGGTTATCATCCCCTTCGAGAAACCTGAGCCGGATGAGGGTGACCTTTTTTCCGTTGCGATCCGGAGGAGGAAGGACAAGGGGATTGTCGTGGTGAGCGTCGATTATCCCCGGATGAAGCAGTTGAGGCGGAAATTCGCAATCCGAGACGTCCTTGAAGCCGGGGGATTTGGGGAAGGAATTCAATATGTATCAATCTTCGACCGTTCTCTTTCACTTATCGCCCAAACGGGGAACGAAGGGGCAGGGGAGAGGAGAGATCGTTCCCTCCTTCAATTGGTCCCAGGGGAGGCATCGAGATCCAGGTTCCGCACCCTATCCAATGGACAAGAGGTATTGGAAGTGGTCAAAACCTTACACCTGGGGAAAGAGCCGTATGGGGTCATGCAGGTGGGCTTATCCACCCAGGGAATCAGAACCATTCTCTCCATATCCAGGAGAAATATCATCCTCTCCATTGGGATACTCTTGGTATTGGGCATTGCAGGGGTAACCCTTATCTATATCGAGCAAAACCGGCACCTGCGGAAAGTAGGGGAGATGGAAGACCGAATCCAAAAGGCCGAAAGGCTGCTGGCCCTCGGGAAATTGGGGGCTGGGGTTGCCCACGAAATTCGCAATCCCCTCAATGCCATCGGGATGGCCATACAGAGATTAGGGAGGGAATTTCAACCCCGGGAAGAAGGAGGAGAAAGGCAATACCAGGAGATTATCCGGGTCATTCGAGCGGAGATACGAAGGCTGAACCAAATCGTGGAACAATTCGTCCTCTTCTCCAAACCCTACAAGTTGGACCTCGCCCCCTCCTCCCCCGTGGAGATCCTGGAAAATGTCGCGGTTCTCTTTGCCGAAGAGGCCAGAGCACAGTCCATAGAAATCCGTAAGGAGATCGATCCCAGGCTCCCTCCCCTGGTGATGGATAAGGGAAGGATTACCCAGGCCCTCATCAATGTCGTGACCAATGGTATCCATGCTATGGAAGGGGGGGGTAATCTAACCGTAAAGGCGGAAATGGATGGGAGGGATTGGGTGAAAATCATGATCTCGGATACCGGAAGAGGCATTCCCAAGGCGGAGATTGAAAAAGCCTTCGACTATTCCTATACTACAAAGGAGAAAGGCCTGGGCCTGGGGCTTCCCATTGCCCATAAGATCATCGAGGAACATGGTGGCAGGATAGCAATAGAGAGCCGGGTAGGGAGAGGAACCGCCGTTTCAATATTCCTGCCCGCAAAGGTGACGGCTTCGTAAAAAGTCCATCTGCCGTTCGACAGGCCGTTCGACAAGCTCACGGTCCTGAGCAAGGTCGAAGGACTCACGGCCCTGAGCAAAGCCGAAGGGCTGCGTTGCGCTGCATCCTTCGTCATTGCAGCGTACTTCTATTTACGCTTCATTGCTCAGGATGTGCGTGCCTTGCACCTGGATCTTTTTTCTTTGCCGTCTGATTCCGACTTTTTTCGAAATCATCAAAGGTGACTTCTAGGAAAAAAGATTATGAGCGCACAGCGGATCAACCTGCTGATCGTTGAGGACGAAAAATCGCAACGGGAAATGCTTGAGGGGTTTCTCCTTCGCCAGGGCTTCTCCGTCCTCTCGGCAGACGGAGGGGAGAGGGCCTTGGCGGAGGTTCGGCGCGCTCATTTCGATCTCGTCCTCTTGGACTATAAGATGCCCGGAATGGACGGCCTCCAGACCCTTCGGGAGATGAGGAAGATCAACCCTGAGTTGGCCGTAGTCATGATGACGGCCTATGGAACCATCGAAACGGCGGTTCAGGCGATGAAGGAGGGGGCAGCCGACTACCTGACGAAGCCTATCGACCTGGACGAACTGCTCTTGCTCATAGAAAAAGTATCGGAAAGGATCCTTTTACGGCGCGAAAACAGGGAGCTCAAGGAAAAGCTCCGGGAAAGGTATCGATTCGACCAAATCGTCTATGGCAGCGGCACGATGGAAGAGGTCATGAACTTGACGGGCAGGGTAGCCAAGAGTGAGGCTACGGTCCTCATCCGAGGGGAAAGCGGGACGGGAAAGGAGCTCATCGCCAACGCCATCCACTACTCGAGTCCCAGGGCAGATAGGCCCTTCATCAAGGTCAACTGTACCGCGCTTCCGGAAAACCTTTTGGAGACCGAGTTGTTCGGCCATGAAAAGGGGGCCTTCACCGGGGCTATTCAGAGGCGAATTGGCAGGTTCGAGCAAGCACATACCGGAAGCATATTCTTGGATGAAATCGGCGATCTATCTCCATCGCTCCAGATGAAACTGCTCAGGTTTCTCCAGGAGAAGGAGTTCGAACGGGTAGGAAGCAATCAGACCATTAAGGCCAATGTGAGGGTCATGACGGCTACCAATAGGGATTTGGAGGAAGGCATCCGAAGGGGAACCTTCAGGGAAGACCTTTACTATCGGCTCAACGTCATTGCCATTTTCCTTCCCCCCTTGAGGGAGAGGAGGGGAGATATCCCTCTCCTCATGGACCATTTCCTCCAGAAATACAGCCAGAAGAATCGGAGACCTATCCCCAAAATCTCGAAAGAGGCCAGGGATCTGCTGCTCCAGTACGACTACCCTGGAAATGTTCGGGAGCTGGAGAATATTTTGGAGAGGAGTTTGGTGATCAGTAGGAGCGATACCATCACGACCCGCGATCTACCCTTTCAGGTTCGGGAAGGGGTGCAGGAGGCCAAAATCGGCCCTGAAAGCAAGGAGGCATCCCTCAACGCCATGCTCTCAGGGATGGAGAGGGATCTCATCGTGAAGGCCCTTGAGGAGTGTGGAGGGGTTCAGACCAAGGCGGCCCGGAGCTTGGGCATCAGCGAACGCGTTCTTCGGTACAAGATGAAGAAATATCGCCTCTCCACCTAACTGGAGCTAAAGCACCCGGAGGTATTCGGTGATGTCTCGAATGTCCTGTTCTGAAAGATCGGGAATCACGGGCATATTGGCAAAAGGGTTTTTGATCTGGTTTCGGATATTTTCCCGTGTGACGGGCCTTTTGCTCATGGGCAGGGCCTTTCCCTTAAAAATCCCCTTCAAGCCTGGTCCCACTTTTGTATCCTTCTTGTCGGTATAGTGGCAAAAGGCACATTTCGAAACGAAGAGGTTTTCGCCCCTTTCAATATCCCCCAACGGTTTGCCCGGGTCTGAATGACCAATGCGGAGGGATATCATGAGGAAGAATATGAGGTTTCCTAAGACCCATTTAACCGTCATCTCCTTATTCTCCCCAGAAAGAATACCCCGCTCAAGTTCCTCATACCATAAATCGAATCGATTTTCAAATCTCTAAGCCATCAGATTGGTTTTTTGCGGCGATAGCACTGAACCTTATGGCCGCGAAAGGCCTTGAGCATACACCGTCCGCAGGTTCGGCATGACGAGGGGGAACGATCGCCTGACTTCCAGCGTCTTACCAGATGGGGTTCCCTGATGAAGGGCCTGCTCATGGCCACATAGTCGATCTTCTCCTCAAAGAGCAGCCTTTCGATCATCTCCACGGCCCGAATACCCCCACACAGGATGATGGGGATACTGACCTTTTCTCTGAACTCCTGAGCTTGGGACAAGAAGAAGGCACTTGTCTCAGGGTTACGGGCACTCCTTCGGATCAACTCCTTCGGTATCCTGTGCGAGCCGAAAAGGCCGCCACTTATCTCGATGGCATTGAGGCCTGACCCCTCGAAAAGAGTGGTCATCTCGGCCGCTTCGGTCGGCTTCAATCCACCGTCGACGAAATCATCCCCGTTGATCTTCATCAGGATGGGAAAATCCGGCCCCACGGCTTCCCTGATATTCCCGGTGAGCTCGGTTAGAAATCGAGCTCGGTTCTTCAAATCCCCTCCATACTCATCCTCCCGACGATTGCATAGGGGAGACAGGAATTGGCTCAGGAGGTACCCATGGGCCGCGTGAAGCTGGACGGCATCGAAACCAGCCTCCTTGGCCCTTAGGGCGGCTTTGCGAAAGGCCTCTTTTACGGATTCGATCTCTTGTGGGGTCATGGTCCGCGATGGTGTCGTCCCGAAGAATTCTCCAGCCAAATCCGAGGGCGCCAGCAACGGTTCCCCGGGTTGCAATACCCGGGACCTACCGCCCCCATGGGCGAGCTGGACCGCCACTCGGCCGCCTCGTCGGTGAACCTCCTCGGTCAGCCTTTTCAATCCCGGGATACACTCATCTCGGTGGATGCCCGTCTGCCCAAGGGCTATCTTCCCGTCTTCCACAACATAGGATATGCCGATTACGATGAGTCCCACATCCCCACTGGCAAGTCCACCCGTGAAATCGATGAGCTCATCCGTGACAAACCCATCATCAGTAGCCCTGTTCTCCCACGTGGCTGACCTTACGATGCGGTTCTTCAGGACCATATTCCCGATCCGCGTCTCCTCGAATATCTGGACCATCGTCGTCTCTCCCCTTGTTTTCTAACCGAGCATTATTGACTTTACCCTTTGTATCACATTGTTTGCTGCGGTCGCAATAGGTGCGGGACGGAAGGTTTCCTGAGCCCATCGAGCCACCTTTCGCACATGGTGGAAAATCCGTCCTACCGAAATCCCGATCTCCACGAGGCACATAAACATTTGCGTTTCAGGCCTCAAGCTGTCTTACACGGCTTTGTCGGACCGCCAAGTCCATTCATTTGTGTTTGAATTCATCAGAAACTGTCTGCCGAACATTCTTAGAGCAGCAGGCAGCTCGGGGATCCCTGGAATCTCATAGTTGCAGAGGTTTTATGGAATTATACGGAGATGAGAGGGAATTCCTAGGCAACGTATCCAATTTTTGACGCTATCGAGTATGAATTAGGGGAAGGCACCTCTACATATGAAATATTTTCATATAACCCGCAAACTTTTCCAGATTCGAACAAGTTGAAATTATCGGCAAGTACTCAGTTTTTACTGCTGTTTCACCCATTTAAGTGGGGGAAAATTGGCACTGGTCATGCATTGATAACCGACAGTCCCCTAAGCACTCTCCAATAATGAAAGGAGAAGGGTATGAAGAGTTTCTATCCATATTTACTTCGTTTGGCTTTCGGGGTGGTAACGGTTGTCTTGATCTCTTTTCCCCCTTTCGGCTTGACCGCTGCCGTGGAGGAGCCGCCCGACTTCATTACTAAATGGGGCTCACCGGGCTCTGGTGATGGCCAATTTATCGACCCGTACGGGGCAGTGGTGGACGCTGCTGACAACGTCTACGTGGCTGATACGTACAACCATCGCATCCAGAAGTTTGATTCCGAGGGCAACTTCATAATCAAGTGGGGCTCATATGGCTGGGGTGACGGCCAGTTACGCTACCCGCAGGGCGTAGCGGTTGACAGTGCCGATAACGTCTACGTGGTCGATACAAGCAATCACCGAATCCAGAAGTTCGATTCTGACGGAACCTTCCTGGGCAAATGGGGCTCAATTGGCTGGAGTAACGGCCGGTTTTACTACCCGAAGGGGGTAGCGGTTGACAGTGAGGACAACGTTCTTGTAACCGATATGCGCCACCGAATCCAGAAGTTCGATTCCGACGGTACTTTCTTGACCAAATGGGGCTCATATGGCTGGGGTGATGGCCAGTTTTACTACCCAGACGGCGTAGCGGTCGACAGTGCCGACAACGTTTACGTGGCCGATATGAACCACCGCATTCAGAAGTTTGCTTCCGATGGTACCTTCCTGGCCACGTGGGGCTCATATGGTTCGGGTGATGGCCAGCTTTATTCTCCGAAGGGCGTAGTGGTCGACAGTGCCGACAACGTTTACGTGGCCGATACGTACAATCACCGAATCCAAAAGTTCGATTCCGACGGTAATTTCTTGACCAAATGGGGCTCAGGGGGTTCGGGTGATTCCCAGTTTAACTACTCGTTCGGGGTAGCGGCGGACAGTACCGACAACGTCTACGTGGCTGATACGTACAACCATCGTATCCAGAAGTTTGGTTTAACCATGGTCAATAATACCCCTATCGAGGTCGACATCAAACCTGGGTCTTGCGTGAATCCATTGAATGTCAAGAGCAAAGGCGTCCTTCCCGTTGCTATTCTGGGTTCCGCGGTTTTGAATGTTCGCGATATCGATACTAGAACAATCAGGCTAAGCTCAGACGAAACTGAAATGGAGGTTCGGCCAATTCGCGGGAGGTATGAAGATGTTTCAACGTCATCTGAAGGAGAGCTCTACGACTGCCGCGGGACGCCTGATGGCATTGAGGACCTAATCTTAAGGTTTAAAACAAGGGATGTTGTTGGGGCTATTGGGGAAGTGAATGACGGCAAGGAAGTTGTTCTGACCATTACGGGTACATTAGTAGAAGGAGACCAGATTACTGGGTTTGAAGGTTCGGACAGTGTCAAGATAATTAAGAAAGAGAAAAAGAATAAGAATCCGAAAAAGAACAAGAAGAAGAAAGAATAGCCTGGGGGAATTTGTCCCGTTGCGGAAGAACAATAGCGCGTCAGTAATGGCCCTGGTTTATTGAAGTCAAGTGTTTAATAGATTTGAAGAGGGTGTTGGAGTATATACTCTGCGCCCCTTTTTTTGTTTATCTCGAGAGATTTCTTGCGTGAATGGCTCATCAAAAGGTATTTATTTGCGATTGAATTAAACGGAAACCGCGCGCGGGGCCACTTCTGCTTGCTATCCAAGCGGCGCTTTTAAGAGCCGAATATCATCAATCCATGCAGTTCCCTTCCCGTTGATAACGAGATTCAGTTTCACGTTGTCGGGGTTCTCTCCCTTTTTTAAGAAGAACGGAGTCTCCTCGGTCGTCCATTCCGTGGTGCCAGTGAGCGGAGTCTGAAGTCCCCGGGAGAAAAACTCGCCCTTGCCCGGGAAATGGCACCACATCTCCAGGTAGACCTTACCCTCCACATTCTCCGTTCGAACTCGAGCCTGATAGATCAGGCGCGCCTTCTCCACGTCGATATCCCCTGTCTCAAATAACCGGATGACGGTAGGCTTCGTCGATGTCGTTTTCAAGGAGCCGTTGCCATCGCTTGAAATATCCATATCGATCCCGACGCCGGACCGCGTAATAACTCCCTCCATGCTGTCCATGGCAAACCGTTTTAGCTCGACTATTTGTTGAGACGGCTTAGAACAGCTGATGAGCACAAAAATCATCCCGACACATACACCCATAGCCAAACCTCTTGTACCCATGTTTCGTGCCTCCTTTCTCCCTTCAGTCGATTTCAGTTAATGAGCATGGAAAAGTTACGAAGTGCTGGCCCATGCCTAATAAAGGAGGAAAAAATATCAAACATCCTGTTTCCTATTGTGACCTCATATCGGGATTTGTCAAATTCCATTACCGATAATGCTTGACCAGATTTCCGGTTTCACATTAGAGTAAAACTCTAAAAAATCTTAGATCTGGGGGAATAATAGAAATGGGAACCGTGATGGAGTCCATTGCCAATAGGTACAGCGTAAGGGGCTATCGGGACAAGCCGGTCGAAAGGGAAAAGATTCTCCAGATCGTTGAGGCGGGGCGCCTTGCTCCTTCAACGAGCAATGTCCAGCCATGGCGGTTCATCGTCGTGGATGACTCAAGGTTGAAGGATGCCCTGGTGAAGAAGGGGATGGGAATTGCGGTTCCCAATCGGTGGGCCAAAGAAGCCCCGATCATCATTGTCATCTGCGCCCATTTGGACTGGATTGTCCATCGATTGGGGGCAAGGGCGGCGGATTTGCAATATTACCTTCTGGATATCGGGATTGCAGGGGAGCACATGGTCTTGACGGCTACAGAGCTGGGGCTTGGCACCTGCTGGATCGGCTGGTTTAGGGCCAAGGCCATCAAGAACATTCTCAACATCCCCAAGGGGTGGAAAGTCGCAGCACTAGTTACGTTGGGCTATCCCAAAGAGGAAAGGTCTCCAAAGACCCGAACCAGGCTCGGCCTCGATGAAATTCTCTTTTTCAATAGATTGGGAGGATCTTGAGATATTTCCGTTTGACAAACGGCATAGACTATGATACGAGGGTTCCTGTTTTCAATGGTATGGTTAAATCCGTGCATTTCCCCACAATTCAAATGAGAAGCCGACTATTCAAGGGATGTATTTTTTTCCCAAACCCTTAATAAAGGAGGAGAGCTATGAGAGAGAAATCGTTTTTGTCTTTTGCATCATTTGTTATGGCTATTTCTATCGTTTTGCTGGTAAATCCGGGCCCCCTGGCAAAGGCTGCTGAACCCATTGTCATTGGGGTTCCCACGTCCCTGGGTTTTCTGGAGGGGTTTGAAAGTGTTAACGCGATGACCCTGGCTATTGAAGAAATCAACGCCAAGGGCGGCGTCTCCGTGGGGGGAGTTAAACGACCTTTCAAAATTGAAAAGATTGATCTCAGGGATGCAGCGCCTGGAGTTCCCGTCCCCGAAGCGCTACTGGGACTCGAAAAGCTCATCCTTGAAAAGAAGCCCCATGCTATTGTAGTGGGCCCATTTCGGTCAGAGGCACTATTGGCGGGAATGGATATCATTGCCAAATATAAGGTTCCCATGTTGGGTACCATCGCCATGTCGCCGGCTTCGGAAAAGAAAATTATCGAGGACCGGGAACGGTACAAGTACATTTTCAGGGTTTGTCTCAATGCGAAGCATCTCATTCAGTACCTGGCAGGCAGCATGGCCTTGCTGAAAAAAGAGTTTGGATTCAGTAAGGTTTTCCTCATGCATCAGGATGTGGCCTGGGCTCGCGCGACGGCTGGATTGATGGGTAAGATATATTTTCAGAAAGCGGGTTGGACCATTGTCGGGCAAGAGGCTTACCCAACGGGTTCGGGAGATTACTCCTCGGGCTTGATGAAGGTGCGCCAGCAGGGTGCGCAGGTGATCCTTCCGATCTTCGATATGCCGCAGAGTGGCATCCTGGTCAGGCAATGGGGGCAGATGAGAGTTCCGGCAATCTTGGCCGGGTTCGTATCACCACTGGCAGGCCCTGAGGCTTGGACAAGATTCTATAAGAAGATCGATGGAGCCATGAATGCTATTTTCGAGGTCGGCAATATCCCCACGAAGAAAGTTTCGCAATCCCGTGCATTCTGGAGAAACTATAGGAAGAGATGGGGAAGGGAGATCCAGTCGGGCCATGGGCCGGCACCTTCTTATGATGCGGTTTACGTGCTGGCCGAGGCAATTGAGCGTGCGGGGAGCCTTGAAACGGATGCCCTCGTAGCTGCCCTTGAAAAAACCGATCGCATGGGAGCTATTGGGAGGATACGGTTTGATAAGGGGCATCAGGTAACCTTTGGGACTGATCCCAATGAGGCGGCCCTTGGAGCCGTCGTCCAATGGAGAAAGGGAAAGAGAGTGATCGTTTTCCCGGATTCCCTTGCCGAGAAAAAGGTTGAGCTCCCTGCCTGGATGAAGGCTGCCAAGTAGAGTCCTCATGGAAGGTAAAGCTCAGGCCGTGGTAAGATTCCGCGCTTTTATGGGGCTGTGCCGGAGGGTGCAGCCCCAATTATGTCTTATCGTGGCCATTTGAGGAGTACGTCGCATGATATTGCTCTTGATGAAAGTCCCGGGCGCGCGGGGATCACTTAATGCCCTTTGAGAGGGGTTATCTGGGATGCTGCTCGGAACGGTTATTTACGGATTCATCAACAGTGTGATATTGGCCCTCGTGGCTTTGGGCTTTAATTTGACATTCGGGATTAGTGGTGTCGCTAATTTTGCCTATGGTGCCCTCTATGTTTTGGCCGGGTATGGGACCTGGATCTTGATGAACAAAATGGGCCTACCCTATCTTCTTGCTATTCCCCTGTCCATTCTTTTCACTGCCTTGATAGGTGCCCTCCTGTACCGTTTTATCCTCCTACGCATAAGGGGACTGGTGGTCTCCGAAGTAATCGCCACTTTCGGGATGGGGTTGGCTATCCTGGAAATATTTCGCTATCTTGGGTTTATCGGGTATGAATATACCCTTCCGAGCTTTATCGATGGCGGTTTGGGGATTGGGAATACCTTTGTGGATTTTCAGCGTCTCCTCATCGTGGGCATTGGAATTGGGTTGGCAATCTTCCTCTGGATTTTCACCCATTATACCAAAACCGGATTGGCCTTTCGGGCCATCGCGCAGGAAGAGCGGACGGCCCTGGCCCTCGGAATCGATTCAGATTGGGTGGCAACCTTGAGTGTTGCATTTGGAGGCGGATTGGCAGCGGTGGCCGCGATTGGC
>JABAOH010147938.1_pt2 | contig 39643 bp, 36 predicted proteins | sample 7062181 | NCBI WGS metagenome assembly JABAOH01 (sample SAMN14538630, study PRJNA623070) | marine sediment metagenome | biome: marine biome [ENVO:00000428]; feature: marine pelagic biome [ENVO:01000023]; material: deep marine sediment [ENVO:00002113]; isolation source: pool of 5 deep marine... | reverse complement strand
TCTCCATCTGACGAAGCTTGAGTTCTGACTCCCTCGCTTCGAGGGCCTTTTGGCGTCTCAAGATGTCTTGGTGCTGGGAGGTCATGGCGTCCCGCTCCTCCATCAGTCGCTTGGCGATCTCCTCTAGCTTTGCCTCTCTCTGCTCAAGGGAGGTAGTCTGGGTCTTGATCGATTTCTCAGCCTCGGCGGCGTTGGCGGCCCTGGAGTGGGCCTTCTTGTACAGCTTCTCATACTTCGCCTCCTTATCCTTTACCCTGCGTACGGACCCTTCTAGCAGATCAAGCTGGGATTGGACATCGTTCCAACGTCGCTCCACACTCGTTTCCCTGTCCGCCAGGGCGTTCTCCTTAGCGGCAAGCTCCCTCTCCTTGGCCTTGATGTCCTGGAGTGTCTTGTCGGCCTTCTTCTTCCACTCTTCTGCCCGCTGGGTGGCTGACTTGAGCCTCTCCTCAGTTTTCCTAAGGTCAACCTCCTTGTGACTCAGAGCTTTGTCCTTTTCCAGCAACCGCGACTTTATACGGTTAAGCTCCGCTACGGCTTCGGAGGCTTTCTCCGGTAAGGGCACCCCACCCCTAAGCTCGAGGGCGCTCTCTCTGACCTGAAGCTCTCCCTCCTTCTGGAGGATTTCATCCTTTGCCGCTTCGAGTTCCTTCCTCTGCCCGCGCAGCGTTTTCTCCGTCTCCCGCAGCTCCTTCTCTTTTTGGGCTAACTCGTCCCGTCGAACTTCCGCTTGGGCCTTCGCCTTCGCCAGCTCCTTCTCCGTCTTGGCAATGCCGGACTTCCGCTTCGACAGAGCACCAGAGGCCTTCGCCAGCTCCTTCTCCTGCTTCGCGAGGTCCTCCTCCCTCAGCTTCGCCTTCTCTTCGCGAGCGGCAAGATCCGCCTCTTTTCCTCTATACCCCTCCTCCTGCTTCTTCAGATCCTTACGCTCCTTATCGATCCTAGCTTCCACGTCCTTCAGATCCTTCTGAACATCCTCAAGAGCCTTTGTGCGCTCCTCCAGCGCCTTCTCCTGGGCCTCAATATCCGCCTCCCGGGTATGAAGGGCCTCCTCCTTGTAGTCCAAGGCCCCCGTTCGAGCCTTTAGCTGGTCCTGGATGATCTGCAGCCGGTCTTTGCTGACTCTGATGACCTCCTTCGCCTGAACGGATGTGGAGCTTGCGATGATGTGGAGCATGGAGCCGCTAAACTGGACCGCGACCGCGCTGCCCATGAAGGTGAGGATGAGGAGGTCTGGCGGAATCCCGGCTGAGAAGATGGGGTTGAAGCCGTAGGCGAAGATTACCATGGGCAAGGCCGCGGAAAGCATACTGAGGAGCTTTCTCCTGCCCATACCCCGCCAGGTCATGGCCATTGAGATCAACGTGAGCGAGATGCCAGATAGGGAGGCGGGATATACCCGCGCCAGGTTCTGCGGCTCAACCTCAGTGAAAGCCTGTCGCATTACGATCAACAGGGTAATGGTAGAGATCAGGAAGGCCAGCGTGGTCAGGAGGAAATGGCCGCTCGTCCTCGAGCCCGCAAACGGCTTCCACTTCACGTATAGGGCCGACGTAGCGACGAAGGCCCCTGTGAGGATGGGGGCAATCCAGGGGAGGATGGTCTTGGCATCCCCTGGGAGGTCCTCAAAGGGCCTGCCGGGTTGTGTAAGGAGAAGGATGATGCCGCTGGTGGCGAGGGATATGGCCCCCGCCATGCTATAGAGGTGGGAAGCCCTCCCGATGCGAAGCTGTAGTAGGCCCATCCTTTCGGCTTGCTCCTTGTCCGTTGCCGAGGCTAGCTCCTTCTCCCGGGCCTTGGAGGCCTTTGACGCCTGGGTCCTGGGCTTCTTTTTCGTCCCTTTAGCCGTGGACTTGGGCTTCGATTTGGCCTTTGCCTTAGAACCCTTGGATTGCTTCGCTGCCATCGAACCATCCTGGGTAGGAAGAGTCGTCCTTCACGCTCTCGGGTGGAGGATACTTAAGGGTTCAGACGGCAGTATTTTGGATGATAACGAGGAATCCGGGCAAGGGTACGAACTATGAGATGCCGAGGGGTCCCCGCGTGTCGCCGGTAACAGCCCTCCAAGCTCCGGCAGTACAGATGTGTATTGATAATTCATAGCAATCTCGAATATACCATTGGCGGGGACTACCAAGTACGGGAGGCTAGAAATGGCCCAACCATATTCTGAAGGAGTCAAGCGTTACCTTGAGATGGCGGAGGAGTACAAGGCAAGGCGCAGGGCTTACAGGGATATTGTCAGAAACCTGAGGTTTGACACAATCGCGGTCCACGGGATGTACTCCGTCGATGAGGCCTTTAGAGGGGGGCAAGGGGGGCTGATCGAGCCTATCTTTCCCTCCACCTCGCAGGCGTACAGGGACAGCGATGAGATGGAGGCGGCGTTGGCCTATCTCATCCCCACTTGGTGCTACTCCCGCATCCACAATCCGACCATCTTCTACCTAGAAGAGACCCTCTCCCTCTTGGAGGCCTACGGTTGTAAGGAGGATGCGTGCGCCCTTTGCACCGCCTCTGGAATGTCTGCCATCAAGCAGGCCGTCGAGCCTTTCCTCGTCAGGAAAGAGGATGAACCCCTTAACTTCGTGTCGGCCGCACAGGTATACGGAGGGACGTTCCAGCTGTTCGACGTCAGGATGTGGGAACGAGGGGCCCAGGTGAGGTGGGTGACGAAGCCCTGGGATATGGCAGAATGGGAGGAGCTTACGGACGAGAACACACGGTTTCTGTACGGAGAGATGCCTTCCAACCCCCAGCAGGCGTGCTTCGACATAGAGGCCGCGGCGAAGTTAGCTCACGACCACGACATCCCCCTGATAGTCGACACCACCGTTGCCACACCAGCGCTTCTCCGCCCCCTCGTGCACGGCGCGGACATCGTTGTCCACTCACTGACAAAGACAATCGGGAGTGGAGGCGGCACTATCGGAGGAGCGATCGTAGCCCGCAAACCCACGATCAGCAAACACCTGCCTGAGGACGCCAAAGACGACTATGCCCTCTGGCTTAAGCTCTGGCCCTTTCGGGACTCGGGACCGTGCATGTCTCCATATTCCGCCTTCTACTTGTTGAACGAACTACGCACCCTGAGGGTCAAGGTCGAATGGTACTCGAAGAACACCATGCAGGTGGCCGATTTCCTGGCGGATCACCCCAAGGTGGAAAGAGTGGACTACCTCGGATTGGACGATCACCCCCTCCACAGCCTGGCGGCCTATTATATGAAGATGGTCGATACCGATACTCCAACGTTCGGACATCTCATGTCCTTCAACATTCGAGGTACCGCGAGGGATGCGAGGCGCTTCCTCGACGGCCTGCGGCGCATCTTTCGGGCCACCGACCTGGGTCGCGTGAAGTCCGTAGCCACCATTCCCGCTATCTCGACCCATCAGCAGCAGGGAAGGGAGGGGAGGGAGTTAGCAGGGGTGCCCTCCAACATGGTGAGGCTATGCGTGGGGGGTGAGCATCCCGAAGATATAATCCAAGATATCAATCAAGCCCTTGGCGGCATGTAGATCTGGAAGTGGTGGAGCATGAAACTCCTCTTCATCGGGTTTGGGACTGTGGGACAAGGCCTGGCGGAGCTTCTAATCGAAAAGGAGGATCTCCTCCACGAGGGCTATGGTCTCAAGTTTCAGGTGGTGGGCATCTCTGACATGCTCAAGGGGAGCGCCTATGATCCGGAAGGGCTCGGTCTTTCGGAGGCCTTGCGGCTTGCCTCTGCCGGGGAGCCTCTCTCCGAATTGGGCGGTGTTGCATTTGAGGGCGACGCGCTGGCCATGATCCAGCAGGCCGATGCAGACGTCATGATCGAGGTGACCTATACCGACCTGAAGACGGGGGAGCCGGGAAGAAGGCACATTCGGACAGCGTTGGAAAGGGGCATGGATGTGGCCACCACCAACAAAGGCCCCATTGCCCTCCATTACAACGAGTTACACCACATCGCCAGGCAACACGGTCGGCGACTGCTTTTCGAGGGGACGGTTATGAGTGGGACCCCTTTGCTGAACCTCATCAGGGAAAACCTAGCGGGGAGCGGGATACGGGAGTTGAAGGGAATTCTGAATGGGACCACCAACTTCATCCTCACTCGCATGGAGGAGGGCCTGGCTTACCGTGCCGCCCTGAAAGAGGCACAGAGGCTTGGATATGCGGAAGCCATCCCTGATGCGGACGTCATGGGGTGGGACGCCCTCGCCAAGGTGACGATATTGGCAAATGTGGCCTTCGGCGAATCCCTTGAACCTTCGAGTATTCCTTGCGAGGGTGTTACTAACATAACGCCCGAAGACATTGCCAATGCCAAGGCGCGGGGGAGGCGGTTCAAGCTCATCGGCAGAGTCTGGAGGGAGGGAGATCAGGTGAAGGCATCCGTCGGACCCGAGGAGGTCGAGCTCACCCATCCATTGGCAGGTGTGATGGGGGCGACCAACGCCCTTACCATCTCCACCGAGACCCTGGGAGATGTGACGATCGTGGGGCCAGGGGCCGGCAGGAGGCCCACGGGCTACAGCCTGCTCATCGACCTGATTCGCATCGGAGGCAGGGCATGAGGATGCTCTTAGGTGATGAATGGGTGGAGAGGGAGAAGTCCATCGAAGTCAGGGACCCCTTCGACGATTCTCTCGTTGACACAGTGCCCCGCGCCACTAAGGAGGACGTGGAGGCCGCGCTACGGTATGCCGAGCGAGGTCGTGAGGCCTCACACAAGGCTACCGCCTACGAGAGGGCGCAAATCCTCTATCAAACGGCTGAGATTGTTCGCCGGGAGTTGGAGGAGTTTGCCCGGACCATCGCCCAGGAAGGGTCGAAGACAATCCGAGAGGCAAGAAAGGAGGTGGAACGATGCGTCAACACGCTAATCATCAGTGCGGAGGAGGCGAAGCGTACTCTTGGAGAGACCATTCCCTTTGACACCTTCCCAGGGGGCGAACATCGCAGGGGTTTCTACTATCGATTTCCCGTCGGCATTGTCCTCGCGATTACACCCTTCAACGACCCCCTCAACTTGGTTGCACACAAACTGGGGCCCGCCATTGCAGGCGGGAATGCTGTCATCCTCAAGCCCGCCACAGTAACCCCCCTATCCGCCCTGAAGCTCGCCGAGGCCCTCCTGGAGGCTGGCTTGCCGCCGCTCATCCTACAGGTCCTAACGGGCTTTGGCGCAGAGATTGGAGACTTGCTCGTTCAAGATGAACGGGTGAGGATGATATCCTTCACCGGAGGTGTGGAGACAGGAAAGCGTATTGTCAGAATGGCGGGCCTGAAGAAGATAGGTATGGAGCTAGGTTCAAACTCCCCCGTTATCGTATGGGAGGATGCCGATATCTCCTGGGCCGTGGAGTCTTGCGTTTCTGGTGCCTTCTGGGCGGCAGGCCAGAATTGCATTGGCGTGCAGCGCATCTACATCCACAGTGCCATCTACGAGAACTTTAGGGAGGATTTCGTGAAGCGGGCCTCCGAGTACAGGATCGGAGATAAGCTCAGGGAGGACACCGACATGGGTCCGATGATAACCGAGGGTGAGGCAAAGCGGGTTGAACACTGGATAGACCTGGCCGTGAAAGGGGGCGCTAGCGTACTGACAGGAAAGGGGCGCCGCAAGGCACTCCTGGAACCCACCGTCCTGGAGGATGTTCCAGAGACAGCGAGGATCCACAAGGAGGAGGTCTTCGGCCCGACGGTCAACTTGTACCCTGTATCCAATCTTGACGAAGCGATTGCGAGAGCCAATGCACTGCCCTACGGCTTACAGGCGGCTTTCTTCACTCAGGACGTCAACCTAGCTTTCAAGGCCGCTTACCAGCTGGACTGTGGTGGCGTCATGATAAATGAGTCTACGGACTATCGCCTCGACTCCATGCCTTTTGGCGGCGTCAAGTCATCAGGGCTGGGAAGGGAAGGCGTCAAGTTTGCCCTTCAAGAAATGACGGAGCCCAAGGTCGTCTCCTTCCACCTCCCGCGATTCTGAGGTGTTTGAACCCCGTTCTCGGCGCTTTAGCCCCGGAATTCTGGATACGGAAAGGCTCAAGGACCAGTCGGCGAGACGGCGGCGGTCTGAACGCAGCGCGGGCTCGGCCACCCCGAGAGGAAGGGACCCATGGCCCCTCTTCATGACGGCCGTAAGGTTTAAGGGGGCGAGCCACACGAAATATGTCCGGGCTTATTGAATCGCGACATATAAGGCCGAACCGCTCTCGCTTCCTTCTGCAATACCCCAAACCGTTAAGCGGGCTTCCCCGTCTAAGGGACAGTTGCGAATCATCGAGAAGCCAGCAGATGAGGAGATAGATCGCCTTTTACGAAAGTACAGGCGCATTCGCCGGCGGGTCGTGGACTGGGACATGCCTCAGCTGGACCCGGCCAGGGACTATCCACCGTGCTTCGGAGAGGTGGTTCTTCTAATCATAGATGATGTCGGTCGGATAGCGGCCATGAGGAAGAGGGGGGCCTCGGAAGAGGCCTACATGCTGCCCCAGGGAAGGATAGACGAGGGGGAAGGGATTGAGGATGCCGCCGTGAGGGAGGCCTTTGAGGAAACAGGGAGGGAAGTAAAGGTGGAGGAGGTGGCCGCCGTCCATCGGGTGCGAATACGCTTCAAGAGCTGGAGGTTGGAGCGCTGGCATTTCGTAATGATCTGCCGCTCCACTTCGGGCGGGGGCAAACCTCAGGACCAGGATGAGGTCGCAGAAATCAAGTTCCTGAAGATTCCCTCGGAGATCCCTACAGAATGGATACGATCGGGATGGGAACTGTCCGTTCTGAAAGATGCCGGCCTGCTTCACCCGCACTCCTTTCTGCTAGGAAAACCCTCCTCCTGAGCAGCACAATGCGAGAATCGAGGACCTGCGGGCGGCCAGATATGTGGAATACATATCGTTGTCGAAGGCGAGAAAGGCCTCAGGCATGGTAGGGGAGAGGTGGACATGACACCCACATCTTTCGGTCAGTGGACGAACGCAGAACGGCCCTTCTCCTTTCAATATATGCGTAAATCTATTATCCCCCCCTCTGTTAGGCGTGCCTGCGAACGCGGGGGATGATGGAGTGAAGATATCCTTCATTGGAACCGGGAGGTTAGGGAGCATAATCGCCTATACAACCGTTCTGCGTCGGCTTGCTGACGAAGTGGTGATGGTGGACATCATAGAGCCCCTGGCCCAAGGGCAAGCCAACGACCTCCGACACGCCATGGAGTACAAGGCCGATATGTCCATCAGGAAGGGGGGCTACGAGGACATTCGGGATTCCGACATCGTCGTTGTAACTGCGGGGAAGCCTCGTGCCCCGGGGATGACCAGGCTCGATCTACTGGGTGCAAACGCTCCCACGATGAGGTCAGTGGCGGAAAACGTGGGTAAGCTGGCTCCCAGCTCCGTGATGATTAACCTTAGTAACCCTATGGACGTCCTGAACTACGTGGCCTATAAGTACTCAGGCTTCGAGAGAACGAGGGTAATCGGCTCTGGCGGGATGCTGGATACCGTCCGCTTCAGGACTGCTCTCTCCGACTTCCTCACAGTTCCGGCCAACAGAATTGAGGCCTACGTACTCGGAGAGCATGGAGACAGCCAGGTCCCTGTTTGGTCCAAAGTCACGACCGACGGTGAGGCACGGACCTTTGAGGATGAAGAGAAGAGGAAGATCCGCGAACAGATCAAGGAAGTGGCCATCAACATCATCGGGGGAAAGCAGGCCACGGAGTTTGGGCCCGCAAACTGCACCGCCGACATGATCCAGGCCATCGCGGAGGATAGCGATCAGCTCATACCCTCCTCCATCGTAGTAAAGGGGGAGTACGAACTCAAGAACGTCAGCATAGGCATGCCTGTGGTCCTCGGAGATGGCGGCGTAAAGGAAATACTGGAATGGGATCTCGATGCAGCGGAACTCGCGGATATGAGGGCCTCCGGGGACATTCTCGTGAGCGCTAGAGAGGAAGCCCTGAAGATTCTGGCGGGCAAGACATAGTGCGGCGAGAGCACGATTCGGTCCACTAGTCAGAGATGTGGCTCTAGGCTCAATTCCTCAGCCTCGTCGCTGCGAAGTTCCACGAATCTGCAACCACATGACGGTCGGACGCTACAGCGAGCGACTTGGAATCGGAGACCAGTCTTGGAGATCCGCCTTCCAAGGCGGTTGAATTAGATTTTTGTTGGGTCAACAGGTCGGTTCATTAGTTATGTGAGGGATGATGGGGAACTCTTAAACCTCCATAACGGGTTCGTTGCCCGCCGAGTGATATGGGTGAAAGAAATGTCAGGAGAGGAAGTACGATCGAGGGGGCTAGGCTCCACTGACGATGCTAAGGCAGTTGAGATGAGAGACGGGGTTACGAGAAGGACGCTGGTCTTCGGTGAGAGGCTACTCATGACTCACTGGAACTTGAGGGCAGGCGTGCAGTTCGGTGAACACAGCCATCCCTTCGAGCAGGCGGGCTTCATCATCAAAGGGAGACTGCGGATGATAATCGACGGGAAGCCCACTGACCTGACGCCGGGGTCAGCCTACCTAGTGCCCATGGACGTTAAGCACGACGCGATAGCCCTGGAGAATGTGCAGGTTGTGGACATATTCTCGCCCGTGAGGGAGGAGTACATAGACTAGACCACGCTGCGGTGGACCTCACCTACTTATCGCCACCTTCCCCTTCCCTGAGCCTGAGTAGCGTCTGGAGCATCGTGCCATCAAAACCGAAATCCTCTTACAGGTCCTCTTCATGCGTCAGGGGGAGGTCGCTAGGACAGGGATGGACATCGAAGGCGGAAAGGGCATCAAGAGCATTGTCTGTATCAAGCAGGTCCCGAAAGCCCAGGAGCTCCAGATCGACCCCGTGACCAAGACACTTCGAAGGGCTGGGGTTCCGAGCGAAATCAACCCACCAGATCTTAACGCCCTAGAAATGGCTCTTCAGCTTAAGGACAAGCATGGTGGGGAAGTCATCGCTGCGACCATGGGACCGCCTGTCTTCATACCATCCTTGGAGCACGCCATCGGCATGGGATGCGAGGGCGCAGTCCTCCTGACAGATAGGAAGCTGGCGGCCAGTGATACCGTTCCGACAGCTCTCGCCCTGAGCGAGGCGATACACAAGATAGGGGGCTACGACCTGATCTTCTGTGGGGAGGAGACGACGGACAGTTCGACGGGGCACGTGGGTCCAGGCATTGCGGGGCACCTGGACATCGCTCAGATAACCTACGCCTCTCAGGTGGAGGTGGTGAATGGGAAGGTCCAAGGCAAGAGGTTTGTGGAAGACGGCTTCGAGATTTGGGAGTGCCCCATGCCAACCCTCATCACGGTCAGCTTCGGCTGCAACAAGCCAAGGCTGCCGACGTTGACTGGAAAGATTCGTGCCAAGAGACCGGGGTCCATTACTCAGTGGAGCGCGGACGACGTGGGTCTCAAGGCGGAACAGATAGGGCTGAAGGGTTCTCCAACCGTCGTGTCCAAGGTGGAGACCGTGAACCTCCCCGACCGTCAGGGCAAGATATTTCGCGGGGAGCCCAGGGAGACGTGCCTTGAGCTGCTGGATTCCCTCATCGAGGACGAGATCATGGAGATATGAGACATGGGGTCGGAGCACTCAGGACTCTGGATATTTCTAGAGCAGCGAAGGGGAGAGCTCAGAGAGGTCTCCAGCCAGCTGATCGGGGAGGGCAGGAGGCTTGCGGACGAGATGGGCGCGGAACTCACAGGTGCTCTCCTCGGGAGCGACGTCTCTGGCCTAACGGCGGAGGCCATAGAGTACGGTCTTGACAAGGTCATCCTCGCGGAACACGAGTTCCTGGAGACGTATACCCCGAGGCCCTACACGAAGGTCCTTGCCCGCCTGATAAAGAAGTACAAGCCCGATATTGTTCTTTTCGGGGCGTCCAAGAACGGGAGGGACCTCGGCGGCAGGCTTCACGCTGTGATACATACCGGGTTGGCCGCTGACTGTGTAGCCTTTGACTTTGATGATGAAGGCAACCTGGACATGATTCGACCCGCCTTCGGCGGCAAAAGCCTGGCGCACATCCTCTGCAAGAGACACAGGCCCCAGATGGCCTCGGTGAGGCCGAACGTTTTCAAGGTTCCCCGACGGCAGCAGGGGCGGAAGGGGGAGGTCATCCGTGAGAAGGTGAACCTCAAGCCCGAGGACGTGGACACGAGGCTAGTGGAGTTCGTCGAGTTCCACAGGGAAGACACAGCCAGCCTGGAGGACGCCGAAGTGATAGTCTCGGGGGGTTTCGGCCTCAAGAACCCCAGGAACTTCGAACTCCTGGACGAACTGGCCAGGGAAATCGGCGGCGTTGTGGCTTCCTCCCGAAAGCCGGTGGACGCTGGGTGGGTCCCCAAGGATTACCAGGTGGGGCAGACCGGGCGAACGGTCCGTCCCAAACTATACATCGCGATCGGCATCTCGGGGGCTGTGCAGCACCTCGCCGGCATGCAGGAGTCAGAGAAGATTGCGGCGATAAACATAGACTCCAACGCGCCCATCTTCGAGATCGCGGACTATGGCATCGTGGGCGATCTCTTCGAGGTGATTCCGGAGCTCATTCAGCAGATTAGAGCCAGGAAGCGAGCAAGGAGCAGAGCCAGGGCTGGTTCTACGTAGCGGTACAGCCTAGCCCTCCAGGATCCTTGTCATCCTGTCTGGGCTAAGAAGCTCCGTCAGCTCCTCCTCCGTAAGGACGCCTTCGTCTAGAGCCACCTCCCTTACGGTCCTCCCCTCCATGTACGCCCTCTTCGCGATGCTAGCGGCCCTCTCGTATCCGATTCTAGGCGAAAGGGCTGTGGCCATGGCCGTGCTCCACTCGACGTACGACATGCACTTCTCCCTATCGGCCTCGATACCCTCTACACACCGCTGTCTGAAGGCTTTCACTCCCCTCGCAGATATCTCTACGGACTGAATGAGGTTGTAGCCTATGACGGGCATCATCACATTGAGCTCCAGCTGGCCGGCCTGGGAGGCCATTGTGATGGTGGCGTCGTTGCCAAACACCTGGAAGGCCACCATGTTCAGCATCTCGGCCATGACCGGGTTCACCTTTCCGGGCATGATGGACGATCCAGGCTGTACGGCGGGGAGCCTAATCTCCGCCAGGCCCGCCCGCGGGCCCGAGCTTAGGAGTCGGAGATCGTTGGCTATCTTGGTGAGGCTCACGCCCAAGGTCTTGAGGGCCCCGCTCACCTCTACGCACGCGTCGGTGTTCTGCATCGCCTCGAACATGTTGTCTGGACGGCGGAAGTTCAACTCCGTCAGCCGATTTATCTCACGAATCGCTAGATCTGGATATTCAGGGTGCGCGTTTAGGCCCGTACCAACGGCTGTCCCGCCGATGACAAGTTCCTCAAGGCCTTGAGCGGCATTATCTACTCGAGAGATGGCGTGGTCAATCATGCTGCCGTATCCGCTGAACTCCTGACCGAGACGGATGGGGACGGCGTCTTGGAGGTGAGTGCGCCCGATCTTAACCACGTCGTCAAATTCCTCTGCCTTCGCCCAAAGAGCCTTGGAGAGCTCCTCCAGCTCCGGTATTAGCCCCTTCCGAATGGCCTCACACGCGGCAATATGGACGGCCACATGGATGGTGTCGTTGGTAGACTGGGCCATGTTGACGTGGTCGTTCGGGTGGACGGGCTCGTACGTTCCCAGCTCACCGCCCAGGATCTCGTTGGCCCTGTTAGCGATGACCTCGTTCGCGTTCATGTTCTGGGAGGTCCCTGCTCCGGCTTGATATACGTCCACGACGAAATGATCGTCCAGACCGCCCTCCACGACTTCCCTGGCCGCCTGGGCGATGGCCTTGCCCAAGGCCTCATCTAGCTGGCCTACCTCGACATTCGCGATTGCTGCAGCCAGCTTGATAATACCCTGTGCTTTGATGAAGCGTCTCTGGAGGCGGAGGCCGCTGACGGGAAAGTTCTCCACAGCCCTCTGGGTCTGCGCTCCCCAGTAAGCTCCCTTGGGAACCTTCACTTCCCCCAAGAAGTCCTTCTCGAGGCGATGCTCCTCCATTGAATCCCGTGGAAGCAATGGAGCCATCTTATTTCTACTCAGCGGAGTCTGGCCTAGGGACTAGCCTCTGCCCACTTCCCCTCCCCTTCCCAGACCCGAATTCGGAAGGGAAATGCTAGCCTATCCTTGAGGCGGGCACCAAGCAGCTCACAGATGTTCTCCACAGAAGGATAGTCCATGAAGTCGTTGAGGGCCTTATGGTCGTACTCCGACAGGACACCCCTCACACCTGCCTTCAGATCTGCGAAGTCCACGACCATGCCCCCCTGCTTCTCCCCCTCGATGATGACCTCTACTTTGTACGTGTGACCGTGGAGGCTCCCGCACTTTGAGTGACCCGGGAGGAAGTGAGCGCAGTCCATGAACTCCACAACGCCTAGCCTCATTCTTGTCTCTCCTAACGCTTGGGCTCTGTTAAAGCGCTTTCTGAGTGGGATAGGCCAATAAGGGGTCCTCCAACCCCAACCTCTCGTAGGCCCTTGACCTCTCCTGGCACGAGGAGCACTCACCGCAGGGGGCTGCGCCGTCCAGGCTGCAGCTCCAGGTCCTTTCCAGAGGGACGCTGTAATCCCCGCCAACCTGGATCACCTCAGCCTTTGTGAGGCCCTGGAGGGGGTTGACTATCTCCACCCTGGAATCTCGGGCCGTCAGGAGACCGAGCCCTAGGAGTCGATTCAGCGCCTCAAAGAACTCTGGCTGTGCGTCGGGGAAGGTCTCTCGGTCCAGCCCGTTGTGACCCCCTACGATCCACTTGGCATCCTTGAGTTCGGCGTAGTGTGCGGCGATGGAATAGAAGATCAGATTTCTCGCGGGCACGTAAGTGGGGGGCGCCTTCTCCAGCCGGTGATTATCGAGGCCCAGGTGAAGCAGGTCCTCCACCTCCATGAGGAAGGGAAGGTCGACTTCTATGAGCTTCTCGCGGCAACCAGCGAGCTCCGCAAGCCCCATAGTGGCCTCGATCTCTCTCCTCGGCCTCATGTAGTACTTGAAGGTCAACGGATACAAGTCCCAACCCTTTTGAAGCGACATGAAGAGAGAGACGGCGGAGTCGATGCCTCCTGAGACCAGGACAATAGCTCTTTCCATAATATCATCGAATGCTAGCCTGCCCTCCTATTTCTATGTTTCAATGACCGCCTCTCGAGGAGGACCTCCCCCTATTCGCGAGGCGGCTAGATAGACGGCGACAGAGAGCCCGAAGGCGGGGAGGCTGGCCCCGGTAGGGAGGACGTTGTAGAAGGCGATGGCGATGTATGCAACCAGCCCCGCTCCCCAGGCCAGAACTGCTGGGAATCTCAGGGGCCTGGCCCTTGAGTAGAACTCCTCGGTCTCGTATTGCCCCCGCCTCACCAAGAAGTAGTCCGCAAATAGGACTGCCAGCAAGGGCACGAAGACGCCTCCTATCAGGAGCAGAAAGTTCTCGTACGCTAGGGCAGCAGCTCCCTCCAGTCCACCCAGGGAGGTGAGCCACCACCCGAGGAGGATGGCCGTGATCGTGATTAGGAGCACGAACAGTCGCTGCTTCACCTTCGGGAGGAAGTTCTGCAGGCTCACGGCCGTCGAGTAGATGTTGGCAAAGGCGTTGTCGGTCTCGTCAACCAGGAGCAGGAAGAGAGCGAGGCTACCGAAGAATAGGGTGAGGATAGAGGCGATGACGTTGCCACGACCTAGGATCAGGATCATGGCGGCTCCGAGAAGGTAGAACCACGTGTTGGACAGAGTGTAACCTGTAGAGGTCCCCATGAACGCGCCCCTTCGGTTCCTCGCGAACCGGTTGTAGTCAGATACCAGAGGCCACCAGGATATGGGCATGGCAATGACCAGGTCCAGCCCGAGTAATAGCGTCGCGGGTTCACTGTCAAAGCCGCCCCACTCCACAGCGCCCTGGCCGGTGAAGAGTAAGATGGTGATCCACGCAGTGGATCCGATTACTAGCCAGACCGCAAACTTCTCCAGCCACTGGCGAACGACGACTATAGGTCCGCCCAGGGCCAGCATGGCACAGAAAGCGGCGAAAAGAGCGACGAGAAGGTAGTTCATCGGGGAGCCCTGAGGTTGCCCTATGAGGGAGGCCGCCGCTTCCCCCATTACCATCACCTCAAAGGATGCCCAGCCGATGAGCTGCAGCACATTCAGCGTTGTCGGAAGGTATGAGCCGCCCTTGCCTAAAACGGCCCTTAGGCTGACCATGGACGGCACGCCATAGCGGCTCCCAATCACACCCGCTGAGCCGAGCATTAGGCTACCGATTACAGACCCTAGGACGATGAGCAGGAGGGCTTCGGCCAGGCTGAGGCCATATCCGATATCAGAACGTGTGAGCAAAGCCCCCGCCGCTAGCACCAGGAGGCCAACACCGAGGCTGAACCACAGAACGAGATAGTCAACGCCGCGCAGCTTTCTCAAATCCGTTGGAACTGGCTCGATACCCCACGGCGGAGGTAGGCGAAGCCATCCCCTCCTCTCCTCTCTCGCCATCGGGGTGCCTAAATAGCGACGCTTTTATAACCTTGTTCTACAACACGGTGTTCAGAACGGAGTTGTCACCATGATATTACCCGAGGAGGTAGTGGCGAGCCGTGTCCTTCCCACCCTAAGGGCCATGCTCGCAGAACGCCTCTCCCAAAGGGGGCTCAGCGAGAGGGCTATCGCCGACAGGTTGTCATTGACACAGAGTGCAGTGAGTAAATACCTTCGAGGCCGCACACGTCGCGAACGGATCGTGGAGGAGTCGGAGACCTTCACCACAGTGGCCGACGACCTCGCTCGCGGCCTTGATGAAGGCAGTATGTCCCGCTTCGAAGCCTTGGGACGCGTCCTCGCAACCATCCGACGGGAGGAGCGACGAGGGGTTGTATGCCGGCTCCACGAGGAATCGATGCCCTCGCTGGCAGGCCTGGGCTGTGACCTGTGCGTCCGGGATGACGCCAACGAACGCCTCACGGAGGAGGGAGTCCTAGGGGACCTGCGTCTCGCCCTTAGGATGCTTGAGAACCTCCCCCAGTTTGTCCCCCTGATCCCCAACGTAGGAAGCAACGTGACCCGTGCCAAGCCACGCGCTCAGTCAAGGTTCGACGTGGCTGCTGTTCCAGGCCGCATCTTTGAGGTCCGCGGCTCCGTGCGAGTACCTGCGGCCCCCGAATTCGGACCGTCGAGACACGTCTCTGAAGCTCTCCTCGCTGTCCAGGAGGTGTACCCGAAACTTCAAGCGGCGATCAACGTCCGCTGGAACCAGGGCGTTGAGGAAGCGATGGGGGCCCTTGGTTGGATCATTGCTGAGTTCGACGCCGCCTACGAGGGACGTCGTGAGAGAATCGCCGATTCGGTCCGAAGCTGTCGAGAACAGCCACAGGCGCTCTACCACAGAGGTGCCTTTGGAATCGAGCCCATGGCCTACGTCCTCGACAGAACGGCGAGGGCTGTGGTGGAGCGAGTGAGGGAGCTGTCCGCTGCTTACTCTTAGGACTGTAAGCCCTGTGCTGCCGAAGGTTGGTGGGGGAATGCGACGAGCGGCGGTAGCCTTATATCGTAGTCGGGGAAGTCATGGATGAGACCTTCATGGGGTTCGAAAACGAGGGAACCTATCGCAACGCTGTCGCCCACGGAAAGGTTGACGAGTTTCACGATAAGTACGAGGCGGCGCTTGATGAAGTGAAGGAGGACTTCGGCCTCTCGCACCCCCTCTTCATAGCGGGCAAGGAGGTATACTGTCAAGAGACCTTCGAGGATCGGAGTCCCTCGAATACGGATCTCCTCTTGGGCCTCTTCCAGAAGGGCGGCAGAGAGGAAGCCTCTCAGGCCGTAGAGGCCGCGCACCAGGCCTTTCCGGAGTGGTCCGAGATGGACTGGCGATGGAGGGTCCGCATCTTCTATAGGGCCGGGGACATCCTTTCGGAGCAGAAGTTCCACCTCGCCGCCCTCATGTCCCACGAGAATGGCAAGAACCGCCTCGAGGCCATGGCGGATGTGGATGAGACCATCGACTTCCTCAGATGGTACTGCGCAGAGATGGAGCGGAACAAGGGCTTTGACGCTGGGATGGGGAGGTTCACTCCAGAGGAGAGAACCAGAAGCATCCTGCGGCCTTACGGTGTTTGGGCCGTCATCTCACCCTTCAACTTCCCTCTGGCAATCACATGCGGCATGACTACCGGGGCGGTGCTGACCGGTAACACCGCAGTGTTGAAGCCTGCCAGCGATACTCCCTTCACGGGCCTCAAGTTCTATCAAGCCCTTACCGAGGCCGGGTTGCCAGAGGGTGTCCTGAATCTAATAACTGGCCCGGGAAGTAAAGCTGGGGCGGAGCTGGTGGAGAACCCCCACGTCTCTGGCCTTGTATTCACGGGCTCCAAGCAAGTGGGAGTGAACTCCTTCAGGGCATTCACCAGGGACTTCCCCAAGCCGGTCATCACAGAGCTAGGTGGCAAGAACCCGGTGATAGTGACAGCGGAAGCCGATCTGGACAAAGCGGTCCAGGGGGTGGGGCGTGGGGCTTTCGGTTTTGGAGGCCAAAAGTGCAGCGCCTCTTCCCGTGTCTACCTTCACACGCGCATCAAGGACGAGTTCCTAGGCCGCCTAGTGGAGTGGACGGCGGGACTCAAAATAGGCGACCCTACGGAGAGGGACACATACCTTGGTCCCCTCGTCAACCGTGCGGCCTACGAAAGCTACAAGGAGCACGTTACAAGAGCTGCGAAGGACGGGAGGATATTGATTGGAGGCCATGTACTCACCGATGGCCCCTTGGCGAAGGGCTATTTCGTCGAACCAACTATTGTAGATGGCCTCCCTCTAGATCATCCACTGTTTAGGGAGGAGCTGTTCGTCCCCTTAATGTGCGCAGCTCCAATAAGCTCCCTCGAGGAGGGCATTAGACTAGCCAACGACTCTGAGTACGGCCTTTGTGCCGGGCTGTTCACAGAAGATGAGGAGGAAAGGGGTGCCTTTTTCAGGGAGATCCAGGCGGGGGTCGCGTACTGCAACCGGGTTCAGGGCGCCACAACGGGTGCAATTGTAGGCGCACAGCCCTTCGGTGGCTGGAAGCATAGCGGGATATCTGGCAAAGGGGCCGGCGCGAGCTACTACCTGCAGCAGTTCATGAGAGAACAGAGCCAGACCTACTATGTCTGAATCAGTACCACTTCTCCGTGTGCACCCTTTCCTTCGGAGCGCCCAGTCCCATGAACATCCCCTTCACCTCGTCGACCATCTCCGGGATGCCACAGAGGTAGATTTCCTCGTCCTTCCATTTCTTTATGCGGTTCTTGACCAGCCGTTGGACGTAGCCCTTCTCTCCCTTCCAGGCATCGGATGGACGGCTCAGCGTAGGGACGAACTCGAAGTTATCGTGCTTCTCCGCCAGAGCGTAGAAGTGGTCGTCGTAGATGATCTGATCCTCCTTACGGACGCCAAAGAACAAACGAACGTCTACGTCCGTCCCGTCGTGGAATATCGTGTCGATCATCGCCCTGAAAGGCGCGATGCCTGTCCCCGTGGCAACGAACTGAATGTCGGTTCTGAGGGGGTTTACGAGGACGAACTTGCCGTAGGGACCGGCGCAGTCGAAGATCTCACCTGGCTTCATTCTGGCCAGGACGGGGGACATTTCGCCACCCTCCACCTCCTTGATGCAGAGTTCAAAGTGGTCTTTGACATGTGGCGGAGAGGCTACGGAGTAGGCCCTACGGACATCGTTGCCATTGCTTTCAATTCTGGCGAGGACCCACTGACCTGGGACGAACTCCAGGGGCTTACCGTCGGTCCGTCGTAGACGAATCAGGTAGACTGTGGGGGTGTCCCACACCAAATCGATAACCTGAACCTTGAACTTCTCTACCAAGGACCGCCTCCGAAGCCTGGTCGATGAACACAAAAAAACACATCGGTTAAAAACTATGCGGGTGCGAGTCTCATCACGGCGAGCCTGTGGCCATCAAGGCCTTTCAGCCTCTGTGAGATCAGTTCACAAAGGTAAAAGGATAAATAACGTCCCTCTACTGTGAGGAAAAAGCCCAGAGGGTAGCTGCGGTGTTTAGACCCCAGACGAAGAGGTTCTGCAAGACTTGCGGGAGCGAGATGATCTACTTTGTTCAGCATGCCCACGGGAACTACCCCCTTCTGGACTACCTCTGTCCCCGGTGCGACCTTGGGGAGGAGGAATAGACACAGTCTTCTGAGGTCCAATGGATGAAGGTTAAGGCGATAAGGGATAGCGGCTACGTCTTCGGTTCTTGCTCCAAGTGCGGGGAAGCGGAACTCGGAGTTCTGATGTTTGAAGACTTCCGCATGGGAGTTGAATGCATGGCCTGCGGGGACATCTTCGAGGTAGACGAGATAGAATGGGTGGAGTAGGGGCTCCGGAGCTCTTCAGACCGGGGCCATACCCGCGCAACCGGGTGCATGAAGTCGTCCAGTCGGTTCGACGGAGGCGCGGGCTTATAGGTGCTGAGAACTTCGCTCTCATCATGACGTGGGTGGAGGTAGTGGACGCTGGCAGGGCCTCCGGTAAGCTGGCGGAGGCCTACGACAAGGTCGGACGCAAAAGAGGACGGGTAGCGAACATCCACCAGGTCTTCTCCCTTAACCCAGAGGCCCTGGAAGGTCATCTGGACCTCTACATGTCCCTACTCTACAGGACAAGCGGTCTTACCAGGTCCCAAAGGGAGATGATCGGGGTCGTCGTCTCAGGTCTAAATCGATGCGGGTATTGCGTGGTTCACCACTCGGAGGCCCTTTCCCATTACCTGAAGTCTCCAGGGATATTGAAGGGGCTTGAGTCGGACTACCGAGACCTCCAGCTTACCGAGAGGGACAGAGCGATGTTAGACTACTGTGCAAAACTCACCTCCGACCCTTCTCAGATGACGGAACGGGATGTAGAAAGGCTTCGAGAGACGGGGTTCTCCGACTCTGAGATCCTGGATATAAACCTCATAGCTAGCTACTTCAACTTCGTCAACAGAGTTGTCCTAGGCCTCGGCGTGGACCTGGAAACTGCCGACGAGAGACGCTACCGTTACTAGGGGCTCTAAGGTCATGCCGCTTCCTCATTAATCGGGAGCCTCGACGGATTCCCTCCTCACAATCAGTAACATTCATACCGCTGAACAGAGATGCCCACACGATGAAGGGGAGAGTGCGGCCCGAGGACCTCCGAGGCCTTACCATCTCCTCGAGGAGCTTCGATCAAGGCCTCCTCACTCTGATTCCTGAGGGGGGCGAGGAAATATCGCTGACCTGTGCCTGTAATAGATCCCATTGGTTGGTGACTACCCGAGAGGGGGAGGAGGGCATCCTTCTTACCGTCGTCTGTCACAACTGCAGACGTCGATATGATTTTCCGTACACGGGCCCGCTTCCCTAAGCTCTATGACCGACAAGCCAAAGCCTGTGGCGGCCGCCGTTGTCAGCGTAGTCATCGGCACGGCGCAGGAACTAGGCACGGCTGGGGGGTGAGGCGTTCATGAGAATCCTCGTCATTGGCGCCGGTGAGCTGGGCGCCAGGACGATCGAGCAGCTTCGAAAGAACGAGGGCATCGAGATACTAGTCTGTGACCACCGTGAGGATCCCTACGCCGTGCGGGAAGGTGTTATTGACAAGGTGGATGTGAAGCTTCATGTCACCCCTATGAACGCGGTGCAGGTAGCGTTGACAGCGAAGCCTGACCTGGTTCTGATTGCCAGGAAACTGAAGGATTGGGGACACCACGACACGTTGATGGGGAGTCAGTATGTGGCTGGGATGGAGAGGGAGTTAGCGAAGCTGCATATTCCCGTGATACCGGTATCGGCCGAGGTCGAGTTCTAGGTGAAACCGCCGAGGACCTACCAGCCCTGATCCAGTAAGCTAACCGTCCACGAGGACTAGTCGAAGAAACCCTTTGACATGGAGGTCGCCACCTCCAGCGCCGACTTCACGTCTACATCTTTGGACTCCTTCAGTATGCTGCCCAGGGCTTCGACGACAGAGAGCAGGTCCTGAAGATTGGCTGTGGGTCCCATATGACCAATCCTGAGCACCTCCCCCTTGAGCTCCCCAATACCACCGGCCACCAGGATTCCGAAGTCCTCTCCCAGCCTTTTCTGCAGCTCTACAGCGTCGAATCCAGTAGGAGGCCGCACACAGGTTACGGTGTCGCTGCAGTCCTCCTCCTGGGCGACCGTTCTGAACTCCATAGACCTCATCGCCTCCCGATAGGCCCTGCCTACTGTCTTGTGTCTCTCCACCCTCCGATCGAGTCCCTCCTCGAAGACGGCCTCCAGGGCGACCTTGAAAGCTGCAAAGACATTGGTGGAGATGGTGGTAGGCTGGGGATGCCAGTTGCCCCACTCATCGGAGTACCTATCCCATGTCAGCAGATTGAAGTACCACGCTTTCACCTCGCTGGGATCCACACCTTCCAGAATAGAGCTCCTAACAGCCGCAGGTGCTATCCCCGGAGCGGCCCCGAGGCACTTCTGAGAGGCCCCGACACAAGCGTCCACCCTCCAATCGTCGCAGGGAAGGTCCAAGCCGCCCAGAGAGGAGACGGCGTCCACGACGAAAAGCGATCCGTATTCGTGAGCGAGGCTTCCAAGCTCCCGGAGGGGGTTTATCATCCCCGTGGAGGTCTCAGAGTGGACAGCGAAGAGGGCCCGGATGTAGCGACTGCTCAGCACCTCCTCCACCCTCCTCATGTCCGGAGGAGACCCCCAGCGTGAGTGAATGGAGAAGGCCTCGATGCCGTGGGCGTCTAGCATTTCCCTTAGACGGCGCCCAAAAAAGCCGTTGTCGATTACGAGGGCCTTATCTTCAGGCCTCAGCAACGTTGTTACCACCGCCTCAAGCCCTACGTGGCCCGGCCCCGCGAGAGGATAGACCCGCGAATCCTTCATCCGGAAGAGCTTCTTGAGGAGTCCCTCCGTTTCCCGATACGCTTCGACCCACTGCTTACCGTAATGAGGGACTGCCGGCTTGGCCAGCTCCTCCGCAATCCTTCCCTCCAGAGGGACGGGCCCTGGGATGAGGAGTCTCTTCGCTTTCATGAGACCTGGCTGATGAAGGCATCGACTCTTTTACAACTTTCGGCCCGGTGTCGGAGTTGACCGAGATGGAGACTAGAGCACGGCGAGGGCGAGAACGTAAACCAGTATGACAACGACGGCTGTGATTGCCAGGAGAATGATTACCGAAATCTCTGAGGATATCGCAGATATGCCCCTAATCGCTCGTGCGGTCCCCCTCGCGGAAGTACGCTTCATACGCTTGTATCGTTATGACCCGCCCCTTAAAATCTCTATCTACTCTCTCGTAAGCTTATAACTACGGTCACGGGCATACCGGAAATAAGCGGGCTCGATAGTGATGGAAGAGGTTTCCGGAGATAGAGATTCTGAGGAGGAGGGGCTACCGAAGGAGAAGGAGGACCTACAGGAGCTAGTCTATCGTCACGAAGTCGGCCTGAAGCCGTTCATATTCGCCACTTTTGGTCGGCTCAGCTACTGGCTCAGGAAGACCATCCGTCTCATCATCCCGCTCTCCGTCCTCGTCTCGCTGACATTCGTCCAGATCCTCCCAGACATGAGGGTCCAACACATGCTGGCGATTTTCGCCTTCGTGGCGCTAATGTGGGGCCTGGAGTCAGTTCCACTTCCCGTCACCGCGCTTTCGGCTCCGGTCCTGCTTGTCGCATATGGAGTCTTCGGCACAGGCCGTCAGGCAGTCGTGGAAGCCTTCGTGCCGTTCGCTGACCCAGTCATATACCTTATGATGGGCAGCCTCTTCATGGCTGAGGCCTTCAGGAAGACTGGTCTCGACCGGCGGTTTCTCTTCTTTTTGGCCGCGAGGTCAGGAGGGAACCTGAGGTCCCTCCTGCTGGCACTAATGGCCTCGGCGGGGGTCCTCTCGATGTGGATAACAAACACCGCCGCGGCCGCCATGCTTGTTCCTTTAGTTGTGGCCATTTCCAGCAGGATGAAAAGCCTCGCCGCAAAGAAGTACGGCTCAATCCTCATCCTGGGGACTGGAACGGCGATAACGGCAGGGGGAATGGCCACGATTGTGGGCTTTTCGGGCAACGCCATCGCCACGTCATTCCTCTCTGAGCGGATCTCCTGGACGTTCTTTGACTGGATGAGAGTGGGGGTTCCAATGGCCGTGGGCACAATCCTAATGGCCTATCTGATTCTCACCAGGCTGATTCCCAAGAGAGAGGAGGTGGACCTGTCCTGGCTCGAGGCGGAGGTGCATGAAATGGGGCCCCTCTCCTCTCGCGAGAAGAGGCTCCTGGGCATCTTTTTCGCCACAGTTCTCCTCTGGATCCTCGGGGGTGAGCTAGCCACGGAGCTTGGCCAGACGCCTGAAATCGCTAACGCCGCCGTCATATCGTTGGGGAGCGCTCTGTTCATCTTTGCCACCAGGACCGTGGAGTGGGAGGATGCTAGGGCGATACCCTGGGAGATTTTCCTCATTATCGGGGCCGGCCTAGCCCTCGGTAGGGGATTGTTGTTCACGGGGGCCGCAGATCGCATCGCTCTTGGAATGGGCACCATCGTGTCCTCTGCAGTGCCCGCATCTCTGGGCCTCTTACCCCTGATCCTGTTCTCCGTCCTCTTGGCCGTCTTCTTTAGCAGCTTCCTTGGATCCACTGCCGGCGCCGCCATCTTCATCCCTGTCATGATCGCGGTGTCCCAGGTCTTCGGAATAGAGAACATCAAACTGTTGGTCCTCCCCGTAGCCCTCGGTGTCTTGACGACCTACATGACCCCCACAGGCTCGCCTCCTTTCATCCTGGTTTACAGCTCGGGCTTCGTGAGGAGACGGGACATCTTCAGGATTGGCTCCCTGCTCACCCTTCCCAGCCTGTTGTTCGTCACCCTCGGTGTGTACCTCTTCGTGACCCTAAACCTGGTATGATCACGGCCAGGTATTACGAGAGGTTCAAGCGCGGGAGGAGAAGCAATTTCAACCTTGGCTGCGTTCCGGGAAGGGGGAAGCCATGGACATCCCATGTGAAAGACACGGCTCTCACAAGCTTTGGGATATGCCGAAGAGGTGGATCGAAAGGATGAACATCCGCACCAGGGAGGCGTACTGTCCCGATGATGAGCAGAACGTCGACCCGCTCATCTGCTGGACTGGCTCATCTTGGGTTCCCGTACCGGGGAGAGGCGTTTCTTCGGCCTGGTGTCGACAAGACAGCGCGGAGGTGCAACTCGACGACGTGCGGACGATGCCCGTTGAAGAGAGGAAGGGAACCGCAACCTATGCCCTCTGCCCGAAATGCGAGTCGAGGATAGCTAGGAGAAATCGATGGAAATACTGGGAGCCTCTATACTCGCCACCTCAAAACTCCAGCTCCTCGCCCTAGGAATTCAAGGCCCGTCGTTGATCGAGAACTGATGGGGAGCGAATGGCCTCTCCCTGGAACGCCCGAGGCGGACCCGGGAAGGGGGCATGCTTAGGGTTTTATGGCCAATATGCTTCTTCTGGCCACTCACTCTGGGTAAGGAGGAGCATCGCGCTGGAAGTGCCCTGGGGGCTGCAAGGAGGTCGAAAGATCTGGCAGCAAAGACTAGTGGCCGCAGGGGCAATGGCCGCCCTCTGGGTCGACGCCACATCGCGTCCATCACCGTCCTCGTGGGCCTTGTCGTCATGACGGGCCTCGTGGACGTCTTCTGGGGTCATGGAATACTGCCTCAAGGGGAACAGGACCGCGTAACGGCCCCCGGAAGTCCATTCCCTTCCTTTCCGGTGAACCAAACTCTTCAAGTCGTACGTGTGAGCCCATCAGTCAACTACTCCACCCGGTTGACACTGCTCTCCCTGCAGGGCATCGTGAACAGGGAAGGAGTTCAGCTCTATCTCGACTTCCGTGACGAAGTCTCGGACGCAGGTTCGATTCTCAACTTCATCTCTGACCGGTACGGCGTAACCTACGACGTCGTGAGTGTCGAGTGGGTCCTCAGTCGCTATCTCAGTGCGGCGACGGGCCTCTTCGTGTATGACCCTGAACGGCCCGAGTCGGTCAACATAGGGACCATGTACGCGGCACTTCGGGGATGGGCGATCACCGGCCAGGAGACAGTGGCAATGCTTCGTGAAAAGAGCGGGTTGCCGATTCTTATGGACTACTCCACCAGTCCGTGGTCACAGATGAACGCCATTGAAACCTACGAGAGGGCGCTGCAGGAACTTCGCCCCCCCTCTGACTGGCAGATCCTCGCGATTCTACCGCCCGAGAACCTGACCATGAGGGATTACCTCATTGCCTCCGAAGCCTTCGTATTCTATTATTCTCAAGGCCCGTTGGCTTGGCCGCAGGAACAGGCCGCGACCCTTAGGATTCTACACACTGCCCCCCGGGGCATCCCCGTCCTTGGCTGGTTCAACAGCACCACGGAGACAGAGGAGAACCATTTCGTCCAGATGGTATCCAGGGAGGGAAAGTACCTCGTTGGAGGATACGACACACCGAACCTCTCTGTGCTCTCCTCCTTCGGTAGAAACCAGACGTTCGGGCAGGGCAATCCTCTGTCACAGTCTGTATCTCTCGATGATAAAGTTTACGCGGTACTTGGGGTCGCCGACGGTGACAACCTCGACTATATCTCACGGCGAATGTGGGAGTTGTGGCACAGTCCGGTCAGAGGTTCCATACCCATTGCGTGGAGTTTGAACCCCTTGCTCCTCGACCTTGCCCCGGCCTACCTCGATTACTACTACGGAACGGCGACGAGTGTGGACAGTTTCGTAGCTAGCCCGAGCGGTGCGGGATATCTGTACCCTGACTTTCTGGGCGAGGGGGATATTGAACCCTTCTTGGTGGCCTCTTCGCGATATCTCGAGGCAACGGACATGGATGTAGTGTGGCTCCTGAACTCCTTTCCCGCCTCGGAGACACCCTTCAGCCAGGAAACTCTCTCCGCATATGTTCGCGGCCTTGAGCCCCGGGGCCTCGTTTTGGACTATGATGACGAGCCCGTCACACGGAATGCATGGATGCAGAGTGGAGGAGATGCAGCGGCTCCGGTCATCCGCTCAACCCACCTCTGGACCACCAAGGAGAACTTCCTCGCGAAGTTCCAGGCTGCGATGGACTCCCGGCAGGAAGGGCCGCATTTCGTCTGGATGACCCTCTATCCGTGGCGTATTAGTCTAGCCGAAGCAGAGGAGGTCATCGAGGATCTCGAAACAAGGACAGGCGGGAGGCTTGAGCTTGTGTCTCCGGAGAGCTTCTTCTCGCTCCTCCAAGCGGACTTTCGAGCAAGGGCTCGAGACCAACTTCAGAGGATGAGAGCCGACCCCTTTGCGTCGATTCTCTTTCCCAGCAAACTGGATTCGGCAGAGAAGCACCTCACGCGTTCGAGGCTCTTGGCTCAGGGGGGAGAAGAAACGGCTGCAGCCTTCGAGGCTTTCCTTGCCTTGGAGAGTATTCAAGAGGCCAAGCTATGGGAGGCCATTCTGGTAATGGCGGTCATCACCCTTGCCGCTGCTGGAATTTCAGTGAGCTTGAGGAAGCGGAACCGACACATGTACAATCGCATCGCAACGAAGGCATCGACATCGATTCTGATTGGGGCGACGGTGGCCGTCTTCCTCCTCACGGTGCGTTCTGCCCTGAGTGCCAACTTCTGGACCTATCACTTTGTCTTCCTGGGGATCGCCCTCTCTGGATTCGCCCCTTTCTTTGGAAGCCTCCTTGAGTCCAGACTTCAGCATAATTCGCCCCCCCTCTATGCCGCCTTCTTCCTACTCTCCGCGGGACTGGCGCTCTACACAAGCGCAGCCTTCCCGCTGCTGGCCTTCGCAGCCGTTCTGTTGCTCAGCTTCGCCCTGTCCGGACGTGAAGTCTTCCCCGGCCTACTCCTGTTCTCAGTCTCGCTTGGGTTCGCCGTAGGCTTCCTGTCCCCCGCGGGTCTGCTCGCTATGGGCCTCCTTAGCCCCTTCATAGTTGCCCCCGTGTTTATCGTCAGACGGGAATCGGGTCGGGAAGCTTCGTCTAATACCAAGGGCGCGTGGTCCGCCGGGGTCGCCCTCTCCCTCCCGCTGATAGCCCTTGCCACTTCTCACTACAATTCCCTCGGCATCCGGCTGGGCCTCGAGGGGGATGCCCTGGGAATTCTCGGAGCTGCCCTCCTTGTCGTGTCACCGATTGCTGCTCTCCCCCTGGCGGGGGCCTTGAGCGGGACAAGAACGATCTTCCCAGGTGCCGCAGCCCTTTCTTTCTCAGCTATGGCATCGGCCCTCTTGTTGTTTAGTAGAGGTACCTTGGTGACATCCCTCGCGTTCTTGGCAGTGGTTGCCGGGACAGTGATATTCGCACAGCGCCGTTTGATTGGTTTCCAGTCGCAAGGAGGGAATCTTGCTTCCACCGCAAGGCCCCTGCTGGCGATCATTCCGTTGCTGCTCCTATTCATGAGGCTGCCGCCCGTGGGCTACTCCCTCCTCTTCGTGCCCCTTCCGGAGGTCCTGGAGTATGCCCTCTACGCCCCACAGATCATCTTTGCTGGAGCCTTCGCCATCGTGGTCCTAGCAATTGCCCTCGCCTATTGGAGAGGTCAGCGCATAGCAGATTCAGAAAAGCCTATGTAGCGCGGCACCCTTTGCCCGGGACATGAGGAACCTGCCCAAGCGGAAGTTCCTCCAGACAGCCTCCTACATGATGAGAAACTGGTTCGCGAGGGAGGCCATCTATCCCTTCTACTGCTCCTTCAAGCTGACAAGGCGCTGCAACTTCACATGCTCCTTCTGCAACTGCTGGCACGTCAAGAACCGCTGGGTGGACATGCCAACGGAGGATGTGAAGAAGATCCTGGACAACCTGGCCGAGAGCTCCGTCATAGTATGCAGCTTCGAAGGCGGAGACCCCCTCGTCCGCGACGACGTCGAGGAGCTCCTCAAATATCAGTATCAGAAGCCTTGGTACCTCCTCTTCACCACGAGTGAGAGGGACCTGCAGCATCGATATCCCATGGCGGACTACTGCAAGTACATCGACTTCCTCCACATCAGCATCGACGAAGGCCACCAGAACCTGGACATGTTTGAGGAGCTGGAGGAGTACACGCAGTGGGGCAGCATCGTCACCGTGCAGATTGTAGTCACCAAGAACGACATCGATGAGCTGGAGTGGAAGATAAAGAGGTGCTACGATGCGGGGGTGAAGGCGGTGGTGATGCTGGCCGTACACCTCAAGAACACACGGGATCACGTTCCGGACATGGTCACCCTATCCGGGAGGGGGTTAGCGCTCAAGCGGAAGTATCCAGGAGTCATTATCTCTCCCGATGGCTACTTCAACAGGATGCTGCTTGACCACGGATGCGATTCATCGTCTATCATCGTGGACGCAGACGGTTTCCTCTACTACCCCTGCCGCGTTCTAGAGGAGAAGACGGTGAACCTGAAGGAGGCGTCCCTCATGGAGTACCTCGAATCGGAAGACGCCGCTAAACGCAGACATCGGATGGCGCGCTGTGATATTAGGTGTGGGTGGTACCAGTACTTCGCCACCCAGAGCTTCGTAAGCCCGAGCGAGATCATGTCTGCCTGGATGCCGTACTTCCGGGACATCCTGAACGGTGGCCGGCAGCCCGTGACGCCCGCTCCCTCCGCGCCACCCCGGAGCCGCAGGGCTGTCATCCATTTAGAGGCGATGAGGGAGTCTACGTCATCGCCCCGCCTGCAGGGCATGGAGGAGGTTCAGGAAGAATCGTCGTTAGCCAGCGCTTCTGAACCGGGTCCCTGAGGTCCCTTCATTCCCAGGCCGGGGCTGAGCGGGTAAATCAGGGAAGCGCACGACATTAGGGCAGTCGAAGTCTGCGTCGATAAAAAACCAGCCACCCCTCCTCTGCACCACAGGCAACTCCTATGCTCAATCGTGGCCGCCGGTGGTAATCTCACGGTTGATACCAGGAAGACTAGATATTTAAAACACCCAAATCGCAAGACCGGATATGGGCCTAAGGGACCTCCTTCGATTCTCGGTGCCTCTGATCATCGTCATCGCTGTTCTCACCGCTCAGTCCTATCTTTACCCATCAAGCCTAGCGCTCGTCGTTGGCGATAGGACGGCGGGAGACCACTCCTTTCGAGACCTAACGGACTTATTTCCTGAGGGAATTGAGCGGCTGACGGCCGCTGCGTCCTGGGATTCAGGCGCGATCTTGATTGGCCTAAGTTCTACGGGTGAACCTGCGCTGGCACACTACGACGTTTCTCGGGATAACCTATCCGAGCCCTTTCTACATTTGCCTGACTACTTCTCCCCACCGGAACTGGTGGCAAGGCTGGGCAGCTACTACCTTCTGGCGGGCGACAGCCTCGGTACGTCTCCCGTCCTCGGCCTCTACGACGCTGTCTCTACCCAGTTCATAGACGTGACGGGAGCCCTGCCCTCAGATGTCGACCGGGTGGTGACTCTTAGCAGTGCTAGTGGATCCTTCTTCATGGTTTTGGAGAACGATACGGCCCTCCTTCCAGCCAGCTTCAACCCTGGTTCCCGAAGTCTCGGTGTCATGGAAGTGGAAGGGTTTGAGAACGTCACCAGGGTCAGGCACAGTGTCTGGAACGGCACTGCCTCCTACCTAGTGGGAGAGTGGATGGATGGCAGCCCGGCCCTGGTGGCCATTACTCCGATGAATTCCTCCCTTTTGGATCTGAGCGACTCCCTGCCAGGGGATATGGATCGAGTCGACCATCTGATTTGGGCTCGGGACTCCCTGTACATCCTTGGAGTTCGTAACATATTCTGGAATACCAGGGCTTCATTTGCCGTTTTTAACACGTCGAGCCAGGCGATGACGTCCCTCTCAAGCCTGCTCCGCAGCGACTATACAAGTCTACAATCGGGGGCGTGGAACGGCACGGCTCTCAGTCTGATGCCCCAGATCGGGACCTCGAGAACCTTGATGGCCTACTATCCTGATAGTGACAGCTCCGTCTTCCTAGATGGAGTGATTCCGTCTCGCCCCAGCTACCTCACCATGGTCCCCTTCGGGGAAGACATCATCCTTCCTGGCAACGACGAGTTGCCAGTCCTAGGACTAGTGAGGACATCCACCTGGGAGTGGGATGACCGGGAGAAGACCTTCGATGGTACCTATCGGATGATATATGACGTCGAGACTACCGACAGCGGTTTCGCCATTGGCGGAGTCAGGCAACAGTCAGCGGCCCTAGGCATGGTTGACGTCAATGCACCCTCTCTAGAGGACGAGAGCGATTACCTGGACCTCGAGGATGCCACGATCTACGGCTCCGCGTGGGGCATGAACGAGCTGTTGTTGGCGGGGGGCAATGAAAGCGGAGGCATCCTGTACGTCTTTGATCCCTCCTCGGGGCTCGTCGAGAACCTGACTTCAGAAATGCCGGGCGACGTGGACTACCTCTATGACCCCATCTGGGGCCAGAGTGCCTACCTCATCCCTGGTTACTCCGATGGGAAGGCTGTCGTCCTAACATATGATCCGCAGGAAGGAGTCATGTCGGACCTCAGCCGCCAGGTTCAATCCTACTTCGCGTCCGTTTTCAGGGCGGTGGCGCACGAAGACCTCTTCGTACTTCTCGGGTATAACGACCGAGGCGCTGCCTTGGCAACTCTGAATGCTGAGACCGGTGTCGTGGATTATCTTGGGAATGAACTCTCCGATCTGTACGGATCGGATGCCTTCCTCATGGATGCCGCGTATAACGGGGAGTACTTCCTAGTTGGTGGATTAGCTGGGGGAGAAGCCCTTATAGGGGCCTGGTACCCCGCCCTTGAAGTCTTCAAGGATCTTTCATGGAAGGCTCCGAAGGGCTTCGGCGTTGTCTACGAAGTCGTTTGGACAGGTGATGATTTCGTTTTGGGTGGCGGTGGAACTGGCAGCGCCTCAATGGGCATATACCACCCGGCCAACGAGACCTTTGCGGACCTGAGTTCCATTCTCACGCCCTCCTCCACCCTAGTTACCTCAATGGCAGTGAGAGAGGGGAAGGTTCTTGTCGTCTCAACAATCGATTACTCGCGGCCCTCGATGGGTTTGCTCACCATAGGGGAGGCGTCGTCCATACTGGATAGCTTGCCGAGCATCATTAGGGACCCCGCTAACGCTGCGATACTCGCGCTCTCCATCGCCCTTGCGGCGGTTCTTGCCCATATCTTGGGCCGTCACGGTCGGAGGCCTGCTGTGGCTTTGCCAGTCCCGCCGCCGCCAGGATACACAGTAGGGCCCCCCGAAGACCACGCCCAGGAATATTCGCAAGAGTACTTCGAAGAGTACTAGCGTGTTTTTCCTAGGCCACGCCCCCTGGCCGACGTTTGATGCGTCACCGAGAGAGGCTTGCGGGATGCTCTGGAGACTCCAAGTTTTTCTCCGGCGAGTTCCAAAGAGGAGGCCGCTAGAACGTCCCTCAATACGGCCCAATGTCAATTCTTGCCAGGTTCAAGATTTACTTTTCCGATAATGACCTACTAACGCTTATATAGCGACTTACACCACGCTCACTCGAACTCTTCGGAGGATAGCACAATGAGAGTACCTGTGAAGGCCCTGATGGTCGGTCTTCTGACCGTCGTCCTCATCTTCGCAGCTGGAGAGGCATTGGCGGCGGACGTACCGTCAGCGACCGATAGCGACAACACCCTCGGAGCCACTGTCGCGAGTGATGCACCGGAGATCACGAACTTCCAGATCACCGATAGCGGGAACACCAACCTGCTCCACGCCCAGCTTGATGTCTCAACGACCTACTACTTCAACGTCACTGTAGGTGACACCAACGGTTGGGCCGACATAAAGTGGATCAACATCAGAGTCTGGTTTGACGGTGGAACCGAAGTGGCCTTCGACTCGCAGACCACGGGAGACAACTACAGGGTTGACCTGAACTACACGAACGTCGCCCCCCTCGATGAGCCTGCTCTGAGCGAGTGGAACATTACAGAGGGCAACTCGGCCTACAACTCCGGTGACAGCGCGAACTACACCAACGTCGCCAACCAAAACTTCACGTTCAACCTCTCGTTCTCGTTCGACGCCCAAATCCGACAGGCAGATCTGCCGTCAAACACGGCTGCAGGGAGCTACAATGACGCAAACTCTTGGAATGCGGAGATCAGGGCCAAGGACACCGACAACGTCGACGTCATTAACCGGGGGAACGCCACGAACGTGTACCACGAGTTCGGTGTCTACAAGTTTACCTCCGTGACAATCGCCTCCAACTGGGACGCAGGAACCATCGCTCCAGGCGCTAGTGGCACCTCAGCCATTGTCACCGTCACCCATCAATCCAATCGTGATTACAAGATGAAGGTCTGGTTCGATACGACACTAACCAGTGGCGGCAATACCATCGGCTTAACGAACATCAACATCACGGCGGCAGGGGACGCCAACGATAACATCACCTCGGATTTGTCCTTCAGCGCCCTGGGAGAAGCCAATGCCGTGTACATACGCGGAACATCAACGTGGAACTGGTCTCATAACGTGAGCTCAGATCAAGAAACCACCGGAGTCCAGTTCAGGGTCTTCGTTCCCTTCGGAAGCGCGGCCGGTAGCTACACGGCGACCCTGACCATAAAAGTGGAGATTCCCGCGTAGTCTCCACTCTCTCTTTCGATTCATGGTTATGGAGTGAGGAGGATGGGAGATGCGTATCGGAGGACTGGTCGTACTTAGCGCTCTGCTACTGGGCACCCTTGGCCTTGGACCCACAACGACATCGCAAGGCGTAGAGCTATCCCTTGTGATCCCCGGGGAGGCGCCCATCTACAACGATGTTGGCCAGCCTGTCCTCATAGCAGGAGTATGGCACCAGGTCACACTGAGCCTGACATCCCCCCCTGGAGATTCGTTGATATTGACGGCCACCTCCCAGGAATCCCAGGTGCGAGAGATGAGCAGCTACTATCGGTGGGAACGCAGCGAAGCAGAGAACACATGGACTGATCTGGAGTACGACCTTTTCATACTTCCTGAACTCTCCAGCTCTGACGGCCTAGAGGTATTGTTCCACATCGGTATGGACGCATCGGCAGTTCCAGGCCCTTGGAGACTAACTATCGACCAGGACGGCTCTCGGGCGACGGAGATGTCTTTCGAGGTTCGGCGTCCTGAGATAAGCTACGGGTTATCCTCCGCGGACTTTCGCTTCAGGGCGGAACCCTTCGAGAGCGCGGACCTTTCCTCCGAGGATCTCGCACAGTATTTACGGGTCATCAATGGAGGAAATATACCCCTCCGCCTCAGTGTTAGCTTCGACAAGCTTCAGGATCAGCTCTCCATCGTGAACCCCTCGGATATCGCCCACATCTACGAGGACGCAAGGTACTATGTGAGACTGGCTCTGGATCCCAGCCCTCCCAGAGTTCTCGAGGTTAAGGGAACCTCCCGCGTCGAGGTCACTCATCTCATACCTTCGCCGGGGGCCTCTCAGCTGATACCCGCTTTCGAAGGTGAGTTCGAGCTAGAGGTTGTGGTGGGGCGCTCAGGTTATCTCGTTGAGTCCGTAGGCAATGTCATATTCCAGACCCTTCAGAGCCTAAGGGCGGACTACAATTCCCTCGTTACCTGGCAGGTCTTCCTGACAGGCAGCCAGCAGGTTTCCCTGAATGTGGAAGTTAGGGGAGCTCGCCTTGCCGGAGTCTCAAAGTACGGGGATCGTTTGGAGCTTCCCGCCGCTCTAACTCCTTCCCCACAATCCGAGCTGCCGCTGACCGTCCAGGTGCTGGCAGACATCCCTTCCACGGAAGCGGAGGTTATCTTCACACTCCATCTCTTGGAGACAGGGGAGGTCAGGACCTTTCGAACCACGATCCTCGTAGGGTCAGAACCTCCAACACAGCTCGGACCATCGTCCCTATGGATCTTCGCGTCCCTAATCTCAGCCTCCACTCTGATGTTGGTCGGCTACAACCACTGGAAAATCAGGTCCTTGGACAAAGGCGGTAAGCGTTCAAAGAGAGGTCCCGCCAGCAGAAAGAAGGGGAAAGTGGGCGGGGGCAACAAGAGTAAGGGGAAAAAGAGCGGCAGCAGCGAAGGCCAGAAGGAGAGAACGAAGAAAGGAGGCAAGAGAAGGAGGGGCAAAGTTGAGACTCAAGGCCCCAAGGAGAAAGGTGGTGAAAGATAGCATTCTCCGCCAGGGCAGCGCTGCCCTCATCATCTGCCTCTTATTCCTCGTGCTCAGCGGGAGCTCGCACACCGCGAGGGCTCAAGAACCTGGGGTCACCGTAATCAACGTCCCTCCTGAATTCAGCGCATTGGACATAAGATCTAAGGGGGGACTCCACTACGTGGACATCGTTGTCTCGGACTACAACTCGTGGGCCGACATTTTCACGGTTGACCTTGAGATTCTGAAAGACGACGAATCCAAGGTGGCTCAGGTTATCTTCCAGCAATACCAGGATAACGCCTCCACGCAGAGGGAAATCCAGTTCCTCGAGGCCTTGGGACAGATCCTGGTCCGGGATCTCTCCCTCTACGCCTACAACGCTGACCCAGTGAGCATCGCTGAGCGTAGCGAGATGCGCATAACCTTTGTCATCAGCCCCGTGGAGGCGAGGTGGCTCCGGGTTACCGCCACAGACCGAGAGGGGCTTTTCGCAATTGCGCAGGTGGAGTACCTGACCGGTACAATAGGTCGGGAGGAACTAATCCACCCGCTCGTGATGATAATGGTCGCCCTAGCACTGTCCGTGGTCGTGGTGGCCGCCCGACTAAGGAGGGAACGCTTTGGCGTATAGCGAGGGGTACTCGCCGGAGATCCCCATCAGGGAATGGGTCCTGTCCTTCCTCAAGCCTCGTTATCTCACGCTGACAATACACACCTTCATAGCCTCCTATGTGGCCCTCAAATTCGTCTTCCTGATCTTCAGGGCCACGAGCGTTCTTGAGAGGTGGGTCTTCGAACTCACGCCGCTGTTTCTCCTCTCCTTGCAGGACCTTGAGCTGGCCCTCATAGCTGCGGCCGTAGCGGGGACAAACGCCTTCATGCACTTTTCGGGGGGCAGATTCGCACGCGTTCTCGCCATCTTCGTCACCGGCAGCATGGTCGTGAGTATCATCCTTGCCCTCAGGACATCACCCTATTACTTCGACGCCGTGAACATGGGTAGGCTTGTGGCCCTGGGCCTCCTGCTCTCAACAGTGCCCCTTGATCACTTCGATCTCCTCAAGAGAGAGATGCCACGACGAATCGAGGCACCTGTCCCTGAGTATGAATACTGGGGCCCGGAGGCTCCTGAGGACTTCGATCAGGTGATGGAGTCAGTGGACGAGGCGCTCGGGTTGCTGGAGGGCTCCCAAGCTAGGCGAGCAGTCCCGGTGGATGCTGACGATCGGGCGGTCGATATTCTCGAAGACCTACTGTCCACTATCTCTGAACGTACTCCTGTGGAGGAGGAAGCGCAAGCAGCCATCCCCGATCCCCATGAGGTGGAACGGAGAAGGAACCTCTTCCAGAACAGGATGAGGGAGATCGATGATAGGTTAGCGGCGAATCCGGCGGACATGGATGCCCTCTTTTCCAAGGCGACTTACCTTGCTATGAGGAAGCAGTACCGTGAGGCCATGCAGGCCTTGGACGAAATCACGCGGCTGGACCCGTACTACCCGGGGGTGTGGCATCTGAAGACCAAGGTGTATGAGCTCATGGGAAACAGAGAGATGGCGGAGCTCTGTAGGACCAGGGCCCAAGCCCTGGAGTAAGGCGACACATAGAGAGCACGTTCCCTCAGCACCCGCGAGCCCTTTTGTGCGTAGGGAGCTTCGCAGGATTCAAATAGATACGCCTCGTCCCCGCAAGGGATGGTGAGGCTCAGGGATGCGATCCATCTCTTGGAAGTGGCAGCCTTGCTCTCCCTCCTGGTCTCTGTCGGAACCCTGGGCTTCATGATTCTCGAGCGCCTGACGCCCCTTGAGGCCCTCCATCTCACCGTCCAGACTATTACCACCGTCGGATACGGGTCTCCTGCCATCCAGACATCCGAGGGCCAAGTCTTCAGCATCTTCCTGATGATCTTTGGAGTCGCCACGGCTCTCTACGCTTTCTGGATGGTAATGGACCTCTCCATGGGGACGCATATAAGACGGGCCCTAGGAAGGCGGAGCTATCGAAGGGAGTTGAAGAGGATGAAGAACCACATCATTCTGTGCGGCTACGGGCGGGTGGGTCAAACGGCGGCGGAGCGTCTCATCGTGAGCGGAAAGGAGTTTGTTGTCATATGCTTGGAGGAGGAACCCCTGGCTCACCTCGACGAGAAAATACCGAGGATCGTAGGTGACGCAACGGAGGAGGACACACTGAAGGAGGCGGGCATAGAGGATGCTGAGAGCGTGCTCATCGCCTTTGGGAACGATTCAGACACAATACTGGCCATAGTCACAACCAGGGCGCTGAACCCCAGTGTAAGGGTCATCGCACGAGCCAGCTTCAAGGAGAACACCCGTAAGATGGCCAAGGTGGGGGCCACCGAAATCATCGTGCCTGAACTCGTTGGGGGAAGGAGGATGGCTCACCACGCCCTGGGCAGCTGAGGCAGAATTCACTCCTCCTTCGACCGCTCCACCTTTGTGACGCGAACCTTTCGCCACCACTCGCGAACGCGCTCTACTGGCTCCGAATACCGCTGCTCTTCCCACGGATCGCCGATGAGGTGATAGCCGCGCTTCTCCCAGAAACCGGCCTCCCACTCATTCTGGAACTCGAGCCCATTCAGGTACTTGGCGCTCTTCCACGCATAGAGCTGAGGAACGAGGAGGCGAAGAGGCGCTCCATGTTCCGGGGTCAGGGGCTTTCCGTTCATGCGGGAAGCCAGGAGCGTATCCTCCAGCTGCAGATACTCCAGGGGCACGTTGGTGGTGTATCCCTCCATACAGTGAGCCATTACCTGGATGACGCTGGGCTTGGGTCTCACCAAGTCCACGACGTGTCTTGTGGGGACGCCCTCCCAGGACAGAGCTCTCTTGGACCATCCTGTGACGCAGTGGAAGTCTGCGGCGACCTCAACGCAAGGCATCTTCTTGAACTCATCCCAAGATAAATTCAGCGGGCTTTCGACCTCTCCCCAGACGCGGAAGCGCCACGTCGAGGGCTCAAACTGTGGCCTCCTCGGGGTTATGTCGTAGATGGGGAAGTTGCGTACATATCGCTGTCCTGGGGGGTTCGGTCGATCTAGATTCGGACTCTGTATGGACTCCGCTTTCATGCTCTCGACGGCTGATTGCTAGGCGCTCGTGCCATATCACCTTGAGGGGATCTGCAGAACAGACGTTGTGCTCCAGTGCAGGTGGCGACTTGCAGAGGACGCGTTCACAATCCCGCCAGCAACANNGATAGCCAACCATTCGCGCACCAGGCCAACCACGAAGGCGACCGGCGCCGCGAACAGGAAGGGCAGGACCACCGCAAGGATGTAGTGCGGGAATCTGGGTACCCTGGCTCCCCTGTCGGCTGGGGTGGAGTAGGCTGGCAAATACACCATCAAGCCGTAGATGAAGAACCAGAATCCTCCTATCAAACTCGTGGGGTTGATGGAGGCCTCCGCGATGCTTCCCACCAGCCCGAAAAGCAGGAAGACAGCGTTTGGTGTGAAGTCGTATCTTGAAAGTAGCCAGGCCCAGGCAACGAACATGGGAATGAACAGGATGACGCTGTGAAACAGGATGACGTGGAGGTAGTTGGTCGAGGCGGTTATGTAGGCCTCACCTATCTGCGAGCCGAAGAAGGGAGCGAGGTTCGTCATCGTCGTGGCGATGGCCTCTTCGATAAGGGCGAGGGATGTGGCGAAGAGGACAAAACGCGGTTTCCAGCCAAGGGGAACCCGCCGAACAAGGTCACTTATCTTGTCGCGAAACCTCAGCATGATGGTCCCTCCAACGACGATCCACAGGAAAATCAGTCCCAGCGCCATCTTGATGATGGCCTGTCCACCAGCGTCGTCGGTGAAGAAGAGAGTGAGGACACTCACCAGGGCCACAACCACTATGGAGTATGCGGCGACGAGCTTGATCAGGAGGGTTGAAACGTTCCTAGGCACGAGGAGAATCTGCACACCACTGATACAAGGACTTTTCAGAGTGAGTATCGAGGAAGAGACGGTGTGGGTTCTACGAAGAATCAACGGCGGGGCGAGCCTCCGCCATGAACTCTAGTCCGCTTCCCCTAGGTGGTCGTGCAGCCAGAGGACGTTGCCCCACGGGTCCTTGACGTATCCCTGGTGATCATCGTGGCGAGAGACCGTGTATCCACTCCCTTCCAACGTCCCCACCGCTTCTGAGAAGTCGGAGACGTGCAGAGAGATCGGACTGTCGTCCCCCTTCAGGGCGCACGGGACGGGGTCTTGTTTCTTGTATAGCGTGAGGGAACCGCCCTGAGTCGCCACCACGGTCCAGACCGGATTGACTTCTCCCTGCACGTGGAATCCCATGAGGTCGCGATATAGGCGAAGGGCCTCGTCCATGTTGCCCACCTGCAGTATGATGTGCCCGATGTCTTTGACCAAGCCCATGTCTCCTGGGACAGCGTGGGCGTGCCTTAACGCTTTGGCGTACCATGGAGGAAGGCAGCGCTACGGACTCTGAGTTGCAGGCCCTATCTACTGAGACCTCATCTGCCTTTCTCTGTGGGACTCATCCAATCGGGCAGGCCGAAGACAGGCGGTGTTGCTATTCCCTTCAGGAACTCCTTCAGGAAGTCCACCAGCCTTCTAGCCGGGCTCATATTTCCGCCTCCTGCCTCAGCCCGGCAACGACCCTTCCGTCTTCTTCCGTCACTTCTCTCTTTCCTCCTAGGCGGTAGCACAGGTCCCGCCTAGGTGTGGCAGGTAGGAGGGCGGTGTTGGGCGTGTCGAAGTAGTTCCATTGTGATTACTATCCACGTTGGATGGGGCCACCCTAACGCCAGCCTCGCGGAGAATTGAAGACCAAAAGAAAGAGAGCCGGGAAATAGCCCCTTGGTACAGGAGCTTGACGCACTGTGATGATATTAAGGGAGGGGAGCCCTAACGATGGGCAATGGTCCTGGTGCTTTTCTTGAGAGGCGTGAATGTCGGTGGGCAAAAGCGATTCAAACCGAGTGCCCTGGCAAGAGAACTGAGTGACTACGGTTTCGCCAACGTAGGCGCAGCCGGCACCTTTGTCGTCAGGAAGGAAACCGACCTGGAATCGTTGCGCCACGAGGTGCTCGTGAGGTTACCCTTCGAGGCTGAACTAATGATCTGCACGGCAGAGGAGGTTGTGGCCGTAGCCCAAAGCGATCCCTTCGCCGATATGCAGGAGAGAGACGTGAAGCATTTTGTCAGCATCCTGAGTGATCGGCCTCAGACCCTGCCTCGACTGCCCATCGATTCGCCTGTTGGGTCCGAATGGGAAGTCAGAGTAACTCAAGTCGCTGGCAGATTCGCGTTCAGCATTTGGCGAAGGCGGGGACGAGGGATGGTGTATCCAAACGAGGTTGTTGAGAGGAACCTCGGGGTCACCGCCACCACGCGTGGCTGGAACACGATCGTCAGAATCTGCACCCTGCTGGAGAGGACTTGAAGCCTACCCAGGTTTCAGTGAAGGAAACTCGGGTCGATTTTGCTATGGCTCCGGCATCACGTCCCTACTATGGTCCCCTTCACCGGAGCTGGATTATAGGTTATCATAGCTGATAATCTGCCCAACGCTTATAACCGCGTTATACAATGCCTCGTGGGGATAGCGCCGAGGAGGGGCGCGGGAGAAGTACCCAGGGCTCGCATAGCGGGGGGAGGTGAGAACCGAGACATGAGACTGGGAAGGGCCTTGGGGGTCCTTCTGACCTGCACCCTGGTCCTTGGCCTGTCAGTGACTCAAATCGGAACCGTGTCTGCCACGCGACCGATGGAGACCACTTTCACACTGACAATCGTGCCAGAGGAGATTGACGTCGAGCTTGAAGTCCTACCCAGCGGCGCCATGAAGCATACGCTCAATCGCATTGTCCACATGGTCGACGGTGATTGGGTGGGAATCTGGGAGCACAGCGGATTCGCACGCCTCAGCCCGACGAACACCTTCTTCGCCATCGGCTTCGGAACCTTTACCGGCACTATCCTCGGCATGGAGGGAACGGCGGAGGTCAAGATTCTCACGCACGGGACCTGGGACTTCCCCGCCGGACCGTTCGAGCTCACGGTGGAAAAGGTCACCATTCTGGGCGGGACCGGGGAGCTGGCCAACATCCACGGCCACGGGTCGACCGACGTGGAGACGGGAATCATCCACGCCTGGCTGCACTTCAACCCGTAGTCGATGTAGGTCGGTCAGTTTGCACTTAGCGTGGCCCCAGAGCGAATGCCAAACGCCCGTGGGCCTTTAGGAGGGCGTGGGATGCCCCCTGATGAGAGGGCCGTCGACGTGGCGAGTTGGCCCGGCAAATCGCGTGCCTCCCGGTCAGGGCGTTCGCAGCCAAGAGCAAGCTGTCTCCGATTCCAGCTACGCCGGCATGGAATCATTCGAGCGCGTCGCACACGGCGTCCAGAGAGTGCAGGAACTCATGGGGTCCCGCCTCGACGAGGACGGGGAAGTCGATCACGGCATCGAGACCCTGACCGGCGAGGTGCACTTCGATTCCTAAGGTGGAACTGTCCCTTCGGGAACCTCTAACTTTCCCACGCGTTCCAACAGGCGAAG
>JABAOH010073390.1_pt1 | contig 39718 bp, 28 predicted proteins | sample 7062181 | NCBI WGS metagenome assembly JABAOH01 (sample SAMN14538630, study PRJNA623070) | marine sediment metagenome | biome: marine biome [ENVO:00000428]; feature: marine pelagic biome [ENVO:01000023]; material: deep marine sediment [ENVO:00002113]; isolation source: pool of 5 deep marine... | reverse complement strand
GGAAGATCCTTCGCGCGTGTTTCCCAGCGGTGGATTCCACCATGTTGTAAAGGCCTTCAACCAACAGCTCCATGATCCCCGCAATGCCGGTCAGAATGGACTCACCTCGCCTGGTCGCTCGCCATGTAAAGAAAGCCGCAAGGATGAGTAAGACATCGGCGATCATTGTAGCGACAAGAGTATTGGTCAGATAAAAGTCGCCAAATAGTAGTGTAATGGGCTCAGGTGGTACCTGGATGTGGGGCAAGATAGGTGAATACGAACATACCGCAATAGCATTGATAATAACCAACACAATGATAAGCCAGCGGTGCCATCCAATCCTACGACGCTTCTTCGGGGTCTCGGCGTTTTCCACCTTCCGACTCCTCCTCTATCTCTTGAACTTCGGTCGGGGGCGTGCTCGTCGTTAGCTGGTATTTTTCTGCAACTGTAAGCACGATCCTGACCATCAAATACAGGGTGACTGGCACGCTACCCACCATAAAAATGATGGTAAAAAGCGGCCGGGTGTGGAACTGATCGTCCAGCCAAAGTCCTGCGATTAATGCGACCGCAATGATGACGATGGTTAAACAACCGACCTGACCGATTACGCCTAAGAGGGCCAATGTCCAGGCCTGCGTTGCCCTCTCCTGTTCAGGCTTCTCGGTCATGGTTTGCGAATTGTATCACAATGAAAAATCATGGTCAATTAAGACAGTTATCATTGTCCAGTTTTCAATTAAAACAGGCTCGCGGCCGAGATTGACGACCACTCGAACCATGGACCGCTGACCACCCCAATGACCACGATAAAGATTACACAAACCACTAGTGCCAGAGCGTAACTACGCGGTACGGGAATGGAAACATCTTCGTTTTCCGACCGATACAGGTACACAACCTTCAATACGGTCAGATAGTAGTACAACGCGATGACGGTGTTTATGACGCCAATGAAAGCCAACCAGATCAAATCGCTCTCCACTGCCGCAGCAAAGACGTAAAACTTGGCGACAAATCCCGCCAGTGGTGGCATCCCTGCCAGCGAGAGCAGTGCAATGAGAAATGCCAGTGCCAAGAGTGGCGCTCGACGGCTCAGACCCGCGTAATCTGAGATCTCGTCCGATCCCGCTGCATGAGCGAAAAGGACAACCACACCAAAGGCCGCTAGATTTGTCACAAGGTATGCAGCGAGGTAAAAGATAGTGCTCGATGTGCCCAGGCTGCTCAGAGCAACCAAACCGATCATCGCATACCCTGCATGGGCAATGGAGGAGTAGGCTAACAGCCTCTTGATGTTCTTCTGAGCCAATGCGATGAGATTGCCGACGCTCATCGCAAGAATCGCCATGACTGCGAGAATCGAAGTCCAATAACCGGAAATCGAGGGAAATACGACGAGCATCGTCCGCAATAGTATGACAAAACCCGCAGCCTTCGAAGCAGTGGAAAGGTAAGCTGTGATGGGCGTCGGAGCTCCTTCATACACATCCGGCGACCAGAAGTGGAATGGAACAACGGATACCTTGAAGCCAAATCCAACTAGTACTAATGCAACTGCACCAAGCAGTACCCAAATCGAGATATTTCCAATCTGGAATTGCTCTGCAAGAGAATAAAGATTGGTTTCTCCTGAGAAGCCGTATAAAAGGCTGAAACCATAAAGCATCACAGCTGATGTAACCGCCCCGAAGAGGAAATATTTAATCCCAGACTCAGTGGATTTTTGATCCCTCTTCAGGAATCCTGCCAATATGTAGAGAGGTATCGATGTGGTTTCAATCGCCAGATAGAGCATGATCAAGTCAGCGGAGGCTGCCATCAGGATCATCCCCAATGTGGAGACCACCAACAGCGCGTAATATTCTCCCCTACCCCAAACACCAGCAGTGTCCGCAGAGAGCAGGCAAGTAACCGCAGCCGCAAATAGGAAGAGCACCATGAACGTGAAGGCCGTCCAATCGTGGCGGAGCATACCTCCGAAGATCAAGCGTTCTTCATCTGGGCGGCTGAATACGACGCTGATGACAAGTATGATGACCAACCCCAAGGATGTGATCCATCCCATCCGGTGGTGTCTGCTCGGAGGCCAAATCAAGTCGATGATTAGGACCAATCCCGCCAAGAGAACGAGCAAAATCTCGGGAAGGATCGCCAGAACCATAGAGGAATCGAAGGCTGGTATTTCCACTTAAACACCTCCGATAACTTGCAATACTGCATCTGCGCCGGATGCAACCAGTGGAGCAATCACGCTAGGGAAGACGCCCATGATGATCATCACGCCGGTTAGAATTACAAGCGCGACAGTATCGTATCTGGTAATGGGTCCTATGTGACCCTCAAACTCCTGCGGCATCTTGCCAAAGAACACATTATTGACAACTCGAATAATATAGCCCGCGGTTATGACAACACCCAGAACTGCGATGATTGCGACAATAGGTTGGCTCTGCCAGAGACCTAAGAGGATGGGGAACTCTGCGATGAAACCCGATAATCCGGGCATCCCCATCGAGACCAAACCGCCCACAATGAATGCAACAGCGACAAGGGGCATGACACGGCTGAATCCACCTAGTTTGGTTATTTCACGAGTATGCGCTCGGTCGTAGACGATGCCGACAACAGCAAAGAAGAGAGCTGTCATCACACCGTGAGAGAACATCTGCAGACCAGCCCCCGTTAATCCCTCAAAGTTCAGTGTCGCGAAGCCCAGCAGTACAAGGCCCATGTGCGAAACAGAGGAGAAACCTATGACGTACTTGAAGTCCTTCTGCACTGCTGCGATCAATGCACCGTAAATGACATTGACCGTCGCTAAGATTAAGATCAGTGGTGCCCAAAACCTGGCCCCATCTGGCAAAAGCATAATGCCAACCCGCAATGCTGCGAAAGCACCGAGCTTCATCAGCACGCCAGCATGGAACATGGACACTGCAGTTGGTGCAGCGACGTGACCGTCAGGGGACCAGTTGTGCAGCGGGAAGATACCACCCAGAACCGCAAACCCGAAGAAAACGACTGGGAACCATATACGCTGAAATGTGGTTGAAAAACCCGCCTGCTCCAACTCGATCATGTCGAAAGTCTGCATTCCTGACGAGAAGTACATCACCAGTGCACCAACAATTGCAATCACAGATCCAGTGAACAGGTAGAGTGTGAGCTTCATCGCAGCGTATTCCCTGGTGACCTTCCAACCCCAGATTGCGATGAGCAGGTACATCGGGAATACGGCGATTTCATAGAAGAAGAACAGCATGAAGAGATCGAGCGCAACGAACACGCCGAAAACGCCCGTCGCCAGGATGAACAGAAACGCGAAGAACTCTCGAGGCCGGTCGTCGATCCCCCATGAAACCAGAACTCCGGTGAACATCACCAATCCAGTAAGGAGGACAAGCGGCAGGTTCATCCCATCCACACCTACGTGGTATGAAATACCAAAAGCCGGGATCCATTTCACCTGCTCCTCGAATTGATAACCGCCCAATGCCTGGTCATAACTCAGATAGGCATACAGTGAAAGCCCAAATGCAATCGTAGATGCGGTCAATGCAATAACACGTATCGCATTCTTCCGCTCAGCAGGCACGATTAGCAATATCAGAGCCGTTATGATCGGCGTAAATGTGATAATGCTTAGTACGGGAAAGTCCATATCTTCTCCCAAAGTCAAGCAGACGACGGAGCCCGTCCGCAGTTTTAACCAATCAACCTCATGACCGTCTCATTGATCACGTCCAGAAGCCATGACGGCCAAATACCCAAGAGCAACATCAAGATCATCAGTGGCGCAATGGCCAGAGCTTCACGGAGGCCGATCTCCAAATTGTGCCCTACCCATTTCTCATTTAACGGCCCGTGAAGCACCTTGCCAATCCCCTTCAATATATATGCGCCGGTGATAAGTACACCCAGCATGGAGAGTGCTGTGAGCACCTTGAATACCGGCCACGCCCCGACAACCACCAAGACCTCCGAGACGAAGCCGTTCAACCCCGGTAAGCCCAATGAAGCCATGGATGTAAAGATCAGAATGCCGCCATAAATGGGCATGAGCGGAAAGAGCCCACCAAATGCGTTCATATCCCTGGTATGGGTTCGCTCATAGATCACACCCACAAGAAGGAACATACCTGCTGCTGAAAGACCGTGGTTGAACATTTGTAGTACGCTTCCATTCATCGCCGTCACAGCATCCTCCGATGATGCTGTCCCAGTTGCGTACGCAGCGACTGCGATCCCCAGTACCACAAAGCCCATGTGATTCACTGAGGAATATGCAACTAACCGCTTGAAATCGCTCTGTCCCCAAGCAGTAAAGGCACCATGGATTATGGATATCACGCCAGCAATACCGAGTACTAATGCGTAAGTTTTCGCCTCCTCGGGGTACAGCGGCAAGATGAGCCGTAAGAATCCATATGCGCCCAGCTTGAGCAGCACACCAGCAAGAATCATGGACCCGCCAGTCGGAGCTTCAGTGTGGGCATCGGGAAGCCAGGTGTGGAACGGGAAAATAGGGATCTTGATTGCAAATGCGATCACCATCGCCCAAAAAGCAATAGCCTTCACTGTACTCGTGGAGAGCATAATGGGTAAACCCAGAAGTCGGAAAGGCGCATCGAAGCTCGGCCACAGCTCCATTATCTCCAGCAAATCGAAAGTCCCCATAGAAATACCAATGAGCTGGATTGCCAGGAGTAAACCAATCGATCCTGCTATGGTCACGATCATGAACTTGAATGAGGCGTACTCCTTATTAGCGCTTCCCCAACGATTGATAATGAAATACATGGGAACCAACCCGATCTCCCAGAAGACGAAGAACAGGAGCAGGTCGAGAACCACGAAAACTCCCAACATCCCGGTCTCGAGGAAGAGGAACAGTGCCATGATTGCCCGAACCTCTTGTGTGATGCTCCATGAGATCAAGAGCGCTAGTGGAGTCAGCAGCGTGGTCAGGAGCACCATGGAAACTGAGATGCCATCTACTCCTACGTGGTAGCTGCTTCGCAGCGGCTCATACCAGACGATCTGTTCCTGAAACTGGAATCCAGGCTGAGAAGAGTCATAGGCAAACCACAGGTACAACGCAAATGCCAATGGGACCAAACTGAAGATCAGCGCAAGCCAGCGAATGAGCTTCACCCTATCCTTTGGCACCAACAAAATGACCATAGATGCGACGAGAGGTGAGAACAGGATCAACGTAATCAAGTGGTCTTCAATAAAGTTCATAAAGTCGATCTCCATCACGCGCAGCCTAGCCCCGTCAGGGCATGAAAATCAAGAAATAGATGAGCAACAAACCGGTGAAAAACGCCCCTACAAGCAGGTACTCCTGCAGCCGGCCTGTCTGGATTACACGAATATCAAAACCAAGACGCTTCACGCCCTCGCTGAATCTGTCTGCGAGGCCGTTCACAATTGAGACGTCGATCCAATTGCGCAGGAACGAACCAAGCCTCAACGAGAAACGACCGAATGCATGCAAGAAGCCGTCGATGATCTTCTTGTCGATCCAGATGGATGTGAATGTATCGGCAATCCAGCGCGCGGGTCGCACGAAGAGCACATCGTAGATCTCGTCGAAATAGTATTTGTTCTTAAGCAACCTATAGATAGGACCGAGAGGTGCTTCAAGAGGATCAGGCGCTCCAGCTTTGACATTTCGATAGACTAGCCAACCCACTAACAAACCACCCAATGCGACGACGCCTGAGGTAATCAATGGAATCGGATTGAACTCGTGAAGTTCTGGGTGATCATAGGTGCTGCCGACGAATTGTAGGAACCAATCAGGCAATACTCCACCGAGCACGGGGAAATTTTCTGGAACGCCAATCCATCCAGCCGTGATCGCGAAGAATGAAAGGATCACTAATGGGATAGTCATACTTCTGACAGATTCATGGGCGTGATCGGCTGCGGAAGTGCGTGGTTCACCAAGGAAAGTGAGCGAGATTTGTCTCGCCGTATAGAAAGCTGTCAATAACGCAGCAATAGCCAATGTGATGAACACTGCAATAAAACCGGGCGCATAAGCCACCGCGAGGATCTCGTCTTTAGACCAGAAACCTGCAGTGATAAGCGGGAAACCAGAAAGCGCAAGACCGCCGATCAAGAAGGTCCAATAGGTTATAGGCATCTTCTTCCGTAAACCACCCATGTTGAACATGTCTTGCGGATCGACGTGCTCATACGTATCGTGCACACCGTGTTCCATGCCATGGATCACTGAGCCTGAACCCAAAAAGAGCAGCGCCTTGAAGAATGCGTGAGTGAAAAGGTGGAATGCTGCAGCAACGTAAGCCCCAATACCGATCGCCGCGACCATGTAGCCTAGTTGAGAGATAGTCGAATAGGCGAGGACACGCTTGACATCGTTCTGTGCCAGGGCGATAGTCGCTGCGAAAACGGCGGTGAAGCTGCCGATGAATGCGATGATGAGCATTGTTGGCGTGAGTGAAGCACCTGCAACTGCCTCTGCCGCATGACCTGCTGCTTCAGCATGGTAACCCGCTGTGAGTAACGGAAAGAAACGAACGATCAGGTAGACACCTGCAGAGACCATTGTGGCAGCATGGATCATTGCCGAGACAGGGGTCGGACCTTCCATTGCGTCCGGGAGCCAAACGTGGAGTGGCCATTGGGCCGATTTACCCACCGTTCCTATGAAGATCAGGATTCCGATCGCACCAGCAACACTCAATCCCAGAAAGCCCGCCGGTAATGAAGCCATTGTCTCAAGTAGATGTTCATTTGTCAGGATCTCATGGAAGTTGAACGTTCCTGTCGCTAAATAAAGGTATGCCAAACCTAAAAGAAGGAAGACATCACCAACTCGGGTGGTCATGAAGGCTTTGACCATAGCCGCTCTTGCAGACTCCTTACCGTACCAGAAGCCGATCAACAGGTATGAACACAAACCCATAATCTCCCAGCCGATGAAGAGTAGCAGCAGGTTATCAGAGACCACCAGGAGCAACATTGCGAAAGCAAAGAGTGAGATGAACGCGAAGAAGCGTGCATACATCGGCTCGATACCACCTGAGTGTGGTGGTAGGCCGGGCTGATCCTCTGGATCCCTCTTCTTACCGAAATTGTGGTATCCGATGCTGTAGATGAAGATCATCAAACAGGTCCAGATGACGAAGAAAAGTGTCACGGCACTGATGGGATCGATCAGGATGCCAAAATCCCAGGTACTTTCACCAGTGGTCAACCAGGTAAAGGATGCTGTGATCGGATGTTCAGCGAGGTGATCTGTGGTGACCGCTTGAATAAAGACGACCATACCCATAAGCCACGAGATGAACATCGCGCCAATGCCAACAATGTGACTTAGACGATTGTTGCGGTTTGTGAAGAAGACGATGAGCGCAAAAGCCACGAGTGGCGGTATTGGTACTAGAAAGACGAGCAGTTCAGTTGGCATAAGTCCTCGCTTACCACTTCAGCAGGTCGATCTTCTCGACAGCTACTGTGTGGCGACGCCGATAGATAGAGATGATAAGAGCCAGGCCAACGGCTGCCTCAGCCGCTGCGACCGCAAAAACTATGATTGTAAAAGCTTGACCCGAGATCTCAGCCGGGGTTATGTAACGCCAGAATGCCACCAGATTGATGTTTACCGCATTGAGCATCAACTCGATGCCCATGAGTACTGCAATTGCGTTTCTACGCGCGAGAGCGCCAAAGAGGCCTACGCAGAGCAATATCGCGGAAAGAATCAAATACCATGAAAGAGGAATCATCCCTCACCTCCTTCTTCGGCTTCAGTCCCGCCACCTGGCGGTCTGGCGACTACGATAGCTCCGATGAGCGCTGCCAGCAAGAGTACAGACGCTACCTCAAATGGAATGATGTACTGGTCCACATCAACCAGTGAACGCCCCAGTGCTTTGATGGTGTCCTCCGAGGAGTAGGCCAATGGTGGCGGATCCATTGTCCAGGCTGGCACCTGGTTAAGAAGGAAGAGCAGCGCAGCAAAAAGGATCACTGCGATTAATGCCGCCCATAACCAGTTTCGATTAATCTGCGAATCCGTCTCAACCATGACATGGCGCGTAAGCATGATGGTGACAATGATCAAGATTGCGATGGCGTCTATGTATACGGCTACTTGGACGACTGCCAGAAAATCCGCTTGAAGGAGCACAAAATTAACCGCAACTCCAGCAAGGGTAAGGATTAACCATAGTGCCGCATGGATTAGATTGGGACTGAGGACCACCATGATTGCTGCGACCACTGTGATCGCTCCGATCAAAAGAAAAATCAATTGCAATGTTGTCATATCCACATCGCTCTCTTCATGTAGGTACTATTGATCTGCCGCTGATGAGGCGCCCATAACCTCCCTCCGAACGCTCTCCTCTTTCTCGCGCGCAGAACGAGCGTAAGCCCTTAATAATATGAGGGTTAGGAGAACGAGCACCAAGTTACCGGCGATATGCAGAGGAATACTGTTGATGCCCTGCTCTACAGCGGCTTTTTCAATGATTGCGGCGAAGATTACTGCTGCTAAACCGAGAGGTACAAGAAATTTCCAATTGAATGCGTTCAATTGATCAATACGAATACGCGGAAATGTACCACGTATCCAGATCACAACAAAATAGACGATGGCAGTTTTAATCAAGAAATAAACCAAGCCTAATATGGGGTAAGTTTCAGCCCATGGGCCTTGCCACCCACCCAGGAAAAGAGTAGCGGTAAGGGCCGAGATCGTGAATGCATGCAGGAATTCAGCGACGAAGAACATGCCAAATGACATGCCGGAGTACTCAATGTGGAATCCGGCAACGATCTCGGACTCCGCTTCCAATAAGTCGAATGGTACCCTTCCCACCTCGGCTAATGAACTAAGGAAGAAAATCAGCGTGGCAACCGGCGCCACGATGAAAAACCATACCGAGGCTTGAGCCTCGACAATTTGAACCATTCCCATGGAACCTGCGAGGAGCGTTGGGATGAGCATCGCGATGATCATCGGAACCGCATAGGAGAGCATCATCGCAACTGTGCGAAATCCTCCCAGCAGAGCGTACTTATTATTGGACGACATGCCAGCGATCATGATCCCCAACGTGCCGATGGATCCGATAGACACGACATACAATATACCGACGTTGATATCTGAACCAAAAAGAGTCGGCGCAAAAGGAATCACTGCCCAGATCGCCACAACGGACATAACAACGAGCAGAGGTGCACTGACGAAGATGAGCTTGTCCGCTCCGGCAGGAAGTAGCACTTCCTTGGTGATCAGCTTGAAAAAGTCTGCAACAGTTTGAAAGAGTCCAAAAGGTCCTACCCGGTTGGGACCTAAACGGTCTTGAATGCGGGCAACTAGTTTCCGTTCGAGCCAAATAGTGAAGAAAGTGAGCACAAGGGCGAAAGTACCTAAAATAGCCGCTCCCAGCAGATCTCCAATAGCGGACGCGACCTCCTGTGTCAATCCGAGGCTTAGTAGAAGATCATTTATCCAATCGCCGATCAAGCTGAACGGATCACCCATTTTCATATACTCCCAATATAAGCACGCAAAGAATGGCTGATTTCCTATATGCATCAGCCGAAAAAAGGAATATGCGATTATCTACACCCATTCAAGGGCACCCCGTCGCCAGGCATAAAGGAGTCCCCCCGCTAGGATCAAAATGAATATCACTGCCTCAATGACCATGTAGAGCTCAAGTTGATCAAAGGCGACGGCCCAGGGGAAGAGGAAGACAGCCTCAATGTCAAAAATGAGAAAAACCAATCCGTAAATATAGAACTGGCCTTTAAGCTGCACCCATGTATCACCCACGGTTTCAATGCCGCATTCGTAGGCAGAGTCTTTAATTCTATTTGGTTTGTGAGGACCGAGTATTCGGTTTAGGCCAATTGCGACGGCCGGAAGGGTCAGTCCCACGAGAATCAGAAAGGCGATGAAGATCCACGGCTCGTACATTCTCGCTCCTGAGAGTAGGTTCCTTGAAGACGGGGAAAAGTTTATCACGATCAATGGGCATCGTCAAAGGTAATAAATGTGTTATTCGAAGAACTGACGATGTTCGAAAGCTATGTACAACGATAATCTTCATATGAATTAGCTTATTAATGTCCCTATTTCAACATAATACTTGTACAGTGAGATGGATACCCACCGCAATTTTTGAATTAGAACCAAGTTGAGGTTGGAAACTAACACCCAGGACTTCAATTCTGCCAATACCCCCGATGGTATAATCCCGCTGTGGCCTCAATAATTCCTCCCGAAGAATGGGATTCATTCACCGCCGAGCACCCTGAAGCACATCTTTTGCAGTCCTCATCCTGGGGTGAGCTTAAGGCGTCATTCGGCTGGGAAGTGACTCACGTGCAGTCCCAGATCGCGGGGGCACAAATCCTATTCAGACCACTCGCTCTGGGCACCTCGCTGGCCTATATCCCAAAAGGGCCGATCGGCCCGTGGCTTCCGGATCTGCTACCAACTCTCGATGAAGTTTGTCGTGATCGAAATGCAATCCTACTGAAAACTGAACCAGATGAATTCAATGATCCGAATCTTGCAGAAGTGCTACAAGCCAACGGATTCTCCATGAGCAATCATGAGATTCAACCCAGACAAACCATCCTCATCGACTTGGATGGTAGCGAGGACGAAATCCTAGGGCGGATGAATCAGAAGACACGCTACAATATCCGCCTTGCAGGCCGGAAAGAGGTACATGTCCGCCCTTGGGATGATTTCCAAGGTTTTGGCCAATTGATGCAGCAAACGGCAACGCGCGATGGATTTGGAACCCACATTCCTGCATATTATCAGAAAGCCTATGAGTTATTTCATCCCAAAGGTCAATGTGAACTGCTTGTTGCAGAGTATGAGAGTCAACCACTCGCAGCGGTAATGGTATTCCTCTGCGATGAACGTGCATGGTACCTATACGGTGCTTCCAGCAATACCGAGCGCAATCGTATGCCGAACTATCTGTTGCAATGGGAAGCCATGCGCTGGGCTCGTGAACAGGGCTGCACAAAATACGACTTATGGGGAATTCCCGACGCTGACGTGGAATCTTTGGAGAGCGATTTCACCAACCGAAGTGATGGCCTTTGGGGAGTATACCGGTTCAAACGAGGCTTCGGGGGAGAAATCATACGTTCCATCGGAACCTGGGATCGTCCTTACGTCCGCCCTCTGGCCACCCTCTACAACGCAGCAAGCTCACTCTTGTGGAAATAAGCAATGGACCTGCACATAAAGTCGATCCACTCCGCAGATGAATGGAACAATACGATCCTTGGATTGCCCAACCCTCACCTTCTGCAATCTTGGGAGTGGGGAGCTTTTAAAGAAAGCTACGGTTGGAGAGCTGGCCGCCTTCTCTGGTTAGATTCCTCCAACAAAGTGCATGCAGCGGCCCAAATCCTGGAGAGAGATCCTATCGCTTCATTCTCGATTCTCTATTGCCCTCGAGGACCCGTGCTTGACTGGTCCAATGGCGAGATTTGCGAAAAGGTAATCCTGGACCTGATGCGCATCGCCACTGAGAAGAGTGTCATCTTCCTGAAGATTGATCCCCAGGTAGAGATCGTGGATGAATCGAAACAGGATGCAATGACCGAAGCTTCTGAAAATCCGCTTCAGTGGACTCTTAACAACTACGATTGGCGCCCGTCCGATGAGCAAGTCCAATTCCGAAATACTCTCATCCTTGATTTAAGTCCATCAGAGGACGAGATCCTCTCTGGCATGAAGCAGAAAACCCGGTACAACATTCGCCTTGCCTCCCGACGCGGCGTACAGGTACGCATGGGTTCACTAGAAGACCTCAATCTGCTGTACACGATGTACGCGGAGACATCTCTGAGGGATGGCTTCACCATCCGCGATCCAGAGTATTATCAAGCAGCCTGGGGTTCATTCATTGAGAAGGATATGGCGATGCCATTCATCGCCGAAGTTGAAGGCGAACCTGTAGCTGGCCTCATTGCATATCAATTTGGGGGTATGTGCTGGTACCTCTACGGGATGTCGAGAGAAGTACATCGAGAGAAGATGCCCAGTTATCTGCTCCAATGGGAAGCAATTCGCTGGGCGAAATCTTCAAGTTGTGATTGTTACGACTTCTGGGGTGCGCCGGACGAATTTGATGAAAGTGATCCAATGTGGGGTGTATACCGCTTCAAAAAGGGTTTCGGTGCGGACATCGTGAACACCATTGGCGCTTGGGATTATGCATCGCGCCCACTTATGTATTGGATCTACAACACATTACTGCCCCGGTTGTTGGCGCTCATGCGCGCCCGCGGTCGAACTCTTACGAAGCGTTCCCTTGAGTAGGCATTCCGCATAATAAGCTCATCTCTTCTGTCATTCTGAGGGAGCCGTTAGGCGATCGAAGAATCTCGTTTTCCGTCAGCAACGTCAATCCAATTCAAAAAACGAGATCCTTCGTCCCTCCTTTCGCTGTGCTCATTCCGCTCCTCAGAATAACAACAAGACAGAGAGTGTCATCCTACGGGAAAATCATCACTTAGAAGACGTCAATTCATCAAACGATCGCGTATAATGGAAACCTCAACCCACGAAAACCCTGACCCACCTCGAATAGGAGGGATATCTCCACATGAATGAAAAATTCGAACCGCTGCGATTTGCGCACCTCCCAACACCTTTAGAACACTTATCCCGTCTCCTGAATCGAGAAGACGGACCGGATCTATGGATTAAACGGGACGATCAAACGGGACTCGCCTTTGGAGGAAATAAAACCCGTAAACTGGAATACTTGCTCGCCGATGCACTCAACATTGGAGCGAGAACCCTCATCACAAGGGGCGCCATTCAATCCAATCACTGCCGCCAAACAGCAGCCGCCGCTGCACGGACTGGCTTGAACTGCACACTTGTGCTGACAGGTGATCCACCCGAGGAGATCACAGGTAATGTCCTCCTTGATGAACTACTAGGTGCCCTCATTGTCTGGACATCCGGAAACGACCCGGAGACCGTCATGCATCAAACATTCGGCGAGGCTCAAGAACGAGGCCTAAAACCCTACTTGATTCCTTACGGAGGCTCAAATCATCTCGGCGTCCTTGCCTATGCTGAAGCGATGCAAGAGGTCATTCAGCAAGGATTCTCCGGAGACAGGATAGTGCTGGCCTCCTCATCCGGCGGCACACAGGCAGGTCTTTGCCTCGGTGCGGCACTCTACGGATTTGAAGGAAAGATTACTGGCATCAGCGTTGACCTACCCGCAGGTGAGCTTACGGAGATCATCACGAAACTCATCGAGACCACATCTAGTTGGTTAGATGTGAATGTGCAAATCCATGAGGGAACAGTTGAAGTGAATGACGCTTATCTTGGAGAGGGTTACGGTGTAGTGGGAGAAATTGAAAGCGGCGCCATTGACGCTTTTGCAAAGAAAGAAGGTATTCTGCTGGATCCTGTTTACACTGCGCGAGCTGCAGGCGGAATGTTGGATATGATCCATCGGGGAGAAATTGAATCAGATGAGAAAGTACTCTTCTGGCATACAGGGGGTACACCGGCGATTTTTGCGTACGGTGAGGAGATAACAGTAGAAAGTAGTCAGTAGCCAGATTAAAGCTTTCAGGGATCAGATATCAGTTATCAGGGAGCAGTCAAGAGGTCAATAGGTCAAAAAGTTGATAGGTAATCAGAAACTCTGATTTCCGCCTGTTGTTTACTGATAACCGATCCCTGATCACTCATTGACTTCTCGACTTCTCAACTTTTTCACTTATTAGCTGATTGACTGATATTGATCTCTACTCCGTTTCTTGCAATCCCACCACCTCGAATACTTCCAACGGTTGCCCCTTGCCTTCAGCTAAGATGGGAGGTACGGGCTCCAGGATCACAGTCTCCAGCACTTCTTGCGCAGCTGACTCGCTGATGAGGATCTGACCGGGCTGTGCATTCTCCTGCAGCCTTTTCGCGGTATTCACAGTATCACCAATGGCCGTATATTCCAGGCGCTTCTGTGTGCCGATCAATCCCAGGAGTGCTTCACCAATGTCAATTCCAATACCGAATGAAAGTTTAAATTCAGGAGGCATTTCCTGGACAAGCTTCTTAGCACTTTCCATTATCGCAAGCGAAGCACGTACGGCACGCAGCGTATGGTCAGTCTGTTGAATGGGGGCATTAAACCAAGCCATCACCGCGTCCCCAAGGAATTTATCGATGGTGCCCTCTTCCTGTAAGATCGCCTCCGCTGCGACAGCCAGATAAAGGTTAAGTACACTCACCAAAGTTTCTGGCTCAGTTGATTCCCCCAAAGACGTAAAGCCTCGAATATCAGCAAAGATCGTTGTAAGAATAGTTCGCCGGCCACCCAGCTTGAGGCTGTCGGGATCCAATTGATTGATAACACCTGGGGATACCATACGCTCAAAGAGACGTCGCTGCGCCTCGAGTCGCTTTTTCTCAGTTAAATCATCTACCACAATGGCCACACCAGTTGTGCTTTGGTCAGCAGTTTTGAGTGGCGTGATATTCAACGCCAAATCAACAGTACCGCGATTTTGCAGATCGGTTTGAACCTCTAGACCAATAAAGCGCTGATCGCTATCCTTTACATCATTTACCAATTCGATGAGATCAGGCGAAATGGGATGGAGTGTTTCACGTAATGATGCGCCGAGTAAATAAAATGAAGGAATTCCAAGTATGCTCTCCGCTGCCCTGTTGCAGAGTGTAATTTCATCGGATGTATTAGTTGTGATAACACCACTAGCAATGGATGCAAAAACATCCTCCATAAGATTCTTCAACTCAGTAACTTCATCCAGGGTTTGTTGAACAGAGGCAAAGAGCATCGCGTTCTCCAACGCGACAGCTGCTTGGTTAGCAAAGGCTGAGAGGAGCGATCGTTCTTTCTCTGTAAACAGGCCCTCCCGTATTCGGTTATCCGCGTAGACCACACCCGTCAGTTTTCCCTTTACCTTCAAAGGCACACATAAAATGGAACGGAGATTATACGCAACAATACTGTCTTGTGAGCCAAAACGGGGATCCTCAGAAGCGTTCGTGGTTAGGATAGCCTCACCATCCGTAAGCACGCGGTTAACAATGGTACTGCTGATGTTGTATTCTTCGGGTTCTAATGACTCTTGCTCCCAGTTCCTGGCGACAACCATATCCATTGCACCCTTCTCATCCGGCAGCATGAGAAAGGCTCGTTGGGCGCCTGTGAGGCGAATGATCGTATCCATAACCTCGTTAAGAACTGTTGTCAGATCCAGGGATGAATTGACTACCTGCCCAATGTCGACAAGCGCTTCGAGATTACGCCGTTCAATCTCGAAGCCTTCGACGACCTTACCCAGACGGTTCAGGTGATTACTGAGTTCTATCAAGCCGTCAGTAACATGCGAGGGTGGTCCTACTCCTGCACGAGATGTTTCCTCGCGGTAATTTGCTACCTCGCGTCGAATTTGATCGACAGTCTGATTCAACTGCGACAACTGGGATTCAAGGGCGGGGATTGTTGATTGTGTGCTCAAGTTACCTGTCCTGAACAATCGCTTCCAATTAGGGACTAGGATTATATGCTACTGAGAAAAGGTGGACAAATCCGAACCCGATGGAGAATGTCTGTACGCCTACATAATGGCAATTGGCGTAGATTACATCGCTTAATCATCAAAATCATGAAAATCGCAGAGGCTATCCTGAATAATCCCTCTGCGATTTTACCTTGAATTCTTCAAACGCCCGTATCTCAGGCGAGTTGATTTCAGAAAGTTAAGCTTGATTTTTTCTCCTGAGGAAATTCACCTTTCGCCTAAACCATTCGAACCAGAGATACGGCCTTAATTGCTGCCAGACAGTGCGGACTTTTACTTCATCTCCTTGAATACCACCAAAGCGTTCATCCTCATAAGCTTCGACAATAGTCCAACCGGCTGAAGCCGCGCTTGGGTATGCAGATTCGAAGAGTTCGGCCCGTTCATGCGGTGTCTGTGCGGGCGCCAACGATAAGTTAAGACGCTTAAGCCAGATATTCCACCTAGCATAAACTTTCCCTGTGGGTGTGAGGTTTTGATAGTCGAATGGAATCAGCCTGGGAGACGGCTTCACTCCTACCCGTTGTAAACCGTATGCGATCCTACCCAAAGTCATCGTGCGTGATATTGGATCTAGATACATCCAAAGAGCCACACTTCCCACAACCACAACAAGTAATATGACAATGCTGTAGAGGACCAGGTTTCCGTTGAACTCGACGGGCTGCTCAGGTACATCGATGGATTCTAAATCCTGAAGCAGGTCTTCTGTGAGATCCTCAAAGAGGCCTTCTTCGACGAGTGGATAGCGGCGGGACAATCTATCTCGATCCAATTCTGCTGGTTCTTCTGGGCGACGCAACACTGGCTGATTCCCAGTCGGCTCGAACTCAATCCAGCCATATTCCGGGAAATATACCTCTGGCCATGCGTGGGCATCCTCTCCATATACAGAGTAAGTTCCTAGTGTCCTGTCGTATTCCCCTCTTGCATAACCTACAGCCAACCGAGCAGGAACTCCCACAGCCCTTAGCATGATGATTTCTGCGCTTGCATACCAGTTGCAGAAACCAACTTGATAGTCAAAGATGAACCAGTCAAGCACCTCCACATCCGGTGGAGGAGGTTCGGTCTCACGCTGGTAACGAATGTTACGACGGAGCCATGCAGTAATGGCGGAGGCTTTATCATAAGGATTATCAAGATCAGCCGTGATCCGTCGGGCAAGCTCTCGAGTTCGTTCTGTGATGCTCTCAGGCACCTGAAGATAATGCTCCATGATCCATTCTGGATACTCGACAGAGGCCTCCCGTAGTTCTTTTGCCCGTGGTGCCGACACCTGCGCACGAGTATTATAGGTTTCACCATGTCGGATAACACCCTCAACTGCAACCCTAAGAGGATCGACAGCGCCATCCTCAATCCTGTAGAACTCAACCTCACCAGAACGGTTCATCCACAACGGCTGAGAGGCGATGTAAACTCCATGGAATGATGGCAATTTGGGGGCAAAGGTAGTCTCGATGACTTCGCGCGAGAGGTATTGGGGAACAGCCAAATCTCCTGCATTCGGATCGAACTCTGCAGTTTCTCCAATCGTCAACTGCCAACTGCCGTTCTCATAATAATTGTATGCCCGTGAAAACCAATAGAACCTGCCGCCATATTCCGGCAAGCTCTCTGGTATGACCTCCATTACAAGTACATCTGCTGGATCTACTCCTGCTCCGAGGGTTAAGGTGTCGCCGAAGAAGTCATAAGCCACAGCTACCGGGCTCCTCAAGCCACCAAAGGCATCCCCCAGACGATCTCTGATATCCAGGAATGGCAAAGATACCCTGAACCAAATGTCTGATACTTCTTCGGATTCAGCGAAAACCGGTCCAGCCCAAGCTATCAGGATGATTAGGATTGCGATTAGTACACCAGAGCGGGTGACATAGAGAAAGATGTTTGCTGGAAGATGAGCTCGAATCCGCTTCCAATATTCCTGTCTTCGCCAAAGGTCAAGCCTGGTCGCCAGAAGAAGAATGACGAATAGGAACATTGCAAGATAGGGTTCCAACGTGATTTCACCAACGAAGAAGATTAGGTTAATCAGGATAACGAAGCCTGGGATGAGAACCGCTCCCCAAAAGCCTTTGCTGCGGAATAGAACCCAAGCTCCAAAGGCCGCCATAAACCAGAATAATATGGCCATAAGGAATACGAACATCAATGGATCCTGATTTGCAGAACCCCTAAAGACAGTTTCAAAGAACACGCCCAATCTGCCGACAAGTGAGAAAATCTTCTCACGCCATGGGAGCGCTGGATCCAAAGTGGCTCCAATTCTCCAACCAATAACAAAAATACCGTAAATAATCGCGAATAGGATCGAAGTGCGCGATCCAAAATAACTATATGCAAGGGCAACGCCGGATAATGCTCCCAATATCCCAACAGTTACGAGTAAGTTCAGGTGATCCGTCCAATTAGCAGATTTCGTTGTGAAAGCCGCGAGGAGGATCACGATGATGTAAAAGGCGACAGAAAGGATGTCTACGGGGGTTCTTGCTCTTTGACTTTTCATTAAGTACCTCTCTACACACCGCTCATAACACAAAATTATAGGAATCCTAATGTTGTTTTCACCTAGTTTACCGCACTCGGGACGAAAAAGGTTCACAACCTGCAAGCGAGTCATTAATGCAGCATTCCTATGTTACCCACGATACACGAAGATATCTACCCTCTCCTTTGCTTCTTGCTCATGAAACCTAATGCTGTTATTATCCATTCACCTACAGATATGATTTCCTGGAAAGACATACCTACATCCAAGAAACGCCTTTATGGTGCTCTTATTGTGATGATCTTGGCGACGTTGCCATGCTATTGTGCAGGGGTTGCTGCAATTCAACAGGCTCCACCGAGTGCAACCGGAACGCCAACACCGCCTCTTGAATCGCCCAATGGAACAGAAACATCCGCGCCTGAAATCACCCCAACATCCACACCATCCATCACCCCAACTCCATCGCCAACCCACACACGTTTCAGTCCACCCTCGCTGACACCTTCTCTCACGAGCACACCATCGAGTACTCCAACGGACACACCTATTCCAACCCAAACCGGCACACCCACCTACACTCCCAGTCCGTCCGCGACTCCAAGCCCAGTGCCGGCACCCTCGGATACACCAACCTCTACACCAACCGATACACTCGTCCCTCCCCCACCAAGTCCCACACCGACCGCTACAGAGATAGCAACCACGGAACCAGGTTTACAGAGCAGAGAGTAACGAGTAGGCGCTTTGGCTTCGCCAAAGCGTAACAGACTGGATACCAGTAGCCAGGTATTTGATCCCCGATTAACTGATTCCTGATCGCGTCCTAATGTATTGACACGTTGAATTCTCGACCATTTTTGCTTACCGCTTAAAGCTTAAAGCTAATAGCTAAAAGCTATAGAAGACGCTGATAGCTAAAATAAGCTTAGAGCTTATAGCTTACAGCTTATCGCTATAGTACTGACGTGTAATCCGGAGGGGGAGTTTCTCGTATCGAGCTTCCTGGTACTCTTTCACTGAGGATTCCCACCAGAGCTTGAGAATCACCTTCACCCGCCAACCGATTCAACTCACCTATGGTCGCGTTAAGTTGCTCAGTGCTTATGGGATATTCCTCGTCTACTTTCAAGATTTCGGGGTGCTCTGTTGGTTGATAATTCATGCCCTCGTCCCAAAGAGATTCGCTCAGTTTTTCTCCTGGTCTGACGCCAGTGAACACAATCTCGATATCTTCACCCGGTTCAAGACCTGATAATCGGATCAAGTCCTCGGCTAAGTCCAGGNNTGAAGAAACGCTTCATCTCTGGATCAGTGACGGTAACCGGACCTCCTCGAGCGATCTGCCTCTTAAAGATAGGAACAATACTCCCTCGACTGCCCAGTACGTTGCCAAACCTAACCGCCACGAAGGGTCTCCCACTACGAAAAGCTGCGTCACGGACGATGACCTCTGCCATACGTTTCGTCGCTCCATAGACGCTCGTGGGCTGTACTGCCTTATCTGTAGAAATCAGAACAAGACGGTCCGTGTCGTAGACCAATGCTGCCTCGGCAATATTCTTCGTCCCGACTACATTATTCGTTACCGCCTCCTCAACATTGATCTCCATTAACGGAACATGCTTATGTGCGGCCGCATGGTAGACCAACTCAGGGCGAAATCCGCTGAATACACCGAATATCCGGTCTTCGTCACGAACATCTGCGATGATGGGCACAATGGGAAGACCAGGGAAATCTTCCGTAAGGTCAAGGAGCGCTTCGAAGATACTGTTTTCACCATGACCCAGTAGTGCAAGTTGGGCGGGTCTCCATCGTGCGATTTGGCGGCATAGCTCAAGGCCGATCGAACCTCCAGCTCCCGTAATCAAAACCCGCTTTCCGGTAATCGTCTCACCAACGAGCTCGTCGTTAATTCTGGCAGGCTCCCGACGAAGCAGGTCTGCAATATCAACTTCTCGGAGCCGGTTGACGCTTACATTGCCACCAATCAATTCATAGATACCAGGCATTGTCTTATAAGGAATACGCCACCGACTGCAGATATCCGAAACACGTCGAACTGCGTGGCCTGGTGCCGTGGGGATAGCAATGACAACCTCATGTGCCCTGAATCTGCTCACAACGGAGGAAAGGTCGTTCAGTGTTCCCGCTACGGAAACACCGTGGATCTCCTTGCCACGTTTCTCTGGATCATCATCAACAAAGGCGACAGGCAACAAATGAAGTTGCGGATTCCGCTGCATTTCACGAACAACTAGCGCACCAGCATCTCCTGCGCCAACAACCACTACTCGCCGACCACCTGCAAATCCATCTGATTTCTGGCTCATCTGTCCTGATTCGGCCAAAAGCCGAACCGTGAGACGCAGACCACCCACACTCAAGACTGCCAACATCCAATCAATTCCAACAACAGAGCGTGGGAATTGAGCTGGTAGCAACCCGCTCGCGATTAGAAGCATTAGCAATAGCGCCACGACCACAGATGCAGTTGCTGTCGCTGAAGCGATGAGGAGAAGCTCCCGCGTACTCGCATACACCCAATACCGACGATATAAACCAAACAGATGATATACAACGGGCTTGACGATGATCGCGATGATCACCATGACCAAGGCCTGGGGGACGAATTCCAGGAATAATCCCCCCAGTTCCAATCGTAAGCCGAAGCTTGCCAGGACAGAGGTAATGATCAATATGATATCGCCAAGAAGAATCAGGCGATTGCGGAAAGGAAATGTCGACTTCATATACTCGTTACAGCCCTCTTAGATCCAAACCATTGTACCGTGAGTTGCAAGCCTCGTTCCAAGACGATTTCTGGACGATAACCCAACGCTTGTTGGGCCGCATATTGTACCGCAGCTGATTGTCGAATGTCACCAGGGCGCGGTGGAGCATAGATGGGAGCCGGACTCCCTGGGATCATCCCCCTCAGGGTATCAACCAATTCATTAATCGTTATGGAACCATGACCGGCGATGTTAAACCTACCTCCTACTGCATTTTCACTTTCAGCAGCCAACATATTCGCTCCGACGATATCCTCAACGTACACGAAGTCGCGCGTCTGTAGTCCGTCACCATAAATTGTTGGGGAACGACCCTCAAGCAACGCCTTGATGAATATCGGGATAGCAGCGGCGTAAGGAGAATCGGGCCTCTGGCGAGGTCCATAAACATTAAAATACCGCAGACTCACCGTAGGAAATCCATAAGCTCGGGTGAACATCTCGGCCATTTCCTCTGCGGCCAGCTTGGAGCTGGCATAAGGTGATTGAGGTTCATTATGAGCAAACTCATCGACAGGATCCTCAGATTCCCCATAAACGGCAGCAGAGGAGGAGAGCACAACTCTTTGAACGCCAGCTTCACGCGCATTCAATAAAAGATTTAATGTGCCGTCCACGTTAACCATGTAGCAGCGTTGCGGATCTGACATGGAACCAGGTACCGATACCATTGCCGCCAAGTGGAAAATTAGATCCATCCCTTGCACAGCATCTCGCAAAAGGTCCTGGTCGCAAATATCGCCTTGGATGAAGTCAACCTGTAGTCCCTCAATGTTTTCCAAATATCCTGAGGACAAGTCATCTAATACCCGCACGGAGTGACCTTCATCCAACAACTTCTTGACCAGGTGAGAACCAATGAAACCCGCACCCCCTGTAACCAATAAACTCGACATCCTAGACTCCTCGCAATCCAATTCCAGCACCCACACTCCTCAAGATCACCCAGAGGTCAAGCCAGATGCTCCGATTTTTGATGTAGTAAAGGTCAAACTCCAACTTCTGAGCAGTACCCTCGATAGACCCACCTTTGCCGTAATTCACCTGCGCCCATCCACCAATTCCCGGTTTTGTAAGCAGCCTCGCCCGGTAAAATGGTATCTGCTTCTCTAATTGCTCAACGAACTCTGGTCGCTCCGGACGAGGTCCCACCATGCTCATATCTCCCTTGAGCACATTAATGAACTGTGGGAATTCATCCATATGCGTTTTTCTTAGTACGCGTCCAACCCTCGTTGCTCTTGGATCATCTACTTTGCTCCAATGTGGGAGGCCATCTGCCTCTGCATCTTGACTCATGGTGCGGAATTTCAACAATTCAAAAGATTTTCCACCTTGCCCCAAGCGTGTCTGAGTGAACAAAATCGGGCGTCCAGATTCCATCAGCACAGCTATGGCGATTAATGGAAAGAATAAACCCATCAAGAGCAATCCAAACATCGCACCTACGATGTCCAGTATGCGCTTTATGATGGTATACAACCGGCTAATCCGAACTTCATCGACGAATGAACGCAGCAGCCAGTCCGATTCAAGATGCTGTATGGGAACTCGACCTAGAAGCTCCTCATAAAGGACGGGCATACGGATAATTTCAACACCACCCTCCTGAGCATCCAGTATTGTCTGGAAAGTGGAGCCTTGCATGGTTCCCATAATGGCAACGATGATATCTGATATATATTCCTCATCAATGAGCTTATCAATGATTGAGCTGTCACCAAGAACTTCGAAATTATGGATTTTCTCTCCATGCTTTGCAGGGTCATCATCGATAAGGCCGACAATGTAAAAGGGTGATGGATTCGAGCTTTCGAGTACGTCGAGTATTGCCCTTCCACTACTACCTGCTCCAATGATCAGCGCTCGGCGCATGAACGTTTGTCTTGTGAAGATTTTCACATAGAGGAGCCGCCAAAGTAAGGTTAGCAAAACCACAATGATCAGGAAATACAAAGGACCGCGCCTTGGCAGCGACCCCGGTTCGGATCGAAAGAAGTAGATCCCCAAATAGAGCATTGTGCCTACCGCAGCAGCAGCGAGTACACCACGCAATGTTCCACTCCACGAGGAAGCCCTGCGGATGTCGTATAGGTTCACCATCAATATCAACCAAACAAATGGGAGCAAAACAAACCACCCTGCTCTTACCCTGACAAACTCTTCACTTAGTGCCAAGTAATCTAACTGAGACCATAATGCCAATGCAGCTATCGTTGCAGCAAGGGCAACGACGAAATCCCCGAATATCAGCAGCATCCTGCGTTCGGTTGTCCTGAGCAGTAGACGACGCTCCTTACGTTCGCGAGCCACGCTGCCTCCTTGGAAGTCTGCTGATCATCCCCCAAAGAAAAGCTCCCCCCCATGAGAGGTGCATTGTCCACAGTGAGAGAGGGAAGCCGAGGATCAATGCCAACTCACTCCTTCGAATAGCTTCTATCAAGCCAGCTATCCCAGTAATGATGATATAGATACCAAGATACGCGGCCAAGAGTGTACCAAATAATGGATTCCATAGTGTCAGAAGTGCAAGGCATAGAATGCCTAATACGAAGAGTGCTGGAATTGCTTGACGCCAGCGAAGCGAATCTGGATTATCTATCAACATAACCGCTTTCCAGAATCCATATCTGCGGTATTGCCGCCCTAATGCGAGCAGGTTTCCCCTGGCGAAGTAAACCGATTCGATGCTTGGATCAAACCAGATCTTCCCACCAGCTTTTCGAATTCGGTAGTTGTACTCATAATCCTCATTGCTTAGCAAGCTCTCGTTGAACCTGCCTACCTTTTCTATCCAGCGTCTCTGGAATGCACCGAAGGGAACTGTGTGAACCTCACCAGCCTCCCCGCCTGAACGGTAGCGTGCATCACCTGCGCCTAATGGATGAGCTGCTGCAACTGCAATTGAACGCCCAATCCACGAATTTTCTGATGTTTGTATCTCCCAAATTCCTCCGACATTTGCAACGTTCACATTCTGGCTAACCTCGTAGCACCGCTCAAGATAATCACTCTTCGGTACCGAGTGAGCATCCAATCGTACAATCAACTCCCCCGAAGCATGCTCTATTCCGCGATTGATTGCTGATGGGATGATCCCTTTGGGGTTATCTACCAAACGGATAACCGGTTGGGGATGACGCTCTGCAAAATCAATGATGGCCTGCCGCGTCCCATCTGTTGACATACCGTCTGCAACGATCACTTCAAAATCTTGATGGGGGAAAGTTTGATGGCATAACGCTTCAAGGAGCAAGCCGATTGTCTCGCGCTCATTGTAACATGGTACGACGACGGATATGATGGGCTTCATTGAATCGGCTCCATCTGTTCTTTCCGTGACTGTCGCAGCGTGACAGCTGCAGAGAGGAAGCCCATGATTATCCACAGTTGAGGCAATGCGAAGGTGTCCAGGCTGAAGCCCTCAAATAGGAAAGCCGTAATTGCCAAAGCTCCAGCTAGACCGATCACGGCAAAGATCCCCTTCCATTCCCGCACCAGTGTAAGTGAACTTATTGCCATGACTACGTTCCATGACATGAAACTTAATATCCCTAGCAGTCCAGTCTCTGATAATAAACGCATCCATAAGCTTTTTGTATTTGCAATCGCAACTCGACCAGGTCTGAGGATCATGAGGATTTCGGGTAGATAGTACCCAAAAGCAGGAACTACATCTCTGAAGAGGAAACCCATATTTCCAAGGCCGATCCCGATAAGTGGATACCTGCTGAAAATGAGGAATGCACTGATCCAGTACAGCAGACGTTCAGCGTACTCAAGGTGATTTGCTAGATTATAAATGACTGGCAGACGCTCAGAGTTCAGGATACTCTGCAGGTCAACACTCATGATTCCACGGATGCGTTCGTTTGTAAGCGCCGCGAGGGATACGACGCCAACGGTGAAAATGACTATGATCAAAATAAGACAGAACCACAGAATTATCTTCCATTGCCCCTTAGACCATCGTCCACCGCTGCTTCGTCTTTCTGCTTGATCATCAATCCAGCGCCATGAACCGAAAAGGAGGAGGATGGCGATAGCTGCTGTAAATGCAAGCAGCCCAATTCGAGAATACGTAAAGAAGAGAACCACACAGCCCCAGAGGAACAAAAGGAGCTCGACGGATATCCGTCGAGATTTACTTCCAAACACCGTGTATCCATTGATCACACTGGCTAGCCATAGTGGCAAATAGAGTACCGTCAACTGATCCGCAAGCCATGAGGGCTCATAAGCAAAACCAGTTACACGATCTCGAAAAAGGTTCGTAATCGAGAATAAACGATGGAAGTTATTCAACGTTACGGGTGGCGGATTATATGAATAAGGAAGGCGATAGACCTGGACCGATGACCAAAGCAGCATGATGATTGCACCAATATAAAGCCATCGCAGGCTCTTTCGTAGACGCTCATCACTGTTGGGTAGTGTGATAGCGACCAAATAGAAGCTTATGCCAACGGCCAACGTAAGAAGCGCACGGACCTCCCTGCCGAGAACCGAAAAACCCTTAAAAGGATAAATCTCAAGAAAAGGAGCCCGCAATGATGAGAGTATGGCAATCAGCACGAATACAATTAACGGCACGGCTACCGTTGGAAACCGCCCCCCTCTTAGAAAGTAAGGCAACAACCAGACGATGAGAAGTAAGATAAGTGGTACCGCAGGAAGCGGGCTTACCGTTGAATATCCAAAGTATTGAGAGACGAGCGGGAAACTTGTAATCGGTATCGTCATGAGCAGCACTATCCATAATACCCATGCTGCTCGCTCGTAAATCGGAGTTTTACTTGCAAACAATGCGCGTGTGATTTCAGTCGTCATGATCGTCCTAGCTCAAGCTAAGCTTCGGGATCATTGGAATCGGCTTTAGATCGTTTCTCAAGTGGTAGGCTTAATGCAGCTACAACGCCAACAATGAAGCCGGCGAGTGCACCTGCGACAATTAGAAGCCCACGAGGCCACAGGACCGGTTGGGTAGGATAAACAGCCTGCTGGATCGGTTCATAGGAGAGAATGGGGAGAATGCCTTTGCTGGCGATGATCTCCGCTTTGAGTTCTTCAATGGCTTCTGGAGGAGTATCAGGCCCTGTCGCAATACAATTCCACTGAGCCTCGGCAGGTTGCCCATAAAGGAGATTCACACAGGTCACGTCAAACTTGGCTCCTTGAATAGCAACTGCTTTCCACGCATGTTCCATCGCCTCATCCAGGCGAGACAGAGTAACCTCAAGCCAGGTATTTGCAATGCTAGCCGCGAGTTCCGGATTCTGATGGATTCCATATAACTCCCATCGAGAAAGTCGTCCATCCAACCGTATATGCTTCCTAAGCGCATCAACGGATCCCCAATCTTCTGATTCTCCGTAAACTTCGACCAACCGCTCAGTTACCTCCTCCAATGTTTCATCAGAGGTAACCAGTGCCCAGACACGGTCCAATGCACGATCCTCGACGACCAGTTCGAGTGGTTCTGTACGCCCATAGTCAATATTAACGGCGAGGATTGCAGCGGATTCATATCTTGGGGGAACGATCAGGCTGAAGATGAAAGCTACTAGGGCACCAAGGATGCCGAGACCTACTGGCCAGTACCAGCGTTTTAAGAACCTTTCCAACAAGTCATTCTGAGAAAATGCGTAATCCGATGAGTAAGTATCCATTCGCTCTCTGCCTGGGAGCTGGCGTCCCCCAGCTAGAATTGTACGTGAGATTTCTTATCTGGCTTAACGTTTAGTCTTCGCTTCTCATACAGATAACTTACTAGAAACCTTCCGGCTTTCCGATGTTTTTCAGTCACATATTCTACCCTCCATGGGCAGAAGAACATAGTCGCTTTTTGCGTATCCCGGCATATTAGCGAGGAGGTGGTACTCGAGTACTATTGCTGGTTTCCTCCTCGCTTTTTGAAAATGAAAGCGCAGGGGATAATACAAAGACTATCAATATTCATCCCATTTGGGCGCCTGACTCCGCAAATGTTCCTTCACTCTGTAAGGATCCAAGGGTCTGGAACTGAACTCCACATAGGAACGACACGATTTCTAACCAAAACCATCAATCGCTGATGCCCTAGAGGCGAAATCAGGCGGCATAGAACCTGCAACATAAACAACTCAGCGATTACGGAAGGATTGTGTTACCATTTGCGGCTAAATTATGAAATGCTTGAAAGGTATGGTGACACCAATTTCGAGTGTCTAATCGTTGCTTTGGGATTCATGAGGTTGATTTCAAACTTTTGAGCTTGGAGTATTGCATGAGGTTGGTAAATACCGGCAAGCGCACACCAATAAAGGATGGTAATACTCAAAAGGACCGTTACCTTTCAAAATGGACCCTCAGCATTGTTATCCTTACTTTAGTTATCCCATTGTTCTTACAAAGGAATAGCAGCTATACGAGTCCGATCTCCAATTCCGAACAATTAGGCGTAGCTGCTTTTATTGAAGGGCGAGTATCTTCAAAAAGCACTGGCGAGCCAATCGTTGCAGCCAGCATTGAAATTCAAGAATTTGGTCTCAAGACCAGCACCAATTTTAAAGGGCAATTTGAGTTTCCTCCAATCTCCACTCCTGAAACCGTTTATCCGATACAGGTAACGATACGTGCTACAGGATATGGGGATTGGACCATGACAAATGTTGCTCTTGTGGCGGACGATACGCTAATCCTCGACGCAGTGCTCGCTTCCGAACCTGTGACCATCAAAATCCCAGATATCGAGAGAGAAAAACGATTTGGTTCAGAGACGACTACCTCGTTCTCACCTAATGATCTTCCTTCACTTGACCAAACATCGCTTCCACTCCCAGAGACCATACGCGTTCGTGTCACGAACAATGTCGCAGTATGTGATCAAAATCCTGAAACCAATCCATACACAGTGGAAGTTATTGACTTTAATGAATATGTAAAAGACGTTCTTCCGGCAGAATGGGGGTATGGATGGCCGCGCGAATCTTATAGAGCAGGTGCAATGGCAGTGAAAATGTACGCCTGGCAGCTCATCTCCATCGGTGGCAAGTACGATGATGCCGATGTTTACGACAGCATCTGCGATCAGGTCTATATCCCAGGATACTCGTATTCAAGCACGAATAATGCTATTGATTTCACTTGGAATTGGCGTCTTACACATGCGGATGGAAGCCTGTTCCGTACTCATTACCTGGACTGGTACTGGCGGTGTGAGGACTATGAATGGCAGGGCTTTTGCATGGGCCAAAACGACACCAGGTTGCATGCGCTGGGAAATGATGGATATGACAAGCTGACGTGGGATGAGATGCTCTTCCGCTATTACGACGATAGCCGTTTGTCATATGTCCCTACTCTGCCGCCCGCCGAATTCATGCTCAGATTCTTTGGAAGTGGATGGGGAGATATTGACCGAATCAAAATCCCCGTCGATGATCCTATAGATGGTGACCTTCCAGTGGATATCGGTGATACAGATTTCACAATCGAGTTTTGGATGCTAGCACTTGCATCTGATAATGCCAGCCAGGTATGCCAACCAGATGCGGATCAATGGGCAAATGGCAGCGTGATCTTCGACCGTGATGTGGATGGGGATGGTGACTACGGCGAGTACGGAATCTCATTGATGAATGGCTCTATTGCATTTGGGATTCGCCAAGGCGGTGTCGGTCTTACACTTTGTGGAATCATGGGCGTCGCCGATGAACGATGGCACCATGTCGCCATTACTCGAAACACCGGTGATGGTCTAGTGAGGATCTTTGTGGACGGTCAACTCGACGCTGAAGCGATCGGGCCATCAGGCGATATCAGCTATCGAGATGGCCGGACCACTACGTCGCCAGACCAGGATCCTTACTTGGTTCTCGGCGCCCGGAAGGCTGACCAAGGATTGGCCTATGCAGGCTACCTAGACGAAATTCGAATTTCAACAGTCGTACGATACTCAGATGCATTTCAGCGACCTTCAGGACCTTTTGTGAGTGACCCGGACACGGTCGCCCTCTTCCATCTGAATATAGGTTATGGAAACGCTATTTTCGACTCCTCAGAAGCAACTGGGGGGNNGAGGTTTTAAAACCAACAATGTACGATCAAACACTACCATTGTGTATTCAATGATCGAGGAAAAAACCGGATGAAACGCCTTTCCCAAAGACCACTTCAATCCAAAGTCCTCGTTGTCACATGGATTGTTCTCTTCGCACTCTGCTTCCTTTTAATAATATTTAGTCCACCAATTGCTAGTGGCAGGAAGTCATCCGAGTCTGATGGCTTCGTAATTGAACCTTTGGTTTCAGATGGTCAATTTGTATGGGGTCCTAATGTAGGCCAATTTGTTGTGCATGATTATCTGGATTCAAATCAATCACCACTTTTATCCTTTTCAAATCAAATCGAGGAATGGACGGCATACGCAAGCATCAATCCCCAGATAGTGTTGAGCGTCCTGGAAGTTCAACATGGTTGGGTAACCAGCATACCTGAGGATATTGATGAGTTCACCGTATCCCAGGAAATAGAAAGCACTACGATGGGTCTTGCCGTTGCATTCTATGATCACTTGTACACCTGGGGAACGAGGAGATCGCAGGGGGCACCAGCAGGCATTCTTCCATCACTTTCCTTTAAGGAAGGACCCGAGATCCAACTAGGTGATCAGGGAACTTCGGGTAGCTTCGCAGTAGCGAGTATCCTCGCAGAAGGAATGAACTTCGAGCAGTGGCAGGACGCCATCTCACCTCAGGTCGAAACCGGATTCTCCGCCACGCTCAAGGCACTCTTCCCAAATGTAGACCCATTGGACACTTCCAACATTATCAATCCCGAAGATCTACCACCTAATGACTTTTTCCAGCTCCCATTTCCTTTGGCTGCGGAGTGGACATTCAATGGACCTCACAGCTGGTGCGGGGGAGATCATTGTCCCGGTGAACCGCCAGACAGGTCATCGATTGATTTCGCGACGAATTGGGCCAAAGATCCACCATTGCCAGATCACTTCACAGTGGCCGCACGCGAGGGGACAGGATTCATATTCACACCAACTCAATCCCCACTGCCCTGCTGGATCGAGATTGAGCATGAAATCGATCCTGAGACCATTTGGACTACAAGCTACTATCATCTATTGAAATTGGGTGATCCTGGAAGTGTTGGTTGGATCGGACGAAACGACAGCCTCGGGGTCATTGGTCAGGAGATCTGCAATGGCGGCTTTGCCAATGGAGCCCATGTACATTTCACCCTGAAGTACAACGGGAGCTTTGTGGACCTCGATGGTGTCAAACTTTCGGGCTGGTCTGTTCATTCTGGTCCTGAACCATACACCACTGGTTATCTGGAGCGTGATGGGACCATACTGGATCCATATGAACGATTAACCAATGATTACCATGAGTACTATGGTCATGGACTAGATTATGCATTGAAGTTTTATGGTAGTACACAGCCCGACATTGATGAGCTAAAGATCAGAATAGATCATCCCGAAAACTCGGCACCAGGACCGCCAGCAGATGTCGGATTCCACGATTTCGTCATTGAATGGTGGATGAAGGCTGATCTAGCAGCGAATACGGCGCCAGGGATAACGTGCGGTCCTAATGATGAATGGAAACTTGGCAATGTTCTTTTCGATCGCAGCGTCTCCACCGGTGGAAGTGAGTGGGGTGTCTCAATAGCAGGCGGCAAGATTGCCGTTGGAGTACGTGGAGACGGTACAGGCGAAATTACCCTTTGCAGCAGCACTTCAATCGACGATGGTAAATGGCACCACATCGCCATCCAACGTAATCGATGGGACGGCGTTTATCCTGATGGACAACTCTGGCTCTTCGTCGATGGGGTATTGGAGGCTTCCGAGTTGGGACCCGATGGGGACCTCAGCTATCCTGATGATGCACTTCCTGGCAACAATTGTGGTCCTTCAGGAACAGATCCATGCACAGATTATGATCCATATCTCTTCATTGGATCGAGCAAATGGGAGAGCGGGCTGGGCTTTGCTGGGATCATGGACGATTTACGCATTTCTTGGTGGATGCGATATTTCGACGACTTCACTCCTAGTCCCGATATTCACCCCGCTGAGGCTCTGACTGCAGGCATTCTTCGTTTCAATGAGGGCCAAGGCGACCTAGTTTTCGATACAGGTGGATTCGACGGTGGAACCAGCAATGCTATACGTATCTATGGCGGTGATCCGGCTGGTCCGAAGTGGGTCATATCCAATCTATTTATTAAGAATCCCGTATATGTACCATTCATTATCAGCCCTGCTCCTTAATCCCTTAAAGCTATTAGAGGATTACAGGTGTATACTTTGATAGTTGTCCGAAGCATTTGTGGATTCGTTGAAAGATATGAAGCTGATTATTCAGATCCCTTGTCACAACGAAGCTGAAACTTTACCGATGACCCTCAAGGATCTTCCTACAGAGATTCCCGGAATTGACGTCATCGAACTCCTGATCATTGATGATGGCAGTTCAGATGAGACAGTTCATGTCGCCATTGAGAATGACGTCGATCACATAATAAAGCTTCGCCATCATGTTGGTCTTGCTGGTGCATTTGTGGCAGGACTTGAGGCTTGCCTCGCAGAGGAAGCTGATATCATTGTCAACACCGATGCTGACAATCAATACAAAGGGGAGGACATTCCTCGACTGATTGAACCACTACTCAACAATCAGGCTGACATCGTTGTCGGAGATCGTGGTGTGAGCACTTTACGCACTTTCTCAACCAGCAAACGTATTCTCCAGCGTTTCGGTAGCTGGGTGATACAACGAGCGTCAGGCGTACCCACCCCCGATGCGACGAGTGGATTCCGCGCGTACACACAGGACGCCGCCATGCGGACGATCGTTCTCAGCGAATATTCTTACACCCTCGAAACATTGATACAGGCTGGAGCAACCGGGCTTGCCGTCGAATATGTTCCAGTGAAAACGAATCCACAAACCAGACCATCGCGACTCATAAGGAGCCTTCCTCAATACATGACACATTCATCCTCAACCATCGTAAGGGCATATACAATGTATAAACCCTTGAGGGTATTTACAGCCATAGGAAGCCTCTTGCTTTTTGGTGGACTGGTCCTCGGAGTGCGCTTCCTATACTTCTTCTTCAGCGGTCAAGGGGCAGGCCATTTACAATCCCTCATCCTCGCAGCAGTACTTCTCATTGTGGGTTTCCAAATAATGTTGATCGGATTGGTCGCGGACTTAATCGGTTTTAATCGGAAGATTTTGGAAGAAACCCTTTACCGAATCCGTAAACTTGAACGATCCAGTGACCCACAAAAGCATTTCGAAGATAAGCAATCGATTAGCTGAACTTGAATATGAGTGGCCACAAAGCGGACTCAACAGAGGAGCTCGTCCTAAGCCAACAACGTGAACACAGGATTCTCTTGATCATTATCCTCTTCGCGTTATTGAACGGACTCACCTATGTTTTCGTCGTCCCACCATGGCAACATTATGATGAGCCCACTTATTTTGAATTCGCGCATTTAATGAGCGACCGCGAGGCACTTCCCGCTGAAGATGACATCTCTGAGTCGTTGCGTCGTGAAATTGCCAGTTCAATGCTCCAGTATGGCTTTTATCGGGAACTATCCTACCAACCAGATCTTGAAAGCACTGATCCGGTTTGGATCGGCCAGGTCCAAACGGGTGACAAACCTCTTTACTTCATTCTGCAAGCTGTTCCACTCTGGTTCTTCTCCAAGTTGGGAGTTGCAAATATCACCATTCAACTTTATTTCGCTCGTATCTTATCTTTGGTGTTATACATCTCAACTATTTACCTGGCTTACTTAATTGTTAGGGAAATCGTACCTGCCGGTGATCCACTATTGTTGGGTGTTCCAGCACTCATGGCATTCCTGCCAGGTTTTGTAGATCTAATGACAAGCGTGAATAATGATGTTGGAGCAACCTTCATATTTTCACTTTTTCTTCTTATTACAACCCGGGGGATTGTTCGTGGATTATCAATTAGGACGTTGGTTGGAATAGTCGTCATTGCACTCCTGTGTCTCGTTACAAAAAACACAGTGATCTGGGCTATACCCCTAAGCTTGGTTGCTATTGCGCTATCACTTTTCCCCCGTTGGGACAAACGAATTGCCTGGGCCATCATTACGATCGGAATGTTAGTAGTAATATTGGTGACATTCTCGTGGGGCGATGCGGCCTATTGGTACAGACGGACGTCGCAAAAGAATGCGACGAGGATAAGTCATGAGTCCTCACCACTCGGTCAACACGTAATGCAGTTGACGCTCGGAAATGAGACAAGTTCCGCAAGCGTTATTCAACGTATTCCGACTGAGGATGTTGAATTACTGCGTGGGAAGACTGTGACAATGGGAAGCTGGATGTGGGCTACATCACCTATTAATGTCAGATCACCGATACTCAGATCTAACGAAGTTGTGACTGTTGAGACGTTCTCTGTGGACCAATCGCCATCATTTTTCGCCATCCACACTGAAGTTCCTCCAGATGCTGAGAAGGTTGAAGTGGTTTTCCAGGTTACATCAAGTGAAGTGTCGAGTAAAGATATAACTCTGTTCATTGATGGGATCATTCTGGTCGAAGGGGATAGACCTTTAGATCAAGCTCCTGCTTACACTGAAGCCTCGGGGTCTGATGGAGAATGGGGAGATCAGCTTTTTACCAATATTATTAGGAACGGTTCTATTGAAAATTCCTGGCCATTCATACGCCCTCAAGCAGAATCTCTTATAACAAGATTCGGCTCCAAATATCTCTCGCCGACAACACTCATGACCTCCGTACTAGACTGGGAAAACACTCATTGGTTGTATAAAGAATCAATGACAAGTCTTTTTCAGACCTTCTGGGGACGGTTCGGTTGGGGTCATATATCCCTGGCAGAAGGGTTGTATATTGGGCTATTTATTGTTTCGATTATGATTCTAATAGGCGTTCCAATTAAAATCAGAGAGATTAGCACATCGATTTATGGTGCACAAAGAGGTGCATTGGTTTGGCTCGGAATTGCAGGAATATCGCTATGGTTAGTTGTTCTTTTTCGGGGTTTCTTCACCATCCTCGATAGTCGGTTGGTAATACCCGCTTCGAGGTTCGTATTCCCTGCAATCATTCCAACCTCACTTTTCATCGTTGCAGGGTGGTTCGGGTTACCGCGTCTTTCGATACGGATAAAGTCGATTGCCGGATTAGCCATTTTGTATATATTAAATCTCGCTTCGATTATAACCATCGTGGTTTATTACTACTTTTGAGGTGGATAGAATGGTTGATGGAATGATTGGTAGAAGAATTACTAGATATATCCAGTTTATACTCATCCTCTTACTCACGGGATCACTAATACCAGCTAGTGGATCAAAGGCTGCAAGCGATGAATGGCATGATTCTTACTCTGACCAGCCTAACAAAATCATCCCCAATTACACTTCCCCAGATACATTTCTCTATCTGCCACTAATACTTAAAAAACATCCTTTACTGTCTCAATTTGGTGTTCAGATGTCAATTACAGAGTCAGGTGGTCTCAGCAAGGCAACCGACGCAAAAGTTCAATGGGCTCATGGTCCTGGGATCCAGTGGGCAAGTGTCGAACCAAATCCAGGCGATCGCAATTGGGGTGCCCTCGCAGGCCTCGAACAGCAACTCATTAACGCTGCATCAAAGAAAATAATACCAATCGTCGCTATTGTAAAGGCGCCAGCTTGGGCAGACGCTAGCGGTAAAACATGTGGGCCTATTGAACCGGAAGATCTTACTGCCTTCGGTGATTTTATGTACGATGTGGTGGCACGCTATAACAAAGCACCCTATTTTGTTAAATATTGGGAAATATGGAATGAACCAGATATAGATCCAGACCTGGTTGGACCTGGCAGTTGGATCGGCTGTTGGGGTGACGAAAGTGACACCTACTATGGTGGTGGATACTACGCAGATATGCTAAAGATCGTTTATCCACGAATTAAGCAAGCGGATCCCTCAGCTAAAGTATTATTCGGTGGCTTATTACTCGATTGTGACCCCACAAATCCTCCTGAAGGAAAGACGTGCAAACCCTCGCTTTTCCTTGAAGGCGCGCTACGTAATGCGGGTGGCGATTACTTCGATATTCTCGCTTTCCATGGATATCCACAATATAACGGCACTCTTGAGGATTGGGATAAAACCATGTTCCCATCCTGGGCTCCTAGAGGTGGGGTTGTTGCTGGCAAGGCCCACTTCCTCCGGGAAGTTATGACCGCATATGGAGTAGATAAGCCGCTATTCCATGTAGAAGGCGGATTAATTTGCAATGGTTGTGGAGATCCACCAGGAGCCGATTTCTTTGATGCACAGGCATCCTATGTTCCTCGGCTTTATGTGAGGAATTGGGCGGATGGATATATCGGTACAATCTGGTTTGCATTGAAAGATACCGGCTGGGGACGGTACGAAGGATTGCTTGATAGTAGCAATCTACCTCGCCTTTCATATAATGCATATCACTTCATGGCGAATCTCATGATAGGTTTTGAGTATTTGGAAGAGATTAGCATTGGAGCTCCTCTTGTTGGGTATCGATTCGTCAAAGGTACTTCGACCATTGATGTGTACTGGTCCCCAGATGGACCAACTGGAACGGTTGTACTTCCCGCAACCGGAACAGTAACCATCTACGACAAATTAGGAAATACTATCGTAGCATCCGGCTCTATCAACGTTGATTTCCATCCAATTTACATCGTCAGGACGCCATAAGCATTGCACATTCTGAGGGGAATCTTCCCCTTTAAGAGATTGAGCACCAGAGACTACTTATGATTCGTTCGAGGGCTGAATTGAAGCTGTCGCGGACTTCCTTCCTGCTGATCCTCATTATTGCCCTTGCTCTATTCGTGCGATTGGGTGCTATTCACTATCTAGGAGATTTCCGACCTGCATGGACAGAGGACTGGGAAAACATTGCACAAACCATCATCACAAAAGGATATTTCGGTCTTGACACGATCAGTCTCTATGGTCCTAATCCGAAGGGGGTAACATCATTCATTCCACCTTTATATCCAGGATTTATGGCTCTTTCCATGTACCTATTTGGATCCTCATCCATGACCTTTATTCGAATCGTGCAGGCAATCTTTTCAACCTTAGCAGTATTAATAATTTTCCTCCTCGGACGTAAAGTATTTCAGAGTGATGTTATAGGCCTCGTTGCGGCTCTCATGGCCGCCCTATTCCCTCCGCTAGTAGGAGGGGTGGTCGAGATTAACCCTGTTACGTTTGAAGTCTTCTTTCTCGCATTATTCCTATTGTTGTTGATAAGTGCTTTACACAGCAAAAACCTTTGGTTATGGGTATGTGCTGGGATCATTCTCGGAATCGGTGCACTTATCCGCCCAACTATTTTGATGATCCTCCCATTCTTGATCATCGTTCTTTTCGTGACTAAGGATACTTATTCACAGAAATCCAATCTTCGAGCATTCATAATTCTCCTCATAGCTGCGGGAGTGGTTATTCTCCCATGGACAATCCGGAATTACCTTGTACATCACGAATTTATTCCAATCTCAACCAACGGAGGCATAAATTTCTGGATTGGCAATAACCCTCAAGCCACCGGAGAGTTCATTAATCCTCGCGGTATCGCCCAGGACCTGCTACATGAGACTGAACAGTTGGGTGAAGGAGCCCGCGATCGTTTCTTCCTCATCGAAGGGCTGAGGTTCATTTGGGAAAATCCAACTCAATTCTTTAGGCTATTGGGTGTCAAGTTATATTATTTCCTTTGGAGTCGCCCCAATATCGGCCAAACCTATTCGAGCCAAGATATGGTCGACCTTGGAAGATTCGTATACTTGGCAGGTAATGCACTTTTATTGCCTCTATGGTTAATAGGACTGATCCTGAGTTTTCGTGAATGGCGCAGATATTCACTGCTTTACGCTGCGATTCTAAGTGTCATGCTCGTTAACATTTTGTTTTTTGTGGGCACTCGTTACAGGACACCAGCAGCTCCATATCAAATCTTGTTTGCGAGTTTTTTCGTATTGGTTGCGTTCCGTTGTATCTTTAAACGGAAGAAAAAGGCTTCAATTTAAANNATCGTAGACTTTGCAGAAGTTTTTTACAGCGTTGTGGTGCTGAACCAATCAAATACGATTACTATCCATAAAGTTCAACAGTGGATCTAGCATGCCTCTTGAATATCTGCTTAGTTTGGGGCTACTGTGGAGCCTGGCATTGCTCATTGCTTCCCTTCGGGGTTATGGAAGCACATGCCCACCTCACCTAACGAAGTGGCAAGTAATCTCGCTCATTTTCACCATCGCCTTGCTGGCTCGTCTAGTACCCTCCATATTGATACCAATCGGAGCCGGCCATGATATTACGTCATACTCAATCGTTGCGGAATTATTGAACTCTGGGAAGGATGTATATTCGGCACCTGAGGCAGTCAATCGACATCCGTATTTACCATTTCAAATGTATTGGATGCTCATCTCGTACAAATGGTCATTGCTCACTGGTTTGTCATTTGTAAAAATCGTGCGTCTCTTGCCTATTCTCGCTGACGCCACAATCGCAGTGATCGTATTTGAAATCATTCTGGACACTGACAAGGACCTCAATCATGCTTGGCAAGGAGGATTGCTCTATGCTTTGAATCCCATCACAATCTTCGTTGTTGCCTATCATGGTCAATTCGATACCATTCCCATTTTGCTTATCCTGACCTCGTGGATGTTCTGGTATAAATGGCCTCATTGGAATCTCTACCTGAGAATAACCCTTTCAGCTTCATGTCTGGGGCTCGCTATCCTCAGTAAAAGCTGGCCGATCTTGTTCCTTCCTATCATGATGATAGTTGTTCCAAAGCTTCGTAATAAACTAATATACATTGCCATTACTGCATTTATTCCACTCTCTGCGATAGTGATTTACGCAATCTTATTCAACGCTAATTTTATGGATATAGTCACACCCACGATAACCTATAATCACGGAATTGGGATTTGGGGATACTCATACCTCGTTCGATTAGGAACACATCTTGGTATATTGAGACTAGAAATTTTTGAGTGGGTGCTTATTATCGGTCGATGGATTACGCTTGGGCTAATTGGGATCACATTTTGGTTCTATGCTCGAAAGTGGGATGCGATGGGAGGTCTTCTATTACTGCTCCTGGGTTTTCTTACCTTCGGACATGCATTTTCAATACAATATCTTGCCTGGATAATTCCATTTGCAATTATCGTCAATCACAGACTGCAACTAAAGCGATTCTTGCTTGCAGCAAGCGCATACATGATACTTGCTTACTTTACGCTGATTCTACTTTTCCGTATCGATGAGCTTTTTGAATGGTCATTTGCCGATCTTGCGCTTGTCATCCCACTTGGAATTCCAGCTTGGCTCATTATTCTTCATTGGTTCTTCAAAGGATGTACTGAGGATTATCAAGGAAGCATACCCACCATAAGGATTCAAACTTTTAAATAATCAGGCAGTTCCATGAGATCTTTAAATGACGCAGCGATAATCAGAAAGAAATTCTGCATCACTCATTCACTAGATCGTTCAATTTGGACACGTTCAAGTTGATTGAAGTCTAATCTCTATTTTCATTTTCTTTTGGTGATGTCATCCGATGAAATTGAAGGCCTCCACAAATCATAATACTCAACGGAGATTTCCTTTCCTTGAGTACATCAGAGTTCAAGAAGAGCAGACAGTCTTGCTCCGTATCTTAATTTATCTCCTTTGTTTATTATCGATTGTGAGTATTCTCCTTTTGTTACTTTTGGCTTTCATTCGCATGTTTTATCCACATGAACTTGAATGGATCGAAGGAGCCAATATCGACCAGATTCACTGGATCCTTAATGGGGAGACACTTTATAGTGATCCGAGTATTTCGTTCATCCCCTCCGCGTATAATCCACTCTATTTCACCATCTCAGCGGGGTTGATGAAGCTGTTTGGAATTGGTTTTACTGGACCTCGCCTCCTTTCAATCCTGTCCACAGTGGGGATACTACTTATAGTTGTTTTAATGGTCACGACGGAAACGAAAAATATTTACGCAGGAATCATCGCCGCTGGTATATATGCCGTTTCCTTCCGATTTTCAGGCGCGTGGATGGATCTTGCGAAAACAGATTCCCTTTTCTTATTCCTCATCTTGGCCGGTTTCTTCGTCGGTCTCAGGTATAGTAACCTCACAGGTTTCGTGGCGAGTGGATTATTATTGGTCCTCGCTTACTATACAAAACAAGTCGCTCTCCCGATTATCCTAGTATTGGCTACCTTTTCTTTGATATCAAACGCTGGGAAGACATGGCCACAGTGGCTTACTGTTGGTCTTATAGGCATTGTGATATTCATTGCTATCGACGCTATCACAGATAACTGGTTCTCATTCTATACACTGGATAATCACATGCGACATACAAGAGTTTGGAATCCCCTTCTCTTTTGGGAGCCAATGATCAAAAAAATGTGGCCGGCGATGTTGATAAGTTTGCTGTATCCGGTGTATGTAATTTCAAGAACCAATATTGCAGCGCTCAAAAGAAATGAGCGTTTTTGGGGGCACATCGGCCTTGGGATCGGACTGATCCTCGCAAGCTGGGTGGTCTTTAGCAAGGTTTGGACCTACGATAACGGATTCATGCCTGCAACTCTGGGTATAGCAATACTAACAGGGTTAGGGCTCGGAGAAACCATAAAACGGAAGAACGAGAGCCCAAATCTAATAAACTCAGGTGTCTTCAGAGCCGGTGTTCTCTTCGTATGCGCAGTTCAATTTGCCATCCTTGCAT
>JABAOH010009665.1_pt1 | contig 39771 bp, 40 predicted proteins | sample 7062181 | NCBI WGS metagenome assembly JABAOH01 (sample SAMN14538630, study PRJNA623070) | marine sediment metagenome | biome: marine biome [ENVO:00000428]; feature: marine pelagic biome [ENVO:01000023]; material: deep marine sediment [ENVO:00002113]; isolation source: pool of 5 deep marine... | reverse complement strand
AGGTCGGCATTGACTAAAAAGGCACGGTACCCATCGACACATCGAAGGCTCCTTCCCTTTAGGGGAGCACCTTTGATCTCTCCCGCTTTTCCCGACCAATTTGCTGGCTTGGTTGAAACATCCTTCTCTCTAAAATTTGCGAAGGGGCTGAATCCGAATTGGTCGCAAACATATGGCACCCATTGTTGGACATCACTCAAGCGAAATTCGTCGCTACGGACACAGTTTATCGTTCCTGAAGAGAGCAAGAGGGCGACCATGCCTAGGCTAAGCGCAACAACACCACGTTTGTACATCTTTACTTCTCCGACTTCCCCGAAAGGCTTCTTCCACAAAGACAATTCACTTTCGTCCCCACGAAGTGTACCAACAGCTAAGCGGTAAAACAGAGCACCCGCCCAGACAGACACCACCAATAGCGCAATGTGCAATGCGGTTCCGAACCAATCTTGTCTTGGTAAATACCTCAGCCAAAAGCAAATCAGCGTAGCGGGCATAAACCACCAACCAAGGGCAACGGAGATCCATTCTTGAAGGTGAGAAAGAGGAGGACGATTTTCCTTCAAGTGGAATACATGAGCCCGCACGAGGCCTATCAGTAACCAAGGATAAGCCTTCTGGTCTAAGGGTCTTCCGTCGGGGAAAACCGCAGGGAGTAAAGCTAACCCTTCCCACAGCCGTTGCATATAAAGGTGGAAGTAAAAATACACACAGAGCAATACCAGCGGTGCCGCAATGTAAAACCAGACGATCGGAATCTCAGTGCGGATGATAGGGAGAGGCGAGGAAGCAGAGTTAGTTAGGAGTCGAACGTCGGTCGTTGTCGCTATGGTTAGCAAGGCATAGGCGCATGCCGACAGCATCGCAAAGAATAGCTTTCGGGCATTTCTCGATGCTTCTTCGACGACCTTGAATCCCTCTTCAAACTTAGCAACATCCTCAGGAAGTTTTGTGCCGGATACATTCGCTCCGGCCAGTTTTCCTCCTTGAAGGCCAGTCAGACCGGTTAGATTAGCATCTTTTAAATTCGACTCTCGAAGGCTTGTCCCATTTAATGAAGCCTTAATCAGATTGGCCCTTTCGAGGTCGGCCTTTCGGAGGTTGGCCCCTATGAGGTCGGCCTTTCGGAGGTTGGCCTTTGTGAGGCCGGCTTTCTCCCCCTTAACCCCGTTTGAATCCAACCACTTCTGATGCTCTTCGAGAATCTTTCTCAGTCTCTTCGTAGAGATTTTTCGAAGCTCAGCCCGCTCAGATGCTTTACCTTGAGGCTCTTCTTTCTTCCCTTTCATCTCGGCCATTTCAAGTTCCTCATTTATTCTCTAGCTCTCGTTTTTAGTTTTATTCATTACCAATTATTTCCCTCAAAGACCCCCTCTTGTTCGCCCTCGCCATCTTCTCGAATAGCCTCTACCGCTTACCCCTCCGCCATTCCCAGAGGGGAATGGGATTTTTATCCGCCCACAGGCTCTATTTTCCAGTGTCTTCAGGATTCCGCCTCGTCTCTCCAGAACATATCTTCCTTGTCGTAAATGACCGATTGTTGGGTTTTAGGACACTGAAGGCTAATGGTCATTAGGGTGCTACTGTCAAATGACCTTTCGTCATCACAGGGGATTGGTGCAGGATGTTCTTCCTCGCAAATCTTGCACCTGTAATAAACTGGCATGGTTAGGTGAAGACACCTCCTTGGGCCTATGGTAGCAGAGCGGTACAAGATTCACAAGAAAAAAGGCAGGGCGGCTGCTGATCCTGGCTTTGTTTTTCGACGATCAAATATGGATTCACTTCCTGAACACCTCCCAATCTTTCTGCCCACCTCACGATTGGCGAGTCACCCCAAGGTTTTATCCAAAAAGATGCTCGTCCTGGACACCTTCCAAGTTGTCACTGCCACTCCCCCCACCTTTTGCTTTTGATGTATACTTAAAGTGCAGGATTAAAGGAATAGAAAGGAGACTTCAGTGAAAACTCGGTGCATTGTCTTTTTCCTATTGGCTTTTATGACCATCCCCCTTAAGGTGGGCGCCTCAGGATCCCTGGCCGAATGGCTAACTAAGCCGCGGGGGAGTCCGCCCGTTGTCACACGCTCTTTTGCCTCCGAGAAGGTATCCCACAACGAAAAATGGAAGGTCTACGTGGAGGCTCATGACCCGGATGGGGATATGAGACAAATTGTAGTGATGGTCAGTCGAGGGCGTTCTCGGTCTCGCTTCAATTACGTGGGTATCAAGAAGGGTGAACAGGCAAAGCTGTTGGGATATATCAATTGTTTCATCTGGAGTGGTATAGGTACTGACCGGAACGAATGGGCTGAGCTCACGCTGACCCTGTCCATTCGGGATAAGGGTGGAAATACGAGTAATAGAGTTGTCTTCCCCCTTGCTCTTTCTCAAGGGGCCAAGCAAGGACCGCCACCCTCCCTTTTCGAAACCGGAGGGTTGAAAGCATTAGGAACGATCTGGGTCGATCTCGCCATCCGTCCTCCGAAACGGGATAGGGATTGAATTCACAATACAGGGGCGTTGAGTACTGGGTAGTGGGGCCAGTCCGACGAGCCAAAGACTGGCCACATCTCACCTCGCAAACGGCCTTCTTTTGGGGTGAGAGGGCTTCTTTTGAACCCATGAATCAAGGGTTTTTGCCATACTGACTTTGACCACGGGTTGGTCGTTTTGCCGTTCATTGTTCAATTGGTGGTGTTAAATCTTACTCACTTGACACTCCGACAGCCTCTGTGTATAAATCCCCCATTCTTGGAAAATTCCCCTGGTCGGCAAAAGAAAGAAAATTCCCTTCAGTTTCCCAGGGAGAGGATTGATAGGGTGAATGCGAAACCGCAGCGGTTCTACTACGGCTGGGTGATTGTAGGGGTCTCGTTCTTAACCCTCTTTTTCAGCTTGGGTACTCGTTTTTCCTTCGGGGTGTTTTACGTTGCCATCCTGAAGGAATACGGCTGGGGGCGGGGGGAGACGGCAGGAGCCTTTTCACTTGCCCTGTTGATTCATGCGCTCTTCGCGGTGGTGACGGGAAAACTCATCGATCGCTTTGGTCCTCGCGCGCTCTTTCCCCTCGGAGCAGCCTTCCTGGCCATTGGCTTTGCTGCGGCGAGCGGAATAACCGCTATCTGGCATCTTTACCTCGTCCTCGGGGTTGTCATGGCCATGGGGGTAAATACACTCGCCTTTGCCCCTCACATGTCTCTCATTCCCAGATGGTTCGTCAAGAAAAGGGGACTCGCCTGTGGCTTAGTAGTATCTGGAATCGGCGTGGGAACCATGGTAATGGCTCCCTTTATTCAGTTCATGATTGATACTGTGGGCTGGCGCTCCGCCTTCCTGATTCTCGCCGGTATCGTCATCGGAGTAGTGGTCCCGATGACGGCTCTGTTTCAGCGTCGTTCTCCCGAGGACCTAGGCCAATTTCCAGACGGTATTGTTCCGGATTCTGGGGGAACCTATGCCCCACAGCCGAACGAGTTCCCAAAGGATACTCAATCTCCCCATCTCCCCGAACAGTGGACACTGAGAGCAGCCATATGCACCAAAGCCTTCTGGTGGATGACCCTACTGAACTCCTCCGTGGGTTTTTCTACCAACATGTTGGTAGTTCATCAGGCCGCGCACGTGGTCGATGCGGGATACAGCCCGAGCCTGGCTGCATTACTCGTTGGATTAGTTGGTCTCTTCCGTTCAACAGGAGGGGTTCTCGGCGGCTCCATTTCCGATCGCGTGGGCAGGGAAATCGGATGTACCCTGGGAGGCGGTTTCGCCTCAGTGGGAATAGTGCTCTTTCTTCTGGTAAGGGATACTACCTCTCCCTGGATACTTTACGTTTTCGTAATTCTCTTTGGGCTCGGCCACGGCTCGATCGGGCCAATTCAGGCTGCCGCAGTGGGCGATCTCTTTCCCGGGAGTTCGCTCGGGATTATTATGGGAACATTTTCGATAGGATGGGGGCTCGGTGGAGCACTGGGGGCTTTTCTCGGTGGGTACTTTTACGATCAAGTAGGAAGCTATACCTTCCCCTTCCTCCTGGTACTGGTAAATATCAGTCTCGGGCTCCTTGGAATGTGGATGGCCGCGCCGCGTCACCGGCGGATCCGTCCTCGCTCAAAGGCTGGCTGACGCAGTAAAGTGTGCTGAGCAATGATGATGTGCATTCATTTGGTAGCGCGGATCTGAAGCTAACGCAGTGGCTCCTGGGTTATGAGCTCGATTAAACTTCTGGAAAATTCAACTCGATGATCCTGATTTTCCTTCCCGATTCTACGCCCTGGCTTTCCCATCCCATTACTCAAACAACTTTCGGACCCTTTCCTCAAAGATGACCTCTTGTTGAATTTCCCTATCCCTATTAGCCGTCCTGATCCGATACTTGATATCATCAATGCATCTGAGCTCATGGTCCAGAGGCGTAACGTGAATGCGCCTGATCAAGGGGATCTTCTCCAGAAAGCGCTCAACGAAATCCTCGGTGTACCAGACCTGCCGCCTTCTGAAATCGGTAAACGCCGACCAGTTCACATAATGCGAAAACCCTTTCTTCTCCATTATCTCCTGGAGAGTCTGCCAATCGGCCTTGATCAGGGTAAAGCCCTTATATTGGCCCGTGATTATGGCCTCACCCCCGAAGGCATTAACGCTGAAGACAAAGATCACGACCATAGTGACGAATATTAGCCGTTTCATAATCATCTTTATCTCCTTTTCTGCACACATAAGAAAAGCCGAATTGCCTCATCACTTCGGCAACCCGGCTGTCTAAGAATTCTATGATGCTGACTCGCGGAAGCCCGGGGGCCCCCCGCTAGACCCGTGGCTTTCCGTCCCACCCTTACGGATGGTTTGGCTTTTCCGTCACTGTTTTTATTACCATAAATGTTTAGGAAATCAAAGCCTTATTCTTAGTGATTATTCCAGATTACATTTATCCCAATTTATTTCTATTTATCTCATTTTATTCCAAAGATATATAAAAATCTCACAATCTCATCGAATCCTAAATTTCCTCTGAATAGCTCCTATTTTTGGGTAATTTGGAAGCCCAAGATAAGTGGCTTTGAAAATCAACGTGTTGAGAAGATGGGAGGACAAGGAGGGTTGAAAGGACGAGAAGGAGTTTGACAATCTTATGGCCTGGCCCCCTCATGGATCATAGCGTTATGGAATGGATCATCTCTTACATGAAGGCATGCCATTAGTACCCGGACTTTTTTCCCGTCATACTTTCTATCTTTACCTTAATAATCGCTGTATTATTGACGGCGTCTTCAGGATATTCAAATGATGATTTGTTAGAATAATGCTCCATAATAATATCGAGAGCTTTTCTTTTTTCCTCAAAATCCTCAACGAGAAAAGCCTTTCCAAATCCAATAATACTATAATATTTGATGCTCCAGCCACAAGCATCATCTCCTTCTACTATTTCACTACCAATATCAATTTCAAAACAGATCCCATTATTGCTTCTAATCATATCTATTTTTTTGCCTTCCCTTGCAGAATGAAAGTATAAGCAGTTGTCTTTATAACCAAAATTGAGTGGAACGACATATGGTACATTGTTTTCACACAAACCAATTCTACAGACAGTTGCCCTTCTTATTATAGTTCTTATGGTATTTTCATCCTTGACTTCTCTATCCTTTCTCCTCATTGCTCCTCACTTTCCTCGGTAAGCTTTTATACACCCCCTCGTGTATACAGAAATTGAAGAAGGCAATTCGGGGGAGGGAAAACGAAGCCTTTCTGAGAAGTTTACGGAAGTTCCAAAGCTTCTCTTTCTATTTCTTATGGCCGACGGGCATGACGAGGAGAGGTTCGTGGGTCTTTGGCGCCCCAATGGCCTTGGCCAGTGCTTCATCACGGAAAGCTCCCACGATTCCGGCTCCCAGACCTAAGGCCCCCGATTGAAGGAAGATATTCTGCCCCACGTGGCCTACCTCGATTTGGGCGTATCGAATCCCCCTCTTGCCGTATTTGCGGGTAATCCTCTCATACTCCGAGGTGATGACGAAGATAACGGGTGCCCTAGCCACCCACATCTGCCAAAGAGATGCACTGGCAACTTCTTTTCGCCTATCCCCTTTACGCACGAGCTGAACACTGTGGTTTGCCGGTTGATAATGGTATACTCCGTGTTCCAACCCTTCAACCCCTCCCTCTCCCACAACGGCATATAGATCCAGCGGATAGAGGGCTCCTGCCGATGGGGCCGCTCGAAACCCCCTCTTTTCATCGGTTATCCCTTGTGCGGACCAAAACAGTTGTGATAATTGGTCCAGGGCAAGGGGCTTTGGCTGAAAGTCCCTTATCGTCCTCCGTTCCTTGACGGCCATCTCCACGGAGACCTTCCCGTCATAGACGGGCTTGGATAGTCGAACGAATCCTTCTTTCTCAACCTGTCCCCAACCGTGAGTTACCGCCGCCAAGCTGAAAAAGAAAAAAAGCCATCTTAAGGATCGCTTCATTTCTTTCCCTCTACCACTTGATATACTCCAAGACAATTCCCCTCTCCGTGACAACCGTGGGGACACTGACTACCCCGATATTCATTATGCCCCCACTATTGAGGAATTGTTCGCTATTGAATCGATGGGATAGGGAATGGATCAAACCCCTTTCTTCAGATACTCCTCCTTCAGTGCCAAATAATTTTGGCAGTGTTTCTCAATCCTCCTTTTCAGTCGTCTATCTACCTGGCCCACGATCTTGCCAGGTATTCCAAGGACCAGCGAGTAAGGGGGGATTATTGTTCCCTCCATCACGATAGCCCCTGCCCCGATAATTGAATATTCCTCGATTACACATTCATTCAGGACTTTGGCACCAATGCCGATGAGGCAGTTGCTCTTCACCGTGGATGCGTGGATTAACCCACCGTGGCCAACGGTGACATTGTCCCCAACGGCTACGGGTATTCCGTCATACGCATGAAGGATCGATGCATCCTGTATGTTGGAATTCTCACCGATGGATATCGGCCCCACATCCCCCCTGATGACGGTGTTGAACCATATGCTGGAATGCTTTCCGATTGTTACCCTCCCCAAGATAACAGCCGTTGGGGCTATAAAAATCGTCGGATCGAAGTCAAGGTTATCGTCTATCATATGGTCAACCCCCCGTCTTCCGTTCCGATTAACGTAACGAACGGCATTGGTTAAGTCAAGGATTTTCCGTCGTGAAAGGCCCCCCTATATACGAAACCTGAGGAAATTCAACCTCAAAGATGAGAATTTTCCCCGATCGTGGCTATATCTCCATGATTGAGAACAGGGAGATGGTGAGCTTGAATATGAGTGCTAAGTCTAACTAGAACCACCATCATTTCCTCTTTTTCTTTGTTTTCTTAGCTGAAATTGAACTTGATTTTGAAAATAACCCGGGTAACTATGTGCTCGTTACTCTGTTAGCATGGGAGGAAGAGGACATGTCTGATATGGCAGAAAGTACCCCTCTCTTTCGGAAGGAGGTCATCAAGCAAATCAAATCATGTGAAAGGGAATGGGAAGAGGAATACCTTCAACCTCAAGGTAAGAGAACTGAGGAAACCTATCTCACCTCATCCGGAATTCCAATGAAATGTCTGTATAGCCCTGCAGATAGAGCGAAACTTTATTACCTAAAAGACCTTGGATTTCCCGGGACGAAACTTTTTACACGGGGCATTCATCCAACCATGTGCGGGGGAAGACCATTCGTATCTCACTCCTTGTAATCTGCTCCCTCATAGAGGGCCTTTCGACATCGGACTAGTACAGAAAGTATTTCGAAGGGCTCCTCGATCAACGGAAACGTTGGCACCCCTTTGGGTTCTAGAAAAGCCTTAGCCGTTTCCATGCACTCTTTATCTCCGCTGAAAGTCACATAGACTGGCTTCTCGCGATATTTACGTGCTAGATCGACAATGAAGTCCAAGGAAGGAATCCCGGTTTCTCTGGTGATCATCAGAATGGGCACAACGGCGTCGATATTCGAATCCTTCAGGACTGCCTCCATCCCCTCGCGGTATGCATACTCGACCCCGTGAAGATAAGCCGAAGGCCAAATGTCAACGGGGTTGCGCATACGGATGTAGGACGGGCTGATTTCCTGCAAACGTTGTCGTGTTGATTCCTCGAGATCAGGGATATCTAAAGCCCAGCGCTGGTGGCATAGATCGGCCAGTATGACGAGCATAGCACCGGAAGGCGCCAAGAAGCTCACTCGATTGCCCTTGGGGAGCGGCATCAAGGATAGTGCTTTAGCGGCTAGGAAGAGGTGGGAATATTTATAAACTCGTGTAACCCCGGCTTGTTTCAGGGCCCCGTCAATAATGTGATCAGTTGATGCTAGGGCCGCGGTATGTGCCACGGCGGCCCGGGCTCCTTGCGAGGTACTCCCCCCCTTTAGGAGGATGATGGGTTTGGTGTATGTCACTGCACGAGCAACCTCCAGAAATCGCCTCGGTCTCTTGAAACTTTCCAGGTAGATAAAGATGGCTTTGGTTTCTGGATCGTCCGCATAATACTCAAGAACCTCGCTTTCATCGATATCCACCTTGTTGCCAAGTCCAACAACCCTGGCCACCCCAAAGTTTTCTCCGGTGATAATGTAGCGCATGGTATGGGTCGCGAAGTTCCCCGTCTGACCGATGTATGAGATATTTCCTCGCGGGATCTTCCCCAAGGGGAAAAAGCTCGATGTGAAGTTGTGCGGCGTGGAGGTGTGCCCGGACGTGTTAGGCCCGATAGCTCGAACGCCCGTTTCCTGGATGGCTTTTAGGAGCTCCTCCTGTAACGCCTCTCCTTCTCGATCCACTTCTGAAAAGCCACTTGCAGCGAGAACAATAGCCCGGATTCCTCTTTCCGCACATTCCCTGATCGCTTGGGGGTTGGATTCCGCGGGAAGGATAACTATGGCAAGGTCGATCCCCTCAGGAAGTTTACAAATCGAGGAGTAGACCTTCATCCCCATGATCTCGCGGACCTTAGGATTGACGAGGTGAAGTTTTCCACCGTAACCGTTGGCCATGATGTTTCGTATGACCTGGTATCCGGGCTTACCGGGAGTGGAAGAGGCACCAATGATCGCAACGCTTTTGGGTTCGAAAAACAGGGTTAACTGCCCATCCATAGCGCATTTTCCGCCTTGGCCTCGAAGAAACGGGAAATACGTGAGGGGGCACGGCAGAACGGATCCCGGGCTCAATGGTAGATCTATCCCTTGGCCTCAAGGACAACAAGTGCATCTACCGACACGGGCTTACCATCGGACTGGATCTTAAGGGGATTGATGTCGATTTCGTGCACTTCATCGTATTGAAGCCCGATCTCTCCGAGGACAACCAAAATGTGGGTCAGTGCATCGATGTCAACGGCGGCTTCCCCCCTGAAGGGCTCGATGATCTTTCGGGCCCGAATCTCTTTGATCATTTCCTGGGCATCTCGAGGAGTCAATGGGGCAATACGGAAGGCAACGTCTCCGAGGAGTTCAGTTAAGATTCCTCCGAGACCGAACATAACGCACGGACCGAACTGGGCATCCCTCGTCAGGCCGCAAACAAGTTCCCTATCCCCCTTCACCATCTCCTGAACCAGTAAGGCCTCACACCCTTGAATCTTCAAAAGGCGGCGACTTTCTTCTTCAACCTCCTCTTCACCCCTGAGGTTAAGAACAACGCCTCCCAATTCGGTTTTGTGAAACAGGTCTTCCCCATATGCCTTTAATACTACGGGAAAACCGATCTTCAGGGCCTCCGCTGCTGCCGATTCAGCATCAGGGGCGACGGCTTCCCGGATCACCGGTATACCAAAGGATGAAAGAAACCGTTTTGAGGCGTACTCACTCAGGGCCGATTGACCCCTTGCCAAAGCTTCTTTGATCAGATCCGTTGGGCCTTGCATTTTCCTCGTCTTTTACCTCCGGCCTTCCGGTTCGACGCCCTTGGGACTCAGGTTCCAGTTGGAACAACCCTAACCGACCCCTTTGCTTTAGTCAAGGATATTCCGTCCTGACAAGCGCTCCGAGATACAAAACCTGAGGATGGGAAGCTTCATGAATAGCCACAGAACATCAAAATATTGATAGGCATACCTCTTGCTATTTCCTCCCAGCTTCAGCGGCTGCAGATATTCGGGACATCAACGGAGGAGGCCATGCTCAAACTGAGGATCTCTCGTACGAGATTAACGATCAAATCTGCCCAGGTGAACGCTTTACTACGGGGGGTTAATCTGTGCACTTGGGCCATATTTCAATTGAGACCCCTATCTGCTCTAAAGACACAAATGGTCGTAGATGCCGAACAAGGGGGATATTAGCCCACTACTATTCTTTCACGAGTTGGATAGCTTTCCGAAAGGCCTCTTCCATGTCGGGCAGATGGGTCATCTCGGGGACCACCTGGATATATCGGACTACACCACGCTTGTCCACCAGGATCACAGAGCGCGCCAAGAGCTTGAAGCCATCCATGAGGAGTCCTGTAGATCTTCCGAAGTCTCCCTCCTTGTAATCCGATAGGTAACGGATATCCGTGAGTTTCGCCTCTCGGGCAAAGCGTTTCTGGGCAAAGGGTGTATCTCGACTGATGGTGATCCGTTGGACTCCATGGGGCATTCTATCTCCCTCTTCCCCCAAATAGTGGGTTTGGGCTTCGCAAACCCGCGTATCGATGGACGGCACGATACTCAACAAGAGAACTTTCCCCCTTTCCCGTGACAGGTCCACCTCCTCCATGGTAACGGCGTCAACCAGTGGGACAGCGGGCAGGGGTTTGCCCACAGAGATGGGTGTGCCAAGAAGTGAGAATCGCTTATCCCCGCGGGCCACGACACTGGCTGGTTTTACCGATGCTCGATCCACGGGGGGCCTCGATTGGATGGGCGCACATCCCCCGATTACAAGGAAAAGAGCGCATCCATACCAAAGGAAACTTTTCCTTGAACCCATGTATATCCCTCCTCGTCTCAGATCGATTCATTTTTCCACTCTCTCACTATTTCCCTGATCATAAAGATAATATATAATCCCTTTCCTTTTCAAAAGATTTCGTATGATCCTGTCTCTCCTCTGGATTCAGCATATCTTGGTCTAGGACAGACCTTTCATGAGGTTTGGGAGCAACCTGAAGCTTTCAGTCATTTGTGTTGAATGCGCTCAGAACACTGCGGCTCGTAACGTCGAGCCATCCGCTGTTGAAAGGCTCCTCGACCTTCTGGGTTTTCCAGGAAGACTTTGAGGCGAAGTCAATCGGCCAACGTAATCCAAGATTTTTTGAATGCATCTAATCGATCTCCATCTTTAATAGTACGGTTCATGGCATGGGTCCAACCGTGTGTTCCTTGACAAAAAAATGCCTCCTCTTTAGAGTCGTACCATCAATCGGATGCACGGCCATAAGGGGAATGAACCCTTTAAGCTCTTGATCGAATAGTGGAATTCGGGTTTTCCCCAGGACATGCGGAAAGGATTGAAGGCAAATGCCCTGGATGAAGGGAGAGGCACGGTTTGGGCCTCTATACTACGGTTGGATCATCGTAGGGGTTGCGCTGGTTTCCATGGCCTTTTGGTTTGGGTTGCGAACCGCTTTTTCAGTGTTCTATGTCGCACTGCTGGAAGATTTTTCTTGGAGCCGGGGTGAGGCGGCGGGAATCCAGTCAGTAGCCCTCATTACTTACACAGTCATGGCCCCTCTCGTCGGTGGATTGATTGACCGCTTCGGTCCGCGTCGCATCATCATACCGGGGATCTTGCTCCTGGCCTTAGGGCTGATACTCTGCGCCACTATAAAAACCCTCCCCCAATTATACGTGCTATATGGCATATTCGTGGGTACTGGGGCCACCTGCATCGCCATTCTCCCCTATACAGCTATCCTGGCCCATTGGTTTGAAAGAAGGAGGGGAGTAGCCAGTGGGCTCGCCGTGTCCGGAATAGGACTAGGAACTTTCTTTTTTGTTCCCTTGTCACAACATTTCATCTCCTTGTGGGGATGGCGCCTTGCCTTTGTTGCTCTGGGGGTGCTCGTCCTGATCATCTTGTTTCCCCTGAATGCCCTCTTTCTGCGGCATAAACCGCAAGAGTTTGGCCTTTACCCTGACGGGGTGGGAGAGGGAGGATCACCCAAAAGAGAAGGGCTTGAGGTGATGGAACCCGCCTGGTCGGAGACAGACTGGACCCTCAAAAGGGCATTACGAACTAGGAGGTTCTGGGCGCTCATGATCTTCCCCTTTTGTGCCGTCATAGCTGTTCATATTGTTATCATCCACCACGTACAGTTTCTGGTGGACGAAGGGGTCGATAAGATGACCGCGGCTTTCATCTTCGCTTTGGCGGGGATTATCTCCTCAGCGTTTCGGATCTTTTGGGGGTGGCTATCCGATAGCATTGGGCGTGAGAAGACCTACACTATTGGTGCGATATGTTTCTTTATGGGGATATGTTCCCTTATTCTTTTAGGAATTACGGAAGAGAGGAACCTTGTCTATCCCTTCATCATCTTCTTCGGCCCAGGATGGGGGGTAACAGCTCCAATGTTCATGTCCGTGGCGGCTGACCTCTTTCGAGGAAGGCAATTCGGCCTTATCTACGGGATCTTGGAGGGAGTTATTGGGATAGGATCGGCCATCGGGGCCTGGGTCCCGGGACTTATCTTTGACAAGGCTCAGAGTTACCAATGGGCCTTCATCCTCGCCGCCTCATTAACCATAGTATCGTGCCTCTTTATCTGGCTCGCCGCTCCTCGGAAGGTGCGCTAATCAGAAAAGAAGAGGGTCACTCAGAAAAACTAAGGAACAGGCCACCATATGGAACCCGGAAAACTCCATGATGTCTCTGAAATCAGGGCTTTTGGGGGTGGCGAACATCTCCCTTGTCCGATGTGACCCCCTCATCTTGTTTATGAGGAATGTCGTGATTATATTTAGAATGGGTGGTATCCTCTGAGATAGGGAGAAGCAGCCATGGGAAAAGTTTTCCGATGGACATCAAACGAAGGCCTCGATATCAAGAATAGGCGAGGCCTTGAAACTGACCACCAATCTGATGACAGTCTCTTGGATGCCTATTCGCGAGCAGTTATCAGTGCGGCGGAGAAGGTCAGTCCTGCGGTTGTGAATATCGATGTTCATCAGCGGCTGAGAGGCCGGGGGGGAACTGATTCGCGCCTTCCTCAAGAGGTGCGCGGCAATGGTTCCGGATTCATCTTCACGCCGGATGGCTTCATTCTTACAAATAGCCACGTGGTACATAATGCAACCAAAATTGAGGTGATTCTCACTGACGGCCGCCGTTATCAAGCTGAGATGGTAGGCGATGACCCGGATACAGATCTCGCCGTAATAAGAATCGATGCATCGGACATGGTGCCCGTGAATCTGGGAGACTCGCAATCAATACGAGTTGGTCAACTGGTGATCGCCATTGGCAACCCTTATGGCTTCCAATGTACGGTTACCGCGGGAGTCGTGAGCGCTCTCGGACGCTCGCTCAGGTCGAGCTCTGGCCGGCTCATAGATGACGTCATTCAGACCGATGCAGCGCTTAACCCCGGCAACTCAGGCGGTCCCCTCGTAACCTCGCGTGGAGATGTCATAGGCGTTAGTACAGCGGTCATTCTGCCAGCACAGGGCATCTGCTTCGCCATTGCTATTAATACGGCAAAGTTCGTTGCCGGACGACTCATCAAAGACGGGACAATCAGGCGCGCTTACATAGGTGTGGGGGGACAAAACAGTCCGCTTCCACGTCGCATCGCACGATTCTACCGTCTGTCTGTGGAGAGCGGCGTCTCGGTGGTCTCAACTGAAAAGAACAGCCCTGCACAAAAGGCTGGCCTGCTTCAAGGAGATGTGATAGTTGGTTTTAATGGCCAACCGATTTCCGGCATCGATGACCTACACAGGTTATTGACGGAAAAGCAGATTGGAGTGAGATCGCAACTGACTATCATACGCCGCTCTGAAAAGATGGTTTTCGATATCGTTCCCGAAGAGTCGAAAGCGATGGCATGAGAGCGGTAAATTAGGGTGGCAGTTGGTTGAGAAAGTCAGCGGGGAGGTGGAAAAATGGATGCTATGGACGCAATTCTTTCAAGGAGAAGTATTCGAAAATACACCACAGAACCAGTACCCGAACACATGATAAAGGAGCTGTTGGAAACGGCCATGAGTGCTCCTTCCGCAGGCAACGAACAGCCTTGGCATTTTATCGTGATAACAGACCGTCAAATTCTCGATGAGATTCCCCAGTGTCATCCATACTCCCACATGATAAGGGAGGCCCCCGTGGCAATTCTCGTTTGTTGCGATCTCCAATTGGACAAACACGATGGGCTCTGGGTTCAGGACTGTGCGGCGGCCACGGAAAATCTTCTCATTGCGGTTCAAGCACAAGGCTTAGGGGCTGTTTGGTTGGGAGTCTATCCGCGGGAGCAGCGCATAACTGGCCTCCGAAATCTGCTGGGCATTCCGGAACATGTGGTGCCCTTCTCCTTGATTCCCGTCGGTTATCCTGGGGAGCAGAAGCCCAGGGCAAACCGATATGATAATTCCAGGGTGCACTATAATAGTTGGTAAGGAGATCTCGTGACGGGAAACTTCAAACAGAAATCTTTTGAAAACAAAAAAAACGAGCTCTGAGCGCCAGGTTAGATTCAAATGTGAACGGCCCTAACCGCATGACCGTGGCACTGCAACACCGCAGAACCGCTACTGTAGGGCGATCCATGGTTTCCCTAACTCTCGTCGGGACAATTCATCGAGATCCCAATGGGCTCCCAAGGCTCATGGAAACCCTGGAAAGGGAATCTCCCGACATCATCACCCTGGAGATGAGCGAGTATGGGGTGACTTTCAGGGAGAGGATCGGCTCTCACCTCAAAGGAAAGTTATTCGAGATTTTACGAGGCCTTCATGAAGAATCCACCCGAAAGGAAAAAGGGAAATTCGATAGGCCTAAAAACCCGTTCGAAATCGGCGCCATTCGGGCAATCCTCCAGACCCTGGAGTTCCCCTTCGAGTTTAGGGCGGTGAAAGCCTATTGTGAACGAGCCCGAATTTCCTTCCGCTGTATAGACGTATCGAAGTATTCACGGGATAAGCTGAAAGGGCTCGGAGACGAGATGATTACCGAGGACAACGTGAGGAAAATCTTGGCCTTCGCTCCCTTCGACCCTACCGAGGAATTACACAAACAGCGGACTCTGGCGCGAAAGCTCATATCTCAGGATGCGGATCACCTTTTCATCGAGGCCTTTTTGAATGGAAAAATGGGAGATGGAATGGTCCCTCGCGATCGGTATATGAGCCTTCGGATTAGGGAAATCCTCAACAATCAGGGGAAAACCCTCCACGTTGGGGGCTGGGAACATCTGCTGGATGATCCCGGGGGAGAGACCCTCTACGGCCTCCTAAAAGGACTTCGCCCTCAGCGAATCCTCTCCCTCTAATCCTCCTCGCTTACTCCTGTCGAGATGTCCTTGATCGTGGTATGGCTCAACACTTCACTCGTTGCCTTCCTTGCCTTCCCGAAAATGTTCTCGATCACCTCTTTCTGTTGATCGTGTGGCAAGTATGCCGTCACGAGGTTTTCCTGCTGCATGGCTTCCACGATCTCCTTCAATGTTACCCCGTCGAGATCCCTTCCGGGGAGGAAGTTCTCCCTGGCTTCGTCAACGCTGGCCACGATATTGCCCTTTCCCAAAAGCGATAAAATCTCGTCCATCAACTCGTATGTGATGTTCAGCCTGTTGGCCAGGTCAACTGAGGAAATGGGCCCTTTACCTCCATGAAAATGATCCCTCAGGGCTAAGACTGTCCTAACACCATAATAGGGATTATATATGGCATCACCTGGGGACATCCTCTTCTCCTCCGGTTCCAGCCGATGATATTGAAAAGTGAAGGTCACCTCCGCCCCAAATAACACGATCACCCACGAGATATAGATCCAAATGAGAAAGGCTGGAAGCGTACCGAGAATCCCGTAGATCTTGTTGAAATGGGCGTAATGGGTAACATAGATGCCAAACCACCATCTCGCATAGGAGAACAATGCTGTGGCAATAATGGCCCCGATGATGGCGGGAAAGGCCTTCACCTTGGTATTAGGAAGAACCCGGTAGGCGAAAAAGATAACGCCAAGAATGACAAACAAGGGGAGGAAGTAATGGATCGCACTTCTAATCAATTCATGTCTGAGCAGGCTTCCAACCAATCCAACCCGGTAAAACCTGCTGCTTAAGACGATGGAAGCCCCTATGAGGATCGGGGAAAAGGTGATGATGCTCCAGAAGGCCGTGAATTTGCTCAGCAGGTTCCTCCGCTCCGTGATTCGCCAAATGGAATTAAATGAACCCTCCACGGTGTTGAGCAAGGCAACGGCGGTAATGGCTAGAAATAGGCCCCCAAAAATGCTCAAGGCCGCGGTATTCCGGGCGAACTTCTGGATATTCTCCATGATGACCTCCTGGAAGGAGGCCGTCGCCGTCGGGAGGAGATATTGAATCAAGAAATTCTGAATAGTCTCTTGGGAAGTCTCTTGGGAGAACTTGAAACGGGAAAGGACGGCCAAGGAGATGGCGGCAAGGGGGACCAGCGATAACAACGTAGTGTATGCCAATGAAGCCGCCGTTTGTAAACATTTGTCTTTGACGAATTCATCGAAGACATAGAAAACCATCCTCAAGCACCGAAGAATCCAAGCGATTGGCTTGGAGTATTCGGCCAACCTGGTCGAACTCAATTCCCCAAAATAGCTTGACAAGCGACCGAGCACGACAAACCTCCCGAATTCTCGTGACGAAGGACGCTCCTATTCTTTCCGACCATCATAATCATAAAGAGCAGAGTAGTTGGAAAGCCGACACGGCCCCACCCAGTGATCGATTGACAACATCTCATTGAACATATATGCTATCCGCCGCGGTTAGTCAACCCGATAACTCTCTGTCCCGTTTTTCTAAAACTCCTTCGCAGGAGGGCGAGATTCAATTGAGTCCATTGACGATTATATTTCGGGAGAGTTGGAATGGAAGAGCTCATCCAAAAGATTGAGAAACGAAGGGCTATCATAGGGATCATAGGCCTGGGATATGCTGGCCTACCCCTGGTAGTAAGGTTTGGTGAGGAACGATTTCATGTCCTCGGGTTCGATACCGACCCTCAGAAAGTAGTCCTTCTTAATGAAGGCAAAAGCTACCTCCAATCAGTACCAACCAACCGGATTCGAGATCTCGTGGGGAGAGGGATCTTCTCGGCCACATCGGATTTTAATCGTCTGGCAGAAGTGGACTGTATCCTCATATGTGTTCCCACACCCCTAACGGAAAAGATGGAGCCCGAGCTCGTCTATGTCGAAACCACCGCCCGTCAGATCTCCGATAATATGAAAAAGGGACAACTTATCGTCCTGGAGAGCACAACGTATCCCGGGACTACGGAGGAGATTCTCCTGCCCAAATTTCAAGTTAGGGGATGGCGGGAGGGAGTGGATTTCTTCTTGGCCTATTCTCCGGAAAGGGAGGACCCCGGAAACCGTGAATATACCACCAAATCCATCCCCAAAGTGGTTGGCGGAATAACATCACATTGCCAAAAGGTCGCCAAAATCCTCTACGGACAAATCATTGACGACATCGTGATGGTCTCCACTACTCGCGTGGCGGAAATGACGAAGCTTCTGGAAAACATATATCGCAGCGTCAACATCGCGCTGGTTAACGAACTCAAGATGCTGGCAGACCGGATGGGAATCGATATCTGGGAGGTCATCGAAGCCGCCTCCACCAAGCCATTTGGCTACACACCCTTCTACCCGGGGCCGGGAATGGGAGGCCATTGCATCCCCATCGACCCCTTCTATCTCTCCTGGAAGGCCAGGGAATTCGACTTTACAACCCGATTCATTCACCTATCGGGGGAGATTAACGTCTCCATGCCTTACTATGTGGTCTCTAAGGCTATTGACGCGTTGAATGAGATGGGAAAGAGCATTAAGGGGACCCGCATCGTAATCTTAGGGGTGGCCTACAAGAGGGATATCGACGATATTCGCGAATCCCCGGCACTGGCCGTGATGAAATTGCTTCAGGACAGGGGGGCGAAAATCGCCTACAACGATCCCTATGTGCCTAAACTCCACCCGATGAGGAAATACAACTTCACCATGAGATCAAAGCCGTTGACAGAAGAATTGCTTCGAGAAGCGGAGCTGGTCCTGATTATTACAGATCACAGTCAGTATGACTACCGATGGATCGTCAACAACGCATCCCTCGTTGTGGACACCAGAAATGCGACAAAGGGAATTCCATCGGATAGGACAAAGATCATCAAGGCTTAGGTTGGCAATGCAAGATCATAGCGGACCGGCTATGGTCCTGAGCTCGTGATCTGGAAAGTGACTAATAACGTTTGACCGCGTGGATGTGGGGGGAGGAATATCTCAATGGAGAAAATAGAAGGCGGAAGGATGGTTGTGGGACCTCTCAAAAAAGAGGGAATCAAGTATCTCTTTAGCTTGTGCGGGAGCTCCATCAACCCCATTTACAACGCTTGTCTTGACGCCGACATTAAGATCATCGATACGCGTCACGAATCAGCTGCCGTATATATGGCTGATGTCTGGTCCCGGATCACCGGCAAGCCAGGCGTATCTGCCGTGACTTCTGGTCCCGGACATACGAATTCCCTGACTGGAATCGCTACTGCTTGGAAAGCCCATAGCCGAGTCATAGCTATCAGTGGAAACTATGAGACAGGACACGATGAAATGGGGGCTATGCAGGAGATGGACCAAATCGCTCTGACCAAACCGATCACCAAATGGTCAAAACTGATAACGAATGCGGCCAGTATTCCGAAGTATATGACAATCGCCTTGCGCCAGGTTATGTCTGGAATACCCGGGCCTGTCCATGTGAGTTTTGCCCAGGATACCTTGCTGAAAAAAGTAGACGCCTCTGCTCTCGAGGAGTTGGAGCCGAGACATTTCCGTACGGAAAACCTCCCCGCTGGAGATCCAGCAATCATTCATCAAGCTGCTAAGCTACTGCTGTCCGCCAGCAAACCAGCGGTTGTTGTTGGTGGAGGAACATTATGGTCAAAAGCCGGGCGTGCCCTAAAGACATTTGCAGAAACGTATCAGATTCCGATCTTTTCCATGGGCCTCGGGCGCGGTGTGCTTCCCGAGAGTCACCCCTTGAGTTTTGGCTATGCCAGTCCTCGATTAAACGGTGCAGCCAAGGCCTTCGGTGAAGCTGATGTGATCCTGTTTATCGGACAAAGATTGAATTTCCGGGTTAATTATGGGCTGTTACCAACCTTCAATCCAGACGCCAGGTTTATCGAGGTTGATCTATGCGCTGAGGAAATTGGTCGAAACCGACCTGCGGAGATCGGGATCATTGGCGATGCCAAAAACGTACTGGAGCAGTTAACCGATGCGGCTGGCTCGAACGATCCCCGGAGCCGGGAGGACTGGATAGCAAAAGTTCGCACATACCAGCATGACCTTCTCGATAAGTGGAAGCCATGGCTCGAATCTCCAGCCAAGCCCATCCACCCGCTTCGCTTGTGTTGCGAGGCCCGGAAGCTCGTGGATCATAACACTACTGTGGTCTTAGATGGTGGAGATATCATGCAATGGGCCCGAGGGATCATCCCCGCTTATGGACCGACCCAAATCATCGACCCAGGGCCAATGGCCGCTATTGGTATGGGGATCCCTTTTGCCATTGCCGCCAAACTGGCTAGGCCAAAGGGAAAAGTAATCTTGTTCAGTGGGGACGGTTCCTTTGGCTTCCATATCATGGAATTCAGTACAGCGGCCCGCCATGGTGCTCCATTTGTCGCTTTGATCGGCAACGATTGTGCCTGGGGGATGATCAAGAACGATCAGCTGGGTCTTTATGGGGATGGGCGAGTAGTCGGCACTGAACTTGGCTTGATCAGGTATGATAAGGTAGTGGAAGATCTGGGTGGGTATGGCGAATTAGTCCAAGACCCTGATGAGATTGCTCCCGCTTTACAAAGGGCCCTCGCTTCCGGCTTACCGGCTTGTATTAATGTCGTCACTGAGAGCGCGCAAAGCCCGATCACTGAAGCCCTCCTGGGTCAGCGTAAAAAGTATTCGGAATAAAAGGGGAAGCAAACCCGACAATTTTACCGTCAAGGCAAAGCGAACCCTCCGTCATAATTCCCTGTCATTCCAATATGGTTTTTTGGGACGATCACCAAGGTTGATTCCTCGCAAAATGGTAGAGGTACTGCTGGGCGTAACCGGCGTATTTCCCGAAGTAGCCCTGGGCAAACTCCTGGATCTCCCTATCCGGTACCTGTCTCCCACCATGGTAGCCCCAATACATCGCCTTTCTTATCCACGTATCCACGGGAAAAGCCTCGGTAAAATCGAGGGAATACAGGAGCACGCAATCGGCGATCTTTTCTCCGACACCGGGGAGGATCATCAGCTCTTTTTTGGCATCTCGGTACTTTAGCTTCCTTAGTGCTCCTAGATCCATAGATTTGACCAGCCTGCTTGTTTCCACGAGATATCGAGCCCTGAAACCGGCCCTGATTCTCTCTAGATTCCGTGCTTCGCTGATCTGGTCCGGAGAGGGAAACCCGTAACCCCGATAGTTATCCAAAGTTAACGGTTTCCCATAATGTCGACAAAGGTTTTCCAAGATGCATTTAATGTGGGGGATATTCTTGACCGAAGAGCACAGGAAAGAAACGAGGCATTCCCATGGATCTTGGCGTATCAGCCTCAACCCCCGGTAGAGCTCGATAGCCCTCCCAATGAAGGAATCTTTTCCGATTTGACGATAAACCTCTTCCATGTCATCGTTTAACCGAAAGAACCGGACGATGAATGCCTCGTCCACTCCCTGGAAAAAGATCCGCTCCCCCTTTTGCCAGATCTTAAAGAGATGGTCCCTCGCATGGACAAGGTAATAGTCGCCAAAGGCGATATAACGAAAGAGCTGACCGGAGCTCAGGGTGGCATGCAGGCTAAGATTCCTGATTTCTAAGGAGTTCATCGAGTCAACTCCGGAGTACTCATCGCTAATAGAGGCCGGTATTTCGAATCTTGGGAGAACCGAACAAGCCAAGGGCAAAAAAAGGAAGGGTTTACAACCTGCATCCCTTCCCCTGAGTTAGCGATACATCCGCGATGCTATCCTTTTGCCCCCGCCTCCCGTATTCGGTTTGATAATGCGGATATACTTCTGTTCGTTCGGGCTAGTCACCCATAAGTTCTTGATTAGCTAGCCGCAATCTGGGTCCTCCCCAAGGCGAAGGCTCGTTTGTTGACCTCATGAAGCCTGCGGGGGAGATGTCTCAGAATAACTTCGATCCAGAGGGACTCGTCTATCTCAAAGAGATTTGATATGGCTCCCAGGAGGACAACGTTGGCGGCTCGAATATTCCCCACCTCAAGGGCCAACCTCGTTCCGTCGACCAAATAGAATCTATCAAACTGTTTCCGGATTATTCCCGGTATATCCCCGGGGTATTCCATCTGGCCGAGGTTGACCGCTGGGGGGTTGATCTTATGGTTGTTGAGAAGGATCACCCCATCTGGCTTCACGTAATTGAGCCATCGGAGCCCCTCCAACTCTTCGAAGGAAAAAAGGATGTCCACCTCTCCCTGTTTGATTATGGGCGAATATACCTTGCTGCCATACCGCACATGGCTCGTCACGCTTCCGCCCCTTTGGGCCATTCCGTGGACCTCGCTCTTCTTGACGTCAAAACCCGACTCCAAAAAGACCTCTGCCATGATATCGCTGGCAAGGATGATCCCTTGCCCGCCCACGCCCGCAAGCAAAATATTGGTAACGGAATCGTCCATCGTATTCCCCCCAGGAAAAAGAGCCTACGCCAATTCGAAACCGTACGTCACCTCCCTCTCGGGTGGCGTAATGGCATCGAATTTACAGACTTGGTAACAGAGACCGCACCCGGGGCAGAGAGTTTTTTCAATAAAGGAAATGCCCTTCCGCTTTTTTCCTTCCGCGGTGAAGGCCAAATCCCCAGAAACCGGTTGCCAAGAAATGGCGGGGCACCCCAAATTGAGACAGGTTCGACATCCCCTGCATTTATCGGGATCGACGCTATAGGGCTTGTGGTATTCCTTGATGGCCTCTCGGAGCATCACGCAGGGCCCCTCACTGACAATGAGGGAAGGTTCATCCTTCTCGACCTCCTCCGCGATTACCTTCTGCATCTCCTCCACGTTCCACGGATTGACCTTCTTCAGGTTCTTGATGCCCAGGGTCTTACCCAATTCCAGAAAGTCCACCTTATGGGTTGGTTCACCCCGAATGGTAAAGCCGGTTGATGGATGTTCTTGAAAACCCGTCATGGCCGTCGCGTGATTATCCAGGATAATTATGGTAGCTGTGCCCTTGTTGTAGCCGATGTCCATGAGCGGTGTTACCCCCCCGTGGAGAAAGGTGGAATCCCCTATGACCCCTACTACCCTCTTTCTATCATCCTTGGAAACAACCTTTGATATACCATGGGCGTGACCGATGCTCGCCCCCATACATACACAGGTATCCAAGGAGTTGAGGGGAGGAAGCGCAGCAAGGGTATAGCAACCGATATCCCCGGTAACGAAGAATTTCCCCTTTTTTAGGACGTGAAATAGGCCCCTGTGAGGACATCCCGGACACAGATTGGGCGGTCTCGGGGGCAATTCCTCCGTGAATAGGGGCTTGGGCGGTTGAAACCGATCCCCCAAGATTCCCTTTTCAATCAGCAATGGGGTGAGTTCTCCCCGGATGGGGAAACAGTCTTTTCCCTTAGATACCGAGAACCCCATGGCCTTGACGTTCTCCTCGATGAAGGGATCCAATTCCTCGACCACGTAGACTTCCTGGACCTGTTGGAAAAAACGGGCAATGAGGTTCTCAGGCAGCGGCCAACAGATTCCCAGCTTGAGGTATGAATAATCGGGAAACACCTCTTTGGCGTACTGGTAGGAGATGCTTGAGGTGATGATACCGACCCTCTTATCGTTGATTTCCATTCGATTTTGCTGGAAATCTTCAACAAATTCCTTCAACTTGAGATATCTCTCCTCGACAGCCTTATGCCTCTGTCTTCCATATACTGGCAACATCACGTACTTGGAAGGGTCCTTCTTGATCTCAATCGGAAAGGGCCCTTCTTTTCTCTCCCCCAGCTCCACGATCGTCTTCGAATGTGAGAGTCGGGTGACACTTCTCACCATCACGGGGGTATCGAATTGCTCGCTGATGGCGAATCCCAGTTTGACGAATTCCTTGGCCTCTTGACTGTCGCTCGGCTCCAACATGGGGATTTTAGCGAATCGGGCATAATGGCGGTTATCCTGCTCATTCTGGGAACTATAGAGTTCAGGATCATCTGCGGTAAGTAAAACCAATCCCCCTTTGACCCCTGTATAAGCCAGGGTAAGCAGGGGGTCCGCGGCTACGTTGACCCCGACGTGTTTCATACAGACCAGTGCCCTCGCCCCCACGAAGCAAGCCCCCATAGCAGCCTCCAAGGCGACCTTCTCATTCGGCGACCATTCCGCATAAATCTCCTCATATTCCCTCGCTATGGTATCGAGAATTTCGGAACTGGGGGTCCCCGGATATGCTGCAGCGAACCTCACCCCCGCCTCATAAGCCCCCCTGGCTATGGCCTCATTACCGGTCAATACTGTTTTCATCCTATCACCTCTTTGGAAACGACCCAGGAACTCCTCACTTGGCCCAGTGGGAAACCCCGCCCTTCATCTTGAAAGAGAAGAACAGTTTGTAAATCTTATCACAAACCTCAAAACCTTTGTCAAGGTGAAACGGGGTATGGGACATTCCCGAACTTAAGCTTTCTGAAACAGGTTGGCTCCTATTCGATTTCAGGAGGATGTTATCCGATTTTCGGATATGGGGGAAACCAAGCCGAGCTTGCCTCCTTTTCTTACGCGCGCAAAGACACGGCGACAACAAGCAAAATCGAGGTCTCTGAAAAAAATGGGAAAAGGACCTCTAAACGCGAATTAAGGTTCTTTACGGTAACCATTCTTAGTGAAACCAAACGGCCGCAAATTCACTGTTTGGGCCCAAAGGGCGATTTTGGATTTGCAGTGAAGCCAACTCTAGAATGGTAGAAAAAATCTTTTGAGTGGCGAGGAGCGACTTTTCCGAAAATCTCGAATCGGCCTCTTGACATCATTCCTATGTGTCGTCGCGGGCCACGTGTGTTATGTCGCAAAAGTTGGCTTGAATTTTGCTAAGAATTTTGAACAATCCATCAAAGCAATGATGGGTATTCCGGTTTTCGATTCCTTTTACAGAAAGGAGAAGGAAAAATGGTTAGCAAATTCAAGGCCTGGCGGAACGCCGCAAAAGACGCGAAGAACAATATCCCCGGCAGGGACGACCCGAATTTCGCTCAGTTCGAACAGGAACTGATGGCAATGGCCCGCAATAAGGCACGGCAGGTTGCGGCAAAATTTGCCCCTAAATTGGAGATCCTCAAGGGTAAACACAAACCCCTGCTCAAGGCTTATGATCGCATCTCCAAGGACTACGACAAACACTCTTCCCAAATCGGTCGAAGCGAGCCCAGTGTGGAGTTGTCCCGGGGTAAATACTATATGCTGATGCTCCTGTTCGTTCTCGGTGAAATCCCCATGAACTCCCTCGCCTTTGCCGTGTTTGGCGAAAACCAGATTTTCACATGGGTCATGGCAGTAGGGGTGGCCGTGGCCATTCCATGGATCGCACACGCCTTGGGTATTCTCTTCAAGCGGTGGGCTCAACCATGGTGGAAGAGCGCTGTCCCCGTGGGATCCCTCATCTTCCTCACCGTCGGCGGATTGATTGCCATTGGCTACGTTCGTGTCCAATATCTGGGCGACCTCAATACGGCGGCTGGAGGTAGTGGCTTTAGCAACAGCACCTTCATAGGCGCTGCATTCGTTGGGCTGAACTTGGTCATCTTGGCTGCGGCAACGCTCTGCTCCTATTTCGCCCATGATACGGACCCCCATCTAGACCATCTGCATCGCAGGACCAATCAGATCAACAAGGAAATGCGTGCCCTCGAGGGAAAGTTCAAGAAGATCCTTCAAAAGGAAGAACAGAAACTTCACCGGATCCAGCAACGAGCCCAAGAAATCATCTACTACTATCGGAAGATTAACCACCGTCGGCGTCCAGACCACGAAAAACCAAAGTCCTTTGACATTGAACACGAGCTCGGCGTGGAACTGGAGAAGGAAAAATCCCAGAGACAGATGGAAACGCCGACTACCCGTTTTCAGGCGGTAGCAAATCAACCCGTTCAATAAGCCATAGGGAGGTAAACCCAAATGAAATGGTCAAGATTAGGACGTTTCATGCTCATCCTTTTCAGCCTCCTCCTTTTATTGGACCATATGAATCGGAGCGCTGAAGCAGCTTGGCAGCCCTGGAATGCTGAGAAAAACTCGAAAAACCCCAGGATAATCATTGTCTTCGTTGACATGTCGGGAAGTGCCAATCTCGCCCGCCGCACAGTCTACAGGGAGTGTTTTGAGAAGATCTATGAAGACCTCAACCAGACCGATCGTATCGTGGTGGGCATGATCACTGGTCGTTCGTTTATCGACTTCAAGCCGGTGGTCGATGTGGAAATTCCCAAAAAATCCGTCTGGGTCAATCGAATTCAATTCGAACGAAGCTTTACTGAGACCAAGGAGAAAATCCGACGGGGAGTAGAGGGGCTTCTATCCCAAAAGAACGGGACTCCGAGGACGGAAATTCTCAATTCCCTGAATATCGCCGAGACCATCTTCCACAAGGAGAAGCGGGAGAAAATTTTGGTCCTCCTGTCGGACATGATCCAGGATTCCCGAGAGCATGATTTTTCGAGCACGAAAGTCACTAACAATTACATCAATAGATTGATCAGATACCGTCAAAAGAAGAACCTCATCCCGAACCTGACCGGCGTAAAGGTCTACGTGGCCGGAGCCAGCGGTTCCGATTCGCACAAATACCGCTCGATAGAGAAGTTTTGGGCCCGCTATTTTCAGAGGGCTGGGGCGGATTACTCCCACCATCGTTACGGCCATACCCTCATTAGCTTTGAAAAGGAGTCTTAGGGGAAAAGGATCCATAATCCGCGCCGTTGTATGAGAACAAAGAAAGGGGCCGTCGGAACAACCATTGTTCTTCGGCCCCTTTCCTAAATGCTAACAGAGAATGGAGCGGGCGGCGGGATTTGAACCCGTGACTTTCAGCTTGGGAAGCTGACACTCTACCACTGAGTTACGCCCGCGTTAAATCCCATAAAAAGCACTCTTAAACTATGGTATTTCAGGGGTCTTGTCAAGGAAAATGTGCGAAATCTACCAAAACTGAAGAAACGAGCTCTGAGCGCGAATTGAAGATTTTTTCGTCAACCATTCTTAGTGAAGCGGAACGGCCGCAAATCCAATGTCTGAAACCGAAGGGCGAGTTTTGGGAACGAAGTAGCGCCCCGGCGCTCTTTGCAGTGAAGCGAACTGTAGAATGGTCGGAAAAATATTCTAAGCAGCAAAGAGCGAGTTTTTGGAGAGCATTAAGGAGTTATTTGGTAACTCTCTCAATGTACTCCCCTGTTCGAGTATCGATCTTGATGATATCCCCTTCCTCAAGGAATAACGGCACCTGAACCACCGCCCCCGATTCCAATCTCGCCGGTTTTGTTCCCCCAGCGGCTGTGTCTCCTCGGACGCCCGGTTCCGTTCGTTCGATGCGTAGCTCAACAAATGTGGGAAGCTGCACGCCCACTGGATTGTTGTTGTGAAAAAGCACGGTCAGGGTAATATTTTCCTGGAGGAAATCCTTACTTTCTCCTAGTTGATCCTCAGTCAATTCGAATTGCCAGTAGGATTCCTTATCCATAAAGCAGTAATTTTCTCCGTCGTTATAGAGATATTGTACCTCCTTCTCCTCAATGTCCGGGCTCTTAACCCTTTCCCCAGACCTGAATGTCTGTTCCAAAATGTTCCCCGTTAGCAAACTCTTCAGCTTTGTTCGCACGAAAGCTCCCCCTTTTCCGGGTTTTACGTGGAGGAAATCTACGATGATGAAGGGTTCCCCGTTCATTTCAATCTTGAGCCCTTTTCGAAATTCAGATGTCGTGGGCATGGCTTTTTCCCCCTCATTCACTCAATAATCTCAATCTCCTTGGAGAGATTAGTAAGGACTTCACATCCATTTCCCGTCACCAATACCATATCCTCAATCCTCACACCACCCCATCCGGGTATATAGATCCCCGGCTCGACCGTAAATATCATCCCTTCTTCTACAACATCTTCACTTTCGGGGCCGATTACCGGGTTCTCATGGACCGCCAGCCCAACCCCGTGGCCTGCCATGTGGCCGAAGTACGCTCCGCATCCAGCATCCTTGATCCAACCCCGGGCGATAGCATCGAGCTCCATTGCCTTTTTCCCAGGACGAACGGAGGCAATGGTTCTGTCATGGGCATCTTTACAGATTTGGTAAATCTCTTTCTGGCGACGATTTGGCTTCCCACAAATAACGGTACAAGTTTCATCCGAATAATAGCCTCGATACCGAACCCCGAAATCTATGATGACGAAGTCGCCTTTATTTATCCTTTTCTCGCTGGGTTTGCCGTGAGGAAGCGCGGAACGATCTCCAGAGGCAACGATGGTATCGAAAGAGATGCCATCAGCACCGTTACGCCTCATGGAAAATTCCAACTCCAATGCGATCTCGCTTTCCCTGGTGCCAGGCTTTATCCTCCACATATTCTCCCTGAAGCTCTTGGAAGAGATATCAATGGTCCTCTTTATCCGCCCTATCTCCTCATGGTCCTTTACCGCTCTGATGTTCCTTACTCTATCGTCCAGGGGAAGGAGTTCGGCGGTACTTACCTTTTCGGTGAGCTCTTTGTGAGCCCCATAAGTCAAATGTTGGGCCTCGAAACCTATTCCCTTCAATCCCAAGCCATCTATGAGATCGGACAATCCATTGATCTTCTTTTTATATTCGATCAGCTCAAAGCCGGACACCTCTTCCCCCGCCTGAGTTGTATAACGAGAATCGGTTAAAAAATACCCCTCGGTTTCGGTCATCACCAGGGCAGCATCGCTCCCGGTGAATCCGCTGAGGTAATGGATGTTCTCCAAGCTGGTGATCAGGATCCCATCTAAATGATCTTCCCTCAGGACCCTCTTAATTCGATTAATCCTCTCCTGCCTCATTTTGAGTGTCCAACCTCTTTTCCGTGGATCTCCTTCTGGCCTGTTGAATGCGGTTCAGCCATTCCTTAAGCTCCCCAATGGCACGTTCGATATTCCTTTTTGGTTCTGCTGGAGACTCGCCCCGCTGCGAAGGCGTTTCCCTCAAGCGCAATTCCAGCTCTCTCACCTTTTCCTTAATTTTGATACTCGTTGGGTTTTGCCTGAGGAGTTGTTGGTAGATTTTATAAGCCTCTTCAATATTCTCCCCCTTTAGGTACAGTTCTGCCAGAGTTTCAGTGGCGATATTGGCTTCCTCTTCCATGGGCCACCCATTGGTAGAGCAACTTTCAGAAAAACGTAGGTCAAATCCTCTCTTTAGTCAAGGGCAATTTAGAAAGTTCGTTCTTGAAGCCTCCCGATGTGGCGGGATCAATGAATAGGTAATTTCTGGGACCGAAGGGAGTTGAGGAAATTGTTGACAAAATGGTTTATTTGGATGTATGAGAGGAAGTCAAAGTGATCTAGGGAGGGATGAACAGTGGCCAAAAGAAGGCGAATTCCCAAGAAGAAACTGAAGGAGCCCGACGAGTTTATTTCCACTGCGGCCAGGATGATCTCGTGGACGGTGGAAAATCTGAAACTCCTTCTCATCGGTATCATTATATGCGCGTTGGTAGTCCTATCGGTGGTCTTTTGGCGTATAAGAGCGAGAAACAGACAGTTCGAGGCGCTGAATTCATTTTATCGGGCTTCGGAGATGTTGATGGCCGCCGAGGACCCCTCTTCTAAGGGTTATCAAGAGGCTATTGATGAACTCGAACGGATCCAAAGGGAATACCCCCATACGGGTGCAGTTGAGTTGGCTCAATTGGAGTTGGGTCAAGGGTTTCTGAATTCAAAGCAATATGATAAGGCCGCGGAAACGTATCGCAAATTCCTGGATAGCAACCCACGGGAAGGGCTATACCGACTTTTGGCCTTGCAAAATCTGGGCTACGCGTATGAGGGGCAAGGGGACTACCAAAAGGCTTTGGATTCGTTCCAAAGCCTCGTGGCCAAGGGCGAGAGCTTCCTCCAACCCTGGGGGTATCTCAACATGAGCCGGTGTTACGAAAAGCTCGGTAAACGGGAGGAAGCCCTGAAGACTTACCGTATTTTCTTGGAGAAATTCCCGGATTCAACCATGGCTCCCATAATAAGGAGCAAGGTAAGCATATTGGAGTACAAGTAGGGATAGGAATGGAACATGAATCCAACTGATCCTGCACTCATCCCGATGCGATTCTCGAAGAAGGTACATAGACTTCCTCGCTCAAGGAAATACCGAAATGACCTCTGTGGAACTCCTCAATTCCTTCTCCCCCATAAGTCATGGATTTAACGGGGTAAATGGGTAATCATCATTTCCTCATGGATCCTGATAGCCTCTGGGTGAGCAATGGAGGCGTCATGGCGGTGGTAATAAAAACCATCACAATGATGGCCGCATAGAGGGCAGGATCCAATAAGGGCTGACCGTTCACTCGTAACTGGTTCCCGAGCCCCGCAAAAATGAGCCCCACTTCGCCCCGGGGGACCATACCCAGCGCCACCGTCCATCGATCCAATCTGTTGCCCCTCGAAAAGACGCCCCCTGCACAGGCCATCTTTCCAGCTACAGCGGCTGCAGTCAGGACGAGCCCGACTACAACGGCCTTGACCGAAAAGAGAGCCCTCAGATCCACCTGTATGCCCATGTGAAGGAAGAATATGGGGACGAAGAGCGTTGAAAGGGGTAGAAGCAGGTGCTCAAGTCTATCCCGTTCCTGAGACTTGAAAATCAGGGAATGCTCTGGTTCTAGTATGAGACCTGCAGCAAAGGCCCCGACAAGAGGGGCTAACCCGAATCGGCGGGACAAGTATGCAAAAGCAAAGCAGAGCGTCAAGGAAAGTGTCAGCAACATTCCGCCTAATTCGAGTCTTGCTGCCCAGCGATAGAGTTTCTTGCTGAAGGTAACGCCCAGAATAATGCCAACTACCAAAAACCCAAAGGCCTTGGCGCTGATCAACAAAATCTTTATCACAATCCCTGTTGAAGCCTGGTCTTGAAAAGAACCGATGATCGCTACAACGACGGCAAGGATGATCAGCCCAAGGACATCATCAACAACAGCCGCGGCGAGAATGGTCCGACCCTCCTCTGTTTGGACTTTGCCAAGATCTCTCAAAACCCGGGCGGATATACCCACACTTGTTGCGCACAGCGTGGCACCGAGAAATACATCGACCCAAAGGGAAAAATACGGAAAGAATATTCGAATTGTGGCAAAACCGAGCAGAAACGGTGCAACCACCCCGATGATGGCCACCATGAGAGCAGACTGCCCCACGGCCATCAACTTTGGAACGGTACTTTCAACCCCGACCTCGAACATGAGCAGGATTACCCCCAACTCTGCCAAGGTGGCCAGGCTTGGATCGGTTCTCAAACCCTCAAAGAAACCAAACCCCAAAAGGGCCAAGTTACCCAGGGCTATCCCGGCAAAGAGCTCTCCTAAGACAACGGGGAGATGGACCTTACGCGCAGCAAGACCGCCAAGCTTAGCTGCGGTTAAGATCAAAGAGAGTTCAAACAGTAACTGCGTAAATGAGTGTGGCATTGGAGGATATTGAAAGGATTCTGTTGGAGATGGAAATAGTATAGGGTAAGAAAGGGTTGGCTTTCAAGTGATAAATGTAGGGGACGTGAAAAGTCAAAGTTCCCACAATATCAAAGAATGGACATCGTGGAGAGGAAAATGTTAATGTAGAAAGAGAAGAAATGAGTGCATTACACTGAGGTTGAGAGGTCATGATTTCCAAAAAGGGATGGGTAGGGGGAGTAGCATTTCTGATAGCCTTAACCGTAGGATGTGCCACGATTCCCAGGGCTCCTCTTGAAAATCCCTATGGAGTGCTGGAAGTGGCAAAAGAGGGAGAGATATTTCACGTTTCCACGGGCATCAGGGTGACCAAGGCCCAATTACTCAACATCATAGAGGATTCACGAATCATCTATATCGGCGAAACCCACGATAATGTACACGCCCACCAAGTCCAACTGGAAATCATCATGGGGCTGAATGAGCGTTTCCCCGGTCAGATAGCAGTAGGGATGGAGATGTTTCAGAGACCCTACCAAGGGGCAATGGATCGTTGGTCGAGTGGTGAACTGAGCGAAAGGGACTTTCTCAAGGAGAGCCAATGGTATACAAAATGGGGAATGGACTACGACTACTATAAAGCCATTCTCGATTATATCAGGGAAATGCATATCCCCCTTTTGGCCTTGAATGCCTCCTCGGACCTCGTAAAAGAAGTGAGAAACCGTGGATTAAATGGTCTCACAGAGTCCTGGCAAAATCAGCTCCCAGAGGTGGACCTCTCAGATCCCCACCATCGTAAAGTAGTGGAGGCCTTTTACAAAGCTCACCCTCAGACCTCGGCCAGATCCTTTGAGGCTTTTTATGAGGTATACGTGCTCTGGGATGAGACAATGGCGGACACGATAGTAAACTACCTGGCCACCGAGGAGGGACGCAACAAAAAGGTGGTCGTTTTGGCGGGGGGAAACCATGTCCGGTATGGGTTCGGAATCCCACGGAGAGCGTTTCGCCGACTCCCCGTTGCCTATTCCATCGTGCTGCCCACGGAGGCCTCCACCCCCGAAGATAAGAAGGACCGTCTCATGGACGTGAGTCTCCCCGAGATTCCCCTCGTCGCGGCAGATTTCTTCTGGGTGGTAAGCTATGAGGATTTGAAAGGGGAAAAGGTCCGCCTGGGCGTAATGTTCGAAGAGGCCGACGGGAATCTGAAAGTGAGCAAGGTGTTGAACGGATCTCTTGCGGCCAAGGCGGGGATTCAACCGGGGGATATCTTAGTCTCGTTGGACGGCGAAGACCTCCAGGAGTCCGTCGATCTGTTACACCTCATAGATCAGAAAAGGCCTGGAGATTCGGGGAGGCTCCTCATCCGAAGGGAGCAAGAATCCCTGGAAATGACCCTGCACTTCCAAGCGTCCAAATGACTGTCTGCCTTGCCGCAGATAATGGGTTTACCTCTCAATGGAATGGCTAATAAGAGAACTTTGGGGTAACGTAGAACCGTGAATAGGCGATGTTCGGGATCATGGCTTTCACCTGAGACTCCAAATCTGCGGCAATAGCTTCAAATTCCGCCTCGGGGACTTCTTCGGCCACATCGATATCGGCCACGATAATGATCCTGTCAGGAGATTCGGCTATCACGCGAAAATCATGATAACCGGTCATGTGGGGGGATCGTTCCACAATCTTCTTGAATTGAGCCTCAATGGCCTGCACCTCTGGGGTTTTTTCCAGGAGAGGATCTGTGTGGCACACCGCTTCACCTCCGTAGGTCTTTCGGAGCTTGGCCTCGCATCGTTCCGCTATCTCGTGCATGTTCGCCGAACCAAATTTTTCGGGGATCTCAACATGAGCGGAAATCGAGTACATCGATCCATAATCGTGGAGGATGATCTCGTGAACATCTTGGATCCCTTCGACCGATTTGGCGGTTTCCCGGATCTTCTGCAAAATTTCCTTGTCAGGCGCCTTCCCAAGGAGGGGAACTATCGCCTCCCGGCCATGGTCGAAGCCCAGGTACAGCAACCAAGCCGATACGAGGATGCCGATATAGCCGTCCAGCTCGGGACGATGATAATGGTGACCGGCCACCAGACCTCCTATCACGGTAAGGGTAATCACCGCCTCAATTCGATGATGGAAAGCGTTGGCAAGAATGGCATGGGAGGAAACCCGTTTTCCGAGATAGCGAACGAACTGCCCGACCCACTCCTTTACCAGAATGGTTGCCAGGAGTATCCACGGCAGGGCAGTCCAGTAGTGGATCGTATGGGGCTCGAAAACCTGATGAACCGATCTCTCACCGATCTGTATCCCGGAAACAAACAGAAACACTGACATGATGAGGGGGGCCACATGCTCCATCCGACCGTGCCCGAAGGGGGTCTTTGCCGTGGCAGGTCGAGACGTCACCCAGAAACTGACCACCAGAATAATGGAATTGGCAAGGTGGGAGAGGAGATGGAATGCGTCAGCAACGACCGATATCGATCCTGCCTTCAACCCGAGGACCATCTTCACGACGAAAAGCGAGAGGGTGGCGAGTATGGAGATCCACCCGGCCAGCAACCCATGCTGCATCCGCACCTTTTTGTTATCGGTATCGTTGAAGCCCTCTATGAACAACCTGCCGAGAGAGCGGTTTGCCGCTTCAACGATTTTCATCTCCAATTCCCCTCCTTTACCGTATGTCACCTCATTCCATTAACACAAAAATAACCATTTTTATGCAACCCCTGTCAATGGAACCCAATCAAAGCTGTAAAGGCAAACCCCCTGAAGGTGAAACCGATGACGCGCCGTATCAATTACCTCGGGGAGGTGCCGGTTGACTGGGTGGGGCAACTGATGTAGGGTTTATCCAAACCTCAGCCAACCCGAGGAGCACAGATATGATTTGGGGCCAGTTTATTATCGCTGCCACGATCATAATAGTTTCGGGGTACAAACTATCCCAGTACGGGGACCAGATCGCAAAGAGGACTGGCCTCGGCAAGACTTTTTTGGGAATTGTCTTGTTCTCGACCGTCACCTCTCTCCCGGAGTTGACCGTTTGCATCACCTCTACCTCGGTTGTCGGTGCGCCGGATTTGGCAATTGGGAATATCTTCGGCAGTAACCTCTTTAACCTCTTGCTGATCGCAGTCCTCGATATCGTTCAGGGAAGGGGGGCGATCCTTGATCTCCTTTCTCCGAGCCATGTTCTTGCTGCAAGCCTCGGAATTTTGCTTACGGGCCTGACCATCCTCTCCATTGGCCTCGGATTGAGCTTCAACCTGGGATTCTTAGGGGTTGAAAGCATCATTCTGATTCTAGTCTATGCACTGGGAATAAAGATTCTCTACCGCTATGAGACTTCGGATTCCCAACAGAGGAGCCCTGAAGTCCAAGTATCAGAGGGGAGTACACGGGGGATAGCAGTCTATCTCTTTTTTGCCATCGGCGCTCTCGCCATCGTGGGGGCTGGCTTTTGGCTTTCTGTCACGGCCGATGCCATTGCCCAAGCGACGGGTTGGGGGAGGTCTTTCATCGGAAGTTTCATGCTCGCCATTGTGACATCGCTTCCGGAACTCGCGGTGGGAATTCCGCTGGTCAGGATGAGGGCTTTTGATATGGCCATCGGAAACCTCTTGGGGAGCAACATCTTCAACATCGCGATCATCCCCCTCGCGGATATTGCTTTCACCAAAGGGGCCATATTGGCTAATGTCTCAGGGAACCATATCCTAACGGCCGTGTTGGGAATCGTAATGACCAATATTGTCATCATGGATCTCATCTATAAGGCCAAGAAGGTCCCCTGGCGGATTGGCTGGGGGTCTATTTCCTTAATTGCCCTGTATTTCCTGGGGAGTATAACCCTCTTCAAACTGGGAATTCGCTGAAGAAAACTCTTCCGTGGAATAGATAAGCATGGAACCCTGATGCTTGACTAAAAGATGACCCTTAGAACCCCGTCAATTTCCCTCAGGGTCTTCACTATTCCTAAAGCTTCGCCCGAGTACAGTCCATCAACCTCGAGCTCGGATAATACCCCGTGCAAACCGTCGAAGGCTCCCCTTACGTCCAAATCGCTGTCCATCTGCTCGGCAAATGTCTCCTTAATCCTTTCGGCAACATTCCCACGAAGATCGGCCTGCTGGTTTGCCCTCTTTTCGATTGAACGGACCACATTCCTGAATTTACCCAGTTTCTCGGCTGCTAAACGCATATGTTCGTCTGAATAGTCAAGTTTTTCACGGTAGTGCCCACATATGAGGAAAAATCGTATTTCACCCGGATCGTACCCCTGCTCCAGGAGAGTATCCGTATAGTAGATGTTTCCCCTACTCTTTGACATCTTTTGGCCATTTACCTGGAGGTGATGACAGTGGAGCCAAAACTTCGCCATTGGATGTGGTCGTATCGATTCAAGGATCGCCCGCGTATAGTCGTGGTGTCGAAAGAGGTTGTCGAACCCACCGGCATAGATGGAGAGAGTTCCCTTAAAGTGTTTACTGACCATACTGGGGTCCTGAATGTTCCAAGACGGCCTGCCTCGTCCAATCCTCGTATCCCAGCAATTGGCTTCTCCCTCTTTGCACCTATGCCAGAGGATGAAATCCCCCAGGTTCCACTGTATACCGGGATATGTATCCCTATGAAATCGTCTCTTTTTGGCAGGCCATTTGCTCATGTCAAGCCCGTAGATCACTCCAAATCCCGGGACTTTTAGAGGATCGAAGTAGATATTTCCACGATGCCGATATGCAATCTGAAGCTCGAGGAGCCGTTCTATGATCTCTGCCGCCTCCTCGACAGCCTCCGAAGCCTTGGGAAGATAATCGGGCATTTTCATCCTCAACAGGTTCATTTCCGCCATGAAGTCCTTAATATTTTCCTCTGTCAGCTCTTTCACGGTCATTTTTCTTTTCTTGGCCTCTTTAATCGCCTTATCCTCGATGTCGGTGAAATTCATCCCCCTCGTGACCGAATAGCCCGAATATTCCAGGTATCGAACCAGAACGTCCTCAAACAAAAAGGTCCTGAAGTTTCCGATATGAGCCCTCTGGTAGATCGAAGGGCCACAGGTGAATATGCTAACCACCTCCCCATCTGGCGGCTGAAATGGTTCGATCCTTTTTCCTAAGGAGTTAAAGAGCTTCAACAACGCCTGTCTCCCTTTCTATCTATTCCGTGCACCATCTATGAGAGTTTCCCTTCCAATGCATTCACTTTCAATGTAGCACGATCCCGTGAAATCATAAAATGGCTACGATACCCCTATGGATGTGAAGGTATGTGAAAATTCTATAAGGGATCAATGGGGCGCAGGTGGTGCGGAGCAACGGGAGACCCACTGTTGCTTTCGGTTATTCCCATACCGCGGGTGCGGATATGGATGAAACCCTGACCCAGACCTAGGGTCATACTCCGCTAATCGTTAATGGGTTTTTCCCTTTTCCCCACAAGCCTCGGGTCGATATTCCCTGGCCCTCCGCACTCCGGAATGTAGCAGGTCACATCGCTGAAGGTACAGGCCTGCTTGCAGGAAGGACAGTCATCAGGCGGAGTCTCAGCTTCAAAGGTATAATCGCAATTCGAACATTTCCAATGAGTCATTGATCTCACCTTTTCCCGGTTCACATTCCCGTTACCAAGCTTTTAAGCCTACAACTTGATGTGTTATCTCTATTTCACAAGACGCTTGGCCGTCTCATAGCGCTTTTCAACTTCCGGCCAATGGATGAGATTGAAGAAATTGTTGACGTATTCAGCACGGCGATTCTGATATTTAAGATAGTAGGCGTGCTCCCAAACATCACAGATTAATAGGGGATAGACGCCCCAGATGGTCAGGTCTTGATGCTTTTCTGCCTGAAGGATGACGAGGTAACCGCGGAATGGCTCAAAGGCCATGATACCCCAACCACTCCCCTCAACCGCCTTGGTCGCGGCGACAAACTGTTTCTTAAAACGGTCGTATCCTCCAAAGCTCTTCTCCATCGACGCCAGGAGCTCGCCCTTGGGTTTTCCCCCTCCTTTGGGGGACATATTATCCCAGTAAAGGGTGTGAAGGACATGCCCGGAACCGTGAAAGGCTAGCTCCCGTGACCAGTGCTTGATCATGCCGAAATCGCCTGAAACCCTCGCCTCCGACAATTTCCTCAAGGTAATGTTGAAATTCTTAACATACCCGGCGTGATGCTTGTCATGGTGAATGGTCAAGGTCATTTTGTCGATATGCGGTTCAAGGCCATCATAGGGGTAGGGAAGAGGAAGGAGTTTGCATTCCCCTTCCTCCAAGAGCCCTGTTCCTTTTTTGCCAGAGGCATGGGCTGTATCGTAAAAACCCCCTAACCCTAAAGCTATTGTGGCCGTACCAAAACCCTTCATTATCTCTCTTCTGGTGAATGAATGATCCATGCTGTCACCTCCAATTATGTCGTTGACGGTATTGATATCCTTCTCCGTTCTTCGCCTTGAGATCTCTGAAAAATGAGGAAAAAGGGCTCTGAGCCCGAATTGAAGATTTTTTCGTCAACCATTCTTACTGAAGCGAACTTTAGAATGGCCGAAAAAATATTCCTGAGCGGCGAGAAGTGACTGTTTCAAAGATCTCACCTTATTTGTACAAAAGTTCCCCAAGCTTTTCCACTAGACGGGAAATCGCTTCCTATCCAGAATGTAATTTCGCTCTGAGGAGGTCTCCCAATCTGCGGATGTGTGTTTTCTCGTCTTCTGCAAGGGTATGGAAAACTGCCTTCGTTTCCTCACGCTTGCTTTTCAAAGCCATTCGGAGATAGAGGTCCAAGGAATCGGTCTCCAGGGACATGGCCAGCTGCAAGGCTTCATGAGGGTCTTGAATCCAATCCGGATATTGCGCCAGAACCTGATCCGCGGTTTTCCCTCCTTCCATGGTTTTGGCGCTTATTTCGGATTCAAAGGCTTTGTGCGCTACACGACCTCCTGTCAACGCCTTGTATTCCTCCCAGAGTCTTTCCTTGTGCCCAATCTCGGCCTGGGACAACTTTTCAAAGAGGTCTTGAAGCTCGCTATCACTGGACTGTCCCGAAAGGGTTTGATAAAATCGATAGGCCCCCTCTTCCAATCCGTAGGCCAGCGATATCACCTCTTCAAGGGTTTCTCCTCCTTCAATGAGATAAATTCCCTGATCGATCTCCGCTTTGGAAACCAAACCATTCCAGGCATCAATCCCCCCTTTCATGGAGGTTGCATCGAATCCCTGGTTCGATAAAAGGTTTGCAGCCGACCGGCTGCGGCCTCCCGCCTTTCAATAGGTCAGAACGGGCTTTTGAAGGTCGATTTCGGAGAGCCGGTCGGGAAGCTCTGAAAGGGGAACGAGAACTGCCCCGGGAATGTGCCCCCCCTCGTATTCCTCGGGCTCCCGAACATCCAGCAAGGTGTATGATCCCTCAGGCCTCTCCTCGAGCAATTTCCGGGCTTCATCTGCATCAACCGTCTTCACGTTGGTCAATAGATCGTTAAATTTCATAACCACCCCCCTTTCGAAATTACCTCGTTTCCCCCGAGATCTGAAATTTCGCCACAAAACTCCTATCCAAATAGTCCTTGAAGGAAAAGGCCAATCTCCCCTTCCAGACCCATGAACCCCAGACCAGAAGACCCGTTCCATCCCCGAGGTTAAAAATCAAGAGATATCGTTTCTGCGGCTTGAATTGAGTGAGAGGTTTGTCCCTGAGTGTGGTTAAGAGGTTACGAAAGAGAATCGGCGCCTCCCGCACGCCATAGACCCCTACACGATGGAGACGCTTTCCCTTGATTGCAATACAATCGCCGCCGCCAAAGATTTCAGGGTGGCTCGTGCTCTGGAGGTAATCGTTCACCAGGAGGGCCCCATCCTCCGAGGTTTCCACGCCGGAATTTAAGAAGATCCGATGGGGTATAATCCCAAGGGTTAGGATGGCTACGTCGTACGGAACCTCGAGCCCTGATTGGGAACGAGCCAGCCCCTTTTCCATGTATGCCACGCGGAAGTTAGTGAGAATCTGAATGCCTCGCTGAGAGAGGGATTGCTGGGCTAAACGCCCGGCTTTTTTGGGTAGAGTTGGGAGAACCCGATCTTCCGAACTTGCCAGGGCGATCTCGGCCTTGGCATTGTGGATCCATGCGAGCCGCCAGATATTGCCCGCCATCTCCACACCTGCCGGACCCGCACCAATGAGAAGGACCTTCGGAACTCCACTACGAAACTTCTTCAGAATCGCCTTTTGGGCTAATTCTAAATTCTCTATGGGCTTTACCGGAATCCCTTCCCCTTCGGCACCTGGAATACGATCCATGGGTACGTAACTTCCAATATTAAACGAGACGAGTTCGTAAGGGATGTCTCCTCCGCTTTGGAGGGCGAGGGTTCTCTTGGTTGGATCAAGGGAGACCACCTTATCTTCTACGAATGCCCCTCCCCGGGATTCTACCATACTCTGAACATCAAACCTGACCTGTTCAGGCTTGTAGATGCGGGAAATCATCCCGGGGCCCATACCCGAATAATAGTGAAACCGACCCGGGGCGATCAGTGTTACCTCGGCCCCAGCCCGGATGAACTGGTCCACGTATTTCAAGGAGAGTAAGTGGACGTGTCCTCCCCCGACCAAAACTAACCGTTTTTTCCCGGCCTTTTTCATTCCCAACAGCCAGTTCCCTGATGGAGAATCCCATCAGGTGCTTGTTCCGGTCATCTCAATCCCATAACTCTCTTGCTTTGTGAGCTTGATTCTAGGTTACTCGATTCGCTTAAACAGCTTCCCCTTGGCACCGCATACGGGACAGACATCCGGGGCTTCGTTCTCAGCCGTGTAACCACAAACCGGGCAGACGTAATAGGGATACGACTCCTGCGAGGTGCCGAGGGTATCCAAAAGTTTCGTATAAAGTTGGGCGTGGACCTTCTCCACCTCATTGGCGTAATT
>JABAOH010156427.1_pt2 | contig 39797 bp, 35 predicted proteins | sample 7062181 | NCBI WGS metagenome assembly JABAOH01 (sample SAMN14538630, study PRJNA623070) | marine sediment metagenome | biome: marine biome [ENVO:00000428]; feature: marine pelagic biome [ENVO:01000023]; material: deep marine sediment [ENVO:00002113]; isolation source: pool of 5 deep marine... | reverse complement strand
TCATGAACGAGCTGTTCGTGAACGTCAAGGTCGACCGCGAGGAGCGTCCCGACGTCGACAAGATCTACCAGACGGCCCAGCAGCTGCTCACGCAGCGGACCGGCGGCTGGCCGCTGACCATGTTCATCAATCCCGACGACCGGCGGCCGTTCTTCGGCGGCACCTATTTTCCCAATGAAGCGCGTTACGGCATGCCCGCCTTCCGCGATCTCCTCAAAAGCGTCGCGACGTATTTCAGGGAACAGCGTGAAGAGGTCAGGCGCCAGGGAGCCAGGCTCACCGAAGTGCTCGGCCAGCTCGAGCCGCCCGCCGCAGGCGAAGACCTCGAGCTAAAGGCCGAACCGCTCGGCAATTTGAGAGACGCTCTCGGCCGCACGTTCGACCGCGACTACGGTGGCTTCGGCAGCGCGCCCAAGTTCCCGCACCCGACGACGATCGATCGGCTTCTCCGGCAGTGGCGCAGTTCGGCCAGCGGCGACGATCCCGATCTCGATGCGCTGTACATGGCAACCCTGACGCTGACGCGCATGGCGGACGGCGGACTGTTCGACCACGTCGGCGGAGGATTCTGCCGGTATTCGGTCGACCGCTACTGGCAGATCCCCCATTTCGAAAAGATGCTGTACGACAACGGTCCGCTGCTGGCGCTGTACGCCCAGGCACACCTCGCGACCGGTGACGAGTATTTCGCTACCGTCGCGAGCGCCACGGCGGACTGGATGCTGGCTGACATGCAGTCGCCGCAGGGCGGTTTCTATGCAACCCGGGATGCCGATTCGGAGGGCGAGGAAGGTCTCTTCTACCTGTGGACGCCCGACGAGGTTCGCGAACTCCTGGACGAAAGCGACTACGCGGTGTTTGCAGGCCGATTCGGTCTCGATGAACCCGCCAACTTCGAGGGGCGCTGGCACCTCACGGTGCACCGTTCGATCGAGGAAGCCGCCGCGAATGCGGGTCTCGCAGAGAGCGACGCGCTGGCAGCGATCGAGCGCGGCAGGCAGGCGTTGTTCCAGGCGCGCGCCGGGCGGGTTGCCCCGGATCGTGACGAGAAGCAGCTGACCGCCTGGAACGCGCTCGCGATTCGCGGTCTCGCGATCGCGGGCCGGGCGCTGGAGCGCGAGGATCTGGCCGAGGCAGCCGCGCAGGCCATCGAGTTCATTCGCTCGACCCTGTTCATCGACGGCCGCCTGCTCGCGAGCTACAAGGACGGCGAAGCGCGCTTTCCGGCCTACCTGGACGATCATGCCTTCCTGCTCGACGCGCTGCTCGAATTACTGCAGGCGCAGTGGTCGGGTGAACACCTGCAGTTCGCCGTGACCCTGGCCGATACGCTGCTGGAACACTTCGAGGACGCCGACGATGGCGGCTTCTTCTTCACGGCCAACGACCACGAGAAACTCATTCACCGGCCGAAGCCGCTGGCGGACGAATCCGTGCCGTCGGGCAACGGTATCGCCGCATTCGCGCTGCAGCGACTCGGCTTCCTGCTCGGGGAAACCCGTTATCTCGATGCTGCCGGGCGCACCTTGCGAGCCGCCTGGCGTGCCATGGACGAATATCCGCATGGTCACGTCTCGCTGCTGACTGCGCTGGAAGAGTACCTGGCGCACCCCGAGATCGTGATTATCCGTGGGGACGAGGACGAGATTGGCCGCTGGCGCGATGCGGCAGCGAAGCTCTACGCGCCGCGCCGCCTGGTGTTCGCGATCGGGCGCGACGAAGGCGCGCTGCCGGGCGCACTCGCCGACCGGGCCGCGGTGGACGGCGATACCGTCGCCTACCGATGCCTCGGCACGCACTGCGAATTGCCGGTAACGAGCTGGGAAGCGCTGGCGGCCAGCCTGGCGGAATCGAACTGACGAACTACTCCGCGTAACCGGTGAGTTCGACGTAGCCGCGGCCCTCGATGGGCGATCCGTGCCGCTCGCCTTGCGCGTCGACGGCACCCTCCCAGTAGCGCACCGTCGTAAAGAGCTCCTGTTCCGCCATGACCGGTCGGATGTCGAGCGACAATCCCTGCTCCGGAAATCGTAGCGTCCAGGCTGAGGGATACCGCCCACCCGCGGGACTGTCCCAGGTGTCGGTGACCGCGATGTCGATTTGTTCGCGATCGATATGCCGGTACCTACCGTCGGCATCGATCCATGTACCGGCGCTGTGCTCGTCCTGGCTGCCGTCGAGCTTGCGCAGCTTGTAGAACATCAGCTCGCTGCCGTCGGACAGCTGCAGCGCGAACCAGTCCCAGCCGAGCTGATCCGCGGCGAGCGCGCTGCTGCTCCACTCGCGATCGAGCCAGGACAGCCCTGACACGCGGAACTCGTCGTCACCCAGCCGCAGCGAACCCTCCGTTAGCCACCGGGTGATCGAGTAGTAATAAGACGCGTTGCCGGGCTCGGCCGATTTCTGCGAAAGCCCGGCCTCACCGTTCAGCGCGGGCGGCTTCGCGGCGGTCAGCGCGACCTCGAGCGCGAACTCCGGATCGGACGCCCGCAGCCGCCACCGTTCCGGCTGCCCGTCTTCCACTGCGCCTATCTCCCAATCGTCGATCCAGACCCGCAAGGGATCAGCGCTCGCGCCCGCAAGCCCGAGCGCGCCCCGCGAGTAACGCTCTGCCGCATAGAAGCGCTCGCGGCCGGCATCGGTCACGGCGAAGTGCGCGATGTAGACCTGGTTGCTGCGCCAGTTCGATTCCGCGGGCGGGAGACTCGGCGTCAGCGCGAAGCGAAAGATCGTGAGTTCGAAGCCGAAGCGCCTGCCATCCTCGCCGTCGAGATTGCCGGTGACGTACCACCATTCGTTGCGAAATTCAGGATGCGGCCCGTGGTCCGCGGGAAATACGAACGCGCGCGGTTCGATGGCTTTCGCGAAACCGGCGTCGGCGTCGCTCCTCAATAATTCGGACAACCGCGACTGCGGCGCCGAGGTCTCTTCACCCCATGCGGTAATCGGCAACAGCAGGGCCACAAGACAAGCGAAACCGTGTGCGCGCATACCGGCCATCTACTCCTCGCGCATCGCAGCGGCCGGCTGGCTCCGGCCGGCACGGAAGGCAGGATAGATGCCGGCCAAGAGCGCCGCCACGATGGCGAAAGCAATGGCCGACAGCAGGATATCCGGGGCGACCGACATGTCGATCTGCCACCCGAACGCGCGGCGGTTGATGACCTCGATCAGCACGTACGCCATCATGATCCCGAGTGGCACCGCCGCGATGCCGCTGAAGAGCCCGATTGCGGCGGTCTGCGTCGTAATCAGTCCGCCAAGCTGCGATGGCGTCATGCCGAGGGCGCGCAGTACCGCGAGTTCGCGGCCGCGTTCGAGCTGCAGGGCGAGCATGGCGCCGAGGATGCCGATGAAGGCGACACCGATCGCGAGCCAGTACAGGACGTCGGTGATGATGAACGTGCGATCGAAGATCTCGAGCGACAGCTCCCGGATGCGGGCGTTCGAGTTGAAGCGGATCTCCTGCCTGCCCTCGCTGATCTCGCCGATGCGTGCAATGACCGCTTCGGGATCGGTCTCACCGGACAGGTACAGGCCGATGGAGTCCACCCCGTCGTCGTCGAAGTGCCGGTCGTAGACGTTGCGGCTCATGAGCATCGCGCTCGCATTGATGTCATAGCTCTGGTAGGTCGCGGCGACCTCGAAGGACCTCTGCCCATGGTCCGTCGGCAGCTGCACGACATCACCGCGCGAAACCTCGTGCTGATAGGCGTACGGCTCGGATACGAGCACGACGTCCTCGCGCTCCCACCGTGGCCACACCTCGAGGGGGTCTGCATCGATGATCTCGGTGCCGGCATAGCTGCCAGGCGCCATCCTTATGGCGATCAGCTGCGTGCGGCCGCCGGCGTCTTCCAGCTGCACGCGTCGGCTGGTGCTGAAAGACGCGATGCCGTCGAGTTCAGCGATGTCGTCGAGCAGTCCCGGGTCCAGAGATCCCCGCTGCACCCCGGCGTAGACGTCAGCCTGCAGAGTCTGCCGCAGCCACTCATCGACGGATCCGCGGAAGCTGTCCACCATGACGCTTACACCGATCGTGGCGGACACCGCCACTGCCAGCGCGACGATCGCGACCCCGGTGCGGCTCAGGCTTTCGCCGATCCCGGACACCGCCATGCGCGCCAGCATGCCGCCAATCCGTGATGCCAGCGGCGCAAGCATCACCGTCGCCGCTTTGACCGCGAACGGCACGCAGAGCGCGAAGCCGAAAATCAGCAGGAAAACTGCGAGCAGCCCCGCAACGAGATTTCGACCTGAGAGGAGCAGCACCGCCACGGCGGCAAGCATCGTAAGCAGACCCGACACAGCAACCTGCGGCAGAAGCCGGCCGGTGCGTCTCTCCAGCGACGAGCGCGTCATCGCGAGCCTCGGCGGATAGGACATCGCCTCGATCGCCGGAACCGCCGCGGCCGCGAGCGACGCCCCGACGCCGGCCGCGAGTCCCTTGGCGATCGAAAATGGACCGACCATGACATCGGTAACATTGAGCCGGAAATAAAGATCGTTGATGGACTGGGAAACAAGCATCAACAGCCGGTCGCCGAGCAGAATCCCGGTGGCGATGCCCAGAACCGAGGCGAAGGATCCGATTACCGCGGCCTCGATGAGTATCAGCGACAGCATGCGGCCGCGCGTCACACCAAGGGCACGAAGATTGCCGATCAGCGCCCGGCGCTGCAGCACAGAGAAACTGACGCTGTTGTAGATAAGAAAGAGGCCGACGAGCAGCGCAAGCAGGCTCATCGCAGCAAGGTTGGTCATGAATGCGGCACTCATCTCGGCCGTCGTTCGAGTGCGCCCCGCCGCATTCAGGACACGAAGGCCGTCCGGCAACGCGGCTTCGAGCCTCGCGAGTGCGGCGTCATCGCCGTTGGCGATTCGTGCATCGATGCGCGTCAGCCGCCCGATGCTGTCGAGCCATACCTGCGCGGATGCGATATCCGTTACGAGCAGATTCTGCAGGCCGGAAGCGCCCTCAGCGCCGAACGTGCCGATCAGCGTGGCGCTGTACGAGCGTCCGTTGGCGCGCAGTTCGAAGTCCTGCCCGACCTGCAGGCCAAACTCGTCCGCACTCGCCTGTGACATCGTCACGGCCCCGGGCCGCGTCAACAGGCTGCGAAAAAGGGACTCGCCGGCTGCATCGTCGCCATCCGCGGTGCGTGCCTCGCCGGTGAATGCCCGCATTTCCTGTTCGGCAAACAGATCGACGCCCAGCAGCGTAAACGACGCTTCGTTCACGCTCACCGTGCCTTCGACAATCGGGGCAATCGTGCGGATGCCCTCTTTCGCGCGCAGGTGAACATACACCAACTCGTCGATTCCGCGCGGACCGCCGATGACCTGGTGCGTTGCCTCGCCGGTCACGGCATCCATCGACATAAGAAAGGCCTTGCGAGCGCTCGCGTTAGCGAGGTCAACGGCAACGATGACGGCGACGCCGATGCCGATGCCGAGAAGCGCGAGGGCAAGCTGCAGGGGATGCCGGTGCAGATAGCTGAAATTGGCGCGAAGCGTGGCCGGAATCATTACTTCTCGATATCGCTTTTCCGCGACTCCAGTTTGCCGCCGTGAATTTCGACCTCCCTGTCGCAGACCGCGGCAACCATTGCGCTGTGTGTCGCGATCAGCATCGTGCCGCCGCGTTCACGAACCAGTCGATCCAGCAGTTCGAGCACGACTTCGGCCGTGCTGTCGTCGAGGTTGCCGGTCGGTTCATCGGCGATGACGACCGCTGGATCGTGGCAAAGCGCGCGCGCGATCGCGACGCGCTGCTGTTCCCCGCCCGATAGCACATCGGGATAACTCGCCGCCCGATCGGCGAGACCAACCGCTTCGAGAAGCGCTTCGATGCGTTGTCGTGAATCGCGCGGCGGCACGTCGTTGAGCTCCAGTACGAGACGGATATTGTCGGCGACACTGAGCGTCGGTACGAGATTGAATGCCTGGTACACGAAGCCGATATGCTCCCGCCGAAACAGCGTCCGGTCCCGCTCGGTCAGCCCGGTCAGGTCGATGCCGGCAACGATGATGCGACCGGCGTCCGGAGTGTCGATGCCGCCGACGAGGTTCAGCAATGTCGATTTACCCGAACCGCTGCGACCGCGAATCGCTACCGTTTCGCCGCGTTGAAACCCGGCGCTGACGTCGTCCAGCACGCAGTGCCGGCGTCGTCCCTCGGTAAACGATTTACTGAGGTGCTCCAGCCGGATTTCACTGTTTGGCGTCATTTCGCAGTAGCGTCGCGCATTTCGTGTTTCCCGTACATGCCGCAGCGAACTAATAGCATATATTCATGGTCTGAAACTGAAGCAAATTCCTTGAAATTCAGGGCCAAAGCATCTATCAAGTAGCTTCGCGCGGGCAACAATTGAACGATTTCTGCAGGTAAGCAGCTTGAACACGGCGACCGGACATAGCGAAAGAAGGCGGACGGCAACCGGCCGGCTGCTCGCCGTGCTCGGCGTTTTCTGGCTGAATCTCGTGGTCGCACCGTGCGCGCTCGCCTTCGGCGCAGAGCATGATTGCCCGCATTGCCCGACCGAGCAGGCCGTCGAAATGGCCGCCCACCACGGTCACCATGAGATGACGGCCGGCAAGGGCTGCGACGCCCCGGCCTCGGACTGTGACGATCGCGGGACCTTCACCAGCGAAGGGCGCTGCGCGCAGCCCAAGCTCAAGGACAAGGCGGAGCCCGTTTCGATGGCGCCGCCCGCGATCCTGGACGTACCTGTCGATATCGCCGCAGTGGTGACGGCAACGGCCCACCCACCCGACCCGCACCCGGTATTCCCACCGCTTCACCTGCTGAACTGCGTATTCCTGGATTAGACAGCTCCCCGTTGTAGACCGTTTTCGTTTCGGTTTTCACCGCAGGAGTTTGTCTGATGTTGTTTCAATTCGGGATTCGACCCGACACCTTGTACCGCCGCGTCGCTGTCTTCGCGATGCTGGCCTTGCCGTTCTCGCCTGCGCTCGCGCAGCACGAAATTCCGCTGACGATCGCAGAGGCGGAAGACCTTGCGCTCGCTGCCGAACCCGGCCAGCAGGCATTGCGCGCGCGTGCGGCATCGCTCGAGGAGCAGGCTGTGGTTTCCGGCGAGCTTCCCGACCCCATGCTGCGCCTCGGTCTCAACAACTACCCGATCGAATCGGGCGGATTTACGACCGAGGGCATGACGAACGCCGGCGCAGTGTACCGGCAGGCGTTTCCCCGCGGCGACACCCGTTCACTGAGCAGCAGCAGGTTCAGCCGGCTCGCCGAAGCACAGTTGCAGGAAGCCGATGCGCGCGGCGACAAGGTCCTGGCGGCGACGCGCATTGCGTGGCTGGACCTGTATTACTGGACCAAAGCGCACGAACTCGTTCATGAATCGCGGCCGTTTTTCGACGATCTCGCAACGATCACGCGCTCGCTCTATGCCGTCGGCCGCCGCAACCAGCAAGACGTGCTGCGAGCCGAACTGGAGCTGAGCCGGCTCGACGACCGCCTGATCGATATCGAGCGGCAACAGCGTCGCGCCCGGGCACAGCTCCGGGAGTGGATCGGCGGCGACGCAGAACGTCGCATAGCCGACAAGCTCCCGGAATGGGACGGCGCGCCGCCGCTCGAAGACCTGCTCGTATCGCTGCAGGCACACCCGTTGCTGCAGGCCGCGGATGCCCGCATTGCCGCCCAGGAGACCAACGTGGAACTTGCCGAGCAGCGCGATAAACCTGGCTGGTCGCTGGACGTCGGCTATTCCTATCGAAACGGTTCATTGCCGAACGGTGACCCGCGGTCCGATTTCGTCACCGTCGGTGTGACCGTCGATCTGCCGTTTTTCCGCAAGAAGTCCGTCGACAGTACGCTCACCGCGGCTCTTCACGATCGTAGCGCCGCAGTTGCCGACAAGGAGCGCCTGCAGCGCTCGCTCGAAAGCGAGCTGGCTGCGGAATACGCGCGCTGGCAGGAACTGTCGCGCCGGCTCGCACTTTACGAAGACAGAATCCTGGTGCAGGCAAAGGATCACGCTCAGGCGGCATTGCTCGCCTACCAGAATGATCGAAGCGATTTCGCCGACGTCATGCGCGGCTACATCGATGACCTGAACACCCGGATTGACTACGTACGACTGAACGTCGAGCGTGAACAGGCTTTCGCCGTTCTCGCGAACCTCGGAGGAATTCCCCGATGAACAACAAGATAGTCTGGATCATTTTCCTGCTGTTGGCCGTAATCGCTGGCTTCCTCGCAGGACGCGTCTTCGCTCCCGGAGACAACGGCAGCACGGCGGCATCGGCCGGCGGCGGTGAATCCGAGATCCTTTACTGGGTGGCACCGATGGACCCGAACTACCGGCGCGACGAGCCGGGCAAATCGCCGATGGGCATGGACCTCGTACCGGTTTACGCCGACGAAGTCGACAGTCGGCCCGGCGTGGTCAAGATCGACCCGACGATAGTCAACAACCTGGGTGTGCGCACCGCGCATGCCGAGCGTGGCACGCTGTCGCGGCAGATCGATACCGTCGGCTACGTCCAGTTCGACGAAGATACGCTGCACCACGTGCATACGCGGGTCGACGGCTGGATCGAAAAGCTCGCAACGACGGCGACCGGGGACCCCGTCGAAAAAGGACAGCTGCTGTTCGAGCTGTACTCACCGACATTGGTCAATGCGCAACAGGAATTCCTCGCGGCGCTGCGCAGTAACAACACGGTGCTCAAGCAGGCGTCGCGGGAACGGCTAACGGCCCTTGGCGTCACGGACAGCGAGATTGCGCGGCTCGAGAAGGAACGCACGGTTCGACAGCGCATTCGGGTTTACGCCGAGGCGGACGGTGTCATAGCCCACCTGGGTGTCCGCGAGGGTATCTTCATCACGCCGGCCAACGAGGTCATGTCGATCGCCGAACTCGACAAGGTCTGGGTACTTGCAGAGGTGTTCGAACGCCAGGCCGCCTGGGTCCGGCCGGGCCAGATGGCAATGGTGGAACTGGATTACCTCCCCGGGAAGATGTGGCACGGCACGGTCGACTACGTGTACCCGGAACTCGATCCGAAGACGCGCACCCTGACTGTACGCATCCGCTTCGACAACGAGGATGAAATGCTGCGTCCGAATATGTTTGCGCGCGTCACGATCCTCGGCGAAGAGATGGGCCCGGTAGTTCATGTCCCGCGCGAGGCCGTAATCCGCGGCGGCACGCTCGACCGGGTCGTGGTCGATCTCGGTGACGGCCGTTTCGAGTCGAGGCCCGTGAAGCTCGGCATCGAGTCCGGCGATCGCGTCGCGATCCGAAGCGGCCTGAACGTCGGCGAAACGGTCGTCACGTCGAGCCAGTTCCTGATCGACTCCGAGTCGAACATCGAGAGTGCCCTGGTACGTATGAGCGGGGAGCCGGAGATGGACCACAGCCAACACCAGGCCGGCGGCGACGAAGAACCCGCCGATATGGACCACAGCCAGCACGAGATGGACAGTGGCGAGGAACCCGCCGAAATGGACCATAGCCAGCACGAGATGGAGAGCAACTGATGATCGCTGCACTCATTCGCTGGTCGATCAGGAATCGCTTCCTGGTACTCGTACTGACCGTGCTGGTGACGGTCTGGGGCATCTATTCCCTGCGACAGACACCGGTCGACGCCCTGCCGGACCTATCGGACGTACAGGTCATTATAAAGACGTCGTTTCCGGGCCAGGCGCCACAGGTGGTCGAAGACCAGGTGACTTACCCGCTGACGACGGCGATGCTCGCGGTGCCGAAGGCGGTTACCGTGCGCGGCTATTCGTTTTTCGGTGACTCTTTCGTATACATCATCTTCGAAGACGGCACCGACCTGTACTGGGCACGTTCCCGCGTGCTCGAGTACCTGAGCCAGGTCGCCGGAAACCTGCCCGACAGCGCGAAGCCCGCGCTCGGTCCCGATGCGACCGGCGTCGGCTGGGTCTACGAATATGCGCTGGTCGATCGCAGTGGCAAGCACGACCTTTCCGAGCTGCGCAGCCTCCAGGACTGGTTCCTCAAGTACGAACTGCAGACGGTTTCGGGCGTCGCCGAAGTGGCGACCGTCGGCGGCATGGTGCGCCAGTACCAGGTGGTCGTGGACCCCGACAAGCTGCGCGCCTTCGGCATCCCGCTGGCAATGATCAAGATGGCGATTCAACGTGGCAACCAGGAAACCGGCGGTTCGGTCATCGAGATGGGCGAGGCCGAGTACATGGTCCGCGCAACGGGCTACATCCAGGGAATCGCGGATCTCAACCAGATTCCGCTCGGCGTCAACGCCGACGGCACACCGCTGGTGCTTTCTGACGTCGCCGAGATTCGGCTGGGGCCGCAGATGCGTCGCGGCATCGCCGATCTCGACGGCGAGGGTGAGGTCGTCGGCGGTATCATCGTCATGCGCTGGGGCGAGAATGCGCTCGCGACGATCGATGGCGTAAAGGAACGGCTGGCCGAACTGCAGCGCAGCCTTCCCGAAGGCGTAGAGATCGTCCCCACCTACGATCGCTCGGACCTCATTCACCGTGCCGTCGAAACACTGCAGGGCAAGCTCGTGGAGGAATTCATCGTAGTGGCACTGGTGTGCGCCGTATTCCTGTTCCACCTGCGATCTTCGGCCGTGGTCATACTCAGTTTGCCGGTCGGCATTCTCGCAGCTTTCATCGTGATGCACCTTCAGGGCATCAACGCAAACATCATGTCGCTGGGCGGTATCGCAATCGCCATCGGTGCGATGGTGGATGCGGCGATCGTGATGATCGAAAACGTGCACAAGCATATCGAAAAGGAGCCGCTCAACGACGACAACCGCTGGCGCATCATGGCCGATGCTGCTACCGAGGTCGGGCCGCCGCTGTTTTTCTCGCTGCTGATCATCACGCTGAGCTTCCTGCCGGTGTTCACGCTCGAGGCCCAGGAGGGCCGGCTGTTTGCGCCGCTCGCGTTCACGAAGACCTATGCCATGGCGGCCGCCGCGGGGCTGTCGATAACCCTGGTGCCCGTCCTGATGGGCTATTTCATCCGCGGCCATGTGACGCCCGAACACAAGAACCCGATCAACCGCGTACTGATCGCCACCTACCGTCCTGTCATCAACACGGTCATTCGATTTCCGAAAGGGACGCTGGCACTTGCGGCAATCGTTCTCGTTGTCGGCCTGTGGCCGGCGACGAAGCTCGGATCCGAGTTCATGCCGCCACTGGACGAAGGCGACCTGATGTACATGCCGACAACCTATCCCGGTGTTTCCATCGACAAGGCGCGCGAGATGCTTCAGCACACGGACCGCATGATCCGGCAGGTGCCCGAAGTCAAGAGAGTTTTCGGCAAAATCGGCCGTGCAGAGACGGCGACCGACCCTGCGCCGCTGACCATGATCGAGACCGTCATCCAGCTCAAGCCGCGCGAGGAATGGCGCGAAGGCATGACGCCGGAAGGTCTGCGAGCCGAGCTGGACAGGGTCGTCAAGTACACGGGACTCACGAATGCCTGGGTCATGCCGATCAAGACACGAATTGACATGCTCGCCACCGGTATCAAGACGCCGGTCGGCATCAAGGTAGCCGGACCCGACCTCGAAGTCATCGAACGCATCGGCCAGGATCTCGAGCGCGTGCTTGCCGACGTCGAAGGCACGGCATCCGTGTACTCCGAACGCGTAGCCGGCGGGCGATACGTGGACGTCGACATCGACCGCGAACGCGCCTCGCGATTCGGCCTCAACATCGCGGATGTCCAGGACATCGTCCGCTCTGCCGTGGGTGGTATGAACGTCACGCAGACGGTCGAAGGCCTTGAACGCTATCCGGTCAATCTCCGTTACCCGCAACGGGTCCGCGATTCCGTCCAGCAGCTGAGGCTGCTGCCGATCGTTACCCCCGCCGGTGCGCGTATCGCGCTGGCCGACGTCGCCGACGTCAAGGTCGTCGACGGTCCACCGGTCATCAAGAGCGAGAATGCACGCCTGAACGGCTGGAGCTATGTCGATATCACCGGGCGCGACCTCGGTTCCTATGTTGCCGAGGCACAGCGTGTCGTCGCCGAATCCGTCGACCTTCCGGCCGGCTATTCACTGTCCTGGTCGGGCCAGTACGAATACATGGTGCGCGCCAAGGAGCGGCTGTCGGTGGTCGGTCCGGTGACCCTCGCCATTATCGTGCTATTGCTGTACCTGAACTTCCGGCGATTTGCCGAGGTCGCCATCATCATCGGCACGTTGCCGATGGCGCTGATTGGCGGCTTGTGGCTGCTGTACTTATTGGGCTATGACCTGTCGGTGGCGGTCGGGGTCGGCTTCATCGCGCTGGCCGGCGTGGCCGTCGAGATCGGCGTGGTCATGCTGGTGTATCTCAACCAGGCGATACGACACCACAAGGCGACTGCCGAGTCCGAATCCCGCGCGCTGACGCTGGCCGACGTCAGCCAGGCCGTCGTCGACGGTGCCGTGCTGCGCGTGCGCCCCATCATGATGACCGTGGCCGCGATCATCGCCGGCCTGTTGCCGATCATGCTGGGTGGCGGTACCGGCTCCGAGGTGATGCGCCGCATTGCAGCGCCGATGGTGGGTGGAATGGTCAGCGCCACGATCCTGACGCTGATCGTTATTCCCGCGCTGTTCCTGATCTGGCGCAAACGATCCTTGCATATTGAGACCTAGATAGCGGAGAGCAGTAACAAGGATTTAAGACGTACTGACCATTGGATTCGCCGCCTTGATCGGCACCGGCATTACTTGAGTTCGGGCGCATAACACGGCACTCGGAGATGCGAGCGTCGTGAACGAGAACTCGGCGGATTAGTGCATCTCGGCCGGCACGACACGGTCCGAGCGCGCGGCGACCTTGCGTCAGTGCTACACTTTTTGTGTCGCTGGCCCGGAGAGCAATGAAGCGCGATGACCACAGGATTCGTCGTGAAAGCTGCCGAGCGACCAAATCGATCCGCCCTTGTGCCGGCGATACTGGCCGGCGTGATTTTGGCGGTCGGGGTACTGGCGCTCTGGTACACCATCGAGAAGCGCGCTCATGAGCACGCCGGATCGTCGACCCAACATGCAATTCACATGAACGAACTCCTTATTCGGCAGGATTTCGACAATCGGCGGCTTGCGCTTGACCGCCTGGCGAGTCGATCCGTCACTGCCGGCACACCGACGCAGGTGAACTCGGTGGCGGATGTCAATCGCTACTTTAGCGACATGCCCGGTTTCGTTGCTATCGAATGGCTCGATGCCGGGCTCGAAACGCGTTGGCGAGTCATGCCCGACGGCGGTCCTCCGCCTGACAAGCCCGTTACGACGACAGTCGACGTGAGATCGGCGATAGCACAAACACAGCTAACCCGGTCGCAGGTCTACAGCGACGTGTTTACTGTCGAAAGCGGCGACATTCGGCTCGCGGTCGTCGTGCCGGTCCTGAATCAGTCAGCGGTTGAAGGTGTGATTGCTGGTGTGCTGGACCCAGGACGATGGATGGACGCGGTCATTGGTCGCCTACAGGGCCCTGATCATCACGTGGAAGTTCAGCTGGAGGGACACAGTGTCTACCGCCATGACATACCGGACGATGTGCCTGACGCCACTCGGCTCCTTACGCACGATTTCATGACAGGCAACTTGAAATGGACGTTGCGGGTAACACCAACAACATCGTTCTTTTCTGCGGGTCATGCGGATTCATCGACTCTGGTGCTGCTTGCCGGATTGCTATTGAGTGCGGTAACCACGCTCGCAGTCTACCTGGCCAGTCGCGCCCGCGACCGTTCGCACCAGATTCACGACGTTGCCCTGCAACTTTCGACCTTGTTCAAGAATCTGCCTGGCATGGCGTATCGACGCGATAGTTCGCCCGATGCCCCACTGGCATTCGTCAGTGAAGGGTGCCAGATCTTGTCTGGTTTTCCGCCGCAATCATTCGCGCATGGGCAAAAAGACTGGCTGGATCTCATACAACCCGACGATCGTGAATGCGTTGCTACATTGATGCGCGACGCACTGAAAACCGGCGACGCCTTCGAGACCGAGTACCGCATTACCCACAAGAACGGCGGTACGAGATGGATGTGGGATCGGGGCCGCGTAGTGCCCTCGGAGGTCGACCAGAAAGTCCATCTCGAAGGATTTGTCACCGACATCACGGTTCGGAAGGAAGCGGAAAACGCGCTCGTCGAGGCGCGAGCGTTTTCCGATGCGGTTATCGACACCGCGGCTGACGCCGTCATAACAATCGATGAAGACGGTGTGATCGGGACATTTAACAGAGCCGCCCAGAGAATGTTCGGTTATGAAGAAGAAGAGGCACTGGGCTTGAACATAGAGCAGTTGATGCCCGAACCCTACCGTACCGAACATGGGGGGTTTGTACGACGCTATGTCGCATCGACTGATGCAGGTGCAAGCGGTTCCAAAAGGGAAGTTAAAGCACTGCGAAAGGACGGTTCGGTATTTCCGATCCACCTGTCGATTAGCTCGATAAGCACCAAGCGCGAACGCAGAATCGTTGGCCTTGTTCACGACATCTCGGACCAACGGGCCGCTGAAAGTGAAGCGCGCGAACATCGCGAACACCTGGCACACGTCGACCGGCTCACAATGTTGGGTGAAATGGCAACCGGGATCGCCCACGAAATCAATCAACCATTGTCAGCAATATCGATACTCGTTCAGGCCGGCGACCATCTTATTCGCACTGGCCGATACGCGAGACTTTCCGAGATACACGAAAAGCTTGTCCGGCACGCGCACAGGGCGAGTGCCGTGATTGATCGCATGCAGCAGATGGTGAGGCGCCACGAAAGTATCAAGGAGACGTTGGACTGCAAAGGCTTGATCCGAGACGTTACCCGACTTGCCGAGGCGGAGGCGCGAGTCCGCGACATCGAAATCGAAACGGCGGCCGAGGAAGATCTGCCGCCTGTCTCCGTAGATGCTGTTCAAATTCAACAAGTACTGTTGAATCTGCTGCGAAATAGCATGGATGCCATGCAATCCATTGAATGTCGCAACGGCTGCTCCATTCGAGTAAGAGCGCGACTTCGAGATGATGATAACGTCGAGATTGCAGTAATCGACAAGGGCGCAGGAATTCCGGCGGATGCCGCCGAAACGATCTTCGCGCCTTTTTCGACAACCAAGAAGTCCGGGATGGGCATGGGTTTGTCAATCAGCCGGGCAATCGTGACCGCACACGGCGGCAATCTCGACTTCCGGAACAACTGCGGGACCGGCGTGGAATTTTTTTTCACGTTACCTCCCGCGGAGCACGAGGACGCGTCATGAGCGAAGAACAGGTTGTATATATCGTGGATGACGACCCCGATGTCCGTGAGAGCCTGGCAATCCTGATGGATACGGTCGGCCAGCCATTCAAAGAATACGAATCGGCACCCGCTTTTCTCGAGGATTACCATGCAGGCATGCGCGGCTGCCTGATCGTCGATATTCGCATGCCCCGCATGAGTGGCCTTGACTTGCAGAAAAAGCTTGACGATGCGGGATCACTGCTGCCGATCATTTTCATCACTGGCCATGGCGATATTACGCTGGCCGTTAAAGCTATGCGGCGTGGTGCTCTCGACTTTATCCGTAAGCCGTTTCATGAGCAGAACCTGCTCGACCGCATTAATGAGGCCCTGGATATTGAGGAAGGCAAGCGTAACGTTCAGATGGACAACCAGCGACTCGTTGAGCTGTTCAACAGTTTGTCGCAACGCGAAGTCGAAGTCCTGGAGCTTGTCGCCCAGGGAAAATTGAGCAAGATGGTAGCTGATGAACTGGATATCAGCGAGCGAACGGTGGAAGCCCACCGCTCCCACATCATGCAAAAGCTGGGCGTTCAGACGCTTGCACAACTCATCCGGCTGAAGATCCAGATTGAAATGCAGTCAGAGTCTCAATAGACACATCATCGGCATGGGCTAAAGCAAGTGCTGGTGCCTTCCCTGGCTCGCATGGAGCTTCTGCCGAGCAAGGGACATTCCGGCGCAATACGTCGCACGCACTCGCGTGGCATCCCGAACGGGTTCGCGAGGAACCCGCAAGTCGTATCGAAGAATTTCGAATAGGCATTCGGTCGATGGCCGACCATACTCGTAGCCTCCTGGAACCAGTGATTGGACGCACCAGATGCTCGCCGCTTGCGACACCGTTTACGTCGTCGATCCAGACGAATCCGTGCACGATGCAATCAGTACACTGCTTGAACCGACTGAGGTCCGCGTAGCCTGTTTCCGTACACCGGAGCGTCTGCTGTCCGCCCTGGCAGAAAATACGTCGAGGAGTGGTTGCCTGCTCGTCGAGGCAAATATTTCCGGCATCGGCAGCCTGGAATTGATACGGCGCGCGCATTCAATTAATTCGCATCTTCCAATAATCGTCCTTGCCAGCACTGTGGATAGCGATATTGCCGCGCAAGCGCTCAAGGCCGGTGCTATCGATGTCATCGACAAACCGCTTTTCGGCGTAGACCTGCTGGACAGGATTCTTGGCGTATCGGGGTACGCCCACGACGACGGCGCCACTTGATTCACATGGCCCAGAAATGGAGACAACAATGAATGTAACCAAAAGACACAAATCGATTGCCTGGCCCGTGTATGTGCTGACGTTGCTCGCGAGCCCTGTATTTGCCCAGATGCAACCTGCTCGACTTGCCGAACTTGAAGACCAGGTCTCGGCATTGACCGAGCAACTCGAGGAGTTGAAGGCGGAGCTTGACGCCGCGAGAGTCGACAAGAATGTCGACAGCCTGCGTGATGAAGTACAAGCCAACAAAGCGGCAATACAGGCCACGCAGTCATCGACGTTCCTCACGGACGCGACGTCGGCGACCCACCTGTCGGGATATGCCTCCGCCGATTACGTTAGTGTCGAGAACGGTCCCGAAGCTTTTGTTGCGAACTTCAATCCGATGTTTCACTTCCTCTACGACGACAAGATCCTGTGGGAAGCAGAACTCGAAGTCGAGGTCGACGAGGGTGGTAACACCGAGATCGGCCTCGAATACACGACGGTGGACTGGTTCCTCAACGACAAGCTGACGCTCGTAGCCGGCAAGTTCCTGAGTCCAGTCGGCAACTTTCGCCAGAACTTACATCCGTCCTGGATCAACAAACTGCCGTCTGCGCCGCCGGGGTTTGGCCACGACGGCGCCGCACCGATCTCGGAGGTTGGCGTGCAGCTCCGTGGCGTCGCCCCCATGGGTAACAGTCGGCTGAACTACGCCTTCTACCTAGGCAACGGACCGAAGGTCGAAGGCGAGGACGGCGAGATCCATGCGGTTGAGGCCGAAGGCCTTGCATCTGATCCGGACGACGAAAAAGTCTTCGGGGGACGCATTGCACTTTTACCGATTCCGAGCCTGGAACTCGCGGTTTCGGCTGCTACCGGCGACGTCGCCATTGTCGAAGAAGACGGTGTCGACATCGAAGGCGATCCGAAGCGCGGATACCAGGTACTGGGTTTTGATGCCAGCTATCGGTGGAACAACCTTGACCTGCGCGGCGAGTACGTCAAGCAGGAGGTCGACCCCGCTTCCCTGAGCGTCGCTCCGGAAGGTGGCAAATGGGAAACCTGGTACGCACAAGCAGCCTACAAGTTCGCCGACGGCAAGTGGGAGTGTGTGGCGCGCTATACCGACTTTCAGTCGCCGCACGCCGACGACACCCAGGAGCAAGTGGCCCTGGGCATAAACTACCTGATCACCCCCAGCGCGATGCTGAAGTTCGCCTACGAGTCGAACAAGGGCGAGCCGGGTGAGATTACCGACGCCGATCGCTGGATTGTCCAGATTGCCTACGGCTACTGATTTTGAGGAGGTCTCCAATGAGAATGAAACTATTTGCGCTGGTTCCGGTCGCGGTGATTTCCGGTGTCCTGGGCCTCGGCATGCTGGCCGCCCATTCAACGGCTGCCGCAGATGAGGCGAAGACGGCGGAGCAAAGCGATCCGATGCAGTTCGTCAATGGATCGAAGACATGGGCCAACACCTGCGCGCGCTGTCACAATATGCGCGATCCCAGGTCACTTCGTGACGATCAATGGCGTGTGGCGATCGCCCATATGCGCGTTCGCGCTCACCTGACGGCCAAGGAGGCGGAAGATGTCCTGGTCTTCCTGCAGCAAAGTAACTAGCGGCCTGGCCATCGTTGCGCTGACGGCATTCGGCATGCCTTCAACGGTCTGGGCCGGTGATGGCGTCGAGACCGGCAAAAAGGTCTATTCACAGACCTGCATTGCCTGCCACGGTGCCAACGGCAAAGGTACGCTCCCGGGCGTCAGCGACTTCACCAAGGCTGACGGCCCGCTGGCGAAAACCGATGACGCGTTGATCGAGAGTATTCGAGACGGCCTGGTTACGGCCGGTAAGCCGCTCTCCATGCCAGCCAGGGGCGGCAACCCGGCGCTTACGGAAGAGGAGATAGTCGCCGTACTCGAGTACATCAGGGCAACTTTCGGCTCTTGAAACAGGTATGACCTTGACGCTGAAAACACGCCCCGCAACTCAGCCGTTGACCAAAAGGCTGGAGCCGACCGGCGAAACGTCGTGACCGTCCTGGCCGCACTTCGACAGCAGTGGACCCTAACGAACGCCAATCGGATTCAACCGGGGGCGGCACCGCGAAGTGCCCCCAATCCGATTGCGGAAATCACTCACTGCAGATCTTCCTGAATTCGGCTAGATTATTAATGGCAGCGCCGCGGTGAGGCGGTGGTCCCGCACGAGTTCGACATGGGAAGACAGATGCCTGTTTGCGGCCATAAAACAACGTGGAAAGCGCGTTCAAGGCTGTTGCTGAACGTCGCGTTCGTGGCGTGGTTGAGCACCGCGATCACAACGTGTCCCGTTCTGTCATCCGGCGCCATCGCCAGCGAGCACCCGGCGGCGGAGATCCATCAGACGGACTGTCATGGCGTACACCTCGAGGACGTCGCGAACAGCGCCACCGACTGCCGCTGCGACGCTATCGCGGCAGCGGCCACGAAAAGCAAGAAGACCCAAAGAGCCGATTGGGTTGCCGCAACCCCGTCGATCCCGCTGTCCGTAACACTGCCATTCGCGCCCGTTGTGCAGAACCACGCCGCCCCCCGGGCGCCCTTCGATACTGGACCAGCCGTATATCTCGCGACGCAGCGCTTCCGCATCTAGATCGCCTTATCTCACTCCCCTCCGCCGGGCGCAGCATGTCGATTTGCGCCTTGTCATTGGATCAGGACGAAATAAGGAATCACCGAGATGTTCAACAGCAATGTACTCAAAATCGAAACGTACGCCCGTGATGGGCTGCATGTCGCGGATCTCGCCAGGCAAGCCGGGGTCACGCCCGCGACGATCCGCTATTACTCGCGCGCTGGCTTGTTGCACGCCAATCGCAACCCCGACAACGATTACCGCTACTTTTCGCCGGCGGACGTCAGGCGTGTGCAGTTTATTCGTAAGTCGCAGAGACTCGGCCTCAAAGTCGCCGATATCAAATCGATTCTCGACTGTGTGGAGCAGGGCGAGGTACCCTGCGGCGAGGTCGAGAAAATGGTCCGCGAACGACTCCGGACCATTTGCCAGCAGATTGAAGAGCTGCGCATTACCAAGCGACGTATCATCGCGGCAATTCGGGAATGGGAGCAGAATCGCGACCTGATGCAGGCGGAAGCACGCTTCTGCCCGTTAATCGAAAGTCTTGGCTGCGAGCACGAATGAGGTCCAGTTGGCGGAACGCACGGTGATTTGACCAGTTGGTTGTCAGAAGGCTCGCGATCGCTGGGTTTGAAGTTGCCCGAGCGGATAACCGCGATGATGTAATCCCCGACATGGCGATATCCGGGACTTGCCGGTGCAATAGACGCCAAGTCTTCCTTCATCCTGCCATCCCCAGTCCCTTGGCGAGAGAGAACCACACTATGCGTGCTCAATGCCCGATAGCTGCCGACCGCATCGATATGGGTACCATGACTTGAGAACACCGCTATCACTTCGGCTATCTCGAACCGGGTCAGTACCGAATTGCGGCAACCTGCACTGGCGAATGGGACGAAGTCGGTGACGACTACGCCGATGATCCTGACGGCCGGTTCGCCTTTCAGATGCTTTCCGACCCCATGGACGTCATGCCGGGACAAATGCACGACATCGACCTGGGCCCGTAACAAATCACATTGCGAGCCCGGATCTGGCCATGCAATTCGAAGAACCTTGCCGATCATTACAGGCTCGAAGCCAATACCTTGACGCAAGCGATATCAAAACCAATCGACTCCCTAAGGGAATTTGACTTGAGTGCAGGATACAGGTTGTAGCGTTGTGCTGTTTTCAGGCACTGGCTGTCACAGCCGTAATACGACGGGTGTCCGATATGCACGTAAACGACCTGGCGAAAGAGTGCGGGGTCCCTCCCCACATCGTTCGTTACTACACGCGGTTAGGTCTGCTGAAGCCCGGCCGAGATCCAAACAATCGCTACCGTGAATATGCCGAGCCAGATGTCTTTCGACTACGATTCATTCGATGCGCCAGGCGGCTCGGGTTCACGCTGCGTGATGTAGAAGCCATCTTGCATGATGCCGACCTCGGTGTGCCGCCGTGTCCTGATGTTCGCAGGCTCATAATCGTGCGCGCCGATGAAAGCCGCGATCGCCTTCGTGAAATCAGGCGACTGCAGCAGCGTATTGAAGACGCGATCGCTCTGTGGGTAACCATGCCCAATCAACCACCGGATCACAACAGCCTGTGCCACCTGATCGAAACGGTCGGAGCGGCCTAGGGCCGCTTGACTTGAGTGCTGGATACAGGTTGTACCGTACACAATTGCCGGAGGACCGAGGTTAGGCCGGCTCCGGCGTTGGCTTCAGCACATGGACAGTAGAACATGACGATTGTGATCGCCGTTGTATGGCCGGCGTGGCATGAGAGGTCGGCGGTGGCTGTCGCGGACAGTGTTCGGCAGACGGCGACGTGGCCGGAAGCTGGATCGCTGTCGCTACGCAACCACGTTTTTCTCAGGAGCCTGCCATGGGCCAGACTGTTGGCTCGGACGCGCGACGGGCCGGGCCGCAAATGGAAGCCGCGAGTCAGGCAGACACGATAGCGACGGATTCGAGACGGCGCCACGTTCTGCTTGTCGCCGCAGCTGCAATCGGTGCGCTCGGCGTCGGCCTGGTGGCGTGGCCGTTTCTCGGATCCTTGCGGCCCAGTGCGAGAACCCGTTCCGAGGGCGCGCCGGTGAGCATCGACGTGAGCAGGCTCGCGCCCAGCGAGCAGGTGACCGTATTGTGGCGAGGAAAGCCGGTGTGGGTACTACGCCGTAGTGCAGAGATGCTCGAGCTTTCCGAAGTTCGACGATGACCACATCGACGCAGTGTGCCCTGCTACCGTGGTGCTGCAAGACGATGCCGCCTATACAAGACGCTCCTGTTGGAGCTGGAGGAATGAAATGAACAAGGTAATCACGAGCATCGCGATACTTGCGATCACTGGAACGGCGGCCGGCACGGCATGGGCACAGGAAGACTGGGTTGCTATATCCGAGACGCAGTGGGAGGCCGAGCAGGCCGCGCGCGCTTTGCGGCAGGCGGAACTGGAGGAGTTGATGGGCACCATGGCCGAAGAAATGAAGGCAATCCGCGCCACATCAAATCCAGAAGAGCGAGCCGAATTAATGGCGTCTCACCGCGAGAGCATGCACCAGGCCATGATCATGATGAGCGATATGGGCGGAACGTTCATTCATGAGATGGTCTCCGAGCACCTCGGCCCGGCGCCGGCGCCTGCGTCGACAGCGGACGCTCCGCGCCATGCGCACAAGCGCATGCCGAAATCGCGGCCGCGCGCCGGCATGAGTGACGCGGAGCGGCTGGCCGACCTGGAGACACGGCTCGACATGATGCAGATCATGATGGAATCGATGCTCGAATCTCATGTGCGATAGCAAGCCGGACATCGACCCGGTTGATTGTGGTGCCGGGCTGGCAAGTGCGGTTGCGGTGGCCCGTTTGCTGCAACATTCGCTGCTACGGTCTGTCGCAGCCGCGCTTACCACCCTGCCCAGGCCCATTTCGGTAACGACGCCGGACAGGCGTGCACAGCCTGAACAGCGCAATCGGAGTGAACGGTATGACTGAGTCCAAGCGTAGTTTCTGGCTGACGCCGAATGGGCTGGCCGCAATGGGCCTGACCGGTGGCATGTTGTACTTCCTGCTCACCGAGCACCGGGCACACTTTATCTATGCGTTGCCCTACCTGATCCTCCTGCTGTGCCCGGTCATGCATTTTTTCATGCACAGGGGCCATGGCGGCCACGGGAAACACGAGCCACACGGCGGCGAACAAGGCGATGCACACGAAAATCATGAGGTTAAGTGATGCACGACGTTAACGCTTACGGATTGTGGTCACTTGTGATCCTGAATTCGGCGATATTCATGTTCTTCGCCTTCAGCTTCGCGAAACCCCAATCAAGACGGGATTGGCGCAGCCTCGGCGTATTTTCGGCGTTCGTCGTCGCGCTGTTTACCGAGATGTACGGCTTTCCGCTCACAATCTACCTATTGTCGGGTTGGTTGCAGTCGAAGTTTCCCGAGACCAACATTTTCAGCCACGAGTCGGGGCACCTGTGGAACACGCTGCTCGGCTGGGATATCAATCCACACTTCGATCCCCTGCATATCATGAGTAATGCGGTGATCATAGGCGGTTTCATGATTCTTGCCTCCGCGTGGCGCGCGCTGCATGCCGCGCAGCAACGACATGAAATTGCGACAGATGGCATCTATGCCCGGTTGCGACATCCCCAATACGTCGGCTTTATCGTAATCATGCTCGGGTTCTTGCTGCAATGGCCGACATTGCCGACACTTATCATGTTCCCGATCCTGGTATACGCCTACGTGCGACTCGCACGCCGCGAAGAACTATCGGCGCTGGACGAGTTTGGCGATCGCTACCGCGACTACATGTCACGCACGCCCGGGTTCGTGCCATCGCTGAAGTCCAGCCATGCTCCTGCAAAACGGTGATCCAGGATGCGAATTCGACGCAACCTCCGTCAGACCCGATCTTGCGCAGCGAATGAACACATCGGTTCCGGGTACTATTGTGAGGCGAAGTAGATGGACGTAAGTACACAGCTCGTTCAGGCATATTTGCGCTTGAATGGCTATTTCACGACCACCGAGTACCCGCTGGTCGAATCGCGGCACGCCCACCCACCGCGCATGCTCACAGATATTGACATGATGGCCGTGCGATTTCCCCGGCAAACAATGTCTGACGCGGCGCGTAACAGGGACGTAGTACGGGTAACCGGGCCTGTGGCCACGCAATGCGACCCCGTGCTCGACAGCCCGACTGACAAGACCGACATGATCGTTGCGGAAGTAAAGCAGGGCCGCGCGCATGTCAACCCGGGATCACGCGACGCTCATGTACTTGCTGCAGCGCTGACGCGTTTTGGCTGTTGCAACGAGGGCGAGGCGGCGAGTCTGGTTCAGGCATTATTGCGGCACGGCCGGGCCCGGTGTGAACGCCAGCATGTGATTCGCATGGTGCTGTTTGCCTCGCATGGCGCGAGCGCACCGCGGGGTTGGCATTGGATACACCTGGGCCACGTAATTCAGTACCTCGATGACTATCTGCGCCGACACTGTGGTGAACTCGGCAGCGTGGATCACCGCGACCCGGCTCTGGGTTGGTTGTCGCTGCTGCACAAATGCAAGATCACGCTCGACTCCGAGGGAATGGCCTCATGATTCGGCCGTCAGCACCGCGGACCGTGGAGAGCGGACTAGACTCGATGCTCACGGCGCGACCGATCGGCATTGATACCTATCAGGAGCCGATCGTCTACATGCGCGCGGACTGTCCGGTTTGCAGGTCCGAGGGTTTCGAGTCGCAGTCACGTATCCTGGTTGGTGGCAATGGCACCTCGCTAATTGCCACACTGAACGTCGTTTATGGGGAATGGCTCGGTCATGGCGAGGCAGGATTTTCCGAGATCGCCTGGAAGCTGCTCGGCAGCGACGTGCCGTGTCCGGTCACGTTCAGTCATCCTGAGCCTGTAGAGTCGTTTGCGAATGTGCGTGCCAAGTTGTTCGGCCAAACACTTGGAGACGGCGCCCTGCAGGCCATCGTGGGGGACATTGCCGAGAGACGTTACACCGACGTACAGCTCAGTGCCTTCCTCACCGCGTGTGCAGGAGACCGAATGAGCGCCGACGAAATCGTAGCGTTGACGCGCGCAATGGTCGACGCAGGCCAGCAGCTTCGCTGGGACCATCAGGCCGTGTTCGACAAACATTGCGTTGGTGGTCTGCCCGGTAATCGCACCACCCCGATCATTGTTGCTATTGCCACAGCCTGCGATCTCGTAATGCCCAAGACCTCCTCGCGAGCGATCACGTCTCCGGCCGGCACAGCAGATGCAATGGAGACTCTCACGACGGTGGACCTGTCCCTCGAAGCCATGCGTGTCGTGGTCGAAAAGGAAGGAGGTTGCCTGGTGTGGGGCGGGTCTGTGGACCTGAGTCCGGCCGATGACGTTTTGATTCGCGTCGAGCGAGCGTTGGACGTCGATAGTGAAGCGCAGCTGGTCGCCTCCGTGTTGTCAAAGAAAATCGCTGCCGGCTCCAGCCACACTGTGATCGATATCCCTGTTGGACCGACAGCAAAAGTCCGCAGTCCGGCGGCAGCGGACCGTTTGTCCTCGGCCCTGCGGTACACGGGTGCACAACTCGGTGTCAATGTCGAGATTGCGATCACCGATGGCAGCCAGCCTGTCGGCCGGGGTATCGGCCCGGCGCTCGAGGCCCGTGACGTGCTCGCAGTCTTGCAGCGCGCGCCCGATGCGCCGGAAGATCTTCAGGCCCGCGCCACGTTGCTTGCCGGTCGAATCCTCGAACTCGGTGGCCGGGCGAACGAGGGACAAGGTGTCGCCCTGGCACAAACGACACTCGCTGACGGTCGGGCATGGCAGAAATTTCAGGCAATCTGCGAGGCCCAGGGCGGTCTGCGTACGCCGCCCGTGGCCCGGCACCGGTATTGCGTCGTCGCCGATCGCCACGGCCGGGTAAGGTCCATCGACAACAGGCGACTGGCCAAAGTGGCGAAGCTCGCGGGCGCACCCACCGGACCGGCAGCAGGAGTCGAATTGCACGCGCGGGTCGGGGATACCGTCGAGGCAGGCGCTCCACTCCTGACGTTACATGCTGAAGCACCTGGTGAGCTCGTGTACGCCCTGCAATTCATGAACCGGCACCCGGGCATAGTTCAGGTGCTGGAGCAAGACGGCGGGAAAGGAAATGGCTGAGCCTGTGGTCGTATTCGGCATGCCCGGTCACGAAGCGCTGGCCGCGCGATTGGCCGGGGCGCTGCGCGCCGATCAGGGAGCGATCACGGTACGGCAGTTTCCCGATGGCGAAACGTACGTACGCGGCGATACGCCGTGTGAGGGCCATGACGCAATACTGGCCGTAAACTTGTTCCTGCCCAATTCACAGATACTGCCGCTGATCTACTGTGCACGTGCGGCACGCGTGCTCGGAGCGCGTCGCGTCCTGATGGTCTCTCCCTATCTGCCTTATATGCGTCAGGATGCAAGATTCCAACCCGGTGAAGTCGTCACTTCCCGCATCTTCTCCAGGCTCATCAGCGATACTGTCGATGGCCTCGTGACCGTCGACCCGCACCTGCACCGGATCAATCAGCTCGGCGAGATCTATTCGATTCCCACTCGGGCCGAACATGCGGCGCCTGCCATTGCGACCTGGATTCGGGCGCAGGTCGAGCGGCCGGTAATCGTGGGGCCCGACAAGGAGAGTGAACAGTGGGCGCATGCTATTGGCATTGAGGCCGGTGCACCATGGATCGTGCTCTCAAAAATCCGACGAGGTGATCGCGATGTGGAAGTGCGGGTGCCACCGTTTCAGCCCTGGGGGTCGCACACCCCAGTGCTCGTCGACGACATAATCTCCACCGCCGGCACTATGATCGAAACCATCGGCCATCTGACCGCGGCGGGTTATGCAGCGCCTGTCTGCATTGGCGTGCATGCGGTGTTTGCGGGTGACGCATTCGACGCAATCATGCGTGCTGGTGCCGCCAAGGTAGTCACTTGCAACACCATCGAGCATTCAAGCAATGCCATCGATTTGACGAGCACATTGGCAGATGGGGTGCGAAAACTGCTCGAGAACGACGCCGACCTGGTCGGGCCCAAGGAGGAATTGACATGAACATAAAGCGAATTACGGCCATCGTGCCAATCGATAGTCTGCCAAAGTTGGAGGAAAATCTGCGCAGGTGCGGCGTACCCGGTGTCACCGTCGAGCACGTGCAAGGCTATGGCGAACACCCAAACTATTTTCGACGCGACCTGATGCAAACATGCGCACGCCTGGCGCTGTATATTGGTGATGATCGGGTCGACCAGATCGTTGGGGCCATCGGGCGGTGTTCGGAACAATGCGGGTATTCGGGGATCCTTGCTGTCGACGACGTCGATCGACTCGTAAAGTTGCCGAGCGGCGATGACGTGCTGGCTGAAGAACTGGTCATGCAGGACGAGGCGTAATGAACTGGCCGGTCGCAAATTCTTGCTTCGAAAACGTATTGCTTTTGTGGGTGGGTGTACACCAGTCTCACTACCATTTTCTTGCTACACAGAGGTTGCAGACTCTTTGTCAGATCCGATAAGGAGAGAGGCACTTTTGCGTCGAAACGCTTCACGGAGAGGAGTCGTGAAAATTTCTGTCAAGGTACTTGTCGCGACCGCGATCGTCGCTTTCGGGGCTGTGGGTTTTGCCTACTCCGGACTCTACGACGTTGGCGCCAGCTCACCACACGGCAGTGTCGTAACTTGGTATCTATCGACCGTGTCACGGCAATCTATCAGCCGCCGCGCAAGTGAAATTTTGGTCCCCGATCTCGCGGACGATGTCCTGGTACGCGCGGGAGTCAGCGATTTTGACGCGATGTGCGTCGCGTGTCATGGTGCCCCGGGGAAGAAACCGGCCGCAGTTGGACAGGGCCTCAATCCGGCGGCTCCGGACCTCGCGCAGTCCGTGATTGACATGACACCAGCGGAGCTGTTCTGGGTCACCAAGAACGGCATCAAGATGACGGGCATGCCGGCGTGGGGCGCCACCCATGACGATGAAGATATCTGGCCTGTTGTCGCGTTCATGACGGAACTTCCTTCTCTCGATGCCGATAGTTACCGATCGCTGCTGGCGAGTGCAGGTGGCGTCGGCCATCATGCTGGAGATTATCGTCGCGAGCACGACCATGGCGAAACGGAAGCTCACTCGACCACCAAGGACTCCGATCCCGATGGCGCAATGCCGCCGTCCTCTGCCGATCACGAGGACAATCCTGCAACGGAAGGTCCGGGCCACCACGACGATGGTCACCATCACGAGCACTAGAACTATACAGACGCGGCGGGCCGCGTGTACTGGCTGGCAGCAAGAAGTAAAGAGAGAATTACGATGTTTGACTTCGTAGCAACCGGGAAACTGGCGCAGGGGCTTCGCGACATCCAGCAACATGGCCGAACGGTGCGCGACGGCAACACTATCCACGCAACTGTGTTCCATGCCGATCGAACGTAAACATTGCCAGTGCCGGGACTCGCAGCGGCATTTCCTGAAGCGCGCGTTCGAGTCTATGCGGATTGACCCCTCAGAACAGGAGATGTTGCTGGCGCCCTTCCGTGAGACGACCGTCAGCATTCCTCTGAGGTTGTCCGACAGCGGTGAGCTGCGCACGTTCAAGGGGTACCGCGTCCAGCATAATCATGCCCGGGGGCCTTTCAAGGGCGGTTTGCGTTATCACCCCTCTGTCAGCCTGGGCGAAGTCCGGGCGCTGGCCCAGCTGATGACGTGGAAGACGGCGCTCGTGGACATTCCTTTCGGTGGCGCCAAGGGCGGTATCGCCGTAGATCCAGGCGCCCTGAGCCTGCCGTTACTGGAGCAACTCACCAAGCGATTCGTTCAGAAGTTGTCACCAGTTCTGGGGGTCCACCAGGATATTCCTGCGCCGGATGTCGGGACCACGCCCGAGGTGATGGCATGGATCCTCGAAGAATACAGTAAGAACCATGGCTACACACCGGCTATCGTCACGGGCAAGCCAGTCGAGCTGGGAGGGTCTGAAGGCAGGCTCGAAGCGACGGGCCACGGGGTCGCATACCTTACCGCCCGCGCCGCGGATGACCTGGGTTTTTCACTTCGGGAATCACGCGTGGTGATCCAGGGCTTCGGAAACGTCGGTTCACATGCCGCCCTCGGTCTGGCTGCGGCCGGCGCACGGATCATCGCAATCTCGGATGTGCGCGGCGGCGTGATCAACGACGATGGCATCGACGTCAATGCCGCGGTGGCTCACATTGTGGAAACCGGGTGGCTGGAAGGCCTTTCCGAAACGCAACCGATCAGCAACTTGGAACTCCTGCAACTACCCTGCGATATCCTCATCCCGGCGGCCATGGAGGCGACGATAAATTGCGACAATGTCGACGCGACTCAGGCCAGGCTGGTCGTGGAAGCCGCCAATATTCCGGTTACCCATAGGGCTGACAAAGTGCTGCGGGACAGTGGCACGACGATCTTGCCCGATTTGCTCGCAAATGCCGGCGGCGTTCTCGCGTCGTACTTCGAATGGGTGCAGAACCTGCAGGAGTTCCCCTGGAACCGGGGCACCCTGCTGCGGCGCCTCGAACGGCGCTTGGGCCAGGCATACGAGGCTGTCCGCTATCGGTCGCTGGAGCGAGGGACCGACCTGCGTACCGCTGCCTACGAGCTGGCGATCAGCCGCGTCCAAAGGGCCGTCAAGCTGCGAGGATTCTGACCGGACTAATGGGCGCTGCTGTGCTGATTCCGCGCAGGTGAAAGCCTTGACCTGGATGCTAGGTATAGGTTCTAGGCTTGTCGATATAGCGCAATGGAGAGGTCATTGAACGGATCATGTCTGGCTTTCTCCTGCAGTAGCCGGCGTACTCGCTGATTGCGATATTGCCGTTTATGACTGCCAACCATGTGGGCTTGGCGTGCCATGAAGAGTCCGAAGCGGCAGGAGGCGGTCGACCGCTACCGTGACTAGTCGCTGGTATCGCCAGCACTCACCCGGTCCCGACAGCGCCCAGGGGGCGCGTCGGCTGGACAAATAGCCTGGAGTCGATATGAAATCAGAGCGTTTGACTGCCATCGTTCCAATCGACACTCTGCAGACGCTGGAGAGGCGCTCGCCAGGTTCCGGGGTCCCCGCGTTGCTGCACAGATGAACCCCGAATGAGCCCGGTAACGATCAGGATCGCAGGTGCCGGCCCGGCAGGTCTTGCCGCCGCATTGACTGCTCGGTCAAAGGGCCTGGAGGTCGAAGTATTCGAGAAACGCGCCGACGTCGGCGGCCGGTTTCACGGTGACTTCCAGGGCCTGGAAAACTGGTCGTCCGACAGTGACGTTCTCGGAGACCTCGATCGCTACGGGATTCGGCCGACCTTCGATTACGTGCCGGTGTACGAGATCGTCTGCTTCGATCGGCATGGCGCGGACCATCGGTTGGCCGCTGGGAAACCCATCTTCTACCTCGTGCGCCGTGGTTGCGACCGCGGCACGCTCGACCAGGCACTGAAGCAGCAGGCTCTCGACGCCGGCGCCGTGATTCGCTTCGGTGAGCGCGCCCGCTATCTGCAAGCCCCCGCCATCATTGCCGAAGGGCCGCACAGGGCCGACGTCATTGCGGCCGGCTACGTCTTCGAGACGGATGCTGCCGACGGCTTCTATGTGGCCCTGGGCGACGACTTCGCGCCGGCCGGGTACAGCTACCTCCTCGTTCACAGCGGAAAAGGAACGCTCGCAACCTGCATGTATCGTGATTTTCATTCGGAGCGCCAGTACCTGGAAGCAACGCTGGCGTTTTTCGAGAAAAACGTCGGGATACATCCAGTGAAGTCCCGGCGCTTCGGTGGCACGGGCAATGTCCAGCGTGTCCACCGCATGGAATCGGGCGGTCGCTGTATCGTCGGCGAATCCGTGGGATTCCAGGACGCGCTGTTCGGATTCGGCATGCGGTACGCGCTAATGAGCGGCTGTTTCGCCGGCGCCGCCCGGGGAGACAGCGGCCGGTATGGTGATGCCTGTCGCGATCGATTGCTCCGCCTCAACCACGCGAGCCTCGTCAATCGACGGATATATACCGCGCTGGGCGATCGCGGACGCAACGCTCTCCTGCACCGTGTCGTCGCGCACCACGATCCGCGCCACTTGCTGCAACGCATCTATGCACCATCCCGCTGGAAGCTCGCGGCATCTCGGGTCCTGCCGAATCGCACCTTCGAGAACCTCGAGAATCCTCTCCGCGGGTGCGATTGCACGTGGTGCCGATGCAAGCGTCTCTCTCCTGACGCTGCAATGGAGTAACAACATGGTTGCCGATCTCCGCCCCATATTGAGCAAACCGCTCATCGACGAGAACCCGATCACGGTGCGTGCACTGGGAATCTGCTCCGCCTTGGCCGTCACATCCGCGTTGCGGCCATCGTTGTTGATGGCGGCCGCTGTGGTCGCTGTATGCGGGTTCGCCGGAGCAGCGACAAGCATGTTGCGCAAAGCGATACCCACGAGCATTCGCCTGATCGTACAGATCACGATCATCTCTTCCTTCGTTGTCGTCGTAGATCAGGTATTGAAGGCATTCGCTTACGAGACCAGCAAAGCCCTCTCGGTTTACGTTTTCCTGATCGTGACCAACTGCATCATTCTCGGGCGCGTCGAGTCGTTTGCGATGAACAACAGGATGTTGCCAAGCCTCGTCGACGGCATTGGCAACGGACTCGGCTACGGTCTGTTATTGGTGATCGTAGGCAGTATTCGCGAGCTTTTTGGTTCGGGCACGTTATTCGACCGGGCCGTGCTCCCGGCCGCCGCGGATGGCGGCTGGTACACACCCAACAGCTTCCTGCTCTCGCCGCCGAGCGCATTCATCATCATCGGTCTGTTGATATGGGCCGTTCGCTCGCGGCGCCCGGAGCAAAAGGAAGTCGAAGAGTTCCAGGCTCCGCGGCGGATATTCAGCGAGGTATTGTAATGACCCAGTACGTTAACCTGTTTCTCGAGGCGGCACTCATGGAGAACATCATGCTGATGTTCTTCCTCGGGATCTGTACCGCAATCGCGACATCGAGATCGGTGAATACCGCGCTCGGTGTGGGACTTGCAATCGTCGTCGTACAGTCAATTACGGTTCCAATCAACAATTTCCTGTTCATGAAGTTCTTCGACGAAGGGGCCTTGCGCTGGATGGGATTGCCGGATTTCAGCCTGAGTTTTCTCGGGTTGATCGTCTACATCGCGGTGATCGCATCGGTCGTACAGATCCTTGAGATGGTTCTCGACAGGCAATTTCCCCGGCTGTACACCGCTCTCGGCGTGTTCCTTCCACTAATCACAGTGAACTGCGCAATTCTCGGCGGCACGCTGTTCACGGTCGAACGCGCGTACACAATGCCCGAAAGCCTGGTTTACGGGTTCGGCAGCGGCGTCGGCTGGGCCATCGCAATCGTCACACTTGCCGGCATACGAGAAAAGCTGAAATACAGCGACGTTCCCGAGGGCCTGCAGGGGATCGGCATAACCTTCATCGTTCTCGGGCTCACGGCCATGGGATTCATGGGACTATCGGGGATTCGACTATGATCCCGCTCAGCACGGACCCGGGCCTCGTCACGCGGATCGAAAAGGGTTGGATGTACGTCAAGGTACCGGTTGGATCGGGCTGCCATGCGTGTGCCAGGAAATCGCAGTGTACGTTCAGCGGGCCCAAGGGTGCATACCGCACGTTTCGCATCCGGCATGCGCCCGAATGCCGGGTCGGCGACCGCATTCTGGTCGACGTGCCGAGCAGCGCATACACTGCGGCAAGCATCGTGCTGGTGCTGGTACCGGTCGCGATGATCCTGGCCGGCTACTGGCTGCTGGATAGCTGGCTCCAGTTCCCCTACGCGACGCCGCTGCTCTGGTTGACCGGACTCGCGGTCTGGCTCGCTTTAATGTACGCGGTCAACAAATGGATGGAACGATCAGCAAGATTCAACGAGCGAGTCACTCCGTTCAGAGGAGCTCCAGAATGATTCGCTTCGTCTGCCGGCAACTTCGATTCGATATCGTTCGCAGCGCCCTGACCACCGCCGCACTCGCGACCGTCGTCGCTGTAATCCTCGTTCTCGAAGGCTTCTATGCGGGACTTCTCCTGCAATTGCGCAGTGCGGTGCTCGATCGCCAGGCGGACCTCATTGCTACGCAGGCAGGTATAACGAACATGATCGCTACACGATCGATTCTGCCACAGTTCAGTCGCGACAGTGTCGAGGCGATCGACGGTGTTGCTGCTGCACATCCGCTGACGGGCATTTCCATAATCTACGAACAGCAGGGCAAGCGGACACCCGTCTTCCTGTTCGTCTACGATACCGGCGGCGGCCCCGACAGGCTGCTGGCCGGCAATGCGGCTGCGCATCCGCGGGATATCGTCATCGATCAGTCGCTGGCGATGATACACGGCCTTCGCACCGGGGACGCTTTTGTCGTGTCGAATTTCGAATTTCGCATCAGCGGTATTGCAGAAGGCGCCGCCGCATTCTTCGCACCTTTCGGTTTCGCACGCTATGACGATCTCATCGACTTCTATTTCGAGTCCGATATTGCGGCCGACATCAGCACGTTTCCGCTATTGAGCTTTCTGCTCGTAGAACTGAGACCTGGCTCGGACCCGGCGACCGTTGCCGCGGCGATTGAGGCCGGCGTGCCCGAGGTAGACGTCTTCCTCCCGGAGCGGCTCGCCGACCAGGACGAGTCCCTGGGTCGCGCATTGATCGGCCCGATCATGGGATTGATGGTGATCGTCGCATACGTCATCGGCGCGATCCTCACCGGCATGATCATGTTCGCCACGGTCAATGCACGCCGCCGGGAATTCGGCACCCTGAAGGCCCTCGGATTTTCGAACCGGTTCCTGGCCGGCAGCGTCGTGGCCGAAGCCGTCGCAATCGCCGTCATCGCGATCCCGCTCGGCGCCGTCCTAGCCGCCGCCATTGCCGAATTCGTGGAGCGCACAGCACCTCTCTATGTCGTACTGGTGACGGAACCCGGCCCGCTTTTCCGCACATCGACGGCCTGCCTGGCTTTTGCCGCTATCGGTGCTCTCGGGCCGGTCGGGCTGATTCGCAACGTCGATCCGGTCGTGGCGTTCAGGAGCTGACCATGTGGCGCTGGACATTCAAGAGCCTTGTCGCATCCCCGCTCACGCTGGCGATGAGTATCGCCGCGGCGGCGTGCGCGATGTTACTGGCCATCCTGTTCGAGGCAATCTACGCCGGCGAGGCCAAACAGGTCGTCGCCTACCTCGAGAACGCCGATGCAGACGTCTGGGTAATGCAGGGCGGCGTATCCAACATGCACATGGCGACGTCCTACCTGTCGGACTGGAAGGCTCACGAAGTCAGTGACGTCGACGGCGTTGCCTCGGTTGAATCGATTCTCTATCTCAACACCGTGATCGATGCGGGCGGCAAGAAGTGGTTTTCTTTCATCGTCGGCCTCGATTCCTCCAGCAAGGGCGCCGGGCCCTGGTCGATGGCGGAGGGCAGGCCGATGCCCGGCCCGGGCGACGCGATCGTACCTCGCGTATTCGCCGACATGACCGGCCTGCGGCTCGGCGACACCGTTGCCATCACTGATAGGAAATTCCGCGTCTCGGGTTTTTCCGCGGACACCTTCTCCATGGGCAATACCGTCATATTCGTGACGAAGCCCGATCTCGAGGACGTCATGTCGTCGCTCGACATCGTGAGTTTCATGCTGGTCAAGGCGAATCCCGGAGTCAGCCCGGACATGCTCGCCCGGCGTATCGAGAGCAATGTCACGAAGGTGAGCGCACTGCCCTCGCCTGCATTCGTGGCGAACGACAGGAGCATGGTGATGCAGATGGGCGTCGAGACGATCGCATTGATGACCACGATCGGTGGCAGCCTCGCCATACTGCTGGTGGCTTTCACGGTCTACTCGCAGATTGCAAGGCAGCAACGCGAGCTCGCCGTGGCAAAGGCCCTCGGCGCGACAAATCGGATGCTCTTGATGAGCGTAACGGCACAGGCAACCGTTATCAGCGTCATAAGCGTCCTGGTCGCTTTGCTTCTCGCATTGGTCCTGGTTCCGTTGACGGATGCGCTAGTGCCGCAGGTAACCCTGCGAATCACGGGGAGCGCGATCGAGCGGATCGCAGTGCTGGGGGTCACGGTGGCGCTGGTCTCGTCCCTGGTACCGGCCCGGCGGATCGCCCGCGCTGATCCGGTTACGGCATTTCACAGCTAGGAAGTATGCACAATGAATGAACATGTCCTTGAAGGCCGAAACCTCGTGAAAACATTCGGCACCGGCCACACCGAGGTTCGGGCCGTTGACGGCGTTTCGCTCACGATCCGGCGAGGCGAGCTTGTGCTGATCATGGGCCCGTCAGGGTCCGGGAAGACCACCCTCGTGTCCATGCTCGGTGGATTGTTGCGGCCGACGGAGGGCCGGGTGCTGATCGAGGGCTCCGATATCACGGCATTGCCCGAGTCGGCGTTGCCGCAGATACGAGCGCGAAAAGTCGGTTTCGTGTTCCAGGCGTTCAACCTGCTCGAGGCGCTGACTGCCGAGGAAAATATCCTGTTCCCGGCACGGCTGGTGCCGGGCGGAATCGCCGACGCCAGGAAACGTGCGCAATCACTGATCGAAAGGCTCGATCTCGTGAAGCGGCGGCAAGCGCTGCCGGGGACCTTGTCGGGCGGCGAGAAGCAGCGCGTCGCCATCGCACGGGCGCTGATCAATGCCCCGCCGGTGATCCTCGCCGACGAACCGACCGGCAACCTGGATTCGGCCAGTGGCCAGGAGGTAATGATGGTCCTGCACGATATCGCTCGCGACGAAGGCCGGTCCGTGATCCTTGTAACGCACGACCCCCGGGTCGAAGACGTGGCGGATCGTATCCTGTGGCTGGAGGACGGCGAGTTCAGGGACCGTAAGGCCGAGCATCACCAGTGGGCGCGTGATCCTGTCTGCGGCATGCGCGTCGATGAATGGACTGCAAATCTACGCACCACGTTGGCCGGGCAGTCGTTCGTATTCTGCTCGACCCGCTGCCAACAGAGATTCGAGGCGAACCCGGCACGATATGTGTCGCAAGGTCCGGTTCCTGCGCAAGACCGCCGACAGGAGGTGCAGCCGTGAAGTTCGAGCTAATCATCCTCGCACTCGCAGTGGCGATGCCCGGTGCTCTTTCCGCACAGGAAGCAGCAGACCGGGCAGTTACGCCAGAGGAAAAAGGTCGCGCGATTGCGGTGGAAGCCGAAAAGCGCTACGACGGCTTCGGCGATTCCGTCGTCGATCTCTCGATGACGTTGTCCAACGAGGAGGGCCGCGAACGAACGCGCCGGCTGACATGGAAGACGCTGGAGGTCGACCTGCCGGGAGAAGGCGACAAGTCGCTGACGATATTCCATGAGCCGAGGGACATCGAAGGCACGGCGTTCCTTACACATACCCATATTGGCAGCGACGACGATCAATGGCTGTACCTTCCCTCCCTCAAACGCGTCAAGCGCATCGCTTCAGCAAACAAGTCCAGTGCATTCGTCGGCAGCGAGTTCGCGTACGAGGACCTGTTGTCGGACGAAGTCGAGAAATTCGATTTTCTCTGGCTGCGCGACGAGGCCTGCGGCGACCTGTTATGCCACGTTGTCCAGCGTGAGCCCAGGTACCAGGATTCCGGCTATTCCCGGCAGGTCGTCTGGATCGACCAGGAGGATTTCCGGCCGATGCGCATCGATTACTACGACCACGAAGGCCGACTGTTGAAGACGCTGGAGTTCGAAGATTACCGGTTCTACCAGGACCACTTCTGGCGGGCGCAGCAGATGCACATGAACAACAGGCTGACCAGGAAGCGGACCACGCTGACGTTCGGGGACTTCGAGTTTCGCACAGGGCTCAGCGACGGGGACTTCGATCCAGCGGCATTGCGACGCCTTCGCTGACGACCGCTCATGCCAATTCGATTCCTGCAACGCACCCTGACAGGCTTTCTCCTGGCGGCCTGCGGAATAGTCACGGCGCAATCCCCGGACATCTCGGGCTCCATCGGGCTCGAGCCCCGGATCTTCCTCGACGAGCCGGCATTCCCGGGCCAACCAGGATCGGGCCTGTCTCCATCCGCGGTCGTCGCACCCGAGTTGCGGGCCGACTGGAATGACGGCGATGACCAGCTGACCGTATCGTTGTTCGCGCGTTACGACGGCGACGACGGGAGCCGCACTCATTGGGATATTCGCGAAGCCTACTGGCGCCGCAATCAGGGCAACTGGACCGTGCTCGTCGGCGTCAACCGCGTCTTCTGGGGAGTGACAGAATCCCGGCATCTCGTTGACGTTATTAACCAGACGGACCTGGTGGAGGACATCGATGAGGAAGACAAACTCGGACAGCCCATGGTAAGCATCGAACATTGGAGTCCCGAAATGGGTTCGATCGCGCTGTTCGTCATGCCGGGGTTTCGCGAGCGGACGTTCCCAGCCGCAGACGCGCGTCTCCGCGGGCCCCTGCCCGTGGATACCGACAGCGGCGAGTACGAATCCTCCGCCCGTGGCAGGCGCGTCGACTGGGCATTGAGATGGTCGCAGACACTGGGCAACTGGGACCTGGGTTGGTCCGGCTTCCATGGAACCGGACGCGAGCCGGTACTGGTCCCGCGCTCGGATACCGACGGCAACTCGTTCCTGGTACCGCGCTACGAGGTCATCAGCCAGCTCGGCGCAGACATCCAGTACACCAGGGATGCCTGGCTCTGGAAACTCGAGGCGATCGGTCGCCGTGGCCACGGCAGCCGGTTCGGGGCTATCGTCGCCGGTTTCGAATTCACGAAATACAGTCTCGGAGATACATCCTCGGATCTCGGCCTGCTCGCGGAGTATCTTTACGACGGCCGCGACGACAGCGCCCCGCCGACGTTCTATGACGCAGCATGGTTCGGTGGCGTGCGCTGGAGCCTGAACGACACGCAGGACACTTCCCTGCTCGGTGGCGCTCTTGTCAGTGACACGGGCAGCATCGCCATCCTCGAAGCGGCGCGGCGCCTGGGTGGGAACTGGAAAATCGCCCTGGAAGCCAGATTGTTCGTGAACGTGGATCTTCAGGACCCATACCTGGCTGCGTACCGCAATGACAGCTACCTGACGGTCGCCATCTCGAGGTACCTTTGATACGGCCTCGCGAATTCAAGCGGCGCATTGTCCACATCAAGGTACGCGAAATCACCGATAGAAGACTCGCATCATCAGTACGAGAATATTCAAACCTTTTACCTGCCGAACAACGAGGAAGTTACCAATGAGCCAGCGATTTTGTGCGGCTGCCGTCTCCATGGCGTCGCTCACCCTGCTTGCGGGCTGCGGCGGAGGCGGCTCGTCGGACACAGTAACGCCCCCGCCGCCGCCTGCGACGGGCACCATCAGCGTATCCATCACCGACGATCCGTGGCACGACATGGACTCGATGGTCATTCGGGTTACCGGTATGGACTTCGGGCACAACAACGGCGAAGTGCATTCCTTCGACATGCCGGGCGGTCCGGTGGACGTCGACATGATGCAACTGCAAAACGGTGTCCACCAGGCGCTCATGTCGGACGTCGAACTGCCGAGCGGCGATTACGACTGGATGCGGCTCCGGATCGATGCAGGCCAGTCCTTTATGCGGGACGGCGGCACGGGCGGTCAACACGGCTTCCGGATGGGCATGGATGCTGGCGAAGGCCTCGAAGTCCACGAGCCGTTTCGTATCGAGGCAGGCTCGCACGGGGACTACATGCTCGATTACGATCTGCGCCAGGGCGTCCGCCACAGCCACAACGGCATGATGGGCGATCAGTTCGAGCTGCACAGCGCCATGCGCCTGATCCGCATCGAACAGGCAGGCGGAATTTTCGGCGACGTCGACCCCTCGCTGTTGGATATCAACCATCCTGGCTGCGTCTCGTCGGGCGGCGGCAACTGGGTGTACGCATTTCCCGGCGACGCCGACACGCCTGACGACATCGCCGACGTCGAATCCGACGGCATACCGGGCCCGATCGCGACTGACCGTGTCGAGATGGATCCCGGCACGGGCGCACACGAGTTTCATTTCGGGTACCTTCAGGAGGGTACGTATCGCTTCGCGTTCACCTGCGCCGGTGAGCGGGACGAGTCGGGTGATGACGATTATCCACTGGATCCTGACGAAGCGTTTGATTTTCAACACTTTTCCGGTCCAATCGAGATCGTCGCCGGACAGATGCAACAACACGATCTGTAGCGCAAACTAGCGGTTGGCGGGAAATCGGCACGAGGCGGAGAACGCATGCAGCACGACGGCAAACACGAACACGCACATGGTCATGACTGTTGTCATTCGGCAGAGAGCGAGCCGGCCCCGGCCAGCGAGGAGAAACATGCACACGGCCACGGCAGCTGCCATTCGGCCGCGAGCGAGGCACCGCCTGCGAAAAAGGAGGAACACTCCCACGGTCACAGCTGTTGCCACTCGGCGGCCAGTGACGAGCCGATACCCGCTGGCAAGTATGATCTCGTGCCCCCCGGCTACGAGGGCATGGTCTACACCTGTCCGATGCACCCGGAGGTTCGTGACGTGCGCAACTCGGGCTGTCCGATCTGCGGCATGGCGCTGGAGCCGGAAGGCATCGTCGTCGGCGAAGAAGACACCTCCGAACTCGACGACATGGGGCGGCGTTTCTGGATCAGCGCTTTACTGACCCTGCCGCTCTTCATCTATGCGATGGGCGAGATCATCCCGGGCGAACCGCTTGCGGGCATCGTGCCGATCCAGTGGGCGCAGGTGCTGGAGCTCGCGCTCGCAACGCCGGTCGTGCTCTGGGGCGGCTGGCCGTTCTTCGTGCGCGGCGTGCAGTCGGTGCGCACCTGGAACCTGAATATGTTCACGCTGATCGGGCTCGGCGTTGCCGTGGCGTTCGGTTACTCGCTTGTCGCAACGCTCGCACCCGGTATCTTCCCGGCCGCTTTCCGCAACGCAGATGGCCACGTCGCCGTTTACTTCGAGGCGGCTGCGGTAATCACGACGCTGGTCCTGCTCGGCCAGGTGCTCGAACTCAAGGCGCGCAGCCAGACATCGGGCGCCATCCGGGCGCTGCTCGAGCTAGCACCGCCGACGGCCCGGCGTATCGCCGACGACGGCAGCGAAGAGGAGGTGTCTCTGGACGACGTCGCGAGCGGCGATCGCTTGCGCGTACGCCCCGGCGACAAGGTGCCGGTCGACGGCGAAGTGCAGGAAGGCGGCAGCAGCGTCGACGAGTCGATGATCAGTGGCGAACCGATCCCGGTCGAGAAAGGCCCGGGCGACACGGTGATCGGCGGCACCGTGAACGGCACCGGCAGCTTCATCATGGTGGCGACAAAGGTCGGCGATGACACGGTGCTCTCGCAGATCGTGCACATGGTGGCCGAGGCGCAGCGAAGCCGCGCCCCGATCCAGCGGCTGGCGGACGTGGTCGCGGGCTGGTTCGTGCCCGCCGTCGTGATTACCGCCGTTATTACGTTCATCGTCTGGGGCAGCGTCGGGCCGCAACCCGCGATGGCGTATGCGATCGTGAACGCGGTGGCGGTGCTGATCATCGCCTGCCCCTGCGCGCTCGGGCTCGCGACGCCGATGTCGATCATGGTCGGCACGGGCAAGGGGGCGCAGAACGGCATCCTCATCAAGAACGCCGAGGCGCTCGA